>WNFR01001518.1_pt1 | contig 24269 bp, 25 predicted proteins | sample 5400221 | NCBI WGS metagenome assembly WNFR01 (sample SAMN13153357, study PRJNA577476) | soil metagenome | isolation source: 40 cm soil under Madrone tree | place: USA:California | collected 2016-06-14 | reverse complement strand
GCTCGAATTTACTCAGACCATCGGCGCTCGAAAAGCTCCAATGGTTTCGAACAGATTCTGGCACATCGTATCGGTTGTCAAAGAGCGAAGCCCCCCTGTCTTGCAGAAAGGCACATCCACAGCCCAAGCAGTATGCCAATGGTTACAAGGAATGTCAACACCTGATTAACGATATCCACAGGCGTTCTCAGCGCGGCGCTAAGTGCTTGCGGCGTGACAGGATGCCCGGCAACAGCTGGCAAACGCAGCGCATCGCAGTGAATACGCGTTCTCCACGGAGGAACTCCATGAAAAAATCCCATGACCCTCGTCGTGGTCTTGCTGTCCGCGAACCTCCTAGTAGCACGGAATCCGGATGTGAAATTCATCGCAGACACGTTGGTGGTGCAGGCCGAGGGGAAGTTCGAGGCCGATCCAGACTTGGCGACTCTGACTTTTTCGGTGTTTGCCCAGGACAAGAACTTGAAACAAACCTACGATCAAGCATCGCAGTCCATGAAGAAAATCGCTGATGTCGCTGAAAAGAACGGCCTGAAGAAAGAAGATGTCACCTTTGGGATCCTCACGGTGAGGCCCTATTACGAAGGCCACAAGAAGAAGAGGGCAAGGCTCTACGCAGTACAAGGGCAGATTGTTCTAAGCGTCAAGGATTTTTCCAAGCTCGGAACTCTCCTCGAAGATTCCGTCGAAGATGGCATCCCCGATTTTCGTTCCTTGACCTATTCATTGGCTGACGAGGAAGCTGCAAGGCAACATGCCGCGGCCGCGGCGATGCGCTCGGCCATCGGGCGCGCCACCGCCCTGCTGGAGCAGAAGGCCAAAAAGTCGGCACTCGCCGATTCGCAAATCTGGATGTCAAACAAATCGTGGGTGTTTCCAACATGAGCTTGTATTCTGCCGCCGAGTACAACTCCATCGCGACAGCAACTGAGTCATCGGGCAGTGTCGGGTGGTTCGGGGCCGCGAAAAAGGTCGCTGCGCCGCCACCGCCGCCTCCGCAACCGCAGAAGATTACGGTCAGCGCGACGGTGCAATGCGCGTTCCAGATTCAGTAGTGGCGTGAGTTTTGAAGCCTTGACTGCTAGGATGGCGGGCAGAGGATACTGAAGCTCCCCACTGCCGTGCGCCCCACATTAAGCCAAGAACTGCTCAAACATATTCAGACGGAGCGATTTCTGCGCGCGGGCGAGCGCGTGGGCGTGGCGGTGTCGGGCGGAGCGGATTCGGTGGCGCTGCTGCTGTTGTTGCTGGAGTTGCAAAAGAAACTGGGTATTGTCCTCAGCGTAGTGCACTTCAATCACAAATTACGCGCAAAGGCTTCCGACGCGGATGAAGCGTTTGTCGCGAAACTGACCGCAAAGCATGGGCTGGATTTTCACTCGGCTTCCGTTTACGTGGCCAAAAAAGCGAAAGACGAGCGTGCTAATCTCGAGGACGCGGCACGGCGCGCGCGGTACGACTATTTCCGTTCTCTAGTGGAATCCGGGACCTGCACGAGAATCGCAGTGGCGCACACCGCCGACGATCAGGCGGAGACCGTGCTCGCGCATCTACTCCGGGGGACTGGCCTCGCGGGACTCGGCGGAATTCATCCGCTGGCCGGTCCGGTCGTCCGTCCGCTGTTGAGCGTTCGACGGAGCGAGTTGCGGCGTTTTCTGCGCGTTCTAAAACAAACCTGGCGTGAAGATGCCACCAACCGCGACACGAAGAGGATGCGCGCGCGCGTCCGGAAAAAACTTCTTCCGCTGCTCCAGAAACAATTTCAACCGGAAATCGTTGAACACTTAGCCACGCTCGCGGGGCTCGCACGGGAGGACGAGGCCTTCTTGGACGCCGTTGCAGAAGAACGCTCGCAGGCGCTTGTCCAGAAGGGTGTTGAAGGAGTGCGAATCGCGCTCGGTGATTTATTCCAACCGCGGAAGAAAATGGAATTTAACGCCCCGAACAGGGAGAGCGGGAAGAATGCGGAATGGACCGTGGCGCTGAGCAAGCGGATAGTGCGCCACATCATCGCGAGCGTCAAGCCGCGGGCGGGCCAATTGGGCGCCAAGCACGTTGAAGCGGCACTCGAACTGGCGCGCAGCGGACAAAACGGAAGTTCGTTCGCCCTGCCGGGCGGAGTAGAGGTGCGCAAAGAGCGAGACGCGCTCGTGTTTCACGCTGTAGAAGAGGTGAAAGGGCAGACTTCTGAGAGCACGCACCGGAAATATGAGTACAAGATCGATTTGGCGAAGGGTAGCGCGGAAGTAAATGTCGCGGAACTAGGGTGCGTATTCCGCCTCAGGGTGATTGACTGGCCTCCCAAGAGGGGGGAAACTAGTAGTCATGGGGCGGTCCTGGACCGCGACCGGTTGCGTTTCCCGATCTTGCTGCGCAATTGGCGCCCCGGAGACCGATTGCGACCTAAGGGTCACCGAAACGACCACAAGCTGAAGCGCTTGTTGAACAGGAAACATGTCAGCCGGTGGGAACGTGACGGGTGGCCTGTGCTGACGAGCGGCGGCGATCTTGCGTGGGCCCGCAGCTTTGGGGTCGCCGCTGAATTTGCCACGAATGAAAGGACCCGAGCGGGCATTGTGATCGCCGAGGACAAAATTTGAGCAGCCGAAAGGGACCGGCGTTTTCCGCGGCCCGCATCGCAGCGCGAGTGGCGGCACTGGGTAAAGAGGTTTCGCGGGAATACGACGGGCGGCGAGTGGATGTTGTCATAACGCTGGATCGCGGTTTCGTTTTCGCGGCGGACCTGATGCGGCAGATCGACGCGCCGGTTGTTTGCCACTTCGTGCATGAAGTGGTGCGGGACGTCGAACATGGCGGACAAGCGCGGCGCGAGGTTTTTTTTGGCGCGGGACCGCAATTGAAAGGCCGCGATGTGCTGTTGGTTGACGCAGTGCTGGAAAGCGGTGTGATGCAGGAATTTTTGCTGGGGCGTTTGGGCGAAAGCAAGCCGCGCTCGATCCGGCTGGCGGTGATGCTGGACAAGCCGGCGAGGCGGCGAGTGGCCCTGGAGCCCGATTACTTTGGCTTCCGGACCGCATCTAACCTAATGTGGTTTGGATACGGCCTTGCGGCCGCCAACGGTACCGGGCGCAATCTCCAGCAGCTTTCTTCCGCGGCGAACGGGATGCATGCGAAGAGTGGCAGAGGACGAAAGAACAAGGCAAAAGTCTGATTTGTTGTTTCGGGTGACAGGATTAGTGAGGGCAACGTGAATTCTAGTTCCACGGCAAAAACAATTCTATTTTGGATCTCCATCGTCTTTCTGGGCGTGATGCTCTGGAAGCTGGTGTCCACAAACGCGTCACAAGCGCGTGAGGACGAACCCAGCTACAGCCTGTTGATGGCAAAGATTGACGCCGGCGAGATCAAGGAAGTCACCATGTACCTCTCGCCCAACAGCTATGAGCTCAAGGGCGAATACTCCAAGCCGCAGAATCAGAAGTTCCGCGCCATCATCGCCAAGGAAAATGCTCCCGAAGTCACCAAGGCGCTGCGGGACAAAGCTGTGCAAGTCAAGGTTCAGGAAGTGCGCAGCGGGGACTGGGTGTTGATCCTGCTGAACGCCGCGCCGCTGATTCTTCTGGTAGGCTTCTGCCTGTTCCTGATGCGGCAGATGCAATCGGGCGGAAACAAGGCCTTGAGCTTTGGCAAGTCCCGTGCGCGTTTGCTCTCCGCGCAGCAGAAGAAAGCTACGTTCAAGGATGTGGCTGGAACCGACGAGGCCAAGGAAGAGCTGCAGGAAATCATTGAGTTCCTGAAAGACCCGCAAAAGTTCCAAAAACTGGGCGGACGAATTCCCAAGGGCGTGTTGCTTGTGGGGCCTCCGGGCACCGGCAAGACCTTGCTGGCGCGCGCGATCGCCGGTGAAGCCAACGTTCCCTTCTTCTCGATTTCCGGTTCGGACTTTGTGGAAATGTTTGTAGGCGTAGGGGCGAGCCGCGTGCGCGATCTTTTTGAGCAGGGCAAGAAGAATGCGCCCTGCATCATTTTTATCGATGAAATCGACGCGGTGGGGCGCCATCGTGGCGCAGGACTCGGCGGCGGACACGACGAACGCGAACAAACGTTGAATGCACTGCTCGTGGAGATGGACGGATTCGAATCGAACGAAGGCGTGATCTTGATCGCCGCGACGAACCGGCCCGATGTTTTGGATCCGGCACTGTTACGGCCCGGCCGCTTCGACCGCCGCGTGGTCGTGGCGCGTCCTGACGTGAAAGGCCGCGAAGAAATTCTTCGCGTGCATACCCGCAAAGTGCCCATCGGCGATGACGTGGAATTGTCCATCATCGCGCGAGGCACGCCGGGTTTCTCCGGCGCGGACCTTGCGAATTTGGTGAACGAAGCGGCGCTTTGGGCCGCGCGCCAGAACCGTAAGTTCGTGATGATGGTCGACTTCGAGATGTCCAAAGACAAGGTGATGATGGGCGTCGAGCGCCGGTCGATGATTTTGTCGGACGAAGAGAAAAAGAATACCGCGTACCACGAAGCGGGCCACGCGCTGGTTGCGGCCATGACGCCGGGCGCTGATCCGGTTCACAAAGTTACGATCATTCCTCGCGGCATGGCTCTCGGCCTAACCATGCAACTGCCGGAAGACGACAAGCACACCTACACGCGCGATTATTTGGAAGCCATGCTGGCAGTACTGATGGGCGGGCGTTCGGCGGAAGAAATTTTCCTCGGCCACATCACCACGGGCGCTGGCAACGACATCGAACGCGCCACGGACATCGCGCGCAACATGGTTTGCGAGTGGGGTATGAGCGAGCTGGGGCCGCTGGCCTACGGCAAGAAGGACGAAGCAATCTTCCTCGGCCGCGAAATCGCGCAGCACCGCGACTATTCGGAAGACACGGCCATTCAGATCGACAAGGAAGTGAAGCGCATCGTCAATGGCGGATACGAGAACGCGAAGAAGCTCCTCGCGAAGAATCGGGATACGCTCGAACGCATCGCGCAGGCGTTGCTCGAACGTGAAGTCATCGACGCCAACGAAGTGAAAATGCTTATGGAAGGCAAGCCGTTGCCGGATAAGCCGCGCACACCTCCCACACCGCCGCCACAGGCTGCGCCTTCCGCGGACCCTAAGCTGGTGCGCCCCGAGCTTCGCCCCGCACCTGGTTTCACCCGCGGCGACTCGCCAGCCAAGGCTTGACTCAAGCCTGGATTCAATGTTTTCTGGGGCATCTGCCGCGGGCGGACCCCCCCTCTTTTTTTGGCTTGAAGGAGTACAATACCGCTATGGGAAATCGTGCCGGCGAAAACTTGCACCTAACGTGCCCGTGCTGCCAGGCAAAGCTGACCGTCGATCCCGTATTCGGCGCCGTGCTCTCGCATGAAGCACCGGTCAAGGCTGGGCCAAATGTCGATCTGTCGGACGCTCAGAAAATTCTTGCCGAACAAAACCGCCAGCGCGAAGACAAGTTTGCGGACTCCTGGTTCCAGGAGACGAACAAAGAAGACATCCTGACGAAAAAATTTGAGGAGGCCATGAAAAAGGCCAAAGACGCTCCAGCCGGCAAGCCCATCCGCGATTTTGATCTGGATTAGTACAGCTCAAGCCACCGTTTTTGATTTCTTCTCAGCGCTGACTCTGTTCCCTCCGCGTCTCAGCGTTATCCTTTTCTTTCCGACTCGCGTTAGACTTCACTCCGGCTATGAATCATCGCAAACGCTTTCGCCTTAAATTAGATTCTCGAACGCTAGTTCTTGGAGAGCGCACGCTGGCGATGGGCGTGCTCAACGTCACGCCGGACAGTTTTTCCGATGGCGGAAAGTCTTTTGACCCGGAGAGGGCCGTCCAACAGGCTCTGGCCATAGAACAAGCCGGGGCAGACTTGCTGGATATCGGTGGCGAGTCCACGCGGCCGGGTTCTACTGCCGTTTCTGCCAAAGAGGAGCTCGCGCGCGTGTTGCCGGTGCTGCAGGCGTTGCGAGGACTGCTGAAGATTCCAGTTTCTATCGACACGCAAAAGTCGGAGGTCGCGGAAGCAGCGCTGGAAGCCGGCGCGCAGATGATCAACGACATATCTGGATTGAAGAGCGATCCGCGGATTGCTGAAGTTGCCGCGCACCGCCGCGCGCCGCTCATCCTGATGCACATGCGCGGAGAGCCGCGAACGATGCAGGCGGGGCCGTTTGCGCGAGACGTCATGAAAGATGTCCTGCAGGGGCTGCGCAAATCCGTGGCGGCCGCGCGAAGGGCCGGCGTCGCGAAATCGCAAATCATCGTCGATCCGGGGATCGGATTCGGCAAGAGTTTTGCGCAGAATTACGAATTGCTGCAAAAACTCCCACAACTTGCGAAGCTCGGATACCCGTTGCTGGTGGGCGCATCGCGCAAGGGCTTCCTTGGCGCAACGTTGGCCCGTGACCGTAAACCGGCGTCGCCAGAAGAGCGCATCTGGGGCACGGCTGCAACGGTTACCGCAAGTATCCTGAATGGCGCACATATTGTGCGCGTTCACGACGTGGCCGAAATGGCGCAGGTAGCGCGAGTCGCGGATTGCCTCCGCGATCCGAAACATAGGCCAAAGAACTAAATACTAGAGAAATTTACGGGCAGGATGCCAGCGGAACGACTCCTTCGGTATAATCCGCCTCGTAATCGAAGTGCGCAAGCTTCGCGCCGATATTTCGGAAAAAGAGGGCCACGTTATGTCGCGCCACATCATTCTTGTTCCTTTATTGCTTGCTTTTCTTTTTGCCTCCCTGCCGTCTCTGCAAGCACAGCTTCCCCCGGAGAAGAAAGACCCGCTGAGCCCGGCGCAGAGTGCTGCGGGTAAGGCGGGCTGCTCCACAACCGAGGCGTCGTCGTGCGCGGAGGCGGCGGCGAAGATTTTGCCTGTCGTGATGGGTTCGTCGCCGCTGGAGGAGAACCTGCGGCGGCTGACGGATGAAATCGGCGGGCGCGTGACCGGATCGCCGGAGATGGCCAAAGCCGTGGAGTGGGGCGTGGGAGCGTTTCGAGCGGCTGGAGTGGACGTTCACACAGAAAAGTACACGCTGCCACTAACTTGGAGCGAAGGCAAAACGCGCGTGAGTGGTCTTGCCATACCGCGTTCTGTGCCTCCCGATTTCGAGGGCACCAATTTTTTCAGCATGAATCCTACAATGATTTTGCGGGCTGTCTCAGAAGCGTGGGGCCCGCCAACGCCCGAAAAAGGGATTGTGGGTAAGGTAGTGGATGTCGGATACGGCAGCGAAGCCGAGTTCGCAAGCCTAGGATCGATCTGGGGAGCGATTCTGCTGGTTCACAGCGATGTCGGGACCACTTGGGCAGATCTCTTCAACGAATATCTACGGCCGCCAGACATCATTGCGCGAGCAATAAAAGGCGGCGCGTCCGCAATCTTGTGGATGGGCGCAAGAGAACGGCTGTTGCTCTACCGGCATACCAACTCGCTGAATGGCAAAATCGACAGAATCCCTCAGGTGATCGTGGCGCGCGAAGACGCCATACATCTTGCACGGCTCGTGGCCACGGGCCAAACACTGAGAGTGGGGATATCGATGCCAAACAAAATTGGCGGCCCCCTCGAGCAGCAAAACGTTGTTGGCGAAATTCGTGGTTACGGGAAGCCGGACGAAGTAGTGATTCTCGGCGCGCATTTGGATTCGTGGGAGTTGGGCACGGGAGCGCTGGACAACGGCTGCAACGCGGCACTGGTGATTGAAGCGGCACGCGCGATCAAGGCCACGGGGCTTTTGCCGCGGCGGACGATCCGCTTCGTGCTGTTTAGCGGCGAGGAGCAAGGAACTATCGGCTCCTTCGAATACGTGAAGGCCCACCGCGCGGAGCTCGATAAAATCCGCGCGATGATCACGTATGACTCGGGCATCGGCCGTGTCACCGGGTATTCGCTGGGCGGGCGCCGCGATATTGAAGCGGGCGTGCGCGACGTCCTCAAACCGCTGGAATCCTGGGGCGCGAACAATCATACCTATGACGCTTCGTTCGGCACGGACAATTTCGATTTCATGCTGGAAGGCGTGCCCACTCTCGTGGCCAATCAGGAAGAGGCCAACTACCTGCCAAATTACCATGCGGCTTCGGACACTTTGGATAAAGTCGATATGCGCGAATTGAAGCTGCACACCGTGCTCGCCGCGTTGACGGCCTGGGGAATCGCCGACCGCGCCGAACCGCTCGGCAAACGCCTTTCGCGCGCCGAACTCGATGTGCTCGTCAAAGAGAGCGGCCTGGACCAGCAGCTCAAATTGCTTGGTTACTGGGACGCCTGGCAAAGCGGCGCGCGCGGCCGCAAACCGTAGATTCAGCATCTGCTTGTCGTAGCGCTTCCGTATTACAGGCGTCTTTTAGGTCGCATCTCATATATCGGGAGGACCTTCCCGGTATACTGGAAGCGTGACAATCGCTAAGGACGAGCTGACGAGGGTTGAGCGCCAATCCATTTTGGCAGTGGACTATGGGCGCGTGAGGATCGGGCTTGCTCTGGCGGACTCGGAGACACGGATGGCGCATCCTCTGGGCACCATGGAACGTATCAACAGGAACGAAGACATGCGGCGGCTGCGGGAACTGGTGCGCGAGCACGGCGTGAAGCAGATAGTCGTGGGATTGCCCCTCCGGCTGGACGGCAGCCGGGGCGAAATGGCCGAAGAGGTGCAGCGCTTTGCGCAGCGCGTGCGAAAACAGATTGGCGTGGCAGTGGAAATGGTGGACGAGCGGCTGACCAGCTGGGAGGCTGAGCGCCTAATGGAAGAAATTCAGGGAAGATTCATCCGCGACGAAAAACTGGCCGGCGGCAAGAAACCGAAGAATACACAGAACAAGATGACCGTGGATGCGGTCGCGGCTGCCGTAATCTTGAAAGAGTACCTGGATAGGCAAGCGCAGACAGCCGAGAAGGCCTGAGAGATTTTAGAGAGTGAATTGGTGAGGGTGAATTGAGGTATTTGCTCGCGCTGTTACTTTTGATCGTGCTGATTGCCGGGGGCGCTGCGGCGTGGATCTGGTACGGCATCACGAAACCCTACCAAAACTTTGCCGCGGAGGGCGTATTCGTCGATTTGCCGCACGGAGCTTCGCAGCGGCACGTGGCGTATCTGCTGAGAGCGAATGGAGTGGTCCGCAGCGCGCTGGCGTTTGAGATTTATGCACGGCGGCATCCCAAGCGCACGCTGCAGGCGGGCGAATACTTTTTCGATCATGCCATGACCGGCAGTGAAGTCTTCTGGAAGCTCGCGAACGGCCAGGTGTATCAGCAGCCATTCACGGTGCGCGAAGGCGAAACGATGTTCGACATCGCGCGCGAACTCGAAGCAGGAAAGTTCATGCGCGCGGGCGATTTTCTCTACGCCGCAGGTGATCCGGCGCTGATTCGGGATTTTGCTCCGGGCGCGCAGACGCTCGAAGGTTTCCTCTTCCCCGCCACCTATGAGCTCCCCAGGCACCCGGTGGCGGGCGAATTGACCGCGGAAATGGTGCACAAATTCAAAGAAGAATGGAAACGAATTGCGCCACCATCGGAAACGGCGCTGGGTGATCACCGGCTGATGACCCGCATGGTGACGATGGCATCGCTCGTCGAACGCGAAACGCCGAAGCCGGAAGAGCGGCCGCTGGTGGCCGGCGCGTTTGAAAACCGCCTCCGCAAGGGCATGCGCTTGCAGTGCGACCCCACGGTCATCTATGGAATGGAGCGGCTGGGAAAGTACAATGGGTCGCTGACGGGGAAGGACCTGAGCTTCGAATCTTCGTACAACACCTACGAGCACGGGGGGCTTCCTCCCGGGCCGATTGGAAATCCCGGGGAAGCATCGTTACGAGCCGCGATGCATCCGGCGGAGACGAATTATCTTTATTTTGTGGCCAATACGCGGGGCGGACATTTTTTTAGCGCGACGCTGGCGGAACATAACAAGAATGTGGTGAAGTATCGCCGATTGCTGGCAGGGCTGCCGGCGGATCCACCGCCACCGCCGCCTCCACCCCCCAGCGCCAAGAAAAAACACGCCAAGCTACAGCGAGGCAAAGCCCGATGACCGAGGATTTGAAAACGAAGAAGGCGCTTATCCTGGAGACCGCCCGCGAAATCAAGGTGCAGCAATGGACACCCGCGGAGATCGATCAATTGCGGCGCCGGCTTTTGGCCGAACACGGCGAGGCCGGCAAAGCTGGATCGGATTACATAGCGGACGTGCTGCAAGACGCGGGACAAAAGGTGATCATCAACCAGCAGGAAGAAGCCGAAGAACAATACGAAGAGGAATTCGAGGATCTTCTGCACTTCAAGACGCTCGTGGATGCCGAAGTCAGCATCATGAGGCTGGATGAGTTGATGCGTAAGTTCCGCATGCACAGCGAACACGCCGCCGTCGAGCGTGTCTTGAACGTAGCGCGCCTCGGCAAGCGCCGCGCGGAAATGATCTCCCGCAATCACAAAGTGGAAGCTCAGAAACGCATTGAAAAAGAAGAGATCGCCGGATGGTTCCGCATCTGGCTGGAAACGCCGGACGCCTTTTTCGATTGGCTGGAAGTGCGGAAGCAGGCGCCTGATTTTCGCGCCAAATTTCCGCAGTTGGAGTCCGAAGAATGAGCACGCCGGGAACTGCTGCGCCGGGGAGCGGCGCGCTGGAATTGCCGCCCTTTTCCCTGGATGTGCAAGCGCTGGACCTCGGCGGCGAAGTGCAAGCTGTCGGACTCGAGCTGATCGAAACCCAGAACCGCGAGCCCGTTCGAGGAAAGGATGCCGCGGAGATTTGGTCGGCGGTCTTCCCTGCTCTTGCGGGGGACGAATCGTATGCGGTGGATTTTTTCAGCCACATCGAGAGGGTGCGGGAATTTTGCAAGATGCGGGAGATTAGGTTGCGCGAAGCTGCGGAGCGCTGCGCGGTGCTGCCGCAGCCGAATCGAGAGCAGTTGCGGCTGATCTTTGAACGATTTGAAGCCGAGACATTCGGCCTTAGAGCGGGAGCGGCGTCACAATCCGCCGACGCCGTGCTCGAAGGCGAGCTTTCAAGGCGTGGCCTCGACGCCTATCAATCGGCGTATACGCGTTATTCGTTTTGCGCCATTTGCGAGCCGGAAGACGGCTGGGTGACGCTGCTGAGCGAGTCGCTCTGGCCCAGCGAAGTCATCCGGCGGGTGCGGCCGGCGGTTCAACCATTTGACATCTACATTGCACGGCCCAATTGAATGACTGCTCCGGCTGCGACCTGCACTGGTGGAGTGGCATCGAAGTGGTTGCTAGATTGCTTTATTTGTGGCAGTGAGAACGGAATTCATTGATGCGACGTGTGAAAACATGCCTGTTCCTGGTGACACTGGCGCCTATTTCCTGCAGCTGTCATCCTGGAAAAGTTATCACCGGCCACACCAAGCTGGCCCCGTCGCAGATCCCGGTCGCAAAGGATGCCACGCGTGAAGAGCTTCTCGAGGCCTACAATCTGATTGCGCACAGCACAAAAACGCTGAACGCCACCGTGGAACTAAAGCCCACCGCGGGATCGAAGTATAGCGGGGTCATCGACGAGTATCACGAGGTCAAGGCTTTTCTCCTGGCCGCGCGGCCAGCGGAAATTCGCGTGATCGGGCAGGCGCCGGTGGTCGGAACCACCGTCTTCGACATGGCCAGCGACGGCGCTACGTTTCAGGTGTCGATTCCCTCGAAGAAAAAATTCCTCGTCGGGGTGGTGGCCGCCGAACGTGCGAGCAGCAAGCCCATCGAGAATTTGCGGCCACAGCACCTGCTGGATGCGCTGCTCTGGCCGGAGATCCGCAAAGAAGAAGCAGTGACGCTAAGAGAGTTCAACGACGAGAACGCCAGATACTACATATTGACCGTTTTGCGCGGCGGCCATCAGCTCGAAGTTCTGCGGGAAATCTGGTTTGACCGCTCCGACCTGCAAGTCTCTCGCATGCTGAGTTTCGGGCCCAAGGGCGTTCTGCTTTCGGATGTCCGCCTCGCTGACTGGCAACCTGTCGATAATGCCACTGGCATTGCGCAGAGCGGAGCAGCCACGCGATCTAGTGGCGCGACCTTGTTTGCGCGCACGATTCGCATCGACAGACCACACGATGACTACAAGCTCGATTTGCAAGTCACGAAAGTGCTCATGAATGAAGAAATTCCTGCCGAGCGATTCAAACTCGAACAGCCGGCGGGTTCCGAAGTGGTGCCCGTTGGCGAACCCACGGAGAGTAAGAAGCCATGATGGGTGAACTAATCGCCCGCAATCTGCTGCACCGTCCGCTGCGCACGCTGATTGGCGCGATGGGAATCGCGGTCGAGGTTACCCTGGTCGTCATTATCGTCGGGTTGACCAGCGGTTTGCTGACCGAAACGGCCAAACGCATCGAAGGCATCGGGGCAGACATCATGCTGCAGCCGTCGAATGCTTCTTACCTTTTGGCTCTTGGCGGCGCGCCGATGCCCATAAAAATCGGCGAAAAACTCGCCGAAATGAAGTACGTCCAATCCGTGGCCCCCGTGCTTTTCCAGTTCAACACTTCGGGCGTGGAAATCGTTTATGGAATTGATCCGGAAAGCTTTCGGGCCGTCTCCGGAGGATTTGTGTTCCTTCAAGGGCACGATCTTGAAGGCCCCGACGACATTCTTGTGGACGACATTGCAGCGAAGGTGAAAAAGATACAGGCGGGAGAGACGTATCGAATTTTCGAGCACGATTGGCACGTTGCGGGGGTCGTCGAGCACGGGAAGGGCTCGCGCCTTTTCGTGCCTCTCACTACGCTCCAGGAACTGGTGGGGGCCCGGGACAAAGCCAGCGTCTTTTTTCTGAAATGCACGCGCCCCGAACACACCGAAGACGTCATGGAAAAAATGCATCACGACTTTTCCGGCTACACCGTCCGGCCGCTCAAAGATTTAATGTCCATGTATACTTCCACGAATATCCCCGGCTTACAGTCCTTTATCAATGCCATGATCCTGCTGGCCGTCACGATCGGGCTGCTGGTCATTTTTCTCACCATGTACACTACGGTGATCGAGCGCACCAAAGATATTGGAGTTTTGAAATCGCTTGGCGCCAACCATTGGTTTGTCATCCGAGCTTTGCTCTCGGAGTCTGCCGCGCTCTGCGTGCTCGGAATTGGCGCAGGAATCGGTCTTAGCTATCTGGTGCGGGCTGGATTTATCTGGAAGTTTCCAACTCTGACCATTCTCATCACTTCGGGGTGGGTTCTTCGCGCAGCCGGTATCGCGCTCCTTGGCGCGTTATTCGGCGCGAGCTATCCTGCATGGCTAGCGAGCCGCAAGGACCCGGTGGAAGCATTGTCGTACGACTAGGACTCAAGGAATCGGGCACGGAGCGCACCGCGGAAACAAATAGGCCAGGAAAGGCCGCCAAGCAGGCGGGATGGCTAGGCACGAATGGCAATCGCAGCTACAATACCAGAACTCGCCGAAGGGCTGATTTTCCAGGGAAAAAAGAGCGTGGAGTCGATACTCAGAACTGAGAATTTGTGGAAGCTTTACCGCGCAGGCAAGGTCGACGTCCCAGCCTTGCGCGGTGTGAATTTCGAAGTCCAGCCTGGCGAATCGGTCGCGGTGATGGGTCCTTCTGGCTGCGGCAAGTCGTCGCTGCTCTACGTGATCGGCGGCCTGGCGCAAGCCTCACGGGGCAAAGTGCTGGTCGACGGCAACGACCTCACCGAACTGAGCGATGCCGCACGCACCAAACTGCGCCGCCACAAAATCGGCTTCGTCTTTCAACGCTTCAATTTGCTCCCGACGCTGACAGCCAAAGGGAACATCGCCATCGCGCAGTTTATTCATGGGGACGGTTTCGATCCCCATCGCTTCGACGTTGTAACGCAGATGCTCGGCCTGGCGGGACGTCTTCATCACAAACCTTCGGAACTTTCCGGCGGCGAGCAGCAGCGCGTGGCCATTGCTCGGGCGATCATCAATGAACCGAAGATTCTTCTTGCCGATGAGCCCACGGGAAACCTCGATTCGAAAAACTCTGAAATAGTTCTGCAGATGCTGCGGCAATTGAACAAGGATCTTGGTCAGACCATCGTCATGATCACCCATAACCCGGAAGCCACCACCTATTTCGATCGTGTCGTGCACATGCGCGATGGCGTTATCGTCGACGGGGTGCCTGCGGATTGACATGGCAAGCCTTGGTCAAATTCTTTCCCGGACGTTTTTCTGGTCCTACGAGCGCGGCACATGGCAGTACGACGTCGCCGTAATCCTGATTCTGGTCTTCGTGCTGCTTACACCGCGGAACTGGTTTCACGATAAGCCGCAGAGCGGAGCGCCGGTCACGCCGGGACAGGTTCAATTTATTTCCAAAGAAGGAAACCGGACGAAGTATCGCGTGGACGCGCGCATCCTGGCCCCCCCGACAAAGCTCGCGCTTCAGAACGACTTGCACACCGCTTTGCAGGAAGCGCTGCCCGAATTGCATAACGGGAATTTTTCGATCGCCAATATCGAACCGCTGCGCGATGATCAGGGTACGGTGATTGCCTACCAGGTAGAGGTTCACCATTAGTGGCAGTTTCTGATTTGAACGCAAAGACTCGTTCGTCGGTAACATCGCAACGCGCCCGCGCATCTCATTGTATATGTTAGGATTCCCAGGGCTTGTAAAGGCCACCGAGTCGTCCATGGATCGAGGCCACGTTTGAGACGTCTACCATCCGCCTTCTTCGCGCTGGCTAGTTTGTACTGCGGCCTTCTCTGCCCCCCAAGGCTCGCCGCGCAGACATCTTCAACGTGGACCCTCGACGGCGTCCTGGCCATGCTCGATAAGTCCGCGCAGGACTTTCATACGCTCACCGCCGATATCGAGCACATCAAGTACACTGCGGTTGTGAAAGACAGCTCGACCGAGAGCGGCCAGATTTTTGTGCGCCGTGACGATAAGATGCGCATCGACTTTCAGAAGCCCGATCCACGGACCATCCTTCGAAGTGGCGATGCCCTCTTCGTTTTCACCCCCAAAATCAATCGCGTCGAGGAATACAACATTGGAAAGCACCGCTCGTTTGCCGACCAGTATTTGGCGCTGGGATTCGGAACGAAAGGCGAAACGCTGCGGAAGAATTACGTTGTGACCCTGATCGGCGAAGAGGAGTTTGATAACCGTAAGACCGTCGTGCTGGAGCTGACTCCGAAATCCGACCAGGCACGCAGCCAAATATCCAGAATTCGCATGTGGATCGACGAAGCATCCTGGCTACCGGTACAGCAGAAATTTTTCGAGACCAGCTCCGACGACTACTTCCTATCCCATTACACCCACGTGATGAAAAACCTGAAGATCGCTGATGCCAGGTTCAAGCCCGATTGGCCGAAGAGCGTAAGAGTCGAGAAGCCCCGAGGGTAATTCTTAGACTGCTGCACTCTGCTGATTCTCTTCCAGTTTCTCACACTTTGAAAAAAGCAGACTTGCTAGTTACCGGTGGCGCGTTCCTGCGCCAACAATTGTTCCTTGCGCGAAAGTCCCCAGCGATAGCCGGCAAGCTTTCCATCTTCGCGAATGACACGATGGCACGGCACCACAATGGACACCGGGTTCGTGGCGCAAGCTCTCGCAACGGCCCGCACTGCCTTGGGTTGACCGAGAGACCGCGCGACTTGCGAGTACGTGCGCGTCCGGCCTCGCGGGATCCGCTGCAGTTCCTGCCAAACGCGCCGCTGGAATGCTGTCGCTTGCAGGTCGAGCGGGAGTTCCACTCGAGGCTGCTTGCCTTCGATACGCTGCACGATCTCTCGCACCCACCGCTGGAACGAATCCGTGGCCGGTACAATTGCCGCGCGTGGATATTCTTCCCGCAGCTCGGCGATCATGGCATTCTCTGCATCGCCAAGATACACCGCCGAGATGCCCCGCTCCGTCGCTGCCACCAGAACCTTCCCCAGTGGCGATTTCGCTATGCTGTATCCGATTTTCATACCCTTTCCTCCCTTTTGATAAGTCGCCGGTGTCATGCCCAGCTGTGCATTGCTGCGCTCGTATACGCGGCTGGATGATCCATACCCGGTTTCGTACAGAGCATCTGTAATGCTCTTGCCCGCGCGAAGCATCGCTTTGAAACGTTTGATGCGCAGCGCTTCGGCCAGTTCACGCGGTTTTAGTCCCGTCACCTGCAGAAATGCGCGCCGCAACGTTGCCTGCGTGGTTCCGAGAGTCCTCGCCAGAGTTCCCAAGCGAATGCTCTCTTCGCTGGACTCGGCGAGTTGGCTTGCGGCGCGTTGCACCAGGACCACCGGCCCAGCAATCTCATTCGGGCGGCAGCGCCGGCATGGCCGGTACCCTTGCTTCTCCGCTTCTTCGCGCGTGCGAAAGAAAGTGACGTTCCGACGCAATGGCCGACGCGCCGGGCACGATGGCCGGCAATAGATATGCGTCGAGCGCACCGCGAGCACGAAGCTCCCGTCCGCCCGAGAATCGCGTGCCAACGTCGCTTGCCAATACCGCGCGGCGGCATGCACCGAGATGCTCTGTCCGAATTTGCTTTGTGTGTGGCTCATGTTTAACAAGCTAAAAGTAGCGCAAGCCAAAAAGCAAATCTATCCGCAAAGTGTGGGTCAAACTAATAAGGTAGTAGAAGCGGTGCGGGCCGCGGGCCGCAACCGGCGGTCCGGAAGTGGCCTTGGCACAGCTTCATGGTTCCTTCGGTTTGTAGGATTGGCAGCGGCATTCGGGGAAGCCACAGGGTGTGCGGCCGTGCGCTGGTGGTTTGCTCGCACTGCGGTGAAACTCTTTGGCGTGGCCGCATTCGCAGAGTTTCTTCTTTGGTGAGTGTCCGCGGGACAAAGCTGTGGCTCCTTCCTGAGCGGCGGTTTTGTGATCAAGCGTGGGCCGTTGTCGTTAGAACTTAATTATGCCGATGTCCCAGAGGATGTGCCACAAGTCCATCCGGTCAAATCCAGCAAAGCAACGAAGGGTAAGGCAGCGAATAAACAGAAGAATCAGACTTCGCCGGGCGCTGGTACTGGAGATACAGCCGGCGCCGGCGCCCGGTGCGGAGCGGTGATCACCAGAATGACCGCGGTAAGAATGACCGCTGCCGCAACGACCGTGCGCAACGTGAAGGTCTCCCCAAGGATAAGCCAGCCCAGGAACAGCGCTACGACTGGATTCACGAACGCGTACGTTGCCACGCGCGCTGCCGTGCTCTTTTGCAGGATGTAGATGTACGCGCTAAAGCCGATGCCCGACCCGAAAACGATCAGATACCCGAGCGCCAGCCAGGACCGCATCGAAATTGCACCCAGATGCAGGCCGCCGAATTCTCCAGAAAACAAACCGGCGATCAGGAGAATCACTCCCCCTGTCAGACTCTGCATCGCGACCCCCAGCATCGCCGAATTGGGCATTCCCCCATGTTTCGTGTAGAGCGAACCACAAGCCCATGCCAGGGAGGCCACCACGAGGACCGCAGCGCCCCGTGGATCGACACGCTCTGAACCGCCCAGATGCGCGGGCCCAACCAGCAGCGCAAGCCCTGCAAACCCCATCAGGAGCCCCATCACCACTCTGGGAACGGGCTTAACGCCGCCGGGGCGGAGCCAGTCCACGATGACCAGCCATAGCGACACGGTGGCCACCAGTAGGGCGGCTATACCGGAGGGCACCGTCTGTTCGGCCCAACTGACCCCTCCATTGCCCACAAACAGCAGCAGAGTCCCAGTAATGACCGCTGCTGCCCAGTTAGCGCGCGTAGGCCTGATCCCGGTCTTCCCTCGCAGGATTGGGTAAAGAAATATACCCACAAAAGTGTGGCGGAGCCCAGCCAGGATTAGCGGGGGAAACGATTCGATCCCAATTCGGATCGCCAGATACGTAGAGCCCCAAACAAGGTAGACGGCAGCGAAGCCCATCAGCACCAAAGTCGTGGTGCCAGCAGGTTTGTGCAGCAGAGGCCCGGGAGTTCCCTCGCTGCGCTTTGGATTTAGTGCTGTCGTGGACATATTTCTTTCTTTAGTTTTCCCCTAGGGTGAGGGCTGAAAGTCAAAGGTGTCGAACCCCATATTGGTAGCGCTTGCAGAAAGGCAAATCCATCCGGAAAGATCTGGCAAACTGACGTGGTCGGCTTTCTCCAAATTACCAGGCATTCAGTTGGACGTAATTTTCTCGCTTCACCTTCCCGTCTAGCATGACCGCTAAAAGTCAGATGTGTCGAGCACCATATTGGTAGCGCCTCTTGCGAGGTAATCCACAGAATGTTGTGGGTCGGTTCCGGTACCATTACTAAGTGTTTGAAGTTAAGACACTTCCAGTGTTTTCCACAGATTGACGCTTCCTTCGACTAGTGCCATGTTATCGCTCCACACTGCACAAGTGTGGGCGGGGAAATTCCAGAAAGTTAGATAGACAGTCCAATTTGTTGGGCCAGGGCCAGCGACCGGGAAATAGCGTCTCTGAGGGGCAAAATGAGCGCGGCGAAACTCGTCATTCCAATTGAATTATGGCCAGCCAAACCAGGTGCAGAGGCTCACGAACCTATGGCGGGACCAGAACTGTTGTTGGCGGAGGCGCCGCACGTGCCGGCTCTTCGCGTGGCTCCACTGCTGTGCCCCGCGCGGCCTCGCCGATTCGTCCGGGTGCCTACGCACGCCGTAGGCATACATCCCGAACAGCGGGAATATCCGCGTGCGACTTTGAACCTTCCCTTGCGCCTTCGCGCCGCTGACGGAAAACCTGAGGAACATCCGGTAACCCTAGTTACTCGCAACATCAGCTCCACGGGCGTCTATTTTCTATGCCCCCGGCAACTGTCAGTTGGTGCCTCGATCGAACTCGAAATCGTTCTGGTCAGTAAGCCCCTGGGCCTTGGCAACGTCGTCATGGCTACCATGGCGCATGTGTGCCGCGCAGAAACCGCCGCCATGCCCGGCTGGCATGGCATCGCCGCAGCCTTCAAGGAGGTACAATTTGACCGCGACGACCGCATTCCCTCCCGTTTTCTGAAACCATAGGAAGAGTCCGCGCTCTAGTCTTAATTAGACTACCTAGCAGTTCCTCGCGCCGCCGATCTCGGAACGTCATTATTCGGCGTTCACCACGTTTCTGCTACTCTGTGGAACCATGCTTGCGAAACCCAAACACTCCATTGAAGGAGTTCTCTTCGACTGGGATGGCACGCTCGTCAATTCCTACCACGCCGACACCTCTGCGTATCTGGCAATGTTCAAGGAGATGGGCATCGCGTGGGGGCTCCCAGAACTTGAAAAAAATTATTCCCCCAACTGGTATCAGGTTTATCGCGCCGCAGGGTTGCCACGGAAGCACTGGGATGACGCGGACCGCACCTGGCGCGCGCACTATGCAAAGCATCGGCCGAAGTTAGTCGCCGGTGCGCGCAAGGTCCTCGCAAAAGTGGGAAACGCCCATCATCTAGGCTTGGTTACCAGCGGTGACCGCGACCGCGTTATACGTCAACTGCGTGAGTTCCGTTTGACCAGACTATTCGCGGCGCGCGTCTGCAGTGGAGACACTGTGCGTAAGAAACCGCATCCTGAGCCCCTTCGTCTGGCTTTGCGGCAGATGGAGCTGCATCCGTCCGCGTGTGTCTACGTGGGTGATGCGCCCCAGGATATAGAGATGGCGCAGCGCGCCGGTGTCCGCGCGATTGGCGTGCTCGGCCCTTTTCCTACGGAAAAGCGGCTGCGCGCGGCGCACCCGGAGTTTCTGATTGCGTCAATCCAAGAATTGCCGGACATACTGAAGAAATTGCTTCGCTGATGAACGATCCTACTTCGCCAGCGTGCTTGCTTATGGTTTCGCGGAACTTGCAGGTATGGCCGGCGCTTGCGGCGCGCTCGGAACAGGCTTAAAGTCCGTCCACTTGATGACGATTCGCACGGGAATTTGCTCACCGTTCAGATTCAGCGTATCGTCCGAGCGCGAGTAGCTCGGGAACCAGTATTTTCCCTCGACGTTTTCGCGATAGGTCTCGAACATACTGAAGGGCAGATTCGCCATCGCATGGACGTCACCCTGATCGGTAACCCATCTCCCATACGTTTTCACTACTTCCAGATACTTCGCATCCACCCACACAATGCCGTCGAAATACGCTTTGACACGCTCGACCCCTCGAGGTTTGGCCTGAAAGATGTAGCAATCAACCTCGTCCACCTGCTCCTTGCCCAGGTACTTCAAGTCATATTTCGCAAGCTGGCTTGAAGTTAGCGGAAACGCGGGGATACGCTGAATCCCTTCAAGATCCTCCGACCGGAGAAAAAGATGGTGGAGAGTGGAGCGAGGTCTTTCGACAACCTTTTCGAATACCTTCCCTTCCACGTCCCTGCCCGGCTGCGTCACCAGCACGAATTCGCCCGATGGCTGCCCGTCTGCCCCGAACTCTTGGATTCGAATCGTCTTCCGGTAGGTATAGTGTGTGCGCGCGAGGATGTATTCGTCCTCCTTCGCGGAGAAACGCTTGACGATTTCGGCTTCGGGGAGCGATGGCGGCGCCGCCGGCTCCGATACATTTCCGATACGCGTGACGTGATGCTCCGGCGGTGGAACCAGCGGCCCCTGCGGAGAATCTTGCGCGTGCACTGGCGAACAGTGAATCGCACTCAGCATTAATAAGACCGCGCTAGGTAACCCGAGTGAGATGCGTTCGTACCGCTGCAAATGTCCAGCCTGTCTCATAGTAAATTGGATGCGCGCAATTCGTCTTTGGGCAGCCTGACGCGTCTTTCCGGAGCAAGAGTTTAGCGTACTCTCGGCATGCGGCCCTAGCGGAACGGACCCACCGGGAGAGCCGAAGAAGAAATCTTGGCTCTCTGCTACAATTCTGACGATTTGTGAGCGACGCTAAAATAACCAAACGGTATTTCGTATCGGGAATGGTCCAGGGCGTGGGCTTTCGTTATTTTACCCAAGCCGCCGCGGAAAGATTGCGCATCCATGGTTTCGTTAGAAATCTTCGTGACGGCCGTGTGGAAGTATTTGCCATGGGCGCCCCGCAGCAGCACGCGGAATTTCGCGCCATACTGGAGCGTGGACCGCGTTTCTCTAGCATCAGCGGAGTACAGGAAGAGACCGCCGCACCGGACCCGCAGTATGAGGGCGAATTCGTCATCAATCCCAGCACTTGAGCAAAACTTGTTGGAGAAAGCCTTCGTAAGGGGAGACGTTCGAATGAACGATTTGAAAAAGCTGATCCGCGAAGTGCCGGATTACCCGAAGCCGGGAATTCTCTTTTACGACCTGACCACCCTGCTGAAAGACAAGCAGGGTTTTCACACGCTGATTGATCGTCTCTGCGACCACTATAAGGGCTATACCATTGACGTCGTAGCGGGGATCGAAGCGCGCGGCTTCATTTTTGCTCCCGCTCTGGCCTACCGCCTCAATGCGGGTTTCGTCCCCGTTCGAAAGCCCAAGAAGCTCCCCGCCAAAACCGCCAGCGTCTCGTACTCCCTGGAATACGGCACGGACACTCTCGAAATCCATGAGGACGCCGTCAAGCCCGGCCAGCGCGTGATCATTTGCGACGACCTGCTCGCCACCGGTGGCACCGCCGCCGCCACCGCCAAACTTATCCAGCAACTCGGGGGTGCAGTCGAAGGCGCCGCCTTTGCCGTCGAGCTCACTTTCCTCAACGGCCGCAAGAAGCTGAACGGTCTCGACATCTTCTCCCTAATCCAATACGACAAATAGGAAAGAACGATTTGCTACTTGCTGCCAGCGCGGGAAAAGACTTACTTCACTCGTGAGCGCGTGTTTCGTTGGCGAATCGCTTCAAAGAGCACAACACCGGCGGCCACCGAAACGTTGAGCGATTTCACCGGGCCGGTGGTCGGCAGCGAAACGACGAAATCGCACCGCTTGCGCGTGAGCTCATGCAGCCCTTGCCCTTCGCTGCCAAGGACGACCCCCACCGGCGAAGTGTAATCCACTTCCGTGTAATTCTTTTCTCCCTGCTCATCTAAGCCGACTAGCCAATACCCTGCTTCCTTCAACTCCTCCATTGTTCGCACCAGATTCGTCACTTTCGCCACCGGCAGATGCGCCAGCGCTCCCGCGGAAGCCCGCGCGACGGTGTCGGTCAATCCCGCAGCGCGGCGCTCAGGAATCACCACGCCGTGCGCGCCTGCAGCTAGCGTCGTTCGAATGATCGCGCCCAGATTGTGCGGATCTTCGACTCCATCCAGCAGCACGATCAGTCCCAATTGCCCGTTCCCGCCATTAGCATTGGCATTTGCCAGAATGTCTTCCAGACTCGCCGCCGCGCGCGCTGCCGCCAGCGCCACCACTCCTTGGTGGTCTTTCGAATTGGCCAGCCTGTCGATCTGCCCGCGGTCCTCGAAACGCACCGGAACGCCCTGCTTCCGCGCTAGTTGCACAATCTCTTCGACTCGCGTGTCCTGCCTCCCCTTCGCAATCGCAATGCGATCGATGGGCCGCCGCGCCTCCAGCGCTTCCTTAACAGCATGTATACCAGTCAGCTTGTCCATGAAGTTGAGAGTTTACAGTTGCGAGTCCGCAGTTGAAAGCGGCAATGAGTGGGACAGGCATTCCTGCCTGTCCCTCGTGTTTGGCCCTTTGACTAGTCCGAAAAGTATTCTTCTCCCGTAGTGCACCCAGGGCATTCTTTGCGAGCTGGTCTTGCGTTTCTCTGTATCTAGTTATATGACTAGAGAGCAGGAGGAACGTTTATGGGTTTCCCCACCAAAGTGCAACTCATCCAACGCAAGGAAAGCCAGCAGTGGTATATCAACTTCCCCTCCGTCGTGGCCCAAGCTATGGAGTTTCAACGCGGGGAGGTCGTGGAGTGGATCGTTGAAGACAAGAACCGTTTACTTCTCCGTCGTCGCAAGGTTCCCACAGCGACGCTAAAAAAAAACAAACGCGGCAAGGCGTGATGGCTTGCTGGAATGCGCTGTTCGATCAGGCGCGGGTGGCTTTCGCGCAGCAACGCTCCGCGGAGCGGGCGCGCGCGCTTGGTCTGTCCGCCCTAACCTGCTTGGGCCGCCACACTTTGTCCGGCTTGCTGTGTACCGCCGGGCAACAGTTCCGCGACTGGTCAGCGGCCTATCGTCTGTTTGAACGCGAGCGTCTCGCTCCCCAGGCTCTTTGGCGGGTCCCATTGAACGGGGTGCTGGAAATCCTGCCGCCCGCCAGCCCGGTGGTGGCCTTGCTCGATGACACGCTGGTTCGCAAGCGCGGCCACCGTATCGCCGGCACCTCGTGGCGGCGCGATCCGCTGGGACCGCATTTTGCGAATAATTTCATCTGGGCTAGTCGCTTCCTGCAGATTTCCCTGGCCCTGCCCGAGCATCCCGCCGCGCCCGCGAGTTCGGCCCGTGCCATTCCTGTTGATCTGCAGCACGCCCCTGCGCCGCGCAAACCCTCGCGCCGCGCCGATGCCCAACAGTGGCAAAGCTGGCGTGCGCTCTCGGCTGCGGCCACCATCAGCCGCCGTGGAGCCGAACGCCTCACTCATTTGCGGCAAGCCATCGATGAGTTCGCAGGCGGCGGTACTCGCCCGCTGCTGGTCTGCGCCGATGCCACCTTCACCAACCGAACGGTGCTGCGAGATCGGCCTCCGCGCACCACCCTCATCGGCCGTATTCGCAAGGACGCTCGTCTCTATGCGCTGCCCACTGCCGAAGAGGAAAACCACGGGCGTGGCCGTCACCGCTGCTACGGCCAGCTTCGGCCCACTCCCGAACAATGGCGTCATGATGAATCCATTCCGTGGACCACCGTGCAAGCCTTTGCCGCCGGAAACGTCCACGACTTCGACATCAAATTCATCACGCCCCTGCGCTGGAAGCACGCTGGCGGCGAACGCCAACTCTCGCTCCTGATCGTCCGCCCGATTGCCTACCGGCTCAGAAAAGGCGCCCACCTCAGCTATCGCAATCCCGCTTATTTGATTTCCAGCGATCCCGCCTTAGCGCCGCAGCAAATCCTGCAAGCCTACCTGTGGCGCTGGGAGATCGAACTCAATTTTCGCGACGAAAAAACTCTGCTGGGTTTCGGGCAGCCCCAGGTCCGCAGCGATCCCGCCGTGCGCACCACCGCCACTTTCTTCGTGTTCGTCTACGCACTGCTGCTGCTGGCTTTGGAAAACTGCCACCTTGCTCACAGCCCCTTGCCCCGTCCGCGCTGGCAGCGGCTTCGACCTCGCCGGCCCCATTCGCGCATCACCACCCCCCAGGCTATTTCGTTGCTGCGGGCTGACCTCTGGACCTCCGCCTTGGGCCTACAAAATAAAAACGGCTTCGTCGCACGCAACCAACGCGCAACAAAGCCTTTTTTAATTCAAAACAACCTACAATCCGCCGTTCTCT
>WNFR01003206.1_pt2 | contig 24275 bp, 18 predicted proteins | sample 5400221 | NCBI WGS metagenome assembly WNFR01 (sample SAMN13153357, study PRJNA577476) | soil metagenome | isolation source: 40 cm soil under Madrone tree | place: USA:California | collected 2016-06-14 | reverse complement strand
CCGGTGGACGTATTCTTCCAGGCCACCTCGTAGCCGCCGGAAGTCACCTCCGCGCCAAGCGGCACCCATGCGCCGAATTGCCCCGCCACAAAGGCCGTGCCCGCGTATTTCAGCAGCACGGCGACGCTTGCATTGGACAGATAGAAGTTGCTGCCAACCTCGGTGAGCGTCGTTGTGCCAGCCCCCTCGATCACCGTGCCGACCACCGCAGCCAGGACACTTGACAACTGGCTTGTATTACCTGCCGCGTCCATTGCGGTTGCAGCTAAATGATGCGGACCTGCGGCAAGCGAGCCTGCATTGATACTCCAGGCTCCGCTGGACGCCGCCGTGCCCGTGCCCAGCAAAGTGGCCCCTTCATACAGTTTGACAGCGCTTCCCGCCTCTGCCGTTCCAGAGATGACCATGGTGTTCGCGGAGAGGACCGTATCGGAGACAAGGTTGGGCGCATTGGGCGCAACCGTATCCACGGTTACGTTCAATGCGGACGAGGCGACGCTGGCATTTTTAGCGGCGTCCACGGCTTTGCTGGTGAAGGCATGACTGCCGTCAGCCAGTGTTCCCGTCGCCAAGGACCAAGCGCCATTGGCATCGGCAATGGTCGTTCCGATTTGCGCAGCGCCGTCAAACACGAGCACAGTGCTGCCCGCCTCCGCCGCGCCGGTCAGCGTCACTTGATTGGCGCTGGTGATGCCGTCGCCGATGACATTACTGTCGGGCGAGAACGACGCCACGGTCGGCGCACCAGGGGCTACCGTGCCATCAATCAGCGTGGCGGTGGCGAAGCTCCAGGTTCCATTGTTGTCCGCGATCGCTGTTCCGATCTGGGATGACCCGTCCAATACAGTCACGGTGACGCCTGCCTGCGCCTGGCCGGTCAGGGTCAGATGGTTGACGTTGGTGAGGCCAGCCCCGGTCAGACTGGTGCCGGCAGCGAACGAGATCGTCGGCACCGTCAGTGCCGTCATGCTCATCGACGCGTTCGTTGCAGTGACGAACGAGTAATCCAACGAGGACAGCTGTGTCACGCCGGCAAGATGCAGGGTATCCGTTCCCCCCGCATAGTGAACGGTCCACACGTCGTTCACGTTGGTCAGATAGGCTGAGGCGTCGTAACCCTTCAGTATCAGCTTGTCGTGCTCGAAAGTCGCGCTCGTAAGAACGTGGAAATCCGCAATCGTAACGTTGCCGCTTCCTGGCGCGTAAATGAACGTGTCGTTGCCCGCGCCGCCGAAGATCCAGTCATTTCCGCCGCCGCCATTGAGAATATCGGCGCCGCTCGAGCCGACAATCCGGTTCGCCAACTGGTTGCCGACACCGGTCAACCCGCCCATCATCAGGGTCAGGTTTTCGACGTTCGCCGGAAGCGTATAGGAGGCCCAGGCCTCGACGCTGTCGATGCCGCCACCCGGATTCTCGATTATTTTCTGATTTGAATTGCCGATGACGTAGGTATCGTCGCCCGTCCATCCGACGAGCGTGTCATCGCTGTTTACCGCCGTGATTTTATCGTTCGCCGCCGTGCCGTAGACGGTGTGGCTGCTCGTGCTTCCGCTGATCCAGGATGTGATCGTGCCGCCGACCGGAAGGGTTGCGGGGAGCTGGAAATCATCGCTGGTAAAGGCCGAGACCGTCGTGTTGCGGAACACCAGGGTGTCATGGCTCGTCAGCGCCAGGTATACGTCGTTGCCGACCTGGCTCATGGCTGCCTGGATGTCGCCGAACGAGGTAAAGGCAAAGCCGTTCAGCTGGATGATGTCGTGCCCCGCACCTGATCCCGGAGAAAAGTCGGTGATGATGTCCGAGCCGTCGCCGGAGTTGATCACAAAGGTGTCCGCGCCGCCGCCGCCGGTCAGGATGTCGTTGCCGAGACCACCGGTGATGATGTTTGCCGCGGAGTTGCCAATGATGATGTTGGCTTCGGAATTGCCGGTGGCGTTAGTGGCTGCGCTGCCCGTGAGGGTTAAATTCTCGACGTAGTCAGGGAGCTTGTAGCTCACTGAAGAGAGCACCGTATCGACGCCGCCGCCGTAGCTCTCGACAACCTTCGCGTTCAAGTCGGTAACGATATAGGTGTCGTCGCCGGCTCCGCCGCTCATCGTATCGGCACCACCTGCTCCGCCGAGCAGGTCGTTGCCGCTAGTTCCGGTCAAGGTGTCAGCGTTTGCAGTCCCGGCGATTGTGTTGGTCGGGGCTCCGCTAGCGAGCAGCGTGTAGTGCGCGAGGGTATATTCCGGCAATTGGTACGCCGTGATCGAATTGATAGTCATCGTCGCCGTCGCCGTCGGGTCGACGCTGCCGGCCCAGTTTCCGCCCATGGCGAGGTTGGCGATCATGTACATTGCGGTATTCATGTCGGACGGCGTGGCGACCTGACCGATCTCCGCGCCGTCCACGAAATAGGTCAATGCGTAGGGCGTCCATTCGACCGCAAATGTGTGCTCGCCGGCCGTGAGGTTAGCGGTGTTGGCCCAATAGCCCTGATTGGGAGTCGTCGAGGAAAGGAAACCAAAATGCGCCTGGTCACGATGCTGCCCCAACCCTTCAAGCACATCGAGTTCCGTGTTCAGCCCGTGCGGGTTGATCGGCAGCATCCAGAAAGCTGGCCACGCGCCGGTGGTGCCGGGCAGCGTGGCCGTCATCTGAAAATAGCCGTAGGTCTGGACGAAGCTGTTCTGCGTCGAGATCATGCCCGACGAGAACTGATGATTGCCCACATAGGGGGCATCGCTCGCGGGAATCGGCTGCGCCGTGATGATCAGATGGCCATTCTGTATCGAGAACGGATTCAGTCCGAGCGGCTGTGAGGCCTGTGTTCCGGGCAGCCCGGAAAAGCTGGGATCAACGTAGACCTCTTGCTCGTTGCCTAGCGAGTAACTGGCTGCTCCGCTCCAGGCATAGCTCGTGCGCCAGGTCAAACTCGGATCCTGGCCCGCGGAGAGGGCGTTGAAATCGTCGTTGAAGGTCTGGATCAGCCCCGCAGGAGGAGTGACGATGTTGACGTTTGCCGAGGTAAAATTCTGAACACTGGTATTTTCGAGGGTGATGGTTTCTCCGCTTGCAATCGTGAGAACGACATCGGTGCCGACCTGTTTCATCGCGGCGGTGACATCGGCCAGTGTCTTGAAGCCGGCGTTGTTGAGCTGCAGGATGTCGCCGCCGACTCCGGTTTGGAAATCGGTGATGATGTCGTTTCCATTGCCCGCGGCAACGACGAAGGTATCGATGCCGCCGCCGCCGGTGAGCACGTCGTTGCCACGGCCGCCATCGATCATGTTATTGCCGGCGTTGCCGACGATGATGTTATCGAGATCGTTGCCGGTCGCAGGAGCGTTATAACTGCTACCCGCCAGTATTAGGTTTTCAACATTGGGCGCATTGACCAGGCTGTATCCGTCGACCATCCCGTCGTAGATGGTATCGATGCCCTGGCCCGCCAGTTCGACGACCTTGGTGTTGTGATTGTACATGAAATAGGAGTCATCGCCCGCACCGCCGATCAGGGTGACCCCGTCACCCAACGCCTGCAGCGAGTCGTTCATGGCGCCAGTCGTGAGCGTGCCGCCGGCCGGAACGGTGACCGCTGCGGTATTGGGCGAGCCGCTTACCGGAAGCGGGTTATCAAGGACAACGTTCGCGGCGGTCAGATATGAGAGGTTGACGTTCTGAAGCGTGACGGTTTCGCTGCTGGAAAGCGTGACGACAGTAACGGAACCCACCTGTTGGGCGGCGGCAAGAAAGCTCGTAAACGTCGCAAAGCCATAATTCTGTACCCGCAGTACATCGCCGCCGGCTCCGGCCTGAAAGTCGCTGATGGTGTCGGAACCGTAGCCCTTGGAGACGACGAAGACGTCGCTGCCACCTCCTCCTGTTAGAAGATCGTTGCCGGTTCCGCCAAACAGAGTGTCGGTTCCAGAAGTTCCCGTGATTACGCTGGTATAAATCGGTGCAGTCGCCATGATGAATTCCGCGCTCCTTCGCGCGGCGACCATCGGCGATGGCTTTCAAAAGTCAGTTAATGGATTCCCGACAACATTACGCAGGGGGCAAATCCGACTGGTTGGCTCTGCGCATCTTCTCAAACGAAAGCGGCAATGCACGATCAGAATCATGCGGCGCCGCAGGCACAATCACGCAAAACACGAACGACTCGTTGATGCTCGAAATCGAAAAGCCCGCAAGACTACGGATGAGCACATAAAACTACGGAAGTGGCGCGACGGAACTCCTGAAGTCGCGAAATCTTGCGGCTCCATCTAGTCCGACAACGACAGTTCCCCACTCGGAACCTTGCATGAAGCGCGCGTCGTGATCGGGTTCCAATGCGATCACACTCGAGGCCAAGGCAGGCGCTTGAGCAGATCGATGTCTGCGGGGCAATTGGCCGCGCGCGTTGCAACGCTAGCCGCCGTACGTGCCGTGGGATCGCGTGATCACGCTATCTGAGGACGTCCCGGAACCTCTCAAGGCCCTGGAAAAGCTATTTGTGGAATCCTTGAGCAACTCGGTTGGCGGTCCTTCGAGCTTTACCCTTCCCGCCTCGATATAGATGACGTGATCCGAATCGATCACGGTTTCAAGACGATGGGTGATAAGCAGGACGGTACGATCCGCCAATCGTTCATTGATGGCTTGTTTTACGGCGCGCTCCAGATTCCGATCAAGCGCGCTCATCGCCTCGTCGAGGATCAGGAACTGCGGATTTCGCAAGATGGCGCGTGCCAGACCCAGACGCTGACGCTGCCCACCGGAAAAGCGCAGTCCCTGCTGCCCTATCCAAGTATCGTATTTGTCGGGCAAGCCCTCGACGAGGTTTGAAATGCCGGCGACACGGAGCGCTTCGATGACTTCTTCCTGCGTCGCATTGGGCTTTGCCATGCGAATATTATCGATCACTGTTCCTTCGATCAGATCGACATCCTGGCCGGCAATCGCGAGCAAACCCAGCCAATCTGATCGCCTGATGTCCTCCATCGGGCGACCATCAACGCGGATCACGCCTGCGGCAGGATGATAGAGCCGAAGCAGCAAGTTGACGATTGTCGTTTTGCCTGCGCCGCTCGCGCCGACCAGCGCAGTCGTCTTGCCTGCGGGAATGGCAAAGGAGACCTCATCAAGAACGGGCTCCGAGGTTGACCCATAACAAAAGCTCACGCGCTCAAACAATATCCCATCACTCAGCGCCGTGACGGGATAGTGCCCGGGCTTCGGATAGTCCTTGTTCTCCGCCGACAGCATAAGCCGGACGGAGCGCAACTGAGGCTCCAATTGCGCCATGTACAGCAAGCTGCTCTCCAGTTCGCGAACATGCGGTTGCAAACGATAAAGCAGCGCTACGGCGGTGAGGGTGGTGGCAAAGCTGGTGCCCCAAAAACCCATAGCGGCGATAATCAGGCACAATATCAGGAGATACCCCACTTCGGTCAGCGGACCGATCAAGGCAGACAGGCGCGTAAGGCCAAGCGCGATGCGACGAGCCTCTGCCGAAGCATGTTCAAAGCGGCCTTGATGCGCCTCCTCCTGGCCATAGGCACGGATCGTGCGCATACCTTCGATGGTCATCAGCATGTGCTCGCCCAACGACTGATGGACGTTCTTGACCCTGCTGCCGAGCAGCCGCATCGGGCTCGACAGCCGGCGAAGCCCGGCTGAAATGAGTATCGAAGCGATGACCGCTATAACGGTAATCCGCCAGGACAGCGCAAAGAGGAATGAAGGAATAGGAAGCCGTGAGATACTGCAGGTGGATACGGTTGCGCGCAACCTCGCTGATCTGCTCGCCGATCCGCGCACTCAGAAGGGCATAGGCAAATGCAAGCGCTCCCCGTGCCACGATGAGGAGAAAGATCACCCCGGCGGTTTCCGCAGAGTTATGGAACCAGCCGGCAGTATGCCGCAAAGCATCGCCCAGCAGGCCGCTGGTGGTGGTCGCCAGTTCTACCTGGCCCATTGCAAAATAGAAAAAGAGCAGGACGAGTGTAATTCCGACAGTCTCGGCCAGTGACGACAGCAAGCCCAGCACGATGAGCAACGGCGTGGCCCAGCGGGGCAGCGGCGTAATCCTGAGCAGCCGCAGCAGATCGGCGAAGGCAGCGCGTCGAGCAGCTCCCGGCGTTAGCGTAGGCATGCGATCATCGTTGACCAATTACGCGCTTTGGCTCGCCAATGCTGAAATACGCACCTGGCTCCCGAAATCCGCTGCGCCACCGCCTCAGCTGTGCTTCGAGCCGCCAGCGTATTACCACCAGAATATCGAGTGGCAGCTTGAACGTCAGGATTTTCATCGCCAACAACGGATCCCGACGCAGCACGAGTTCCAAGCAGGTTCTGAAATGGCCAAACTTGCGGCCAGTCAGCGCCTTTCGCATCAGCCAGACGCTGTAGTTTTGAAATCCAAGCTTTAGCCTGCGTGTCCGGTCGGGATGGCGAGCGGCCATCTCGTCTGCGACCAGCGTCCACGACCGAAGCATGCGCGGCATGTTGCTCGACATATTGTTCGGCAGATAGCGGTAGCCGATGAGATATTCGGGCACAACGGCAAAGTCATGTGTTTCCGCCACGCGGCAATAGAAGAGCAGGTCTTCGCATCCCTGAGCGCCTGCCGCGCGCAGTTGGCTATCGAAGCCCCTGGCAACAAGCAACGCTTCCCGGCGGACCATCACGCTGCTGCCATTACCGATGAAATTCCCCGCAAGGAGCTCGTCCAGGACGTCGCCGGTGTGAAAACATGGGGCCGCCTTGGCAAGCGCGCGGCTCGCTGCGTCAATGACCGTAAACCAGCTGTAGACGAGGCCTGTCCTTCCCCCTCCCGCGATCAGGGTCTGAAGCTGGCGTTCAATGTTGGTGGATCCCCAAAGGTCATCCGCGTCGATGAACGCGATGAAATTTGCACTGGCGCTTTGCCACCCGCGATTTCGGGCCGCTGCCACTCCCGCATTGTCTTGCCCGATGATCTTGATACGAGAATCCTGCGCGGCATGTTGCTGGACGATAGCAACGGTGTCGTCGCTCGAGCCGTCATCGACAACGATAATCTCGAGTTGCTCATGCGACTGCGATCTGACGCTCCGGAGCGTTTCGTCGATTGTTGACGACGCGTTGTGTGCAGGGATAACCACGCTCACAAGGCACATATCCGTCATAAATACGCCTCCATGCAGCTCACGAACTCATCAAGCCTGCAATCGCCTCGCACCTCTATTCTGGGCAGGTTCAACGGATCATCTTCCAGGCTTGCGGCCTCGCCGACAGCACCGAACCCCGTCTTGTATCCGCACTCCGCGGCGAGAATCCTAAGCCGCTGATCGGTGCAGCCAAACGGCGCCGCAAATGACGTTACCGATCGCCCAACCCATTTCTCCAGCTGTTCGTGCGACCGCATTAACTCTTCGGCGAGATTCCGGGTCGCAAGTTCGTCACTGCGGGGGCGGCTCGCCAAATGACTACCAAAGGATACGCCCTCGGAGGCGAGCGCGGCAATTTTGCCCGCATCCATCAGCGGGGCAGGATCTCCAGGCGATGCATCCCATTCCGCGCTCTTGCCCACGAGATCCGTGGCGATGAACACCTCTGCCGAGAAATCACTCGCCAGCAGAACCGGCCACGCATACCTGGCAAACTCGTCGTAGCCGTCGTCGAAAGTGATCAGCACGGGACGGCCGACGAACGGATGATTGTTTGCGATAAACCAAGCGAGTTGTTCCGAATCGATTGTGTGATACCCATGGCGGCGCAGCCACGCCATCTGTTCGCCAAACGCATCCGGAGACAGGTGGTAGCGTGAGAGACCGCTTGGTCCATCAATGGCGATTCGGCGATACATCAAGACAGGAATACGCAACCGCATTTCGGATCCGGCAGGGCTGCTTGCGGTTCGTGCGATGTCATGCGCCTTTCCAGCTCTTCGACCAAGGCCGCTGTTGGATGCGGTTGAGCCTGGAACGGCCAGCGACGTGGCCTGACGGGAGATCCTGGTCTGCAACAAGCGTAGCCGGTTGCAATGAGTACGATCGTTTCGCGAGAAGCTCCGAATGCGTGATCTCGGGTTGAGCCCCTTGGTCGCTTTTCGAACCGGCTTTGCAACCTTCTCTTCGATAGGCAAATGGTGGAGATATTCGTCGATCAGCTTCAGCCAGAAATCACGGTCGACCTGGCCAAGAATACCGATGTCCAGTAAGGCCAGGATATTCGGACCATTACAGAGATACACATATAGCCGATCGATGTTATCGTCGGGCCCGAGCGTAGGAAGACAATTCAGGTCTACACGCAAGCCCAACGTTAGCGAGAGAGCACGCGGAGCTGAAAGATCGTCATAGTCGAGTACCATCCGTTCAAATCGATATTGAACCTTTCGGGCGGCCATCGGGGCATTCCACGCTTGTCCGATTGCCGCGATTACATCAGTTGCCCCCTTCCCGTAATCGTGCCAGCGCTCCGCCAGCCTGTTGGGGGTTGTTCGGGCACCCACCGTGATCGAATCCAGTAGAGTATTGGCAATCAGATCGGCCGCGGCTTCCGTTTGCGGTATGCCAGCGAGAGCTTGCTGCGAAATATCACCGATTTGCCCTCGACCGCATTCAAGGCCGGCACACCATAATGCAAAATAGGCGTACGCCATCGATGCGCTGCCATACGTCGCCGACGCGCCGGCTCGGTGTATCGATAACGTTTCGTCGAGCCGCTCATCGCGGGAAAATCCCCGCACAATCACGATATGCGCGTCGGCAAGCATCTGCCGAACATCTCGGCTCAGGGAGTGGTCGCTTACCCGATAAAAACTCAGTTTCTCATTGACATGAACCCAGTCTCCACCGGCGCGCGCAATCCGCTGCCATAAATCCCATTCTTCGCATGTGCGCAGGTTGATATCGAAGCCGCCTACTCCAATCACGGCGCTTCTTTTTACGAGCACGCTATGGATCGCTGCGGCGCAGCTGCGCGCGAAGGCCTCGAACGGACTTGTCTTGATCCGTGGATCGCTGCCGCCAGGCGTTTCTGCGCCATCCGGCATTACTCGACAATAATTACAATAGGAAGCCACCGCCGAATGATTGGCATTCAGGGCCGCATTCATCTTGGCAAGAAACTGCGGATCGATCCAATCGTCACTATCCAGGAACAATATCCGCTCACCGACGGCCCGGGAAAGGCCGACATTGCGGGCCGTCGAAACTCCCTTTGCGGGGGATTGGAGAGCAACAAAGCGAGAGTCCCGCGCTGCATAATCGACAATAATTGCGGACGTTGCATCGACTGAACCATCGTCGATCACGAGAGCTTCCCATCCGGGATCGGTTTGCGCGAGCAGGCTCTCAAGCGTTTGCGCAAGGGTTTGTTGCGCATCGCGAGCCGGGATCACGACGGACGTCAGCGGATCGGACATCATCTCCGATTCCTCCAGCCCTTCCCGTGATGGTAATAGAAGAGCAACCCGGCAAGATAGCCGGCAACCTCCTGTTTTAGGAAGCGGCCGCCGATACGGTCGCGCCGGAGCAGCTTGCGGAGAAGCCGATAGGAATACCACTGCGGGAAGAAAAACAAGGCGCGCGACCGGTTTGCCGCGATTCCTGTTCTCTCGTACTGCACCAGCAGAGCCGCCGTGTGGCCTCGCATGTAATGATAGATCTGGCTGGCGAGGCCTTCCATCGTCCTTCTATGGAAATGGAACGCAACCGACGCCGGGGCGTAACGACAGGCATACCCGTTCGCCAGCAGTCGATACCAATATTCCGAATCTCCCGAGCAGCCCGCCTGCCCTACATCGAGCCTTTCGTCGAACAGTCCGACGCTTTGAAACACCTCGCGGCGAAAGGCCATGCTTGCGCCGGCGCCAATGTCCCAGGCAGGGAAGACGCCTCCGCGATGCGATTTGAAGCGAGCACTGTCGAAATCCCGCTCGCCGTAGCCCTGGCCAAAACCCCAATAGGTCTCGAAGTGCCGCTGCGCCTCGGTCGCGAGTTCCGCTGGAAGGACGAGTCCCGTTACGGCACCTATCTGTGGTGCATCGAATGCCGATACGAGCCGCTCCAGCCAGCGGGGATGGAGCAAAACGTCATCATCGGTATAGGCGACAATGTCGCTGGTGGCCCGGAGCGCGCCGGCGTTGCGTGCGATGTCAAGTCCGGGTCTATCCTCGCGAATGTAGGTGACCCCTGCGGCCATCGCGACATTCCGCGTACGCTGATCATGGGAAGCGTTGTCGACAACGATGATCTCGCGCGCCGTATAGCTCTGCCGAGACAGCGAGGAAAGGCACATGCCGAGCTCATCCGGCCGGTTGCGCGTACAGATTACCACGCTCGCCGAAAGCCCCGTTTTGGCAGGCGCTTGCATCCGGGAATCAACCGCCGAGAGAAACTCGGCATCGATGTGCTCTACTTTGGAATCCATCACCCAACCGTCATGCATGAGCACGTGACCGATGGGCCGTTCGCCGCGCCAAAACACAGTCATACCCTCCGGCAACTGCGCCTCCGCGATATCCGCAAGCGACGACACGGAAACGTGCGCGACGCCTTTTCCCAGTGACATGCCTTGGATCGATCTGACCTCGGTCATATCAATGCGGGATCATGCTGTCGCGCCAATTGAGCGCGGTTTCGATGATGAAATCGATCTGGGAGTGGCGCGGTCTCCAACCAAGCTCCAGTTCGGCTTTGGCGAAAGAGGCAACGAGTACGGGCGGATCTCCTTGACGGCGCAGGCCATGGCAGACGACCGGGTCGTTCTTGGCCACCCTCTTCACGGCTTCGATCAACTCAAGGACACTGGTGCCGATACCGGTCCCGAGATTGAAAACATGCGTGCCACCTCTCGCAACCAGCATTTCTCCCGCGAGCAGATGGGCCTGCGCCAGATCGTTGACGTGGACATAATCCCTGATTGCACTGCCATCCGGCGTGGGAAAATCCGTTCCAAAAATCGTAAAGGGCCGGTCAGCGCGGCGGGCGGATTCTATCAGGAGCGGGATCGCATGCGTCTCCGGCTCGTGGCGTTCGCCGATTTCGCCCTCCGGATCGCAGCCTGCGGCATTGAAGTAACGCAGTGAGGCGGAAGCCAGTCCATATGCGCGGCCATAATCTTCCAGGATGCGCTCGATGATCATCTTGGACCAGCCATAAGGATTTATCGGCGTTTGCGGATGCGCTTCGTCTATCGGCAGGCGAAGTGGTATTCCATAGCTTGAGCAGGTGCTGGAAAACAGCAGACGATGGCAGCCCACCATCCGCATGGAGTCGAGAAGCGCAAGCGTGCCCGCCGTATTGTTGCCGTAGTAAGCCGCGGGGTCGGCGACGGACTCGCCGACATAGGCAAATGCCGCAAAGTGCACGACAAGCTCCGGCCCGTATTTCTCCATGGCGGCGCAAACCTCGGCTGAATTGCGAATGTCACACTCTATCAAGGGCCCCCATCGTACGGCGTCGCGGTTGCCCCGGGAGAGATTGTCGAGAGTCACAACGTTCCAGCCGGCCCTCGCAAACGCCTTACCACAGTGAGATCCGACATAACCGGCACCGCCAGTAATAAGGACCGTTTTCGTCATGCCGCCGCACCTGCACGGTCGGCGGCGGTTATGAAGTTCTCAAAATACGCGATCGTCTCCACTAGGCCGTCCCGCAACGGCACCGATGGGCCCCATCCCAACCTATCCCGGGCCAGCTTGATGTTAGGTTGGCGTTGTCTGGGATCATCAAGTGGAAGGGGCTTGAATTCGATAGCAGATCTGGACCCGGTGAGTTCGATCACCAGTTCGGCCAGTCCCATCATTGTAACCTCTGAAGGATTTCCGAGATTGACCGGTCCGACGACCTCGTCGTTCGTATCCATCAGCTTCACAAGGCCATCAATCAGATCGTCGACATAGCAGAATGAGCGGGTCTGCTGCCCGTCACCATAGATTGTGATCGGCTGATTGGTCAGCGCCTGCACGATGAAATTTGAAACGACGCGTCCATCATCAGGACGCAATCGCGGGCCGTAGGTGTTAAAAATGCGAGCGACTTTGATAGAAAGATTGTGCTGCCGTCGATAGTCGAAAAACAATGTTTCGGCGCAACGCTTTCCTTCGTCGTAACAGGACCGCGGCCCGATTGGATTGACCCTGCCCCAATATGTTTCATCCTGCGGGTGAATCTCGGGATCTCCGTAAACTTCGGAGGTGGACGCTTGCAGAATCTTTGCGCGTAATCTCTTGGCCAATCCAAGCATGTTGATGGAGCCATGCACACTCGTCTTGGTCGTCTGAACGGGGTCGTACTGGTAGTGAATAGGACTGGCGGGGCACGCCAGGTTAAATATCTCGTCGACTTCCAAATAGAGAGGGAAGGTGATGTCGTGTCGGATGATTTCGAACCGGGGCGAACCCAGCAATCCCGCCAGGTTTTCCTTGTCGCCCGTGTAGAAGTTGTCGACGCACAGGACCTCATGTCCTCCGTCAACCAGTTTTTCGCACAGGTGCGAACCCAAAAAACCGGCACCACCCGTTACCAGAATTCGCTTCTTTCGGGCCAACAATGACTTAACTCCCTGTCTCCAGCGTTCAGCCTGCAACTACTCTTGACGAAAACCAAGGCATGAACCGAGACGCCGATGACATGCAGTCATCGTTGTTGATGATGGCCTCCTCGGATCAAACGGAAATATCATCCCCCATTCTTAGTCATGGTATCTGCGCAATGGCGGGGACCACGTCTTCAATTACGTAACGCGTCTTGACTCGTCCCGCGTAACCACGTCAACGGAACTTTAACCTATGCTACGGTGGCTTTTTCTTGGCGGACGCTCGCAAGTTAGCGCAGGCCCGCAAGCACATTCTCGCCATATTTCCAACGTCGGTCACGCCGAAGGCGCACATCCCGCTCTATCTGCGTGCGGATTTGTCATGCGAGGCCGCGAAGAACTCGCGCCGCTCCCGGAAACGTCCCGGCGCTGTATCAATAGTTGATGACTAGATTTCAGGCACATTTCGTGGCGTCCGCGGTTCCAACGGAATTGGCTCAAGCGATCACGATATCAACCAGCGCAAGCCTGCCACAGAGCTAAGGCAAGCATGTAAAGCCAAGCAATCATTGCGAAAGATACCGTCGAGCCAAATCCGATGGCGACTGCGAGGTCCACCAGTCCACACTGGGTGTTACTTTCGCCGGCGCTGGTCACGGAAGGTGCGAGCTGATCATGTGATGGTGAGAGCGACATGGCTGCACTCCGCAAGACAGAAAGGAAGTTCCAGATGCGCGAAGGATAGGCAGCCAATACGACGTTCTGTTACACAATCACGCGGTCAAGATGCATCGTTGGCCGCAACTTACCGTGAAGTGACGCCGATCCCGATCGATGAGGTAACTAAACGTGGGCTCGAACGGACCGGCGACGCCGGGATGCTATGTGAACGTTGTCAGCCACCGAGGGGCCGAACCGGCGCGACCGCAGCCTCCCTCATTTCCGGCTCTCGGGCACGCAACAAAATCGCTCGTGGGGCATTGCTGGTCGAGCAGGATCGGTTATGGCTTTTCCGGCGCAAGGTCATCGGTGGGATAGAAGCGAGCTTGATGCGCCTCAGAGAGAATTTTTCCCGTCGCTGATTTCACAAGTGCGGTCCACGTATATACGCCAGGGTTGCACGGACCAAACGTTCGGATTGTTCCAAACGGCAAGACGCCATCCTCCGGGATCGGCAGTTCCTGCCCTCCCATCTCGCGAAGACCTTGCATCAGCGTAAGTGACAGAAATTTGCCTTCGCGAGGAATGTTACGGAGGCGAATCTCGGGATTTGGAAAGAGAGTGACGCAGCCCTTGGATCCACGCCAGGAAAACTCCAGCGTCATCGGGTCGGCGAAAGCGGAATAGCCTGTCGTCAGTAGTGCAGCTAGCGCAACCACAATAGCTTTAAATGACATATCGTCCCCATTTCGAACTCTATCTTCCCGCGGCAGCTCACGCCGGACCGTCAATACCAGAAACTCTCATCCTCGTTAAATGAACATCAATAGCTATTGGTACGTCCGGTGACGGATCAATGCTCAACCGGCCGCCATGAGCCTGACACTTTTTTGCCGGAAGTGGCGCCGCCGGCGACCGCCGAGCCAGCCGCAGATTCCTGCCTTCGAAACCTCATATGGTAATGGTTCATTGTCCTGTCCATGTTCTGCCGTCATTTGGCGCGAGCACAATCGGCAGCGCAAGCGAGCGACATGCGCGGACCTCTGCATACGTTCGCCAATCCTATGGCCGCTTTGAGGCAAATCGCCGGCACCATTTTGCGATGATCGTTGTTCCAACGCAGGAGTGCTCTGAGCGAAAGGCGCATGGCATCGAATTTGAATTCACATGGACACAAGAAATTCTTACTCGTTGAATAGAAGGGACCACATCAATGAACATTCGCTGATGTCTAACATTCAAGCAGAATGCCTCCTAAACGTACTAATCCGCAGATTTCAAATCGATGCGGTTCGATGCAAAGTCTGAAGTGAACAATGATGCCGACCGAAGATAGACAAATCCCATTCGCCGATACATGTCCTACAACTTCTTGTTGCAGGCATTTTCATAGCGGCGTTTTGCTCGTTGCAAGGATCGGGGCGCTTTGAAGATCTTCGTACACGATTATGCGGGACACCCTTTCCAGGTCGATCTCAGCCGTGAGCTTGCCCTGAGGGGACATGACGTCAGCCACGCGTATTTCCACGGTGACCTCGGGCCAAAGGGCAAGCTCGAGAGAGGCTCTTCGGACCCCCGCGGCCTCTCCTTTACCGGTGTCAAGCTGTCGCGTCCTTATGACAAAGCGTCGTTCGTGCGTCGTCGATTCGATGACGTGTCCTACGGAAAGATCGTCGCGCAATTGCTGCATTCGGAGAGGCCGGACATCGTCATCTCCGGAAATACGCCGACAGAGGCGCAGTCGGCCATCGTCGAGGCGTGCCGCAAGATTGGATCGGCGTTCGTGTTCTGGGTGCAGGACTTCTACAGCATCGCCGTGTCGCAATTGTTGCGCAAAAAACTGGGGCCGCCCGGCGCCGTGGTCGGTGCCTATTACCGGTTCCTGGAACGGCGGCAGTTCCAGAATTCCGACGCCGTGGTGGTGATCACAGATTCATTCTCGCCGCTCGCAAGGCAATGGACCGGTTCGGAAGATAACGTTTTTGTCATCGAGAATTGGGGCGCGCTCAACGACATCGAGCCCCGTCCGAAAGACAACGACTGGGCCCGCCGTCATGGGCTGCATAACTCGTTCAACTTTCTCTATTCAGGCACGCTTGGCCTGAAGCACAATCCTGAACTGCTGGTCCGGCTTGCCAAGGCGGTGAAGGGACGCGCCAATGTCGTGACCGTGAGCCAAGGAGTTGGCGTTTCACACCTCGAGCAGGCCAGGGCGGAACAGGGGCTCGACAATCTCATCCTGCTGCCGCTGCAGCCCTTTGCCGACCTTGCCATGGTGCTCGCCACCTCCGATGTCGCCGTTGCAACGATCGAACCCGAAGCGGGCATGTTTTCCGTTCCGTCCAAGGTTCAGTCCTATTTTTGCGCGGGACGTCCGGTGCTGCTCGCAGCCCCCAAGGAAAACCTCGCCTCCGAGCTTGTTCGCAGCAACGGAGCAGGACTGGTCGTCGATCCCGTCGATCAGGCGGGCTTCCTCGAAGCCGCGTTGCGGCTTCTCGGCGATGACGCCTTGCGCGCGGATGCCGCCGCGAAAGCACGGTCGTTTGCGCTGAACAACTACGATATCAAAAAGGTAACGGAGCGATTCGAGAGAGTATTCGACTACGCTATCGGTGCAAAAACTGTGGAAAGGAAAATCTGATGGTGACGAAAAGTGCGCTGGTCTGTGGCGCGGGTGGTTTCATTGGCAGTCACTTGGTCAAGCGTCTCAAGCGGGAAGGCTTCTGGGTACGCGGCGTCGACTTGAAATTCCCGCCTTTCGCCGATACCGAGGCCGATGATTTTGCTGTCGGCGATCTTCGTGACCAGGAATTCTGCCGTCAGATCGCCGACCGGCGATTCGACGAGGTTTACCAGTTGGCCGCGGACATGGGCGGTGCCGGCTACATCTTTACCGGCGAACACGATGCCGACGTCATGCACAACTCGGCGACGATCAACCTCAACATTCTCGACGTCTGCCAGAAGCGCAACATGCGCGGACTGTTCTATTCGTCGTCGGCCTGCATGTATCCGGAACATAATCAGAAAGATCCCGACAATCCAAATTGCGCGGAGGACTCGGCCTATCCGGCGGCGCCCGATAGCGAGTACGGCTGGGAGAAGCTGTTCTCGGAGAGGCTATATCTCGCCTATAATCGCAACTACGGAATGCGGAATCGCGTTGCGCGCTATCACAATATCTTTGGTCCCGAAGGGACCTGGGAGGGCGGCAAGGAAAAGGCCCCTGCCGCGGTGTGCCGCAAGGTGGCGCAGGCGTCCAACAATGGCCAGGTCGAGATTTGGGGCGACGGTACGCAGACGCGCTCGTTCCTCTATATCGACGAATGCCTTGAGGGAACGATCCGTCTGACGCGGTCGGACTTCGAAGGTCCGGTCAATGTTGGATCGGAGGAGATGGTGACCATCAACCAGCTCGTCGATTTGGTTTCCGACATCGCCGGCAAGAGGGTGATCAAGAAACACATTCCCGGACCGCTCGGCGTGCGCGGCAGAAATTCAGACAACCGGCTGATCGGACAGAAGCTCGGATGGAAGCCGTCAGCAACGCTGCGCTCCGGTCTTGAGAAGACTTATGAATGGATCGAACGACAGGTTCACCGGAACAGGTTAGCCGCCTAGGAGGCGATATGGTGAAGAGAGCACACTGCTCTCAGACGGCTGGCGTCGTGCCTGATCTGTTTGGTTCGTCATCTGCCGTACGCGTACGGTCCTGGTGTCATCGCCTTGTCGCTACGTAACTGTTCGCTACTCATTTCATTGCCGGAGCCGCGGACTGATCGTCGGCCCGACAGACAAGCCAATTTCGATGCCGCACTCACGGCACGGCGAAACCGGCTTGGAGACATGCGCGGATATTGATGTGGATACTGACTCGACCAGGGAAGTCGAAGTATCGATCGTGATCTGCACGCGCAATCGTGCGAGCCGATTGCCGAGAACGCTGGGTGCGCTGAGAGCCTTGCGCTCTCAGCATGCCTACGAGGTCATCTGGGTGGACAACGCCTCGAGCGACAACACCGCAGCCGTCTTAAAGAGCGAATTGGCCGATGATTCCATGGCGAGGTACATCTTTGGCGAGAGAATAGGATTAGGAGCCGCCCGAAACACCGGCTGGAAGGCCTCACGCGGCAAGATCGTCGCCTTTACCGACGATGACTGCTATCCGTCCCCAGACTATGTCGACGCCCTGATTGCCGCGTTCTCCGACTATCCGGATGTCGGCGTGATCGGGGGGCGCATTCTGCTCTACAACCCGCAGCATGCCAGGATTACCATCGAAGAAGGTCAATCCCCTCACCTGTTTCCAAGGCGCTCCTTCCTGCACGCCGGCTTGCTGCAGGGTGCAAATATCGCGTTTCGGCGCGCTGCGCTCGAAGCCATCGACGGAATCGATCCGGAACTGGGCGCTGGAACCCTCTTCCCCTGCGAAGACATAGATGCGGTGACGGCCGCACTGTGGGCCGGCTTTGACGCCCGTTTTGATCCGCGGCCTGTCGTGCAGCATGACCATGGTCGTGTGGAGGCGGATGTGCCTTCGCTTCTTCGATCTTACGATCGCGGACGCGGCAGCTTTTTCGCCAAGTACATTCTCCGCTCCGATACGCGCGCGGTTTATGTCGTTCGCTGGTTGAGATCGGCCTGGCTGCGGCGGGATTGGCCCGGCATTCGGGCCCTGCGCACCGAGATGGCAACGGCCGCGCAATATGCGCTTTCGAAGAAGTGCTACGGGGCACTTCTCGTCGCCCTTCCGATCGGCATTGCGGTCCTGGGCTTTCAAACCATGCTCACATGCTTGTTCGAATTTCGACAGTGGCTTCAGACCTCCCCTGTGGCCGACATGCGCAAACCATAGTCAGATCTGCAATGGCGATTACCACGAGAAGACAATTCCTCGGTCGCGCGGCGACTGCCGCCCTGGCGGTCGCCTCCCCTGCCCTCCTGCACGCGCAGGGCCAGGGGCAAACGGCCGCGCCCCGCCGCGAGCTCCCACCACTTCCCACCGGCGGCTCAATCGTCTTTTCGGATGATCTCCTTGCCCCGGACTTCGCGTGCGACAGCGGGTTTCGTCCGAACGGAAGCCCCTGCTGGCAAAGCCGGCTTGCAAAGACGCGGCAGCAGGTCGGCAACCGGGAATTAGGCTACTATGCCGATCCCGCTCTCAATCCGGAAGCCAAAGTGTGGGGCATCGACCCATCGACTGGACGCCGGTTCATTCAGGCCGAATACATACCGGAGGGGCTTTCGGACAGCCGCGGCGGCAAAATCACACTCGGTTGGCAGAAAGAGGTGCCCGTCACCTACACCGCGGCGATCGTCACGTCACGAACGCTCTTCAACCGGATCACAACCGGAAGTTATGTCGAGTTTGAGGTTAGGCTCTCGAAGATGGCTGGAAGCTGGCCCGCGCTGTGGCTCCTGCGCGCCGGCGACATGTGGCCGCCGGAGATCGACGTCATCGAAGCCTTCATTTCCTCGCCCACTCATCCGCAGGATCGCGTGACGACCAATCTTCACTGGGTTAGCGACAACGGGCAAGAATCCTCGAGCGCACCGGTCGAGTTGACCGACTTCGAGCCAGGCGCTGATATCTTTGCGCGCTTCAATCGTTTCGGCTGCTATCTTGGGGAAACTGAGATCGTCTGGTACTTCAACGACAGGCCTTACCGCGGGATGACGAATTTGGTCGGTCCAGGTCCGTGGTATATGCTGATGGATGTAGCCGTAGGCGGCTTGGTTGCCGCACCGAGCGATCCGTCAATCTTTCCCGCACCGATGTACATTCGCGGCGTGAAGGTCGTACAGTATGGGTAGGCAACAGACCAACAACAAGTTCTGATCTTTTCAATCCTCGTCCGGGCCACCCGAAAGCGGAGCGACGCTGCGTATTTCCTTGCCGCTCCGATAGCGACTGCCGACTACGCGATATCTGTTCCGCAGAAAGCGCGACCAAAAAGCCATAATTCGAGTCCAGTATTTCTTTGAAACCTCCGGTCTCAGATTAGGGTCTTTCATGCTGAGTCAGATCAAGAAGACCGTCCGGACCGCTACGAAATTAGTTGGTTTTGACCTGCATCCTTATTCCGAGACAGATTGGAAATGGGGCTACGGCGTTGATGAATACTATCCTGTCGACCCGAAGCCACGGTGGGGTTTCGGAAATCCCCCTCACCCCAAACTTGCAGAAGTCCTTGAACGTGGTCGAGCCGATTATTTCCACCTAATTCAAACATTCTCAGGCTGCGAGGACATTTATTCTAAGATACCGCTCACTAGCGACGAGCTATCCACGACGCCCGGCTGGCAGAACGTTTGGTTTAGAGACCTCGATGCGGTGGCCCTGATCGGAATTTTGGTCTCCCGAAAGCCGAGGCGCTACTTCGAGATTGGCTCCGGCAATTCGACGAAGTTTGCGCGCTTTGCCATCAATCATGGTAAGCTTAACACCACGATCACTTCTTTGGACCCGAACCCCAGAAGTTCAGTTGACAGCCTGTGCCACAACGTAATTCGCCAACCTGTCGAAGATTGCGACCTTTCTCTATTTGATCAATTGCAAGCGGGCGACGTCCTGTTTTTCGATGGTTCGCACCGGACGTTTACAAATTCGGATGTAACGGTGTTCTTTCTTGAACTGTTGCCGCGCCTTGAGCCGGGCATCATTGTTCAAATCCATGATATCTTCCTTCCTTGGGATTATCCTCCACGCTGGAACAGACGACTTTATTCCGAGCAATACATTTTGGCTGCAATGATGTTGTGCTCCCAACAACCGTTCAAAATACTCTTGCCGAATTGGTTTGCAGGACAGGACGAACGCCTTCGCGCTCAAATAGAAACAATCACCAAACCATTGGGTTGCAAGCCCGAGGGGTTTTCCTTCTGGATAGAAACACTTTGAGCGCTGATGGACGTCGCGGCAGGCAGCCCTGTGGGCACGTCCCGCGATCTAAAAGCTCAATTTATATTCGCTCCACGAAGGTCGGTTTTCATAAAAGGCCATGAAAACTCCGGCACGCCCATCAAGCTCGGCGAGATCGAACCGAACGCCGACATCTTCGCGCGCTTCAATCGTTTCGGCTGTTATCTCGGAGCGACGCAGATCGTCTGCTATTTTAACGGCAGACCCTACCACGCGATGCCAAATTTGGTCGGCCCAGGCCCATGGTATATGCTGATGGACGTAGCTGTTGACGGCCTGGTCGGTCCGCCAGTCGATCCAAAGGACTTTCCTGCGCGAATGGATATCGCGGGTGTGAAGGTCGTTCAGTTTTCATGACGTTGGCAACACTGGCGAGTGGTCGGATGATGAAGAGACGCGCGTACTGCCGTCAATCCGGTTGTTGAGGCATTGCAGTCGTGGCCATCAATAGAAAGACCGTGTTGGTGTACCGGAACGAGCTTCTGCCCGTCTCCGAAACCTTCATCAAGGAACAGATCCTCGCCCTCGAGGATTGGCGAGCCGTGCTCGTCGGGCGCAAGCGGCTGAATGAGCTGCCATTGGACGATCTGAATGTTCGGATCGTCGGAGCCGCGAGTCCTGCTTTCTCGAGCAGAGTGTCGTGGAAAGCACACCGGCTGCTTCGCAGCATTCCGTCGCACATCAAGCGCAGCCTGGAAGCCGAGGCCCCTTGCCTTGTTCACGCCCATTTTGGACCCGATGCGCTCGACGCTTGGCCGCTCGCCCGGGCGCTGAATTTGCCGATGCTCGTAACCCTGCACGGCTATGACATCAACACGTACCGCGATTGGTGGGAGGCCGGAAAAGGCGGCCCCGCCATGCGAACCTATCCCAGGCGGCTGCTGAAGTTGGTGGAGCAACCACGCGTCGGCTTCATTGCCGTTTCCGAGGCAATTCGTCAGCGCGCGATCGAGTTCGGCATTCCTGGGGAGAAAATTACCGTCAACTACATCGGCATCGATACCAGCAAGTTCGCGCCGGGCAGCATTCCTATCGCACAACGTCCGGCACACGTTTTGTTCGTGGGCCGGCTTGTCGAAAAAAAGGGCTGCCGGTATCTGATCGAGGCAATGTCCGCGGTACAAAAGGACGTTCCGGACGCTCGCCTCATTGTCGTGGGCGACGGGCCGCTGCGCCACAGCCTTGAGCAACTTGCACAAAGAATCGGCGTTAATGTGGACTTCCGCGGAGCCCAATCAAGTGCTTACGTAAAGCGGGAGCTCAACGCCGCGCGCGTCTTCTGTCTCCCCAGCGTTACGGCGGAAAGCGGAGATGCCGAGGGATTCGGGCTCGTCTTGCTGGAAGCCCAGGCCAGTGGGGTACCCGTCGTAACGTCAGCTCGAGGTGGAGCGGCGGAGGGCATTCGCGAAGGTGTAACCGGATACAGGTTCGCGGAGGGTGATATTGAAATATTGGCGGCAAAGTTGATCAGCCTCCTCAAGGAGAACAAAATCTTGCGACAAATGTCCGAACAGGGTTCCCGATACGTTGCGCAGGAATTTGATCTCACTCACCGCGCGAGGCAGCTCGAAATCCTGTACGATGCCGCTGTCTTGCCGCGCTGACCTCAAAGGACAAATACGTGACAGAAGATCTTCGACAGACCGTCGGCCAATTACCGGTCATAGGACCGATCGCGAAGTCCATCTACCGGGCCATCGTACCGGGGACAGAGAAACTGCAGTTTTCTTCTTCTTCTGCACAATATTGGGAAGATCGTTATTCACTCGGAGGCAATTCCGGAGCCGGCTCGTACGGCCACCTTGCGGAATTCAAAGCCCGGATCCTCAACAAATTTGTCGAAGACCGCAGACTGCAAAGTGTCATCGAATTTGGCTCCGGCGACGGCGCGCAGCTCGAACTGGCGCGCTATCCTGCCTACACGGGCGTCGACGTTTCGGCTCGCGCGGTCGAGCTATGCCGCAGCAGGTTCAAGGCCGATCCGTCCAAGCGATTCATTCTAGCATCAAGCCCAGAAGCGAGCTCCGCCCGCGCCGAATTGGCTATGTCACTCGACGTGATTTATCACCTCGTTGAGGACTCCGTTTATGATGAGTATATGACGCGCCTCGTTTCCGCTGCCGAAAAATTCATCTGCATCTATAGCAGCAATGCCGCCAGAGAGTCGCCGGACAAGCACGTCCGCCACAGGGTTTTCACCGACTGGATGGCGAACAATGCTCCGACCTGGAAGCTTCTGTCAAAGATCGACAATCCGTTTCCGGAAGATCCCGCGAGACCCAGTCACACGTCGTGGGCCGATTTCTATTTCTTCCATAAGGACTAGGCGTTCCTGCAAGACTCGCGGCGCCAGCAACCCCTCTGCTATATCTTTTCGGGCTCTGAATGGAGCTTCCGGGATGGCTTCGTGTCATTGGCTTTCCTAACCACAACAAAGATCGAGCTTCTGACATCGCGCATTGCCCAGGTATGGCGTCTCATCACCGGCTTTGCCCTAACAATCATCAGCACGCGGCTTTTGACACCAGCCGATTTTGGCATTCTCGCGATGGCTGCAACCGCCACCGCGTTGGTAGCGCTCGTGAAAGACCTGGGGATCGGTCAGGCCATCATACAGCGCGAGAGGATTACCCTGGGCCAAATCAATTCTCTGTTCTGGGTATCTGTCGTCGCCTCAATAATCTTCGCTGTCTTGCTTGGAGCCAGCGCCCCTCTGCTAGCGATCTTCTATGCCGAGCCCCGGGTAGAGCTTCTGACAATTGCGTTTTCGGTTCTTGTTCTAATCGGCGGACCTCAGGCCGTTCCCGCAGCAATTCTGAACAGGGACTCGCACTTTAACAAGCTCGCTATTATTGACATCGTAAGCGCTACGATTGCCCTCGCCGTCGGCGTCGCTGGCGCCCTGATTTGGCGAAGCTATTGGGCTCTGTTCGTTTCTGCCGCTACCGCGACTATCATCACAGGAGTTGGCATTTGGCTAGCGACAAAATACAGGCCTGGTGCACCGCATTTTGACAAAGATTCCGCACAGATGCTCCGCTTTGGTTCGCATCTTTCCGGATTCAACTTGGTGAATTATTTTTCGCGGAATTTCGATAACATCTTGATTGGGCGCTTCCTCGGCAGCGATCAGCTCGGGTTGTACGATCGGGCCTATCGGTTGCTACTCTTTCCGATCTCTCAGCTGCATGGGCCCATCGGACAGGTACTCGTGCCCTTCTTATCGCGCATCCAAGGGGACGCACGCAGTTATCGCAGCACCTACACAGAGGCGGTATCGTTGATCATGATTGCCGCCCAACCGGGAATCCTATTCGCGATCATATGCGCTCCTCAGTTCTTCGAACTGTTGCTAGGCGATAAATGGATTCCAGCCGCTCCAATTTTTCAGTGGCTGGGGGTGGCCGGCCTCCATCAGGTGATGTCGTCTACCACAGGCTGGCTCTTTCTAAGCCAAGGCCGTGGTAGTGAATTCTTCAAATTGGGTACTTATTCAGCGGTGCTTACTGTCACATCATTTGTAATCGGGCTCCCGTGGGGCGCCGTCGGCGTTGCCGCGTCATATACAATTATGAATTATATCGCTCTTGTCCCGCTAATATGGATCGTGAGCGGACGCAGTGGGCCAGTTAGCTCTCGTGATCTGGTCAGGCTCGCAACTCCTCACGCGATAGCCACGCTCGCCAGTGCTCTCATTCTAAAAATCGCCGAATACAACCTGCATTCCGTAGGTCTTGCTCAGATGGCAGCACTCGTGACACTTTCTTATCTTGTATATCTCGGCGTCATCCTGGCCTTCGGTGCAAAACGCGAACTTCTCTGGCGCAGCAGGCGCCTCATATTGAAGTAGCCAAAGCGAATCTTCTTGGATCCTTTTGCTCGCGCGCTCGCTTTTCCCTTTGCCAATGGGGCCGCTTGCAGGATGCACCTGCGGTTGATGCTCTTGCTCCCCATCGAAGCCTTGATGCGCTTTTGGCGCGCTCCCTCGCGCCAACTCTCGAAGAGCATGGCAGCTTACCATGCACGCACCTACGTGATAATAAAGCCTCTAAACAGGGCCGCCTCACAGCACAAACAATCGTCAGCTCCGGAGTGGTGAAAATCTTGACTATTTCCGTCTACATCCCGACGCACAATCGAGTCGATCTACTGGCGGCCGCCGTGAGATCGGTCCTCGCTCAACAATACACCG
>WNFR01002309.1_pt1 | contig 24278 bp, 22 predicted proteins | sample 5400221 | NCBI WGS metagenome assembly WNFR01 (sample SAMN13153357, study PRJNA577476) | soil metagenome | isolation source: 40 cm soil under Madrone tree | place: USA:California | collected 2016-06-14 | reverse complement strand
TGCCTACTGAATCCAGAACCTTTTCCCTATCTGGAATGTATCCGTAACATCATGGCTTCCACTTGCCGAGCCTGTCATGACTGACACGATCACCGCTGCCGGATGGCACACCGGCCGTCCTCGTCGTCGTCGCTCCTGGCACCGCGGGGCCACCGCCGGAGAGAAGCGCCGCCGCAGCGGCTACAACGTCCGCAGCCGGCCGCGATCGGAACCGCGCCGCCGCGACGTCGATGCCGACGCCGAGCGCAAGCGCCTGTCGGAGCGCGCCCGCTTCGCCGACCAGCTCGATCGCGAGCTCCAGCTCGGCTGTCGCATCGAGGCGATGGGCCGCCGCCAGCTCGGCGACGCTGCGCGCGTCTTCCTGCGCTATCAGCTGTATCGACGGCTCGGGTTCGTTCGCATCGCCGACTATGCCCGCGAGCGTCTCGGCGTCTCCGGGCGATACGTGCAGGAGGCGGCGTGGATGGCCGAGCGCCTCGACGCCTTGCCCGCCGTGTCCACCGCGTTCGATCGCTCCGAGATCTCGTGGACGCAAGCGCGGCTGATCTGCGGGCGCGCTACGGCCGACGACGCGCATCGCTGGCGCGCCCTCGCGCGTCACCACACGGTCGAAGAGCTCGGGCGCATCGCCGATGCCACCGCACCTCCTCGCGACGTCCCCGCGGCGCCCGACCCCGACAGCCGCGAGATCGACGGCGAGCCCGCCGTCCACTGGCGTCTCGCCTGCCCTGCTCGGGTGCGCGCCCTCTGGCGCCGCGCGCGCGAGCTCGCTTCGCGCATGGCCGGCGCGCCGCTCGCCGATTGGCAAGCAGCCGAGATCATCGCCGCCGAGGGCTTCTCCGGACGTCCACCGGACGTCGTCATCGCCGACCGTGCGCTCGTCGCGTCGATGCATCTCGCGCGCCGCCTACGACGTATGTCGCGCGACAACGTTGCACCGGATCGAGCTGCGAGCGGCGTTGCCGGTCGCAGCGACGACGTCACGCGTCGGTGTCTGCGCGACACCGATGCCACAGCCGTTCCGCCTCAGCACGGCGCTGATGCCACACCCCTTCCGCTGCTCACGCCGGCCGGGGAGCAGCTCGACTACCGCGCTCGGCTGCTCCGGACGTGTCACCGCCAAACGGCTGCGGCGTTGCCACCCACACCGGCCAACCCGTTCGCGCTCGACGCCCAGTTGCTGTTCGCGATGGAGACCATCCGCAAAAGCGAGCCGAACATGGGCCGGCTCCTGCGCGTGATGATCGACCGCCGCTTCTATCGCAGCCTCGGATTTCGCTCCGTCGATGCGTACGTGCGCGAGCGGCTCGGCATCTCGACGCGCAAAGCGTGGGCGCTCGCCAAGCTCGATCGCGCGACGTCACGCTCGGAGGAGTTTGCGCAGGCGTACGAGGACGGCTCCCTCTCCTGGGCGCGCGCACTGACGTTGCTTCCAGTCCTGGAGCGCACCAACGCGCAGGCGTGGATCGCGCGCGCGCAGGCGGTCACGGTGCGGCGTCTCTCGGACGACGTCAACGCCGTGCTCGAGGCGCGCGACGCTTGCGGCGACGCCGTCCCACTCGATCCACCGCCGCTCGGCGAGCGCGCGACGCAACCGGCCGGTGCTGTGCAAACGCGTGCGCACGACGCCGACACGACCCGCCCCCGTCTGGAGGTTTGCGACGTCGAGGTGCGGATTACGGCGCCGGTCTCGGTCATCGCGTTCCTGCGCGACACGCTCGACGTGTTCTGGGACCCGGGAGCGCCGCGCTGGACGGGGTTCGAGCGCCTCTTGCAGCACGTCATCGGCTACTGGGAAGGCCTGCCGCGACACCGCGATCCGATCTTCGCCCGCGACGGATGGCGCTGCACGGTTCCCGGCTGTAGCTCCCGGCGTACCCTGCACGACCATCACCTCGTGTTTCGCTCACGCGGCGGCGGCAATGCGCGGACGAACCGCACGCCGATCTGCGCCGCGCACCACCTGCACGGCGTCCACGCCGGGACGATTCACGCCACGGGAGATGCTCCCGACGCGATTCGCTGGCAGCTCGGCGTCCGGCCGGGCGCGCCGCCGCTCCTGCGGTATCTCGGCGATCAACTCTGCCCGGATGATGACGCGACCGCGATCGCCGGGCGCGCGCGGTGTGTCCGGTGAGTGACGTCGTCGCGCGTCGCTCGCACGCTCGGACGAGCCGCGTTTCTCGTCGGCTGTCATTACTGGTCGGCCGCACTGCGTGATCCCACCGCCGCCGAAGAGCTCGACGACGTGCATGCGGTCATCGACGTGCATGCGGTCATCCCGTCGCTATGAAAACCCGGTCCCGACCCGCCGACGGGGGGTGGGCGACGCAAGCGGCGGGCGAGGGGGAAGCCCCGAGCTCGCATCACTCCGCCTGGAACGCGTCGACGAGATGCGCGAGCGCGACCGTCCAACCGCGCACCTCGACGGCGACGACGTCGAATCGCACCGGGTGCATGTGGAGATGGTGGCGCGTGAGATACACGGCGGCGACGCGCGCGACCTGATGCTGCTTTAGCGCGGTCACGGACTCGAGCGCGCTGCCGTGCGCGTGACCGCGTCGGGTTCGCACCTCCGCGAAGACGATCGTGCGCTCGTCGAGGGCGACGATGTCGAGCTCGCCTGCGGCGCAGCGGTAGTTGCGGGCGAGAATCGTGTAGCCGCGGGCGCGGAGGAACGCCGCGGCGAGCGCCTCGCCCTCGGCGCCGCAGCGCAGTCGCTCGCGCGTCATGGGTGCGCCGCTATCAGCGCGCGCGAGCCCGCGAACGTCGCCGAGTAGTGGGCGCGTGCGTGGGGCGCCGACTCTTGGTACAGTCGATCCCCGTGAAGATCTCCCGCGACGAGATCCGCCACGTCGCTCTCCTCGCTCGCCTCGCACTCAATCCCGCCGAGGAAGAGGCGATGACGGCGACGCTAGACGCGATCCTCACCTACATGGAGAAGCTCGCGGAGCTCGACACGTCGACCGTCGAGCCGACGGCGCACATCCTCGATCTGCCGACGCCGTGGCGCGACGACGTGGTGACGAACGCGCCCGATGCCGATCGTCTCCTCGCGAACGCCCCTGCGCGCGACGGCGACTTCTTCCGCGTGCCCAAAATCATCGAATGAGCGTCGAGGCCGATCTCGATGCGTGTACGATCGCCGAAGCCGGCCGTCGCTTGCGGGCGCGCGAGCTCTCGGCGACCGAGCTGACGCGCGCTGCGCTCGAGCGCATCGGGGCGCGCAATGCCGAGCTGAATGCGTTCATCACGGTCGCCACCGACGACGCGCTCCGCGCCGCGGCCGCGGCCGATGCGCGGCTCGCCGCCGGGACCGCGGCGGGACCGCTCGACGGCATCCCGGTCGCCGTCAAGGACGTGATCGCGACCGCGGGTGTGCGCACGACGGCGGCGTCGCGGATCCTCGCCGACTTCGTCCCGCCCTACGACGCGACGGTGACGGCGCGCCTCAAGGCGGCGGGCGCGATCATCATCGGCAAGACCAACTGCGACGAGTTCGCCATGGGCTCGTCGAACGAGAACTCCGCCTATGGCAGCGCGCGCAACCCGTGGGATCTGAGGCGTGTGCCAGGCGGCTCGTCCGGGGGCTCGGCAGTCGCGGTCGCCGCCGGTATGGCGCTCGGCAGCCTCGGCACCGACACCGGCGGCTCCATTCGGCTGCCGGCGTCGTACTGCGGCGTCGTCGGCATGAAGCCGACGTACGGGCGGGTGAGCCGCTACGGCGTGATCGCGTATGCGTCGTCGCTCGACCAAGTGGGCCCGTTCGCGCGCACGGTCGAGGACTGCGCCCTGTTGCTCGGCGTCCTCGCCGGCCACGATCCGCGCGACTCGACGTCCCTTGATCGTCCCGTTCCCGATTACACGCCGGCGCTGCGCGCCGGCGTCGACGGCCTGCGGATCGCGATCCCGCGCGAGTACTTCGTCGAAGGCATGCAACCGGAGGTCGAGCGCGCGGTGCGCGCCGCCGTCGACACGCTCGGCGGTCTCGGCGCGCGCGCCGGTTCCGCGTCGCTGCCGCACACCGAGTACGCCGTCGCCACCTACTACGTCATCGCCACCGCCGAGGCGAGCTCGAATCTCGCACGCTACGACGGCGTCCGCTACGGCAGCCGCCTCGCGGGCGACTCGCTCCTCGACATGTACTGCCGCACGCGTGCGGCGGGATTCGGCCCTGAAGTGAAGCGTCGCATCATGCTCGGCACCTACGCGCTCTCGGCCGGGTACTACGACGCGTATTATCTGAAGGCGCAGAAGGTGCGGACGCTCATCCGCCGGGACTTCGCCCGCGTCTTCGAACAGGCGGACGTCATCGTCACGCCGACGGCACCGACGACCGCGTTTCGCCTCGGCGAGAAGCTCGCCGATCCGCTGCAGATGTACCTCTCCGACATCTTCACGGATCGTCGGGCCGCCCTTCGGCGAGGAGGTCGTCCTACGCACCGCGCGCGCCTACGAAGCGGCGACCGAATGGCACACGCGCCGGCCGCCACGCGTCGGAGCCGGATCGTGAGCGCCGTGGATCGGAGTGCCGGCGCCGGCGCCACCTACGAGGCGGTAATCGGCCTCGAGGTGCACGCCGAGCTGCTGACGGCGTCGAAGATATTTTGCGGCTGCCCGGCGATCTTCGGCGGAGCGCCGAACCAGCACACCTGCCCGGTGTGTCTCGGCATGCCGGGAGTGCTGCCGGTCTTGAATCGTCGCGTGGTCGAGTTCGCGATCCGTGCCGGCCTCGCCGCGCACTGCACGATCGCCCCGTACAGCCGCTGGGCGCGCAAGAACTACTTCTACCCCGACCTCGCCAAAGGCTATCAGATCAGCCAGTACGAGCTGCCGATCTGCGCCGGCGGCTGGCTCGACGTTCCCGTCGACGGCACGACGAAGCGCGTGCGTCTCACCCGCATCCACATGGAGGAGGACACCGGCAAGAACATCCACGACGCGCACGGCAGCGAGAGCCTCGTCGACTTCAACCGCTGCGGCGTGCCGCTCCTCGAGATCGTGAGCGAGCCCGACCTGTCGTCGCCGGCCGAGGCCGGCGCTTACTTGCGCGCGCTGCGGACGCTGGTGCGCTATCTCGGCATCTGCGACGGCAACATGGAGGAAGGGAGCTTCCGCTGCGACGCCAACGTGTCGGTCCGGCCGCGCGGCACGATCGCCCTCGGCGTCAAGGCCGAGGTGAAGAACATGAACTCCTTCCGCTCGGTCGAGAAGGCGATCGCCTACGAGATCGCGCGGCAGGCGCGTGTCCTCGAAGAAGGCGGTCGGGTCGTGCAGGAGACGCGCCTCTGGGACGCCGATCGTGAGGAGACGCGCTCGATGCGGAGCAAGGAGTCGGCGCACGACTACCGCTACTTCCCCGATCCCGACCTGCCGCCGCTCCTCGTCTCACGCGAGCTCGTCGCGGAAGTCGGACGGAGCATGCCCGAGCTGCCGGACGCACGCCGCACGCGCTTCGTCGCATCGCTGAACCTCCCAGAGTACGACGCCGAGGTCCTCACCTCACGGCGCGACCTCGCCGACTACTTCGAAGCCGTCGTCGCCGCGCACCCCAACGCCAAGGCGGCGAGCAACTGGGTCATGGGCGACGTGCTGCGCCTCGTGAAGGAGCGCAAGCTCGACGACGCGCTCGTGATCACCGAGTGGCCGGTCGCCGCGGCGCACCTCGGCGAGCTCATCGCGCTCATCGACGAGGGCGCGATCAGCGGCAAGATCGCGAAGACAGTCTTCGAGGAGATGGTCGCGACGAGCGAGGCGCCGCGGGCGATCGTCGCCGCGCGCGGGCTCACGCAGGTCTCGGACGAGGGCGCGATCGCCGCCGCGATCGACGGCGTCCTTGCGGCGCACCCCGACAAGGTCGCCGACTTCCGCGCCGGGAAGGACAAGCTCCTCGGCTTTTTCGTCGGCCAGGTCATGAAGGCGACGGCGGGGAAGGCGAATCCCGCGCTCGTGAACCGCCTGCTGGTGGAGAAGCTGCGCTAGCCAGCTCGCCGCGACCGACTCAGCGCAACTTGCCGGTCCGACGCGAGGGCCTGGGTCGAGTTGCGAGCGAGACGAGGCGCGAGGGAAGCGAGGAGCGCAGGCGTAGCAGCGCTACGCCGAGCATCCGAGCGACCGAGCAACGAAGTATCGCGACGCAAATCGGCCCAGGACCGCTACTTGCGCTCCAGGCCGAAAGCGCGGATCAGCTTGTAGACGTGTGAGCGCGCCACGTCGAGACGGCGCGCGACCTCGGTGACGTTCCAGCCGGAGTCTTGCAGCCCTTGACGCAGGAGCTCGCCTTGAAACCGCCGCGTCGCCTCTTGGAAGGTGAGGCCATGGTCATCGGCGCGGCGGTCGACGGCGTCGGGGAAGAGGTGCTGCGGCTCGACCTGCAGCGCGCCCTCGCCGGCGGCGCGGATGACTGCGGCCTCGACCGCGTGCGCCAGCTGGCGGACGTTTCCCGGCCACTCCGCGGACTCCGCCGCGCGCTGCGCGCCACGTGACACCGTCAGCCGCCCGAGGCTATGACGCTCGCATGCCGCGGTGCAGAAGTGCGTCGTGAGCTCGGCGACGTCCTCGCGCCGCTCCGCGAGCGCGGGAACGCGTACCGGCAGCACCTGAAGACGGTACAGGAGATCCTCGCGGAAACGCCGCTCGGTGACGGCGGTTGCGAGGTCCATGTTCGTCGCCGCGATGACGCGGACGTCGGCCAGCACCGGCCGCGGGCTGCCGAGCGGATAATACTGCTTGGCGTGAATCAGGTGCAGGAGCTTCGCTTGCGCCGGCAGCGCGAGGTCGCCGATCTCGTCGAGGAAGAGCGTGCCGCGTTCGGCGGCGAGGACTTTGCCCTCGACGCGCCGGAGGGCGCCCGAATGCGCTCCTGGAAGGGCGCCGAAGAGCTCGTTCTCGACCAGCGATTCCGGAATCGCCGCGCAGTTGAGCTCGACGAACGGCGCCCCGGAACGGGGGCCGTTGTCGTGGATGACACGGGCGATCTGGCTCTTCCCCGTCCCTGAGTCGCCGGTGAGAAGCACGGTGACGTCGAGGGGCACGACCAACGCTACCTGGCGCAGCATGGCGGCGAGCGCAGCGCTGCGGCCGATGACGTTGTCGAGCCGCAGCGTCTCCCGCAAAGGACGCGTCGGGTCCGGGTCGTCGCGCTCGCGGACGAGCAGCCCATCAGCGAGCGGCGCGAGGTGGCGCGCGAAGATCTCGGCGTTGGCGCAGTCGTCCGCCGAGAACGGTCCCGCCGAGGCGCGGCCCTGGAGGTAGAGAACGCCCCGCGGCGGGTCGGCGCCGATCGGCGCGCAGAGGACCTCCTGGATGCGCGCGATCTTGACGCTGCCGCGCTCGCGGAAGCGCGGATCGAGGAAAGCCGAGGGGGTGACGATCGTCCGCCCGGTCGCGAGGGCCTCGGCGATGATGCCGGTCGAGATCGCGGAGCGGATCGGCTCCAGCTCGGCGTCGGTGAAGCCGTGCGCGATCGACCACCGCGTCGGGTTGCCGGCCTCCTGCTCGTCGTGCAGCTCCAAGTACGCCTGGTGCGCGCGCGTCGCCTCGACGACGAGCGCCAACGCGTCACGCAGGAAGCTCGTCAGGTCGTGCTGCGCGCCGAGCTCGAGCAGGCGGCGATACAGGTCGCGCTCGCGACGTATCCGTTCGAGCTCGGAGTCGGGGGCGTTCGTCGTCGGCGCGACCATTCACCATCACCATGCGTCGGCCGCACCGTCCTTCCTGGAGGACGCTTCGTACCCAGAGGTGTCCTCCAGAGTGCACAGTGCGCCGATGGGGTATCCGCGTTTAGCATAGTCCGTATCGTACTGACACAATTGGCGTGCGCCTTGCTCGGCCGTCGCAGCATGACGACCCCCGCGAATCAGGCGATCCACCTCGACGGCTCGCGCGACAGCGTACGCGCCGGGTCCGCCGCCCTTGTAGGCATGAGCGCGACCGTACGCGGATTCAAACACGCGCTCCCTTCCCTGGCTCACGCCGACGTGCCGCTCATCATCACCGGGGAGCCCGGCACGGGAAAATCGGAGTGGGCGCAGGCGATTCATCTGCACAGCGGCCGCGCGACGCGCGCCTTCGACGTCGTGCCGCTGGCGACGTTGCCGGAGCCGCGGATCGAGCGCCGCCTCTTCGGTGAAGCCGGAAAGGACGGCGTGCTCGGGCAAGGCCATGGCTCGACCGTCTACCTTGCCGGCATCGAGACACTCTCGCTGCCTTTGCAGGAGCGGCTGGAGCAGTGGCTCGGTGGCGAGAACGCGGGCAGCGTACGCATCATCGCCGGCAGCCGCGTCCCACTCGACGTCCAGCTGCGTCTCGGACGGTTCTCACGCGCCCTCTTCCAGCGCCTCGCGCTCCTGCAGCTGACCATCGCGCCGCTGCGGGAACGGATCGACGACATCGCGGCCATCGTCGAGGATCACCTCTGGCACGCGAGCGAGCGCTCGGACGAGTCCCCGCTCGGCATTCGCGACAGCGCGGTCGAAGAGCTCGTGTCCTACCCGTGGCCCGAGAACGTGCGCGAGCTCATGATCGCGCTCATGCGCATGCGCCTCGAGACGCGCACCGGCACGATCACCGCCGAGCTCGTGCGCAAGGCGCTCCGCCAGGACGTCGATCGCCCGTCGCCCATCGACGTGCTGCCGCTCGACCGCATCGAGACGGACTACATCGTCGCCGCCTTGGCGCTCTGCGACGGCAATCAGACGCTCGCCGCCCGTCGTCTCGGGATCGGGCGCAGCACGCTTCTCCGTAAGCTCAAGGCGGGCGCGCCGCTGCGGAATCGCGCGGCATAGTCGCGCGGCGTCCGCGTCGGCGGAGACCCGAGGCGACGGCGCACGATGCCGCCGCCTCGGTGCCCGCACCGCCGTCAGCTCACGAGGAGCGCGATCGCGAGGACGAGTCCCGCGACATACGTGCCGAGCGCGCCGAGGAAGCGCATGGGGTTCGGCGCCGCCAACGTCGCGGGGAAGATCATGCCGGCGGCGTGGAGGTAGCGGAACACGGTAGCGGCGACGAACGTCCACGTGATCCACGCCGCCGGACCGCGCGCGCCGAGAATGTAGATCAGGAGCGCAAGGATCGGGACGTACTCGGCCGCGTTACCGTGGGCGCGACAGAGCTTGTGCAGGCGGTCGGTGGGATCGTCGCTGTAGCCGATGATTCGCTGCGCCGAGCCGCGTGTCAGCGACACCGCCAGACCCAGACCGAACAGCAGGAGCGCGAGCAGCGCGATACAAATCGTCGCGATCGTCATGCCACACCTCCGTAACCTTTCCGCCAGCGTTTAGCGGACGTACGACCTTGGGAAAAGCGCTCGCGCGTGTCCGAAACTGGTCACGGCACCGAGACGGGATCTGCTCAAGGTGCGAGCGCGACGAGCTTGCTCCGCGCTGGATTCGGCCAAACCGTAAGCGCGACGACTCTGCGGTGTGCGGGACTGGATCGAATTGCGAGCCAGACGAGTTCCCTGTGCGCCGGACTGGGTCGAGTTGCGAGCGAGACGAGGCGCGAGGGAAGCGAGCCCTCGTCAAGCGAGGACAAGCAGCGCAGGCGTAGCAGCGCTACGCCGAGCAGCGGAGCGACCGAGCAACGAAGTATCGCGAAGCAAATCGGCCCAGTCAGGTGCTGTAGGCGGAGTTGAAGCGTATATACGCCGGCGTGAGATCGCTCGTCGTGACCGTCGCCGTCGCGCGACCGGAGCCGAGATCGATGCTCACCGTGAACGACACGCGCCGCATCGCGCCGGCGGCGCGGCGGACCGCGGCGTCGGGCGCGGGCTCACCCCGCCGCAGCACGGGAATGCCGGCGATCGCGACGCGCAGCCGCTCCGGCACGAGCGCGACGCCGGCGTAGCCGGCAGCGCAGACGATCCGGCCCCAATTCGGGTCGCCGCCGTAGAGCGCCGTCTTCACGAGCTGCGACTCGGCGACGCTGCGCGCCACCCGTCGCGCCGCGGCGACCGTCGCGGCGCCGGTCACCTCGATGCGCACGCACTTCGTCGCCCCCTCGCCGTCGGCGACGACCATGTCGGCGAGCGTCCGCATGACCGCCGTGAGCGCCGCGCCGAAACGCCGCCCGTCGGCGCTCGCGACCGCGAAGGGCGCGTTCCCCGCGGCACCGTTCGCGAGCGCGACGACCGTGTCGTTCGTGCTCATGTCGCCGTCGACGGTGATCGCGTTGAAGGAGGTCGCGACCGCCTCGCGCACGAGACGGCGCAGCACCGGCGCGGCGACGCGCGCATCCGTCAGGGCGCAGACGAGGAGCGTCGCCAGGTCGGGGGCGATCATGCCCGCGCCTTTGGCGAGACCCGCGATCGTCACCGCGCGGCCGCCGACGCGCACTCGCCGCACGGCGACCTTGGGAAAGGCGTCGGTCGTCCGCATCGCATGCGCGGCACGCCACAGGCCGCGGGCATCCAGCGCCCTTACCGCCGCGTCGATGCCGCGCACCATCGGCACCGCGGGCAGGAGGACACCGATCTTGCCCGTCGAGCACGGGATCACGTCGTAGGGCGAGATGCCGAGGGCGATGCCCGTCTGCCGGCACGCCGCGATCGCGACCCGCGCCCCCGCCGCGCCGGTGCAGGCGTTGGCGTTGCCGCTGTTGATCAGCACTGCCTGCGCCCGTCCACGGCGCGTGTGCCGGGCCGCGATCACGACCGGCGCCGCCTTCACGCGATTGCGCGTGAACATCGCCGCGACCGTCGCCGGGAGATCGGAATGCATCAGCGCGAGATCGAGCTTCCCACCGCCCTTGATCCCGCACGCCACACCCGCGAAGCGAAACCCGCGCACGCGGATCGGCGTCTCGCGCACGCGCACCTTCACGGCGCGGTCATTTGACGGCGCTACCGCAGCACTTCTTGTATTTTTTCCCCGAGCCGCAGACGCAGGGATCATTGCGGCCGACCTTGGCGCCTTCGCGGCGGACGGTCTCGGTCTTCGCCGCCGCCGCCGCTTCGCCGCCGTGGCTCATCACCATCGGCGCGGCGCGGCGCTTCTGCTCGAGGCGTTCGACGTCCTCCTCGCGCGCCAGCTGCACGGTGAAGAGCTTTTCGACGACGTCGCTCTCGATGCCGCCCATCATGGCCTCGAACATGTCGAAGCCTTCCTTCTGATAGGCCTGGAGCGGGTTCTGCTGCGCGTAACCGCGGAGGCCGATGCCCTCCTTCAGATGGTCCATCCCGAGGAGATGGTCCTTCCAGAGGGTGTCGATCGTCTGCAGCATGATGACCTTCTCGAGGTGACGGAGGACGGGCGGCGTGAACGCGTGCTCCTTCTCGTCGTAGATCTTCTCGACGCGCTCGACGACCATCTGCTGGAGATCCTCGGAGGAGACCTCGGCGCGCTCCGCTTCCGAGAGGTTCAGTCGGAAGTTGAACTGCTTGAAAATCGCGTCGTCGAGCGCCTTCCAATCCCAGTCCTCCGGATGATCCTCCTTGGGCGCGTGCGCCGCGGTGATCTCCTCGGCGAGGCCGAGCGCCATCTCGAGGACGTCTTCCTTCAAGCTCTCCGAGGCGAGGGTCTCGCGGCGGCGGGCGTAGATCACCTCGCGCTGCTTGTTCATGACGTCGTCGTACTCGAGGAGGTGCTTGCGGATGTCGAAGTTGTGCGCCTCGACCTTCTTCTGCGCATTCTCGATCGCCGAGTTGATCCACCGATGCTCGATCGGCTCGCCTTCCTCCATGCCGAGGCGCTCCATGATCTTCTGGATGCGCTCGGCGCCGAAGATGCGCAGGAGATCGTCCTCGAGCGAGAGGAAGAAACGCGACGTCCCGGGGTCGCCCTGGCGGCCGGAGCGACCGCGCAGCTGGTTGTCGATGCGCCGGCTCTCGTGACGCTCGGTACCGAGGATGTGGACACCGCCGGCCGTGAGCACCTGCTCGCGCTCGGCGGCGCACTGCGCACGATACTTTTCGAGCGCCGCTTGGTACGTCGGGTCGTCGGGATCCTTCGTGCCGGTCTCGGTCAGCGCCATGAACTCGGGATTGCCGCCGAGGACGATGTCGGTGCCGCGGCCCGCCATGTTGGTCGAGATCGTGACGGCGTTGAAGCGGCCGGCCTGGGCGACGATCTCCGCCTCGCGCTCGTGCTGCTTCGCGTTCAGCACGTGGTGCGTGATGCCTTCCTTCTTCAGCATCGCGGCGACGCGCTCCGACTTCTCGATCGAGATCGTGCCGACGAGGATCGGCTGGCCTTTTTCGTGACGCTCGCGGATGTCGTCGATCACCGCGTTGAATTTCTCGCGCTCGGTCTTGTAGACGACGTCGGCGAGGTCGTCCCGGATCATGTCCTTGTGGGTCGGGATGACCATCACCTCGAGGTCGTAGATCTGGTGGAACTCGACGGCCTCGGTGTCGGCGGTGCCGGTCATGCCGGCGAGCTTCTTGTACATGCGGAAGTAGTTCTGGAACGTCACCGTCGCGAGCGTCTGGTTTTCGCGCTCGATCTTGACGCCCTCCTTCGCCTCGACCGCCTGATGCAGTCCGTCGCTCCAGCGCCGGCCGGGCATGAGCCGCCCGGTGAACTCGTCGACGATCAGCACCTCGCCGTCTTTCACCACGTAATCGACGTCGAGCTTGTAGATGGCGTGCGCGCGCAGCGCCTGGTTCACGTGGTGGAGCGTGTCGATCTCCGCCGGATCGTAAAGGTTCGCGACGCCGAGGATCTTCTCGACCTTGGCGATGCCTTCCTCGGTGAGAATCGAGTTGCGCGTCTTTTCGTCGACGGTGAAATCGGTCTCCTTTTGGAGGCGCGGGATCACGCGGTCGATGACGTAGTACTTTTCCGTCGACTCCTCGGCGGGACCGGAGATGATGAGCGGCGTCCGTGCCTCGTCGATGAGGATGGAATCGACCTCGTCGACGATCGCGTAGCGGAAGAGCTTGTCGACCTCCTTGCCTTTCGAGTCGGTCGTGCGATCGGGGTATTGGCGGTGCACGTACTCGTCGAGGCTGAACTTCATGTTGTCGCGCAGGTAGTCGAAACCGAACTCGTTGTTCTGGCCGTAGGTGACGTCGGAGTTGTAGGCGTCCTGGCGCTCCTTGTCGTTCAGGCCGTGCAGGATCACGCCCACGGAGAGGCCGAGGAAGCTGTAGAGACGCCCCATCCACTCGGCATCGCGCCGCGCCAGGTAGTCGTTGACGGTGACCACGTGCACGCCCTTGCCTTCGAGCGCGTTCAAGTAGACGGGCAAGGTCGCGACGAGCGTCTTTCCCTCACCGGTCTTCATCTCGGCGATCTTGCCGTTATGAAGGACCATGCCGCCGATCAGCTGGACGTCGAAGTGGCGCATGCCGAGGACGCGCCGCGACCCCTCGCGCACGACGGCGAACGCCTCGGGCAGGATGTCGTCGAGCTCTTCGCCTTTTGCGAGGCGCTCGCGGAACTCGCCCGTCTTGGCCCGCAGTGCGTCGTTCGTGAGCGGCTCGAGCCCCGCCTCGAGCTTGTTGATCTCCTCGACGAGCGGCCACAGGCGCTTCAAGTCGCGGTCGTTCTTCGAGCCGACGATCTTCCGAACGATGGACTGAAACATCAGCCGGTCACCATAACGCAGGCCGGAGACTGCCGCAAAGCGGGGGTGGACTGGGCCGATTTGCGTCGCGATACTTCGTTGCTCGGTCGCTGCGCTGCTCGGCGTAGCTCTGCTACGCCTGCGCTGCTCGCTTCTCTCGCGCCTCGTCTCGCTCGCAACTCGACCCAGCCCGCGCTCACAGCTCACTCGCGCTACGTGAACCGAGCTCACGACTACGCGCGCGGGTTGCGCGGGCGCTTGTTGCGTGGTCCGCTCGCGGTCGGAACCATGAGCATCATCGCGATCGGCGGGCTGTTTGTCGTGCTCACGTGGCTCGAGCTGCGCCGGCCGCTGCGGCGGGAAGTGGAGCCGAAGCCGGTGCGCGTCGCGCGCAATTTCACGTTCGCCGGCATCGCCGCCTTGACCGTGCAGGCGGTCGAGATTCCGCTCGTTCGGCCGGTCGCGATTCTCACCGCGAGCCGCGGCTGGGGCGTGACGCGGGCGCTGCCGCCGTGGCTCGCCGTCGCCGTCGCGCTCCTCCTCCTCGATTACACCCTCTACGTCTGGCACGTCCTCACGCATCGCGTGCCGTGGCTCTGGCGTCTCCACGTCGTGCATCACGTCGACCGCGACCTCGACGCCTCGACCGCCCTCCGCTTCCACGCCGCCGAGCTCGCGGCATCGGTGCCGTGGCGCGCCGCGCAGATTCTGGTCATCGGCGCGGCGCCCGACGTGCTCGCGCTGTGGCAGACGTGCGTGCTCGGTGCGATCCTCTTCCATCACGCCAACCTCCGCCTGCCAGCGGCGCTCGATCGCGCGCTGAGCTGGGTCGTCGTGACGCCCCGCATGCATGGCATCCACCACTCCGCGGTCCGCGAGCACACCGACTCGAACTGGTCGAGCGGCCTCGCGATCTGGGACCGCCTGCACGGGACGTTTCGCGACGACGTGCCGCAGGAGGCGATCACGATCGGCGTGCCGGCCTATTCACGGCCCGCCGACGTGACGCTCGAGAGAGTGCTCGCGCTGCCATTCATCCCGCAGCGCCCGTCGTGGGCAGAACGTGACTAGCGTGCGCAGCGGAAGCCGATGAGAAACGCATCGGCCAAATGTCGGACATTCGGAAGCCTGACGGCCTTCGGACGGGGACGGGCCTTCTTGTTCAGCGCTCGATGCGCACCGCCGAATCGACCGCGGCCCCGAGAAAGCGCCCGCCGATCTTGGTGAACCGGTCGGGCACGTCGGTGACGAAGAACGACGCCGAACCGGCACCGTCGGCGCGGCGCAGTCCGTGCGCGGCGAGCGTACGCTCGACCTCGCGCGCGGTCTCCGTCGCCGAGTCGACGAGCTGCACCTCGGGGCCGAGATACTCGGCGATCACCGGCGCGAGTAGCGGGTAGTGCGTGCAGCCGAGGACGAGGGTGTCGATGCGGCTCTGGCGCAGGCTCGCGAGGTAGAGCGCGACCGTTTGCCGCGTCACGTCGTTGTCGACCCAGCCCTCCTCGGCGAGCGGCACGAAGAGCGGGCAGGCGCGGGTGTAGATCTCGAGGTCGGGATCGAGGGCGCGCAGCGCGCGCGTGTAGGTGCCGCTGGCGATCGTCGCTTCGGTGCCGATGACGCCGACCTTGCGATTGCGGGTCACCGCGACCGCGGCGCGCGCGCCCGGCTCGATGACGCCGATCACCGGCAGGTCGAAGCGCTCGCGCACGGCGTCGAGCGCGACCGCCGACGCGGTGTTGCACGCGACGACGATCATCTTCACGCCCTTGTCGACGAGGAACTCGGTGTTCTCGATCGAATACCGGGTCACGACCGCCGCCGATTTGATGCCGTACGGATGGCGCGCGGTGTCGCCGAGGTACAGCAGGTGCTCGCGCGGCACGCTCTGGAGGAGACGATGCAGCACGGTGAGACCGCCGACGCCGGAGTCAAAAATGCCGATGCCCGCGTCGGTGTCGGTGTCGGTGTCGGCGCCTTTCGCCGCGCCGGCGCCTTTCGCCGCCGCCGTCATCGCGCCGCCAGCATCGCGCCGAGCGCTTGCTCGCGCGCGGGCGGCGCACCGAACACGCGCTCCCACACGTCGGGGGTTTCCATGCAGAGGTAGAGCGGACCCTCCGGCAGCGCCTCCGCCACGAAGCGCCGGATGGTGCGATACATGCGCACGCGCAGCGGCTGGAAATCGCGCCACTTGCCGTCGACGCCGGGCACCTGCTCGCCGGCGAGGAGCGGCGTCGACGGAAATCGCGCGCGCATCACCGTGCGCAGCGCCGGCGAGAGTCGCAGCGCCCCCATGCTGACCCACGCGAGGCGCGACGGCGGCACCGCGCTCGCGACGGCGTGCACGAGGTCGCGGTAGCCTTCCTCCCAGCCCGCATGCTCCAGCAGCGGATCGAAGTGCACGCCGACCTTGTACCCCGCTGCGACCACACGCCGCATGGCGCCGAGCCGCGCGGCGACCGACGCAGTCCCGTGCTCCGCGATCGCGACCGCCGCCTCCGGCGCGAGCGACCACGAGACGACGACGCGCTCGCGCGGGTCCATCGTGACGAGATCGTCGACCGCATCCGTCTTCGTCTTCAGCTCGAGCAGCGCATTCCGCCGCGCGGCGAAGAACGGCACCAGGTCGAGGCTCAAACCGGTCAGTGGGTCGAGCGCAAGACTGTCGGCGAGCTCGCCGGTGCCGATGCGAAACTGCCGCTCGGGATGGCGATCGAGGAGGTCGCCGACCTCCGCCAACGCCGTTTCGGGATCGACGTACGCCGTCAGCGCCGGGTTGTCCGCGAGATACTCCTGGAGAAAGCAGTAGCGGCAATCCATCGGGCAATTCGAGGCGAAGGTGAGCACGAGATAGTTGCAGCACGCCATGCCGCGGGTGCCCGCCGGGCAGTGCTCGAGAGCCGTGCCGCGGCGGCGGGCGAGGACGAGACGGCGCTTCGCCGCCGCGAAATCGCCGTCGCGGAGCGCATCTCGGTCGTCGACGATCCTCACCGGCACCCCGGGCGCACGGTCGCGACAGCGGCGAACCATCGCCGTCTCCTCGCAGCCGCGCTCGATCAGGATCTCCTCGGGGAGGATCACGACCGTCGTCGTAGCATCGCGCGCCTGCATCGTCACGCCTCGTCGAGAAGATCGAAGAGTCGCGCAATGTCGCCGCGATCCAGATGCTCGCGCAGTCGCTCGAGGACCGTCGCGAGCTCGGCCGCCGAGCGAGCGCGAATCGTCACCGTCGCCGTGCCGCCCTCGAGCGCCGGCGGCGGCGTGATCGTGACCGACGGCCCACAGTCGATCGCGCGCAGCTGCGCACCGATCGCGCGCTCGCGTGCGGCGAGTCGCGGGTAGCGGAGCCGGCGCAATCGCTCCTTCCAACGTTTCAACCGCTCGGGCGCCGACCCGCCGCTCGCGAGGATGCGGTGGAGCTCGGGGTCGCCGAGCGTCGTGCGCGGCGCGATGCCGTCGCGGGCCGTGATGTCGTCGAGCCAATCGAGAATGTCGGCGAGATGCCGCGGGCTCGGCTTCAGCGCGTCGACGACCACGGCGAGCGCCGCACGCGCATCCGCAGCCCACATCGCGGTGCGTACCGCCAGCAGGTCGTCACGCGTCACGGGCGTTTCCTACGTCGTGGACTTCTCTTCCGATCTCCCCCGCGTGCTCTCCTTCGCCGCCGAGGCGAACGAGAGGCGGCGTCCCGACCCGAGTCTCCTCGACGAACGCCGCGAGGCCGTCGGCGAGGCGCCGATAACGCTCGGCCTCGTCGCGCTTTCCGCGCCGCTCGGCGCCGCCGGCGAGCACCGCGCACTTCGTGCGCGCGACGGCGACCGCGGCGGCCCGCTCCTCGTCCGCCAGCGGCACCGTCGCGAGCAGCTTCGCCAGGGCGGCAACCCGCCAGCGGTCGAGACCCCACGTGGAGCGCGAGAGCTGCCCCGGATGGCCGCCGCGCTTCACGACGAGCGTCTCCGGCACGAGGCCGACGGGCTCGCGCGCGGCGATGCGCAGCCAGAGCTCGTAGTCCTCGCAGACTGGAAACGCCTCATCGAAACCGCCGTCCGCCTCGAAAAGGGCGCGCGACATGACGACCGCCGACGGACTCACGAGGCAGCGCTCGAGGCTGCGCAGAAAGAGCTGCTCTTCTTTGCGATGCCATGTGCGCGGGTTGCGGTGGCGGCCGCCATCGAGCCAACGCTCCTCGCTCTGCGCGAGACGATACGCCGGACGCCTCTCGAGCCACCCGATCTGCCGCTCCAGCTTCGCCGGCAGCCAGAGGTCATCGGAGTCGAGGAACGCGATCCAGCGCGCGTCGAGAACGGCGGCGCCGGCGTTCCGCGCTGCGGCGACACCACGCGGCGACGGACGGGCCGTCGGGCACGTTCCCGGCGAGGCCGCGCGCCTAGCCGGTGGGCCGTCCCCGGCAAGGCGCAGCACGCGCGCGGGCAGGTCGATGCCCCTGAGCGCGGCTTCGGCGCTCGCCGCAGAACCATCAGCGGAGCCGTCGTCGACGACGACGATGCCGAAATCGCGATACGTCTGTGCCCGCACGGTCGCGATCGCCTCCACGACCATCGCCGCACGGTCGCGGACGGGAATCACGACCGCGACGTTCGGCACCGCTCTCCTCCGTTCTGCATCGTCACATCGCTGGCCGCGCCGTCACGTCGTTGGTTGCCCCGACGGTCATCGCGGTTTCGCCGCCTGCGTCCACGTCGCGATCGCGCGCCACACCGCGTCGACGCCCTCGCCGGTGACGGCGGAGAACGCCACGACGGGCACAAGCGCGGCCGCCAGCGCCCGCTCGGCGCGAGCGCGCTCGGCGCGCGTCAACTTGTCGACCTTCGTCGCGACGACGAGCGCCGGCACCTCGAGCGCGGCGACGAAGTCGAGAAGCGCGTGCTCCTCCTCCTCGAGGCCGCGGCGGACGTCGATGAGGAGGACGATGCCCGCGAGGGTACGGCGCGTCGAGAGATAGCTCTCGACGAGCGGACGCCACGCTGCGCGTGCCGCCTTCGACACCTTCGCGTAGCCGTACCCGGGCAGATCGACGACGGCGAAGCGATCGTCGACGGCGAAGAAGTTGAGCTGCTGCGTCCGACCGGGCGTCGAGCTCGTGCGGGCGAGGCCACGCCGTCCGAGGAGCCGATTGATCGCCGACGACTTGCCGACGTTCGAGCGCCCGGCGAACGCGATCTCGGGATGGCGTGGTGGCGGGAAACGCCCCGGCTCGGTCGCCGCCGCGACGAATTCTGCGCGCGTCACCTTCACGGCGATCGCTTGTCCCGCAGAATCGTCACCGCCGCCTGCCGACCGGCAACAGCCGCGGCGGCTCGGGTAGTGCTGGCCGCCCCGCACGGCGCGCGTTGCCGAGGCGCGCGAGATCCGCCTCGACGCCGTCGCGGAGCGCCGCGAGATCGAGGCCGCCGTGATCCGCAGCGTACGGCATGAGCTTGGCGAGTCCCATCGCGAGGAGCTTCTCGCCGCCCGCATGTCCGGCCGTCAACTTGTGGTACCCGACGGCGATTTGGATCAGCCCGAGGACGAAGTCCCAATCCGCGGCCGCCGTATCGTCGAGCAGCTCTTCGAGCGCCTCGTGGCACTCGAAGAACCGCCCGGCGTTGTACTCGCGGAGGGCTGCATGGAGCCCCGGGATCATGAGCGCCTTCTATGACGCCTTCGCCTACGACGCCTTCGCCTACGACGCCTTTGCGGCCCCCGTGTCGCCAGACTTGATGCCCTTGTCGATGCCGGCGACGAGGTTGTCGAACGCTTCTTTGATGGCCGTCTTCTGCACGCTCACCGGCGCCGGAATGTTGACCTTGTCCTTCTGCGTCGCCTTATAGGTGACCAAGGTCGCCTTGCCGCCGTCGGTCGGCGCGAGCGTGTACTCACCCGTGATGTCGGCGAGGGAGCTCTCGAGCGTCTTGAACTTGACGACCTTGGTCGCCGGCTGCATCGTGAGCTCCATCGTGAACGCCTGGACCTGGCCGAGCGTCGACACGCGGTAGTCGACGATCTTGGTGTTGCCTTCGTCCTTCACGAGCTTCGTTTGCTGGTACTGCTCGCTGTATTTCTCGAGGCGCTCCGGCGTCTGGAAGCCCTGCCACACCTTGTCGATCGGCTCTTCGATTTTCTTCGTCAGGCGAATGGTGAACGTATCGCCGTTCTTCTCGAGCACGTCACCTTCCTCGAGCTTCGGCGAGCAGCCGGCGACCACGAGCGCGACGACGGCCGCCGTCGCCAGCCACCGTCCGATACACCGTCCTGTCCCCTCGAGTGTCGTCGATTCCATGCGCGTCTCCTCTCGTTACGAAACTTGTCAGTAGGACTCGCCGCGTCCGCTGTGGTCCCGCTCGCGCAGCGGCTCTTCGCGCGGCGGAGTCCGGGACTCGCCGCGTGCCGGCTCGTTGTCGTCGCCGCCGCCGCTGAAGTTGATCGGCTCGTCGCCGCGCAGCATCGACGGCGTGACGACATATGTGCCGCCGAGCGACGGCCGCCAGATCGAGGTCGCGACGTCGGTGCGGCCGCCGGTGAGCACGAACGCGAAGCCCCCGGTGAGCCCGCCGAGCGTCGCATAGACGACCTTGACCGGCATGTACACCAAATCGATCAGCACGGCGCCGAGGCCGATGCCGAAGTCGTTGGCGTATTGCGGCGGCTCGGCCGCCGTCGCTGCGCGCGGTGTCGCGAGCGCCATCGTCACGACGAGCACCGCGGCGAATCGCCGCGCCCCCCGCCGTGTCCCGCGCCGCGCAACAGCGACCTCGCTTCCGCGCTGCCCGCCCGGTATGCCCGCTGCCGTCCGATCCATTCCTTCTTCGATTCGATGTTCCGCTGTTTCCATCACGCCGATCATGAGGCCTCCTCCCGTAGTGATCATCCTTCGGTACGCACCACGCTGCCTGCGGGGAGCACGCGCAAGAGATGCTGCAGCGCGCGCTCGACGTAGGCGGCGTCCTTCGATTCGAGCGTCACCTTCACCATGTAATCGGGATCGCCGATCTTCGGATACGATCCCAGCATCAAATCCGGAAACTCCCGCAGCGTGTCGTCGAGGAACTCCGCGATCGTTCCCTCCCCCACTCCCGTATACACCACCTTCAGGTAATACGGCGTCGTCTCGAACCGCGGCTTCAAGGAGAGGAACTTCTGGCGGAAGATCTCGGGGATCCCCGGGAGGATGTAGATGTTCTCGACCTTGATCGTCGGAAAGTTCAAGTTGACGTCGGGAATCAGCTCGGCGCCCTCGGGCACCTCGGCCATCTTGAGCCGCGCGCGGTTGATCTTGTCGCCGTAGAATGTCCGCAGCTTCGACTCGATGTCCGAGTGCAGGATGACTTTGCGCCCGAGGCCGCGCGCGACGCCCTCCATCGTGATGTCGTCGTGCGTCGGCCCGACGCCGCCCGACGTGAAGACGACGTCGTACGTGTCGTGGCAGGTGCGCACCTCGTGGGCGATGACGTCGAGCTCGTCGGGGATCACCGCGACGCGCTTCAGCGCCACCCCAAGGCCGCGCAGCTCGCCCGCCAGGAACGGCGAGTTCGTGTCGGTGACCTTCCCCGACAGGATCTCGTTGCCGATCATGACGGCGGCGGCGGTGAGCTCGGCCATGCGACGTCAGATCGAGATCGCGCCCTTGCGGAACTCGCTCACGCCGAGACGGACGTTGACCAGCGCCGGCTTGCCGGCGCCGAGCGCGCGCTCCAGCGCCGGACGGATCTGGCCCGGCTCCTCGACGTACTCGCCGTGGCCGCCGAGCGCTTCGACGACGCGGTCGTAGCGCGTGAAGTCGAGCTTGGTCGCGACCGCGCGCTCCTCGCCGTAGAACTCGACTTGGCCACGGCGGATCTGCATCCATGCCGCGTCGTTGCCGATGACCCCGACGATGTTGATCTTCTGCCGTACGCAGGCCTCGAACTCCATCCCGTTCAAGCCGAACGCCCCGTCGCCGTACATGATGAGGACGTTGCTGTCCGGCCGCGCGAGCTTCGCCGCCATCGCGTAGCCCGGGCCGACGCCGAGCGTGCCGAGCGGGCCGGGATCGAGCCACTGTCCGATCTTCGCGATCCGCAGCACCGACGCCGCGGTCGCGACGAAATCGCCGCCGTCGCCGACGACGATCGTGTTCTCGTCGAGCACGTCGTCGATCGCCTTGCAGAGCCGCAGCGGGTTGATCGGCGACGCATCCGACGTCATCTCGGGCAGCATCTGCTCGAGCCGCGCCGCTTCTTTGACGCGCAGCTCGCGCACCCACTCGCGTACGGCATTGCTGCCGCCGGTGGGACCGCTCGCCAGCGCGGTGAGCTGCGCCATGACGAGCCCCGTGTCGCCGACGATGCCGACGTCGACGTGGCGGTTGCGGCCGATCTCGCCGCCGTCGAGGTCCACCTGGATGAGCTTCGCGTCGGGATTCAAGTGGCTCGAGCGGCCGTAGCCGAGGCGAAAATCGAGCGGCGTGCCGAAGATGAGGATCACGTCCGCGGCGCGGAGCGCGTCCTTGCGCGTGCGGTGGAAGTAGTAGGGGTGATCGGGCGGCAGCGAGCCGCGCGCCTGGCCGTTCACGTAGACGGGCAGCCCGAAGCGCTCGACGAACGGCTGATACGCGTCGCGCCGCTTCGACCAGAAGAGCTGGCTGCCGACGAGCGCGACCGGGCGCTGCGCGTTCTTCAGGAGCTCGGCGGCGCGCTCGACGTACTCCGGATCGCCGCCGATCGTCGCCGCGGTACGCGACCCGGTCGGGAACTCGATCTTCCCCTCGTCGACGCTGTCGAAGAGGAAGTCGACCGGCATCTCGAGAAAGACGGGCCCCGGAACGCCGGTCGTGGCGATGCGGAAGGCCATGCTGACGTACTCGGCGAGGCGGCGCGGCTCAGGGACCGAGTGCGCCCACTTGGTGATCGGCCGCATCAGGTCGACGTGATTCATGTCCTGCAGCGAGCCCTTGTCGCAGAGCGCGTGCGGCCCTTGGCCGCCGATGATCAGCATCGGGATGTTGGCGCGCCACGCGCTCGCGACCCCGGTGACGGCATCCGTGAGCCCCGGTCCCGCCGTCACGATCGCGACGCCGGGCTGCCCCGTCACCCGCGACCAACCGTCGGCCGCGTGCCCCGCGGTCTGCTCGTGGCGGGTGTCGACGACGCGGATGTTCTCCTCGATGCAGCCGTCGTAAATCGACATCACGTGCCCGCCGCAGAGCGTGAAGACATGCGACACGCCCTCGTTCTTCAGGGCGCGCGCGACGATGCGACCACCGTGTAGTTGGCTCATGAGAGGACCCCCGGTCCGCGATGCAACCGCGGCACTATATTCACGGGTTTCCGCGCCTGGCAAGGCGGCGGCGGTTCCGTCGGCGCAGACTCGTCAGCGTCACGAACCTCTTCGTCGTCTCTTCGATGAGATGCAACAACCTACGTGTCAGACCCGCGTCGCCAGCCGCGCGGAGATGCATCTCGATCGCCTGTCTGATGCGTCGCACGGCAGAGTCGATCGTCTTGCCGGTCGCAACGCACCCGCGCAGATCAGGAACTGATGCCCCCCAGTCGCTCCGCGTCTCCTTGTTGATCCGAACCAGATACTGAACCCTCTTCATCGAAGCTCCTTCGGGCCGGCCTGTCGACGGACCGAGGCCAAAATTCCCTTGGGCATGTCGTCACCGCGCGTGCCGCTGACGGTAACGCGGCCCGGCGTCCGTCGCGACCAATCTCCAGCCGTCCGCCTCCAGTCGGCGGATGACCTCACGCACCCATATCAGGAGGGCATCAGGTCGAATCTCCGATGATCGACGCTGCGCCGTTCGACACATGGCGCTCCCCGCACTCGGCTCGTCGTTTCGGTCCTGAGGCACGAGCAGGCCGGTGAAGGCGGCGGCAATACGCTTCGGCAGCTCGGCAGCCGACCGACGAGGCGGAGGTGTTTGCAAATTGCCAGCATTGAGGTCATTCTGCCTGCATAGCGGTTCAGATTACCATACGCGACGTCCCAGAGCCCGTGCGCGACGAGCTCGCGGCGCGCGCGGCGCGCGAGCACAAGTCGATGCAGGAGTACTTGCGCGGCGAGCTGGAGCGCCTCGCCGCGCGACCCTCGATCCACGTCTGGCTGGAGCGTGTCCGCGAGCGCAAGCACGTCGCCGGACGCCGCATGCCGGCGCGGACGATTCTCAAGCAACGCGACGCCGATCGGCGGTGAGCGCCGTCGTCGATGCGTCGGTGCTCGTCGCCGCCGTCGCGGACGCGGGAACGGAGGGACGCTGGGCGGAGGAAGTACTGGCGCACGGCGGCATCGTCGCACCGCACCTCGTCCTCGTGGAAGCGACGAACATTCTGCGACGGCTCGAGCGTTCGCGAGAGTTGACGCGTATCGAGGCCGGTGCGGCCCAGCGCGACCTGATCCATCTCGACATCGATCTCCTGCCCTTCGAGCCGTTCGCAGAGCGTGTCTGGGAGCTGCGCCGGAACGTCACGAGCTACGACGCGTGGTCCGTGGCGATCGCCGAGGCATTCGCGCTCCCGCTTGCCACCCTCGATCGACGCTTGGCTCACGCGCCGGGTCCGTCGTGTCGGTTCCTCGTCCCGCGCAGAGGAGCCCCTGCCGACTGAGCCGCCGTCAGCGCCTCCCGCGGCGCCGGCCGCGGTCGCCCTCGAGCGCCTCGCCCCACCGCGCGAGGAACGCGGCGAGGAAGGCGTGCTCCTCCGCCGGCTCGACCGCAACGCGCGCGAGCGCCAATGCGGCGGCGAGCGCCACGTGGTAGCCCTCCGAGCGTGACGCGACTGCGCGGCCGTACGCCGGGT
>WNFR01004548.1_pt1 | contig 24286 bp, 22 predicted proteins | sample 5400221 | NCBI WGS metagenome assembly WNFR01 (sample SAMN13153357, study PRJNA577476) | soil metagenome | isolation source: 40 cm soil under Madrone tree | place: USA:California | collected 2016-06-14 | reverse complement strand
CCCGCCATCGGCGCCGAGCGTGTGCAATTCCATGACCTCGCGCGCGAAATTCTCGTTGAGGCCAGCCCGATTGCCACGGGCGCCAGGGCTACCGGGAGCGGTGCTGAGCGTGTTGTCGAGATAGACCAGCATCGCCGGGTGCTTCGTCGTGGCGAACAGCAAGTCGCGGAAACGGCCGAGCGCGAAGGAACCGATCGCCTGCTGCTCGTAGTTGCCGATCCACACATCGTCCAGCCCCTTGCCGGAGAAAACATTGAAATGGTTGAACCAGAAATCGACCATGACCTCCCGCAGCTGGCGTCGGCTCGATACCGCTCTGAGAATGCGTGCCTCGGCAGCATCCCGGAGGATGATCCGCACGCGTTCCTGCTGGGCCCTCTCGAGCTCCGGAGAAGGCTTAAAGCCGCGCAGGCTGCGCAACGGCCCGTATAGCTGCCGCAGCTGAACCGGATTCAGCTTTAGGGTATCGAGCTGCGCGAGCCGCCACCGCAGCTCGATCGGTTCCTCGATCGACTCGGGATCGAGCTGCTCGGCGATGTAGCGGTCGGCCCCGATCGTCTTGACATGCCGGAACTCATCCAGCGTCGGGCCGAAGGCGAGCCGGTTCAGGACGTGGATGACCTGGCCGTCCGAAACTGGTTCGGCGCCACTCGCCCGCAAAGCTGGGAGACAGATCAGCAGGCACGCCGCACCGAGAATGCCGGCAAATCGCGTCGCCACGGACCGGTAGAAGCTCGAGGTACCCCCGCTCATTCTATCCATAGGGCGCGCCCGTCCCCATCCCCCCAACGCAGGCGCTCCCAGGATAGTCAAAGCGCCTTCCCGCGCAAAGAGGCTTAGTCCGGCGTTGGCTGGACTGGGTCGGTGTGGCGCGCGAACGGGGGCTCGGTCGCGTGGCTCGCCGGAACGGTGGAATCGCTCCGGCGAGAGGATTGCGCGAACCGCACGAAATTGAACAGGCGGAAGACACTGGCGATCGCAGCGAGAGCCGAAAAGCCGGCTGCCAGGAAGATCGCGATAGTCGGGCCGCTACCCCCGGAGGGTCCGGCAAAGCCGAAGACCAACGCGACCAAGGCGGACCGCGAGCAGAAGAAAGCCGAGGGTCAGCGTGGTCAGGCCGATCCCGCCGAGGATGCCGGCAGGGTAGCGGTCGGCTAGTCTGCCGGCGATCGGCGCGATGATCGCAACCGTCACCGGCCACGGCGTCATCAAGAGGCCGGTCTCGACCTGCGAGCGTCCGAGCATATCTTGAAAGTAGAAGGGCAGCGTAACAAAAATAATTCCCTGGGCAACAAAGGTACAAACCGAGGCGACAACCGACAGTGCAAATACCGGAATCTTGAACAAATCGACCGGAAGCAGGGGCAGGGTCAACAAGGCTTGTCGGCGCACGAGCAGGTAGCCGACGGAGATGGCTCCGGCGAGTTCGACAATAACGTAGAGGGCGGCTTGGCCATGGCCGATGCCGTTGATCCCGCTGATCAGCAGCGCGAATGCACCGGCGCTCAGCACGGCGCTCGCCAAATCGAAGCGATGCGGAGAGGCAGGGGTGCGGGGCAGAAGCCGCAGCGTCATAAAGAACGTCACGAGCCCGATCGGCACATTGATCGCGAACAGCCAAGGCCAGGAAGCGACGGCGAGTATTGCAGCGGCAATGCTGGGGCTCGCGGCCGAGGATATCGATACCGCCACGGCAGTCACCGCGATGCCTCGGCCCAATTGCTGCCGCGGATAGGTAAAACGCACGAGAGCAGTGTGGACGCTCATCATGCCGGCCGCGCCGACGCCCTGCAGGGCGCGGCCGACCGCCAGCATCGCCAATGAGTGCGACAGCGCGCTGACGAGAGCGGCGAGCGTGAACACGACGAGACCGATCGTGTAAATGCGGCGATAACCGAAGATGTCGCCGACCGATGCCAGCGGCAGCAGCGCGATCACCACCGCGAGCTGGTAGGCGTTGATGACCCAGATCGATTGGGCGGGGCTTGCGCCGATCTCCCGGGCGATCGCCGGCAAGGCAATATTCGCCATCGCGCTGTCGAGCACCGACATGACGATCCCGACGACGAGGGTCAGGATCGCCCAATACCGCTGCGGCAGCGGAACTCCGTCCTCGGCCGTGTTCATTTATTCGCGGCGCCCGCCATCGGTTGTGCAGAGATCAAAGATTTTCCCTGCCGGACGGGAAAATACGGAAAAAAACGGAATTATGTAGCAGACACACCTAGCGGAGCCGTGGCCGAAGTCCGAGGGCGACAGAATCGTCTGCCCCGCTCCCCCGCCCCTGTTCCGCCTGTTTTATCTGGTCGAGATCAGGCATCGCCGGCTCCATTCAATGATTTCGCAACCGCTCAGAGGCGGTCGATGCCGCGAGGGTATAATGCGATTATGGCAATTACGTGGTTGTCTCTACCGCAATCCTGGACAGCCAGTATCAGCGGACGCCGTAAACGCTGCGCCACCTATAACGCGGATGTGTGCGACAGCTAAGGCATTCTCTATCAGACACTTACGAATCCAATTCGCGTGCTGCCCGGCAGGGAAGTCTTTTAGCCGCTCGCAGGGACGCCAACAGGTCGGCAGGGAAATGCCAAGGAATTGCGAAAGGATGGTAGTTGTGGCCTCGGTTCGCCGCCATTTCGCCTACCGGTACATCCTGATGCGACCGAACACCTCCGGCTCATTTGTTGTTTTCCATCAGGAATCATCCACCGGCGCCCGTGATACACTTCGATTTTGGTGCCAAGATGGCGACGTACATGTGCTCCCGCTAATCCACGATCTGCGGGACCAGCAGGAAGAGGTCGGTGTCGCCGGTTTCCTGGCCGGCGCCGGTCAGCATCGCATGAACCTGTCCGCGATGATGAGTCTGGTGATTAAAGAAATGGGTCACCAGCAGCCGATGTGGGGCGCTGACCTCACGGTTTGCGGCACCGCTGAACCAAGTCATGTCCTTGGCCAGCCATGCGTCATCGACTTTTGCCGCCCAGCGCGAGATATCCGCATCGGCCCGCTCGCGCGCCGCGCTGAGCGCAGCAAAGTCGTCGAAGAGGCCGGCGCTCTGCTTGATCGCCACATCCGGTTTTGCCCAATTGTCAAAACGCGACATCCACTGCATATCGCCCCACAAGAGGTGGTTGAGGGTGCCGTGGATCGAGCCCCAAAACGCCCCGCGCGGCTGCCGCCGCTCGTCCTCGGAGAGCCGCGCAGCGGCTCCGTAGAGCCGCCGGTTCATCTCGGCGTTATATTCGGCCATCGTGCGGATATAGGCCGGCGTGATCATCGCAGTTCCTTCCAAAGGCTATGGCTCGCGGATTTCAAGGACATGGATCCGCCCGTCGGCGGAACCGGCAACGATTAGATCGTCCCAGGCGAAGGCGACACACGTCACTCGCGCGTCGGCGACAAATTCGGCAAGGCATTCGCCGGTCGCTAGATCCCACAGCCGCAAGCTACTGTCAGAGGAGCCGGAGAGGGCGCGGCTGCCGTCGGGGAGCACTGCCGCAGCGGTGACCCCACCGGTGTGCCCTTTGAGGGTGCGCCGGGTCTCGCCGGTCGCCAGATCCCACAGCCGCAGTGTGTTGTCATCGGAGCCGGAGACGGCGCGGCGGCCGTCGGCCAGCACCGCCACCGCGCTTACCCTACTGGTGTGGCCTTTGAAGACGCGCAAGGTCTCGCCGGTTGCGAGATCCCACAGCCGAAGCGTATCGTCCCAGGAGCCAGAGACGACGCGGCTGCCGTCGGCTAGCACCGCCACTGCGCTGACCCAATCGCTATGTCCTTCGAGGGTGCGTAGGGTCTCGCCGGTCGCCAGATCCCATAGCCGCAGCGTGTTGTCATCGGAGCCGGAGAGAGCGCGACGGCCGTCGGCCAGCACCGCCACCGCGCGGACCCAAGAGGTGTGCCCTTCGAGGGTGCACAGAGTCTCGCCCGTCGCCAGATCCAACAGCCGCAGCGTATTGTCCCGGGAGCCGGAAAGGGCGCGGCGGCCGTCGGCCAGCACCGCCACCGCGGTAACGGAACCGCTTTGCCCTTTGAGGGTGCGCAGGGTCTCGCCGGTTGCCAGATCCCACAGCCGCAGCGTGTTGTCATCGGAGGCGGAGAGTGCGTGACCCCCGTGCGCCAGCACCGCTACCGCGGTGACCGAGTCAGTGTGTCCTCCGTGGGTGCTCAAGGTATCGTTCGTCGCCAGATCCCACAGCCGCACCGTGTTGTCCGAGGAGCCGGACAGGGCGCGACGGCCGTCGGCCAGCACCGCCACCGCGATGACCGTAGAGGTGTGCCCTTCAAGAGTGCGCAAGGTTTCGCCGGTCGCCAGATCCCACAGCCGCAGCGTTTTGTCCGAGGACCCGGAGAGTGCGCGGCTGCTGTCGGCCAGCACCGCCACCGCGTTGACCCCAAAGGTGTGCCCTGTGAAGGTGCGCAGGGTTTCGCCGGTCGTGAGATCCCACAGCCGCAACGTGCGGTCGAAGGAGCCAGAGAGGGCACCGCTGCCGTCGGCCAGCACCGCCACGGCGCTCACCTCAGAGCTGTGGCCGTTGAGGACGCGTAGGGTCTCGCCGGTCGCTAGATTCCACAGCCGCAACGTGCGGTCGAAGGAGGCGGAGAGGACACCGCTGCCGTCGGCCAGCACCGCCACAGCGCTGACCTGAGAAAAGTGCCCTTCTAGGGTACGCAAGGTCTCCCCGGTCGCCAGATCCCACAGCAGCAGCATGTTGTTGTATGAGCCGGAGACGGCATGGCTGCCGTCAGTCATTACCGCCACCGCGGTAACCGAACCACTGTGCGCTTCGAGGGTGCGGAGGGTTTCGCCGGTCGCGAGATCCCACAGCCGCAGCGTGTTGTCCCAGGAGCCGGATAGGGCGCGGCTGCCGTCCGCCAGCACCGCCACCGTGTTGACCGCATCGGTGTGCCCTTCAAGAGTGCGCAGGGTCTCGCCGGTTGCCAGATCCCACAGCCGCAAGGTGTTGTCAGAAGAGCCAGAGAGGGCATGGCGGCCGTCGGGCAGTAACGCTACCGCGGTCACCGTGCCCCGGTGCCCGACCAGGATTTGCCGGAGTGGTCCACCGGGCGGCGTTAGCGAAGGAAATCGCGGACATAGCCACGTCCGGCCGGGACCTTTCTCCGCTCCCGCCACCAAAGTCTTGACTGCCGGACTATTGGCTCCGCGCAGCCGACCGAGCAGTTGAATGGGCAGTTGCGAATAATCACGGACCAGGGCCGGGATCGACAAGCGCAGAGCCTGCTGAATGAGGGTAAGGTCCGGGTCGTTTGCGATCAGATCGTAATCGGCAAGGATGGTGGTAACGTTCGTCGCGCGCAGCTTTGCCGCCAGCCAATCGTAATTGCAGAGGAGTGCCTTGACTTCGTCCAGACGATCGGCAGCGGCCAGGTGTTGCGGTAACTGCTGGAAGAAGTAGCCGTCATCCGGACCGCTCGCCCAGCCTGAGGGCGCGGTTGCTCTATAGGCGTCGACTAATGCGGCATGCCCCTTGACCAGGGACGGGATGTTCAGCCGCAGAAAATCGTGCTGCAGATCGTGAAACGAGATGCGTCTTCGGTCGTCGCTGCGGATCAACAAGGCCATGCGGTGCAGGCGTCGTAGGAGTTCCCGCGAACCCGGAGCTGCCATCCCTCCCGTATGACGCCACAACGTGCAGATCGCCTCCACCGGGACATCGGCATCTTCGGGGAACACCGCGAGTTCGAGGTAGCGATCGCGGTCGGAGGGGGCCAACGCATCTGTGCTAACCTGCAGCGCGTTGAAGATGCTGCCATAGCCGGGGAATTCGAGCCGCCCCAGTTCGAGCGCCGCGAGCACGTCGTCCCATGCCGCTCCGCCGCGTATCTGGGCACCGGCTACCGCCAATGCCAAAGGCAAGCGGCCGCAGCTCTCGACGACTTGGCGGGCTGCGTCCGGCAGGGTATCGCGTGTCTGCCCGCTGAACGAGGCGAGGAGCTCGAGCGCCGACGCCTCATCCGGCACACCCAGAGAAAGCTCACGGGCTCGGAGACGGACGAGTAAATCGGCATCGCGCGTGGTCACGAGCAGACGCGATCGTGGTCCCAGCACATCGAATGACTCGGCATCCCCAGAACGCCACAAATCGTCGAGAACCAGCAGGCATGACCTGCCCTCAAACAGCTGTCGTAATCGATCGCGCCCCTCGTGCTCGGTCGCGAACGCTTTGGTCTCGCCGGTCAGATAACCGGCGAGCTCGGCTTGCAACTGCAACGGATCTATCGATTGGCCAAACGTCAACCAGAAGACCCCGTCGGCAAAGGCGCGGCGGATCTCTTCGTCATTGACCAGATCGATGGCCAGAACAGTCTTACCGATGCCGCCCATGCCGTGCAGGCCGATCCGGGATGTTGCTCCAGTGATGGCGACTGCCTGGTCAGTCGCGCCGAGCAGGGCTTGCTTCAGCGTAGTGAAATACTCCGGCCGGCGAAGATGATGCGGTCGTTGGCTGGGGACTCCGTGCAATATCGCGACTCGGCCCGTTTCGGCCACTGGAGCGAGAGGCACCACCGCCGCCCGCTCCGGGCGGAGTTGCGGTCGGGGGACGGATGCCACCCTTTGAGCTGCCGCAGCGATTTGCTCCGCAAGGCGCACGAACACTGCGTTGCGCCCAGGAAACCGCAGGCGGTCCAGTGGCCGGTCCGGCGGATGTGCAAACTGATATTCCGCCAGCGGGGTCGCCTTGTAGTTGCTGGCTCTAATAGGAATCGGGAAGAGAGTGATCGATTTAGCATCGGCGTCCTTAAGCAGCGCCGGCAACTCCTCGTTGCGGATGAAGTCCGAAGCGAGGAAATCAGGGCTAACGAGCAGGACGCCGACGCAGGTGCGCGTCAGCGCCGTCGAAATGTCACGTCGCCATTTACCGCCGACCTCAATATAGGGATCTGCCCATACGTTAAGGCCGGAAAACGCCTTTAGGGGCGTTTCTACATGTCGCAGCCAATCCTTATCGGAATGGCTGTAGCTGATAAAGACGAGATTGCGCGCTTCTCCAGCGGACTGGGAGCCCGGGAGCGCCGCGCTTGCCATCGGAATGCCCTTTTAGGGCCGCTCAGCGGCCCTTGAAAGGGCCGGGTTTGCGCTTTTCGGCGAAGGCGCGGGCGGCTTCGTGGAAGTCTTCGCTGAGATAGAGCTTGAGCGGGGCGGTCTGCATGATGACCTCGCGCTCGATTTGCTCCATGTACCAGCGGCGGGTGCGCACTGTCGCACGCACCGAGAGCGGCGGGTTTTTCGCGACCTCGGCGGCGAGCTCGTGCGCGACTTCGAGGTGCTGGCCCTCGGGCGCGACGCGGTTGATGATGCCGGCCGCGAGAGCTTCCTCGGCGGTGAAGAAGCGGCCGGTCAGCGCCACCTCGTTGGCGAAAGCGGCACCGCCGCGGAAGTTTAACAGGGCCCAGTATTTGGCGCCGCCGAGGCCGCGCGAGGTCTCGGTCACCTGGAATTTGGTTCCTGCCGCAGCGACGATCAGGTCGCATTCGAGCACGATGCCGAGCGCGAGGCCCATGGCATAGCCGTGCGGCGCCGCGATCACCGGCTTCCAGTTGACCGACCGCGTCAACAGGTCGGCGGAATTGGCGCCCCAGCCCTGCGGTCCGCCATGCTCTTCGAATTCCTCGCGCTTGCGCAATTGGCGCTGATGCACGTCGGCCCCGCTCGAAAAGGCGCGGCCCCGCCCGCAGATGATCGCGACCTGAGCCTCCGGGTCGAGGTCGAACCGGCGCAGCGCATCGGCCAGGTGACGCACGAGATCGTCGCTGAAGGCGTTGAGCCGATCAGGCCGATTGAGCGTCAAGGTCGCAACCTGGTTGCTGCAGGCATATTCGACCAGGTCGGTTGGGCTCGCTTCAGTCATCTCTTTCCTCCCGCTCTAAGGCCTAATCGTCACCCCCGCGAAAGCGCGGAGGCATGCACACTCCTTATCAATCTGCGCAGAGCAAACAGTATCTCCCTCTCCGCCCCCAAGGGCGGAGAGGGCCGGGGTGAGGTGGGGGATTCCAGAGCGCTCGCCGGCGCCCACCTCACCCTCCCACGCCTACGGCGTGGGCCCCTCCCTCTCCCCCTTGAAGGGCGGAGAGGGGTTCCTCGCTCAGCTCAAGAGTTGTGCGCATACCCCAGCGCGAAAGCGGGAATGACGCGATACGCGACTTCACGATAATCATTATCGGTCGAACTCTAACGGTCCAGCCATACGTCTTCGAAGCGCCAGCCATTGTATTGGCTGTTGGTCATCATCGTCAGCCCCTTGACCTCGGGCTGCCAGCAGGTCGCGGCGCGCAGATGATAGATGACGGGGCGCGCCATATCTTCCTGCAATTTGTGATCGATGTCCCAGACCAGCCTCTTGCGCTTCGCCGGATCGGCCTCCATCGATTGCTGGTCGACCATCTTGTCGAACTCTTTGTCGCAATAACCGGGGTAATTGCGCGCCGAGTTGCACACGTAATTCTGATAAAAATAGACGTCCGGGTCGTCGACCGCGGTGCCCAAGACGTTGAGCCCGACCTTGAAGTCCTTGCGCATCAGCTTGGGAACCCAATTCGCGGTCTCGATGGTCTCGAGCTCGCCGTCAATATAGATTTCCTTCAGCTGATCGATCAGGATTGCGGCCGGATCGCGGTAGACGGCGAGGTTGCGGGTGGAGATCTTGACCGGGAGACGCTTGTCGGGGCCATAGCCGAGCTTCTGCATGATCGCCCGGGCTTCCTCGCGGCTCTCCTGCACGTCTCCGCCGTAGCCCGGGAGTGTCTGCACCATCTCTTGTGGCATGCCCCACACGCCTTGCGGCGGCGGCATCAAAGCCCCGCCGATTTCGCCCTCCCCCTGGCCGAGTATGTCGATAAAGGATTTTCGATCGAGGGTCAGCGCCATCGCGCGCCGCAGCTCCGCGTTGTCGAACGGCGCCACCGTGCGGTTGACCAGCACGCCGATCGATTCACTGGCCATGCCGACTTCGCAGGTCGTCTGCGGCGACTGGGTCTGGATGTCTTTCAGCAGCGGGATCGTCACCTCGTAGGGGAACGTCATGTCGAACTTGCCGGCGATGAAAGCGAGGATCGCCGTCGAGCGGTTGGGGATGATTGTGTATTCGATGCCGTCGAGATAAGGCCGGCCCGGTTTCCAATAATCCGGGTTGCGGGCGAGCTTGATGTTCTGGTTCGGTTTGTATTCGACGAATTTGAAAGGACCAGTCCCGATCGGATGCTGGCGCATGTCGCGCGGCGAAACATGGCAGGGATAGATCGGGGTGTCTCCCGCTGCGAGGAGCGCGAGAAGGGCCGGCTGCGGCCGCGTTAAATGTAATGTCGCTTCCTGGTCGCCCCTGGTAGTAGTCCTCGTGACGTTGACCCACCAGGTCTCACGATAATTGAGCCGGAACTTCTCCTTTCCCTGATTGGTCAAGAGATCGAAGGTGCATTTGACGTCCTCGGCGGTGAAGGGCTTGCCGTCGTGCCACTTGACGCCTTCGCGCAGCTTGAAGGTGAGCTCGGTGCCGTCCTCGCTCCATGCCCAGCTCGTGGCGAGCTCCGGCGCGATCGATTCCAGGCTGTTTTGCGGGACATGCTGGTCGAACAGGACGAGGTTGTTGAAGACCCCCATCATCGGCATCATGACGCCGACCGTCCCTTCCTCGTGGATCGACATGCTGGCGGGGCTGTCGCGGTGATAGACACGCAGGGTGCCGCCCTGCTTCTGCGCCAATGCCGCGTCGGCGGCGCCCAGCGAGACCAGCGCCACGCTCATTACTGCAAATCCTTGGAGTCTTTGTTTCATTTATCGAGCTCTCTCAAGTCTCTCGGTCTTTGCCTATTTAACGTCCGATCGTGTGGTTGGAACGGGCGCGGGTAAAGCATGAAAAACGCTCGTCACCCCCGCGAATCTGCCAGCAGCGGCAGCACTTGGTTTCGGTCCATGACACACTGCCCGAAACGTGGCAGCGTTGTAATCTCCGGTCTCCGGATCCCAATAAGGAGCGATGATTGATGCGGCTCGAAGCGCTCTTTCGGCCAAAATCGATATGCGCGCGTCCTCAATGCGCTCCTCGCAGCGGCCGAGCGCGGCGTGCGAGGTGCCGTCATCTATGATGGCGGGTTCGCCGAACGCGGTGAGGACGGGCGCCGGCTGCAAACCAGGATCGAAGGGATCTGTCGCGACGCCGGCATCGCGCTCTGTGGGCCCAACTGCATGGGGGTGCTGAGCCCCCATGATCGCAGCACGACTTATCTGCAGGAGCTGCGCGACCCGGCCGGCCTCGCCGGCAATGTCGGTATCGTTTCCCAGAGCGGGGCAATCTGCATCAGCCTGTTGACCGATATCAGGCGGTTTGGGTTCAGCCATGTCGTCTCTTCCGGAAACGAAGCTGTCTTGGTGGCGGCGGATTATCTCGAATACCTCGTCGACGATCCGAATACCCAGGTGATCGGCGGCTTTATCGAAACCGTCAGATCACCGGACCGCTTTATTGCCGCACTCGATCGCGCCGCTGCCCAAGGCAAGCCGGTAGTGGTGCTGAAGGTCGGGCGAACCGAGCGGACGAGACGTGCCGTGACGATGCACACCGGCGGGGTTGCCGGCGAGCCCGGATTTGTCTCCGAACTTCTGCGTGCCCATCGCGCGATCGAGGTGTCGGACCTCGTCGAGTTCACCGAGACGCTGGCAGCCTGCCAGGGTGCGAAACGCCCGGCTGGGCGCCGGATCGGGGTCATCACATCGTCCGGCGGCTTGGCCGAGCTGATCCTCGACATTGCCGCATCGGCAGATCTGCTGCTGCCTCCGTTATCGGCCGCGGCAAAGGTGGAGATCGAAAGCCGGATCGGTTTTGTCACGGGGGACGGCAACCCGCTCGATGCCTGGGGCAATGGCACATTCGTCGCGAACCTGCCGCACGCCCTCGGCGTATTCGAGCGGAGCCCGGACCATGACATCGTCCTCTTCTGCCGCGACAATTGCGATGATCAGCCCTTCGAGATGCCCGCGCTCCCAATGAGTTATCTCGAATTGTTCGTCCGCGCAGCGGCGAGCAGCAGCAAGCCGCATTACCTGCTTCACACCCGGCCCGGAGTCATGAACAGGGACCAGGTTGCATACCTTCGCGCGGCGGGCATTTCCGTCGTCGGCGGAATTCGCGAGGGTCTCGTGGCAATCGACCAGCTGGCGCGCGGTGCGGTTTAGCGGAGGAGAGCAGAACATGGCCGATCCGGTGGTCCTCTACGAAGTGGACGAAAAAATCAGCATCATCACGTTGCATCGTCCGGAGAAGCTCAATGCCATCAGTGCCGAGCTGCAGCATCAGCTGCTCGACGCCTTCACTCGGGCGGACGCGGATGCAGAAACCAGCGTGGTCTTGCTGCGCGCCGCGGGCCGCAGCTTTTGCGCCGGTTACGACATCTCGGCGAAAGAGCCGGGCGCGGATGATTGGCGCGCCGACCCGACCAAGGCGCATCAGCATCTCAGCGTCCAGCTCGATTTCGAGATGACCCCATGGGCCATGAAAAAGCCGGTGATCGCCTCGGTCCAAGGGCACGTCATGGGCGGCGGCTGCGAGCTCGTCATGCTATGCGATCTGACGATCGCGGCCGACAATGCGACATTTGGCGAGCCGGAGGTGCGTTTCTCCAGCGTCGGCCCGGCGATCGTCATGCCGATGATCATCGGCTACAAGAAGGCGCGGGAGCTCCTCTATTTCGGCGACACGATCGACGCCGAGGCTGCGCTGGAGCTCGGCATGGTCAACCGGGTCGTGCCGCTCGCCGAGCTGCCGGCGGCGAGCCTGCGCTACGCCAGGCGGCTGTCATTGATTTCACCCGAAGCCCTCTACGCGACCAAACGCGCGGTCAATCGCGGCGCCGATGCGGCGGGGTTCCGCACCGCGATCTATGCCGGGCTCGACGTGGTCGGTCCGCTCTACGCGACGAAGACCGAATTCGGAACCAAATTCCGCGACATCGTCGCCACCGAGGGTGTCCCGGCGGCAGTACGGTGGCGGACCGCTCAGTTCAAGGAAGAGGAATAACGATTCTCGTCTTCCCGGCGAAGGCCGGGACCCATGGCTGACATGGGCACCGGCCTTCGCCGGTGTGACGAGTATTTGCGTCAGGCCGGGGCGAACACGTCGGTTTGGGTCGCACTCTGCGGCGCCATTGCCGGGGCGGGCGGCGCAGCGAAGGCGTTGTCGCGCTGCAGCACCGGCAGCACTCGGCTGGCAAACAGGCGCATGTTCCTTTCCGCGTCGTCGTGCGGAATGCCGCCGAACGAGAATTCGGTCACCAGATGGTCGGTTCCGGTCACCCGCTGCAATTCGGCGATCTGCTGCGTGCAGTCCTCGGGTGTGCCGACGATCTGGATCTTGACGTAGAATTCGGTGGCTCTGACTCGTTCTTCCTCGTCCTGCAGGCGGGCATAGGTCTTGGCCATCTTGCCGTAGGTCTCATAGCCTTTGACGGTGGCGAGATGCCCGTCGGAGAAATGGTAGTGGTCGTCGATCGACTGCCATTTCTTGCCGAGCCATTGCATCGCCCGGTCCTGCGCCTCGTCGCGGTTTTCGGCGCAGGAGACGTTGGTCAGGATGATCGGCGGCGGCGGGTTGTGGCCGACGCTTAGTGCGATCTCGCGATAGCTGACGATGTTCTCCGCCGCCTTTGGCCACTCGTTCTGCATGACGACCAAGATGCCGAAGCCGAGCTTGGCCATGATCTCGGCCGATTCCGGGCTGACCGAGGAGGCGAAGAAGCGCTCTTCGGGGTGCGAGATCGGGCGCGGCCGGATCGAGGTGCGCGGGATCTGGTAGAACTCGCCCTGCCATTCGAATTCGGGCTCGCGCAATGCCTTCCTGATCAGCTGCGCCGCCTCGGCAAAGCGCGGCCGCGCCTCGCCCATCGGGATGCGGAACCCGGCATATTCGACGCTCGCGGCACCCCGGCCAAAGCCGAACAGGCAGCGCCCGCCGCACAATATGTCGAGGAGCGCGATCTCTTCGGCGACGCGGATCGGGTCGTGCCACGGCAACACGATGACCGAGGTCCCGAAGGTGATCCACTGGGTGCGGCCGGCGAAATAGGCCAGCAGCTGGAGCGGCGCCGGCGACATCGCATAGCCGGTAAAGTGATGCTCGAGCGCGAACAGCGAGTCGAAGCCGAGCGGCTCGGCGAGATCGCCCATCGCCAGATGGTCGGACACGACCGCCACGTCGGTGCGGCCGGGCTCGGACAGCATGTTGAGCGCAATGCCGACTTTCATGGGTGGCTCTCCTCGGCGTTATTTCGCGCGCGAAAGGTACCACGGATGCGGCTGCCCCGGTACCTTGGCGCGCAGGGTGTAGACCGAATTGCGCGCGGTAAAGAAGATCGTCTTCAGATCGGGGCCGCCAAAGGCGAGGTTGGCCGGGATCTCCGGGGTGCGGATGACGCCGAGCTTCGAGCCGTCGGGGGCGAACACCCAGGTCCCGCCCGGACCGGTGCAGTAGAGGTGACCCTGCTGATCGACCTTCATGCCGTCGGGCACGCCATCGGTCTCCTCAGACGACATGTCGGCAAAAATCCGCCGCTTGACCATGTTGCCGGCGCTGTCGAGATCGATCGCGTGGATGTACTGGGCATGGCGCGTATTGGCGACGTAGAGGATGCGCTCGTCGGGCGAGAAGGCGAGGCCGTTGGGATACTCGAACTCAGCGACGAGACGGCTGGTCCCGTCGGGATTGACGGCGTAGATCCCGGAATGGGGCAGCTCCTTGTCGGCGAGCGGGACCCGCAAGCCGGGATCGGTGAACCAGATGCTGCCGTCCGATTTGCAGACCACGTCATTGGGGCGGTTGATCCGCTTGCCCTCATAGCGGTCCATCAGAACTTCGCTGTGGGTGTCGTCGGACCAGCGAGTAACTCGGCGGTTCCCGCCTTCACAGATGACGAGTCGCCCCTGCAGGTCAAAGGTCGTGCCGTTGCCTTCGCCGGTTCCGGCGCGCACGGTTTCCGGAGCCTGGCCAAGCCGCAGTCGGTAAAACACGCTGCTGCGGACATCGGCAAAATAGTAGAAGCCGTCAGGGTGCCACAAGGGGCCCTCGGTAAAGACAAAGCCAGTCGCCGGACGTTCCGCCGTTGTCGATTCGAGGATCGTGTCCAGCACAGCCATCTTCGTCTCCTCCCATCCGAAAGCGTCTTCGAGCCTGAGGCTACTCCCGCCCCGACGGCATGTCCATTTCCCGTTCCCGTGGCGGCAGTACCGAAACAGCCTCTCCGATCCGTCGCCAATCGGCGATCTGTTGTGGCCACGGCCGGTTGATGACCCCGAGCGGGCCGGGATGGCCCACGGCGAAGACGAGGGTCTGATCGGCCGCAATCCAAGAAGACCCGGCGGCATGCGAAATTCGCTTGGGTGCGTCCTCTACGCCGAATACCCGGCGCACCGCCTGCCATCCGCAGTTCCCCATACCCACAACGACCGGCGGCTTCAGATAACGCACCAACGGGCGCAGATGTTTGTCGGCGCAAGCGCTGACCCAGCTCGAACGAACTGCGCCGTTCATCGCACCTTCTTTGACGCAGAGAATGGAATTTGTCAGAAACACGGGCGCGTTCCGGTCGAGTTCTGGCGGGTGGGTGACGTCGAATCCGGCCTCGACCAGCAACTTTCGCAGATTGTCGTTGGTCTTGTTGTTCGGCTCGTCGCGGCCGCGATTGCGGACGAAATAGCCGATGTTGCCAAAATCCTGGCCAACCGCGAGAAGCTTGGGCCTTTTGTGGCCGAGCCACAGCTCCCAGTGGCTGACGACATCGGGATCGAACTCGAATTCGCCGCAGCTCCGAATCGTGCCGGGACTGCGTTCGACGCAAACCCGGCACGCCTTCCGCGCTGCCACCAGCGCGGGATATTCCTGCGCCATCCTGGAATGGTCCTCGTCAAATCCGGACCACTTCACGGACCGGAAGACTGGCTGGCCCGCGGCCAGTATCGAGATTGCAATCTCCTCAAGACCGGAACCGTGGCAGGTAGATGATCAGCATTTACTCAGTTCCCGCTCTCGATCTTCTCGCGCGCCGCGCTCGTCAGGAACGCGGACCGGGTCAATCCGCGTGCTTGTGCCGCCTCGTCGATGGCGGCCAGAAGGCCTGCATCGATCGATAGATTGGCCTTGGCCGGGCGCCCTGCATCGAGTACCAACGGTACGATCGCCAGAGCGGCACCTTCGGCGAGTGCCGCTGCAATTTCGGGATTGGCGCGCAACTGTTCTGCGGTTCGCGGGTGCGGTAGTTCCTCGTGGTCGGCGATCGCGTCTTCGGCCCAGAGTCGGACCGCTTTGACGGCATTGCGCAACACTTCATCCGTCGTACTGCCCCCCGATGTGCATCCGGGAAGATTGGGGATGGTTATCCCATAGGCACCGACTTTACCGTCCACCAAGCCGACATATCGTGGCATCGTCGCGATTCCTTCTCTCAATCAGCCCATCCGGCAGCTTTTGCGATCGCCCGGGCTACACCCATCGAAAGTGTCCGGTGACGGGCTACAATGATTCGGCCCGGCTTCGAAGGATGCTTAAAAACGTCATGGTCGCCGCCCTGCGGGCTGACCATCCCTCACGTTCGAGTCGGGTCACAACCTTGCGTCGGTTGGTTTCGAGGGCGAGCCTGGGCAAACGGATGCGTCCTCGTTTTGCGCAAATATTTGCTCATTTTTGGCCGAAGGTCAACGAGGTCGGTACACTTTCCTGCTCGTCGAGAGGAGTGCCCACTACGATACCGCGTTCCCCGTTGACGCGCCCTAACGATCCCCCCGAGCTCGGCTACGGCGCGTGCGGCACCCCCCAGGGCGATCCCACCCAACGCCACCTTGATCTTCGACGTCGAGCTGCTGCCGGTCCAATAGCTGCACTGAGCAGTACCGGGAACAGCAGGTCAGAGGAGATAGATGCCGACGGCAGCCACCTCCACCGCTGCAATCGATGGCGGAAGCGCGATGAGTACACCGGCGCCGGTCTTGCCGAACCAGGGTAGGACGAAGCCGGGGACCGGTGCCGCGCAGCAGACCGCCGACAGTTATGCCGCCACCTTCGATACCAATGTGCTGGGCACGCTCCTCAGCATGAAGCATGAGCTGCGCGTGATGCAGGCTCAGGGCACCGGCAGCATCGTCAACATCTCGTCGACCTACGGTCACGACGGCGCGCGCGGTGCGTCCGTTTATGCCGCCAGCAAGCACGCCGTCGAAGGGCTCACCAAATCCGCGGCGCTCGAGGCCGCAGGCTCGGGCGTCCGTGTCAACGCAGTCGCACCGGGGCCGACCGAGACCGGGATGCTCAACCGCTTCACCGGCAACGCCGAAGGGAAAGCCGGCCTCGTCTCAAGCGTGCCGCTGCAGCGCGTGGGAGAACCCGACGAGATCGCCAGCTCGATCGTGTTTCTCGCCTCCAGCAAGGCTTCCTTCACCACCGGCCAGGTGCTTTCCGTCGATGGTGGGAAGTCGGCGGCGTAACCCCGCAACACCGATATTCAAATAGTGAGGTGAAGGTATGGAACAGACAGCCCTAACGGCAACGAAGCCGATCAAGCTTCCCGGGCCGGACCATCCGATCGCAATCGAACGCAATCCGAACCGGGTCGTGGTCTTGGTCGCAGGCCGCGTCATCGCCGACACTCGCGAGGCGCTGACGCTCCGCGAGGCGGCCTACCCCGCGGTCCAATACATCCCGCGGAAGGATGTCGACATGGCCCTCCTCGACCGGACGGACCACGCCACCTACTGCCCTTACAAAGGGGATTGCGCCTATTTCAGCATCCCACTCGGCCGCGAGCGATCGACCAATGCGGTGTGGAGTTACGAGATCCCCTACGCCTCCGTCGCGGCCATCGAGGGCCATCTTCCCCGACCGCGTCGACGCAATCGAGGAACGACCAGTGACCTGAACGCCCTTCTACTCAGCCCCAATCCCCAATCCCAGTGTCGGTGACATTTCAACATCGCTGAGGTGAACTCCGCCCAGCGTGGGAAAACACAAGATATAGTTTCTAACATCTCGACCGTCCGCTCCGGGCAGCTGATCGTCACCATCGGCTTACTACTTCAGTGCGACCAGCTCGGTTTGCCCTTTTCCGGGAGCTACGGTGACTTCACGGAATCCGCATTTTTTTACCAAGTCGATGACGAAAGCCTCGTGATAAGCGACAGCCGCCTCTGGATACCGCGTGCTTTCGATATACGCATTGCCGCGCCGATACCGGAAGGTCCATCGTCCACCGCGTTCTACACGCTCAATACAGAAGAAAGTCATGAACATGATCCCATTAGTCCTCAGGATGCGATAGGATTCCCGCATATATTCAATGAGTTCTGTTTCGAGAAGATGTGAATAGAGAGAAAGCGAATATACATAGTCCTTGCTCCTAATTTTTGCAACTGAAGGCAAAAATTTACGGAATATACGATCATGCTTAGAATAAAACCCCAGCATGACTACAGCCCTACTTCCTTGACGGTCGTCGGCGTTTCCGCGTATCCGGTGTGGTCATTTTGCAGCAAAGAAGTTTCATTCTAGCCCTCCCGATGTGCGCGTACCCCTTTTCGATTTTTCTTTTGACGGTCATCGGCCTCCCGCCGGGACCGTACAGCCACTTTACCACGACTATTTCCCTGATCAAACTTAAGTTCGCCAGGACGTGGCTGCTTAGTCAGTAAGCCCTGGATCTCATGAACGTACCGCCGCTGCTATTGCGTGGGCAAACCGCGAACCGCGCGCCGGCACAAGCTTGACGCAGCTTGCCGGCTACCGCAATTTCGGTATGAGGCCTTGCTTCTGTGGCAGCTGCGCATCAGCCGCAAGGCGGCCCGGGCGTCGCGGCGGCGCTGTACCAGCACGTAGAGGACCTTGCCCTCGTGGTCGACAGCGCGCCAGAAGTACATCCGCTCGCTGGCCATCCTGACCACTATCTTGTCCAGGAACCATTGGTCGCTCGGGTGAGGGCGGCGGCGTCTCGGACCTCGTTCAGATGCCGAGCGGAGCGGTATGAAGGTGTCGCGAGCCGCGTTCCTGACATTCAAGGGGGCGTGGCTTTTCAAACTCTTTGCCTCGGCTCGTTAAAGAGGCGAAGCACGACTGCGACATCAAGCTGAAAGCCCATTGGGCGCATCCGCCTTCTGACTTCTCGCGACATCAGCGCAGAAATGCGGTCATTGCGTATCTGGGTTGCGGCAGATGCACTCTTCAGGAACCACGAAGCGAATTGACAACGGCGAGTCGGAAAAGGTTAACATCGAGCGTATCGTAAGAACCACACAAAGGGGGGAAGTCGTCATGCGCACATGCCGTGCTCGGTGGTCGAGCAGTGCCCTTTTTGCAGTAGCGCTCGCCATTGCCGCGCTCGCGGGTCATCCGATCGCCTTCGCCGACGACCAGCAACCGGGCCAACGCTGGGTCGCCACTTGGGCTACCGCCCCGGCAACATTTTTTCAGTATGTTCCGCCGGTTGCGCCCGCTCCGCCCGGTCCACCTACGACATTTGCTCCAGCCAACATTCAACCCGATCTCGGCTTCCCATTTCCTGACGCTAACACTGCCGGGGCGACTGACCAGACCTTCCGCACCATCGTCAAGCCCGACCTCTGGGGCGAGAAGATGCGATTTCGTTTCTCGAATGCCTTCGGCACCCAGTCGGTCACCTTCAGTACAGTCACCGTGGCTCTGCAGGAATACTCAGGCAACCTCGTCGACGGCACCGTGACGCTGGTGACGTTCGGCGGCAAGAAATCCGTAACGATCCCGGCCGGCCAGGAAATCTTTAGCGATGGCCTCGGACTGTCCTGGGTACAGGGTGCGGACGATCCAGCTGTCCAGGGGCGCAACTTGGCCGTCAGCTACGCTGTGGAAGGCCACAGCGGGCCGATGACCTATCACAGTAACGCCTTTGCGACCTCGTACATCACCGCGCCCGGCAGCGGTGACCACACGGGAGATCTTGACGTCTTTGCGTTTGAATACACCACCACTTCCTGGTTCTTTCTGGACGCCGTGGACGTCATTGCGCCGTCGGATACAGTAGTGGTTTGCGCTTTTGGTGACTCGATTACCGATGGCACACACTCGACTCTCAATATCAATGATCGATGGATGAACGTGCTTTCTCGCCGGTTGCATAATGCCTATGGCAACAAGATCAGCATCGTCAATGAAGCCATTGCCGGCAATAGAGTCGTAAACCCGGTCGTCGCAAATTCAGCTGCCGGCCCCGCTGCGGTTGACCGGCTCGATCGTGACGTACTGGGACTATCGGGACTGACCCATGTGATTTGGCTTGAGGGTATCAACGACATCGGCGCGGGCACGGCGACAGATTCTATTATCGCCGGGTATCAGAATGTTGTCGGCCGCCTGCACGCGAAGGGCATCAAGGTATACGCCGGAACACTGACCTCTGCTCTGGGCATCAGCGGCGTTGATATGGGGGACAACGGCCCAGGGCATGATGCCAGTCGCATGGTCGTCAATGCTTACATTCGCAGCTCCGGAATCTATGATGGAGTGGAGGAGTTCGATGCGGCCACGCTCGATCCGTCTACGGGCAACATGCTGGCGGAGTTTTTACCTAACAGCACATTCACTCAGCTGCCGTGGGATTATCTCCATCCCAACCACGCTGGCTATACTGCCATGGGCGAGGTGGTCGAGATCCAGCCGTTCGCGCCCTCTCACCATCATTAGGCCCACTGGAGCGTCGTAGGACCGATGCTGGATTCACGCTGAGCGGGGCGGACCGGGAACATCGGGGACCCGCTCAGGCTCGATGATCCGGGGCAAGGGCAGTCGGGGTCGCGCGGTCTGCGACCGAGCGATGGCTATGGCGCCGAGGGCCGGCGGACCGATAGTCTCTACCCATTGGGTTCATCCCAGGCGAGAGGGCGGCGGCGATGAAGTGGCGGATCGGCGAGGTTGCGGTCACCAAGGTCGTCGAGCTCGAAGTGACCGGGGGCAGCCGCTTCATCCTGCCGCAGGCGACGCTGGAGGCGGTACTGCCGATCGGCTGGCTGCAGCCCGATTTCGCCGATGAGCGCGGCCGCCTCAAGATGAGCATTCACGCGCTGGTGGTCGAAACGCCGAGCCGGCGCATCATCGTCGACACCTGTCTCGGCAACGACAAGGAGAACCGGGCGCATTCCGGCCTGGAACAAGCTTCAGACGAGCTTTCTTGCCGATCTGGCGGCCGCAGGCTATGCGCGTGAGACGATCGACACCGTCATCTGCACGCACCTCCACGTCGATCACGTCGGCTGGAACACGATGCTGGTCGACGGCCACTGGGTTCCGACATTCCCGCATGCTCGCTACCTGATGGGCCGCGCCGAGTTCGAACATTGGACGACCCAGCACGAACGCGAGGACATGGCCGCAGTGCTCGCCGACTCAGTGGCGCCGGTCCGGGATGCAGGGCTCGTCGATCTGGTCGAGACCGATCACCGGATCTGCGACGAGGTCAGCCTCGTCCCGACCTTGGGCCATACCCCGGGTCACGTCAGCGTGCGGATCCTCTCGCAGGGCGAAGAGGCGCTGATCACCGGCGATTTCATGCACCATCCCTGTCAGATCGCCCGCCCCGACTGGTCGTCCACCGCGGATTCCGATCCGGCTGCGGCGCAGCGCACGCGTCAGCTGATGTTGACCCGCTTGTCCGATAACCCGATCCTGGTCATCGGCACGCATTTTGCCGGCCGGACCGCCGGCCATGTCGTGCGCGACGGCGACGCATACAGCTTGGTCGCCTGACAATCGCTTGGAGGTGGGTTGATGGGTGAGCGCGTCTTCGACGGCTTGAAGGTGATCGACTGTGCCAGCTTTATCGCCGGACCGGCGGCGGCGACGGTGATGTCGGATTTTGGCGCCGAGGTGATCAAGATCGAGCCGCCGGGTTCGGGCGATCCTTACCGCAGGCGGGCGGCGCCGCCGATCGGCCCGGGGCTCAAGAGCAATCCCGGCTTTGTTCTCGACGGGCGCAACAAAAAGAGCCTGGCGCTCGATCTCCGCTCGGCGGCCGGCAAGTCTGTGCTTCGCCGGCTGGTTGCCGATGCCGACGTGTTCATCACCAACTATCCGCCGCCGGTGCGCCGCCGATTGGAGATCACCTACGACGATCTGGCGCCGCTCAACGAGCGGCTGATCTATGCCTCGTTCAGCGGCTATGGCGAGGTCGGCCCCGAGGCCGACAAGCCGGGCTTCGATGCGACCGCCTGGTGGGCGCGCACCGGGCTGATGCATCTCGTGCGCGCCGGAGAGGAGGCGACACCGGCGCGGTCACTGCCGGGGATGGGCGACCACCCTTCGGCGATGGCCACTTATGGCGCGATCGTCACCGCCCTTTATCAGCGCGAGCGTACCGGCAAGGGGGGCTATGTCGGCTCATCGCTGCTGGCCAACGGACTGTGGGCGAACGGATGCTCTGTACAGGCCGCACTGTGCGGCGAGAAGGTCGTGCCGCAGCCGCCGCGCGAGCGCGGGCTCAATGCATTGCGGGTCCATTACCGCTGCCGCGACGGGCGTTGGCTGCTGCTGTCGATCGCCGCCGACGAATGGCGTTGGGAAAAGTTCAAGGACTGTTTGCGGGTGAGCGTGCTCGACGATCCGCGCTTCGCGACCACCACCTCGCGTGAGGCGCATGCGCGCGAGCTGATCGCGATCCTCGACAAGATCTTCGCGACCAAGGATCAGGCCGAGTGGCGCGCGATCCTCGACGCGGCGGGGCTCATTTTTGGCATCATCGCCGATATGGACGAGATTGCGGAGGACCCCCAAATCCTCGCCAGCGAGGCGCTGGTCCCATTTGCCGACGGCAGCTCGCTGACGGTCAACAGCCCGTTCTGGGTCGCCGGCCAGGAGAAGCTGAAGCCGCGCCCCGCCCCCACAGTCGGCGAGCACAGCGAGAAGGTGCTGCGCGAAGCGGGTTACTCCGATTCCGAGATCGGGGCGTTGCGCGAAGAGGGCGTGATCGCCTGAACAGAGAGGGAGGAAGGACAATGCCATCGAGCATCAAGGAAATGCTGGCCGAGGCCAACGCTGCGGTGCCCCGACTCGACCCGGCCGAGGTTCGCAACAGGATGAGCGGCGGGGATCTTCTTATTGTCGATGTCCGAGACGCTCCGGAACTCGCGTCCGGCGGCAAGCTCAAAGGTGCCGTCCATGTCTCACGCGGCATGCTGGAGTTCCGAGCCGACCCGGACAGCCCGTACCACGATCCGGCCTTTCAAAAGGACAGGACCGTCCTCGTCTATTGCGGGTCGGGCGGTCGCGCCGCATTGAGCGGCAAGACTTTGAAGGACCTCGGCTACCAGTCCGTCTACAATGCCGGCGGCTTCAAGGAACTGGCCGACGCCGGCCTCGAGACCGAGCCCGCATAAGCGGCCCCTCACCCTCCCCGCGGTAGCGGGGAGAGGGGCTCACCGGTCTTCTCCCTCGCCCCGCTTGCGGGGAGAGGGCTGGGGTGAGGGGCGCCCTTCGTCGACGAAGGCGATCGCCTCGATCTCGATCATGAACTCGAGACCGGCGAGGCGGCGCACCTCGGCGGCGCTGCTGCCCGGCAATCCCGCCCCTGTCAGACCTACTAACCACATTTTAAGAGCAGAAGGGTTATCAGGGTTCCGTGCACAGCCCAGTAGCGTCCCTTACCCAAACGCGATCACAGTGATAAGCTGCATCGTTTCGATTGCAGAAAGGGGTGCCGGTGTCCGATCTTGAGGAAAGCCTTCTTGCGCTCGACGCTCGGCTGCAAGAGGTCCAGAGGCTTGGAAAGGCGGTCGTGTCGGCGATCGCGCGCGCCCGGACCTCGACAAAGCTCGGGCGGATGAACGAACTCGCCAAGGGTCTCGACGACATATCGAGGCGAATTAGGGATGCCCGCTCGGCGGCCGACGGCCTCTCCGACAGCTGGCGCTTCGATACTCACGCATATATGAGCGACGGCAGGTTTCTGGAGGATCTCAAGGCTGCGGCCGCGGATCACGGTCTCGCGTTATCCGAGAAAGACGGTCGAATCTATTGTTTTCCTCTGCTGTTGCGGGTCGACGCTCAAGAGCACGCCGTCAAGATCGGCAGAAGGCTGGAACGGCGGATAAGGCCGCGCGAGCTGGCGCGGTTACTCGGGGCGGCGCAAACGCGCCCGCAGCGGTTTAGCGAGCGCCAGTTCCTCGAACTGCTCTACCGTACGTGGCGGCGCCTTGTCGGCAGTGGGTGGCGGGGAACCGGAGTTGGGCCGGCTGTCGCGCTGGCAGACATACACGAGACGCTGACCTTGCTTCCCGGAGCGGATTATCCCACCGAGGAGTTCTCTCGCGATCTGCTGCTGCTCGACCGCAGGCCGGATTTGCGGACGCGTGACGGCTGCCGCGCCGAGTTGCCGGCGTCGACCTCAAGTAAAGGATCCACAAAGCGTTTGGTCGTCTTCGATGAGCGCGGTGGAGAGCACACTTATGTCGGCCTCAGGTTCGTGAAGGAGGGCTAAAATGGCCGTAGTCGGCGACGAATGGGTCAACCTCATTGAGCGCGAATACTTGCGCGGCTTCGTCGCGGCCGGCGGCGCCGCGGTAAAATTTGTAGTTGGTAACGACGATCAAGCGACGGTTGTGGAGCAGGGGCTCCTCGATCTGTCGAAACGGCATGAGCTAGGTCATGTGGCGATCGATGCCGCGACGACCAAGATCCATATGATCCAAGACGTTTTCTTTGCAGTCGCTCGTGCCCTCGACTGGCCTGTAATGGCCCAGTATTTCGTCGAGGCTCTGTTCGATCGGCAAGGTTATGAATGGCCTCACCCCGGGGCAGCGGTACCGATTACGGAAATAGCGAGCTGCAACCGAGTTGCTGAGACCCTGCTGCGTCGCTCCTTCCATCAGTGGCTGACTGCGGAGGTGATGCACGATACCGAAATGACTCAAGATTTTCGGGTCGCGATGGCACGGCTGTGCCTTCGACGATTGGAGCCCGAAGACAGCCAGCTGGGTATCACCGCACCGGTCGTCGAATGGCTGCGCGGTGAGTTGCGCAGTGTCGGGGCGCTAAAAGAACTCTCGATTACCTCCAAGATCACGCGTCACAACGGCCGCGCGATGCTCCGCTCAGTCTGTCGCTGGTTGCGCCTATGCGGCCGGCGTGGTCTCTGCGTGACGCTGGACATCCGACAGCTCGGCAAGACCGGGGCGGCGGTCGGCAGCGGCCTCAGATATAGTCCGGCTGCGGTCATGGACGGTTTCGAGGTGCTTCGCCAACTGATCGACGATGCCGAGCATTTCGCTGGACTTCTG
>WNFR01001514.1_pt1 | contig 24302 bp, 28 predicted proteins | sample 5400221 | NCBI WGS metagenome assembly WNFR01 (sample SAMN13153357, study PRJNA577476) | soil metagenome | isolation source: 40 cm soil under Madrone tree | place: USA:California | collected 2016-06-14 | reverse complement strand
GGGCTATTCACCCTTCGAAGGGCTGGAGCTCACGGGTCGCGTGAAGAGCACCTTCCTGCGGGGCGTTCAGATCTTTCATGGCGGGAAGGTCACTGGGCCAGCGCGGGGTCTATACTTACGACGGCCGAAGCGAGCTTCGATCCTTTGAACCGTGTCAACATCAGAAGGAATTGATCTCATCTATTCAAGTACCCATGGCGTCTTCTTTCCTAGTCAAGAATATGACGTCGAATATCGACACGCGCACGTGGGTGTCTAGATCGCCAATACTGATCAGCATTGTGTAATTTCCTTACCAGTGCGCCAAAAGGTCTCCTTGTCCGCCTGGCCTCGCGCAGCGGACGCCAGATCCGAAGATGCTGCTTAGTCCCAGTAGGGCCGCTGCTGAGCGCGACCGCTGCCGTGCCGGGAATGATGCGCGAATATCTCGGCCCGATGGATGCGATGGAGCCCCGCTGGCCTGCGGAGAATTCTTAGCGCTCGCATACGGTGCTGATCAAGGACGCTCGCAACGCCCCCCAAGTTCGACGACCTTTTCAAGGGCCTGTTCGAGGGCCTGGTTTCCCAGTCGACCAAATTCGAACTTACATCAATCCCAATTCCGCGGGCGTTGGCCACCGAAGATCAGCATTCGGCAGATGCAGCCTGTAAGGGCGGGTGGGTCGCAATCGATTTGAGGTCGATCGCAGGCTTGGCGAGTTTACCAATATCGGGACGCGGGCGTTGCAGCCCTGGGATATTAGCAAAGGCCTGTTCCATTGCCTCGGCGGCGTCCAGCAGATCCTGATCACCGCGAAAGCGGCCCGTGACTTGCAACCCGAAAGGCATCGCGTGCTCGTCGACGCCGCACGGAATGGAAATCGCCGGATTGGTGACGAGCGTAACGAAGTAGGTCAAAGCGAGCCAGTGATAATAGTTGCGCAGCTGCTCCCCTTCGAGCTTCTCGAGGTAGAGCTCGCTCCACGGAAACGGCGTGACTCCTACCGTCGGCGACAGCACGAGGTCGTATTCGTGGAAAGTTGATTGGAAGCGCCGGAAAATCCGTGTCTGTTCGGCGTGCGCCCAGGCCATGTCCGCGAGCGTCATGCGCGCTGCCATTTCGTAGTTGATGCGCACATTGGGGCCGAGCGAGTCGGGGTCTTTGGCGTAGGCGTCGCGATAGCGGTCGACGTAGCTCTGGGCGCGCACGACATCGAAGCAACGATCCGCCTCGCCGAAATCGAATTCGACCTCGTCACACGTGCGGAAAAGCTGCCGCATGGACGCGATGCGGCTGCGGAAGACACGCCGTATCTCGGCACTCACCGGGCATTGTCCAAAATCGTCGGTGAAAGCGACGCGCAGTCGGCCGAGATCGACCGGCCGCGCCGTCGCGATTGCAGCCGGATCGAGCGGGAACGCCAGCGGCTCGCGGTCGTCCATTCCGATCTGGGCCGAGAATAGAAGCCGCAGATCCGCGACGCTGCGGCCCATGGGGCCCAACACCGAGATCGGCGTCCAGCCGAGTGGCCGGCCATCCGCTGGCACGACGCCGGGCGAGGGACGAAAACCCACGACGCCGCAGATCGCGGCTGGTATCCGCAAGGACCCCCCGGTATCGGATCCGGTGCAGACCGGGAGCATGTCGCAGGCGAGCGCGACCGCCGAACCGCCCGAGGAGCCGCCGGCATTGAGCCGCGGGTCGAAGGGATTTCCAGTCGCGCCCCAGACGACATTGCGCGTATTCGCGCCGGCGCCAAATTCCGGCACGTTGGTCTTGCAGAGAATAATTGCGCCTGCCTTGCGCACGAGCGCCACCATGGCCGCGTCGTGCGTCGGCACGTGGCTGCGATAGAGCGGCGAGCCGTAGGTGGTCAGCAGCCCTGCGGTCTCATGCAGATCCTTGATGCCGGTCGGCAGGCCGTGCAGCGCCCCGAGTTGCTCGCCCTTGCGAGCGGCTGATTCGGCACTCATCGCGAGCTTGCGCGCGCGTGCAAAATCCGCCGCCGCGATCGCGTTGACCGCGGGATTGAGGGCCTCGATCCTTCCGATCGATGAGTCCACGAGCTCGAGCGGAGAGATTTCCTTCGTTCCAATGCGCCGCCGCATCTCCACGGACGACAGCGCCAGTAATTCATCCGATGGCATCACAAACCGCTCCATCAAATGCGTAGGGCGCAATAAGCGAAGCGCATTGCGCCACTCAGGGCTCGCCGAATTCACCGACCGCGTCGAATTCACCAGACACAAATGCGGGGCGCTAGTTCGGCATGCCTGCCGCGCGTACTCGGTGTGCTCCCCTCCCCCTTATACGGTGGGGTCGGCCGGTGGGGGTGCTGTAGCAGAGCGCCCATCGCCCGGCTACACGGCGCAATGCGCTTCGCTTATTGCGCCCTACAAGGAGGCGGCATCGTTCCGCGCGCGTTACTCCAACTGCTCCATCAAGCCCTGCAGCAGCCGCGTGCGCGGCTCGATCGAGGAGAACAGCATGTATTCATGATTCGTGTGTGCGCCGTCGCCATCGACGCCAAGCCCGTCCAGCGTCGGGATGCCCATCGCGACCGTGAAATTCCCGTCCGATCCACCGCCGACTCGTGCTGCGCTTTCGAGCTTGAAGCCGATCTCCTTTGCAATGGCAGCAGCCTTGTCGAACACGAGGTCGACTGCACGCCCGCGCACGAACGGCGGCCGCGTGATCTTGCCCGTCACGCTCGTCTCGATGTCGGGTCGCGACGATTTCAAAGCCTTGATCCTGGCTTCCATCTCGCCTGCACTCGTCTGGTCGCAGAAACGCAAGTCCACCTCGATCATGCATTCTTCCGCGACCGTATTGCGAGCGGTGCCGCCCGCGATCAACCCGACATTCGTCGTGATGCCGCGCGCAGGATCGTTCAGGGCGTTGATCGCAAGCACGATCTCCGCCATGGCAACGATAGCATTGCGGCCCTTGTCCGGATCACCGCCGGCATGCGCGGGCCTGCCCCTGGTGCGGATCACGAAGACGCCGATACCCTTGCGCTCGGTCACGATTTTGCCGCCGTGGCGCGCCGGCTCGGTGACGAGGACGTAACGTTGGCCACGCGCCTCGCGCTCAATGACGCTGCGTGAGGCCGGGCTGCTCAACTCTTCATCCGGCGTCAACAGGAACGTGATCGGCAATTTTGTGCGCCGCCCCGCCTGCGCAATTCGGCGAAACGCCGCGACCGCGAGCATCAGGCCACCCTTCATGTCATAAATGCCCGGCCCGTAAACCCGGTCGCCCTCGCGACGATACGCGAGCTTGCCGGCAAGCGTGCCGATCGGATGCACGGTATCCATGTGACTGAGCACCAGGATGCCCGGCTCGCTGCGCGTCGGATCACAGCGCACGCGCAGAATGTCGCCGAGCGAATCCGTCGTTGGCTCACGCTCGCACGTGGCGCCGGTGCCCTCGAACGACCTCGCGATTGTTTCGAGCACGCGGTTGACGCCCGCAGCGTTGCGCGAGGGGCTCTCGATTTCCACGATGATGCGGATGTCGTCGAGAATTGCGTCGCTATCGACGCGATCGTCTAGAAAGGAAGGCATGCTGGGTTGTTGCACCTTACGGCAATCGGACTTCGGTCGTGTGAGAACAGAGCATCGACTGTGTGACAACAGTGCAGTGTTGGAAGCTTGTCAGAAGGTATGTTCGCGGCAGAGCATGCGTTGAGTCGCTATTGGAGGTGAAGCGAATATACCGCAGGGCGAGGGCGCCAGTATCGGCCAGCCGCGAAATCTCCACGGGCGTCGGCTTCCAATCGGGGAAGAACGAGGGTCAAGTCTCCCCGGACCAGTTGGGCTTCGATCGTGGCAATATCGGGCGGCAGAGAGAGCCGAAGCGTGCCCGCCAGAGCGACGCACTCGGCTTGAACCTCGGCGATGCTTCGCCCGCCAGCACAAAGACGCTTTTAGCGCGATCGAACAGATGCCGTCCCCGGTCCGTCAACTCGACGCGCTTCTTATTTCGGCGCGTCAGTCGCACGTTCAGAGCTCAGGCCGCCGAACGTGATGCCGCGGTCGTGAAACGGCTGGCCGAGACTTCTTCATCGAGACGCTCGATCTCGTTCCAGATTTCCTTGAAGATCTCGCTGCGCACGATCTTCTCGATGCCTCCTCCCGGCGCGTAATCGGGATGGAAGCGCTTGGCGAGAAAGCGCTTGAGCGCCGCATATCTGGCGTCATTGACATTCCGACGGCCGTCATTGTTGCTAGTTTTGGCAGTGGCTTCGAGCAGTAGCACCTCTGCCATCAAGGCACGCACCTTCCAGCGCTCCCGATGCTCGTTTGACGCAGTCAACAGCGTTCGCAATCGCTCGATCTGTCGCACCATCGCCTGATTATGGATGAAATCCAATTGGTGAAGGTCGTCGAGCTCATTCACGAAGAGCTTCAGGTCGCCTGTCTTTTTGGTCAGGACCAAGCGGCAATTCTCTGCTGCGACGGTATAGTCGTGCATGAGCAAGTCGAGAGCGCGGTTCGCGATCGGATCGCAGCGAACGTCGCGCAAGGTGAGGGCAATAAGCCCTCCCCGTTTACGAGCAAGCGTCGCGCAGAGTTCTTTGAGATACCAGGCGGCGTTACGCGTGTTCGGAAATGACATGATTTGCCCCCGTTCGGCCCCCCGAGCGAGCGCTCCATGCCGATGAAGATGGAAAAATGTGACGGCTTGGCGGCTAAATGGAACTTTGCGCGCGGCACACTGAACAGACGCATCGAGGTCGGACCGCAACGCCATGTCGAACTGCAAAACGGTTGCGGACTACTACTGGCGGCGTCAGCATACCTCTCATTACGAGGAGTCACTTCATCAAGCAGACGTCGTCTTGCGCGCAGAGGACGGTTCCGCGGGCGCAGAGTAAGGTGTCTTGCGCCTCACTCCCAGCCGAAGGCGGACGTCTCCCAACGAGCATGCCGGGCGCTGTGTGATTTTTGCAACGCTCCAGAATTCTTTTTATGCGGCCACGGTACGGGACAAATTTTCTAGTCCGATGTCACGGATTTACTACAAGTGGGGGAGTCTCATGAAGTCTCTGGTCATCAAGCGCTCCATCGTCGTTGCTGGCCACAAGACCAGCGTTAGCCTTGAGGATGCGTTCTGGAATGCGCTGAAGGAAATCGCCAAGGGGCGGAACATCACGTTGTCGGATCTGGTCGGCGCGATCGATTCCGAGCGGCAACACGAGAATCTATCGTCGACCATTCGCGTCTTTGTGCTCGGCGTCTACAGGAAGCAGCTTTCGGATCTAAAAGAGGGGCGCGTCGCGGAATCGATTTTTTGGGCGGCGGCATGAGCCTTGTCGAGCTCGAGGGATCGGACGCAACTCAAACCGACCTCAGAGCACGAGCCTACCGGGTACACCCGCATTAACGATTTGCAAGAAGGTCGAGCCGCCGTCTTGCGTCCAGTGAGCCGAGGGTCTCGGCCTTTTCATACCAACTTCGTGCCTGTTCCACATCGGCGCTGACCCCCACTACGCCGAGCCTTGCGAGCACATTGGGATCGTAGGTCGCGCCTAACGCTATCGCAGCATTGGCATCGCCGGCTTCCGCGGCTCGCTGCAATACCGTTCGGGCCGTGACCACATCACCTGCCGCAATCAATTGCTCGCCCTGTTTCATGAGAAGCTTGATCTCCTCTGGATCAAGCACGCGAATGGCCTTGCTCGAGGGCAGAGCCCGATTGCCGGTTACGCTCGGCTGCAACATCGCCACGGTTTCACCTTCGGCTGATTCGCGTGGCTGCGACGTCTCTGGGCGCTGTGAGGATACCTCGCTCTGTGCAAACCCCGCACGATCGTCGTCTTGGGCCATCGTCTGTGGGAGTTCCTGTTGGCCTATGGACGACGGCCGCGCATTGGTTTTCGGACCGAGCGATGCCATTTGCGGTCCGGGCGCAGGCGGCGAGGATGGGCTCCAATCTCCCGTCGAAAAGTAATATCCGATCGGAGCCGCGACGATACTCGCGAACAAGGTGATGAGCGCAGCGCCTAGCCAACGGCGCGGCGACCTCATTGTGGGCGGAGGCAGCATCCGTTCTGGCTCCAGCGAGCGCGGCGCTCGAAAATCCAACATCTCGCTGCCGTGACGACGGCCTTTGACATCGGCGGGAGCAGGCCCGAGGACTGGTAGCTGGGAGGCGCGAGGGAGCCGCGTGGCCGCTTCCTCCCGCTGAATCCAGCGAAGGGTGGCTTCCAGCCGCTTGAGGTCCGGGATGCCGGCATCACGGCGGGTGGCACCTGTTTGCTCGTGTTGCTGACTGTGCGGGTGAAGCGAGATATCTGATTCGTTGGCGTCGACGGCATGGCGCTCTGAATGTTCGCGCAGACGTTCTGGCGCGCGAGGAGGTACAAGCGGCGCGCCATCCTCCCAAGTGGCGGCATCCGGGCCCAGAGCCGGTTGTGGGCGCGCTTTCTTCGGCGCGTAACGCGACAAAATAGACTCGTGGTCAATTTCTTCGGGATGCCGTTCCGCGCTCGCACGCTCGCGTGCTCTCGACGGCGCGTAAGGGGAGCGAATGGGCTCGCCATCGCTCTCGACTGGATGATGTTCGGGGTTGGCGCGCTCGTACGTGTCTTGCGACGCATGAGCGAAAGGATCGATAGGCTTCCCCGGCTTTCCTGTTGGGGTACTCATCGCTGACGTTCTCCTGCTGCGTTCCCGGCTGAACTTTCTTCAGCTCTCTGTATTTCTTGTTTGAGGCGCGTTTCTGTTTTCGGTCTCAGGTGACCGGGTCTGCACGAGACGTGCCGCCAATAGGCGTCCTAGCGCTGTGCGCTGTTGCGCTGCTTTTCTTGCCACTGCAAAAATTCGCGGAACAGCGCCTCTCGCTGCTCTTGCGTAAAATTCGCGGTCGCCGAACCTTTATCCTTTAGGAAAGCGGAAAAATCGCTGCTAGCCACATGTGGGTCCACAGCATCCTTTGGGCGAATACGGCGTAACATTTCCTCCGCAACAACCCAGCGGTTCCAGCCTGGAACGGTCGCGGCAAGATTGACGTCGCGCCATTTTGGATGGCGCGGCGGCTCGCGAAACTTGTCCCACTGGGTGAAAAGGCGTTCGACGAACCTTTCAAGGCGCCGGTAGCGTTCATTTCCCTTCGACCAATTGAAAACCGCGAGCACAGCCGGCGCCGCGATCGTATCGACGGACTCACCTGCCGGAATCAGCGCGGGATATTCTTTGCTTGTAAGCTCGCCGACCGTATAATAATCGGCAAAGGCCTTCGAAAACGGAATCGGCATGAAGTGCAGACCTGAATTTGTGGGGATCTTCGCAAAAAAGTCGATTGGCTTTCCGATCACGCGCACGAGCGCAGCAAGTTCACCCGTCTTCAGTTTTTGCAATGCGGTAGGATTATCATACAGCACCTGCTCGACTTGGACGCCGAGCCGCTGAAAGACGATCGTGCCTGTGAGGCTCGAAGCGCTTCCTGCCGGCCCGAAACTCACCTTTTTACCGCGCAGGTCCTCGATCGACTTGATGTCGGTGCGCGCGAGAACGTGCATCTCCGATACGGGCAAGCGGACGATGTAGTTAACTCTATACTCGAGATTGGAAATTTTTCGCTGAGTGCGGAAATATTCAAAGACGTCCGCTTGAGTTACCGCGACGTCGATGTTGCGCAGATACAGCAGATCGTCGAGATTGGAAGCGGCGCCGTAGGTAACGATCGGAATGACCCGCAGATTGTCGCCGTCATCGAGGACCTCCGCCAGCTCGTTGGCAAAAGTCATGTAGGTGCCGGACAACTGCCCGCCGGCGACGCCAACGGTCCAATTGTTCTTTCGCCCTTTCATTGCAGCGTCGGTGCCACCCTCCTCGAGTGACTTCGGCACCGTCTGTGCTCGAGCCGTTTCAACCAATCCGACTCCGAGCGAGCCGAAGCCAATGGTGTGAGTGAGAGACAAAGCGATAAGGCACACTGCGCCCAAAAGTGCTGGAACGCGCATCCGCCACCTCCCCTACTGAGGGCCCATGCGGAACCTGAGTTTCGCGTGGGTTCATATTATGATCGGCTCGACGTGGTGTCTTATGATTTCGTTGGCGAGAAAGAAAATTTTATTTAGATGGAATGATTTTCAAGGTTACTGAATGCGCGTGCGGTTGGTACGCATGTACTCTTTGTCACCAACTTAGGTACGCTCGTACTACCTGTGACTTCTCGCTAAATGCTCGTGCTTGATTTAGCAAAACGCATCAACTTAACGTGCGGCGCCAACCTGGCGCGATAAACATTGGAAAACCAAGTCGCTTGCTGCGGTAATCACTGGCATGAAGCGAAACGACCGTTGCTAAACTACAAGCAACCAATTTTGAACATCGAAAGTCAGTCATGTTGAAGCGGCTAGTCTGCATCGCAGCCCTTGGTCTGTTTGCCGCGCCACTCGGCGCGCGCGCGCAGAGTTATCCCTCGCGATCCGTCACGGTGGTCGTGCCGTTCCCTGCCGGCGGCCCAAGCGACGTCGTGGCTCGCATCGTCACCGAGGAGATGGGGAAAATTATGGGGCAATCCTTCGTCGTCGAGAACATTGGCGGCGCTGGAGGCACGATCGGCAGCGCGCGCGTCGCGGCCGCGAACCCGGATGGTTATACCTTGCTCGCGGGCAGCATGGGCTCCCATGTCGCCGCTCCGGTGCTCACGCCCAACGTGAAATACGACTCCGAGCGCGATTTCGAGCCGATCGGCTTCACAGCGCATGCGCCGGCCGTGATCGTCGCCAACAAGGATTTCCCAGCCGAGGATCTGCGTGGACTTGTGGACTATCTGAAAAAGCACGGCAACGGCGTGAAACAGGCGCATGGCGGCATCGGCTCATCATCACACATGGCCTGTCTGCTGTTCGCCTCCGCGGCCGGAGTGCGGCCGACCCTGGTGGCCTATCGCGGCACCGGGCCGGCGCTGAACGACCTGATCGGCGGGCACGTCGATTTCTTCTGCGAGCAGGCGGTGAGCCTCGCCCCACAGATTGCGGCCGGCACGATCAAGGCCTTCGGTGTCTCGGCCGAGCAACGCCTCCCTGCGTTGCCCAACGTGCCGACCGCGAAGGAAGCCGGCTTCGATTACCAGATGAGCATCTGGGCCGGGATTTTCGCTCCCAAGGGTACGCCGAAAGCGATCATCAACAAACTCGCAGGGGCCGTTGACCAGGCGTTAGATGATTCCGGCGTCCAGACGCGGCTCACCGACCTCGGCGGATCACTGCCGAGCAAGCACGAACGCACACCGGCAAAGTTCAGCGGTTTCGTGAAAGCCGAAATCGCGCGGTGGTCTCCCATCCTCAAGGCGGCGAATACCGAAGGGAAGTAACGCCTCGAACAATCACAAAGGACATCGTGACCGAGGCGGAGGACAGCTCTTCCGCATCATGCTCGTTGTTTGGCTCATAAGAAATCTCGAGGAATAGAGCGATCCCATTCGCGGCGACGGACTTCGTTCGCGCCTTCCCACGCACGTAAACTTCCCTGCAGCAGGAAGATATCGCGGGTGCACGACAGCCGCATCTGCGTCTCAGTGCGGATTTGCCAGGCCTCCCGCGACATCGTCCACGTCCGTCGCAGGTCGGCCACTGCGCTGAGCGGGTCGTCTTCCTCGACGTGCAAGTAGGACTTGCTCTGCATGCCCAATTCAAGGCCGATGCGATCGATGCGCTCGATACGCATATCACCGCGACGGATTATCGTCGGCTTCTCAGGTGGCGCCGACTCGGGGGCAGGCAACGGCGACAGCAGCGCGTCTTTGGCCCGGGGCGGGCGCACCGGCAGGTCGAGTGTGCCACCTGAAATCAGTAGCGTCGCTTTCTCGGGAGAAGGCCAGATCATCGGCCAATAAGCCGTGGATAGGGCAAGCCTTACCCTGTGGCCGGCCGGGAACACCGAGCCTGCATCGTTGAGCTGAATGCGCATCCGGTAGCGCTCCCCTATCGCCAACGGCGCGGGCCTTTCGTGTCCGTCGCGATGCGTGAGGTTGAGTGTGCCATAGCTGACGCGCAGCGATTCACCGGACTGGTGCACATCGCATAGCCGAACCACCAGGTTCGCAATCGGCCTGTCGGAGGCGAGGTCGAGCGTAACGATCGGCGCGCCGAGGATCTCGATCGGCCTATCGAGAGGCGGCGTCTCGAAGGTGAGCGAGCGCGCGTCGTCTTCCCGCTGATCAGGAGCCTGATCGTGTGCACGACCGAACGGAACCCATTCTCCCGAACACTTACCAACTGTCTGCGGAGAGCACACGGCGCGAACCGTCAAAGGTGCCGGTGCGCTTCGCAGCCCCGCATCTGTCAAGAACAGACGCTGAGGTGTTATCCCCGGCGGCGGCCATGAAGGTTCGCAAACCCACCGGCCTGGCAGAGTCTCGTGATGGGACGCAGGCTTCACGCTATCCGTCATCCAAGCGCGCAGCATGGGTTCATCCATCACGCCGGTATCGATGCCCTTGAGCCAATAACCCCACCAACGCAGCATCTCTTGCAGGAAGCCGATCTGCGGGCCAGGAAGCGCAAAATGCGGATACCCGTGCGCCCACGGCCCGATGAGACCCTTGCGAGGTGCGGTCAGTCGCTCAAGAAAGCGTGGAATTGCATTCTTATAGGCATCGGTCCAGCCGCCGACGGCGTACACAGGGCATTGGATCGCCGCGTAATCCTCGCATACCGATCCATGCTTCCAATACGCGTCACGTCGTTGGTGCTGCAGCCAAAGTTCGAAGAACAGCGGTACGTTCGCCAGGCGCTCCAACCACATCGCCCGCCAGCCATCGCCGACAAGCATCGGGTCGGGCGGGAGGCACATTGAGCCGAAAAAAAACGAGGCCCATTCGAGCCCGGCCGTGAGAAGCGTGCCGCCCATGTAGTGACAATCGTCCGCGTACCGATCATCGGTCGAGCAGATGGTGACGATGGCTTTGAGGGCGGGAGGGCGGCGCGCCGCAATCTGAAGTCCATTGAACCCGCCCCAGGAGATTCCCATCATCCCGACGACGCCACTGCACCAGGGTTGCGCCGCCAACCACGCGATCACCTCCACGCCATCGTCCTGCTCTTGCTTTGCGTACTCGTCGAACAGCAAGCCGTTCGACTCGCCGCAACCTCTGATATCGACGCGAACGCCCGCGTAGCCGTGGCCGGCCAGATACGGATGAGTCAGCGCGTCGCGCTCGTAAGTCCCGTCGCGCTTGCGGTATGGGAGATACTCCAGGATCGCGGGAACTGGGGTCTGTTCGGCATCATCTGGCAACCAGATGCGAGCCGCCAGCGTCGTGCCGTCTTTCAACGGTATCAACGTGTGTTCGATAACACGCACAGTGCGTGGGAAAGTCGTGACAATCACAGGGGCACTCCAATTGGCACGGCTACGGAACCGCTGGGGCGGTCAGCCGGCATGCCGGTGAGACGCACCTCGACCGCGGCGCATGCGAAGCAGCAGGGAACCCTGTAGAAATGGTCCTTTCCGCAAAAGGTGCCAGCATTTCCACGGTGATCGGCAGGTCGCGCACCTAATGGAGCATGCCGACACTTCCGGATTTTCAGCATGCGCACGATGACCATGCCTGCGATGTCGCGCTTGACGTCAAGGCCGGAGGTGGAAAACCGTCAACCGCTGCTATCCGTAAACGACAGCCCCTGCAATCACGGCTCCGTCCAGTGCAATCCAACCCAAGCACGGCAGATAGATATTCCTGTCATGCCGCCGGATTCCGAACCATAGCCAGAGAAGGGCGGAGACAAAATATGCACTCCACGACAGGATCGAAACGCCCGCTGCTTGATGACCGACCCATATGGCCAACACCTGGGGAACGGTCATGATCATCGTGAATAAGAACATTCCCCCCAACAAGCCACGGAGCTTTTTATCCGAGGGATATGCAGCAGCCACAACGTTCGCCGGATCGTGAATCATTTGGCCTTTCTCCGCATTGCATTGTTTAGACTGCTGAATCTTGCGCGCCGCCAGCATCGTGCCGTCTTTCAACGGTATCAACGTGTGCTCGATCACGCACCTCGATCACACGCACAGTGCGTGGAAAAGTCGTCACAGTCACACGGGATCCGTAAGCTTCGCGATGGGCAAACCTTAAGGTTCATCTGGCTTGCGTAAACGACATCGAATCCCTGGTCGCCGCCTAAGATCGCAGTGGAAAAGGCGCTAATGGGCACGAAGCTGCCGATCGCGGCTCTGCGACATAACGGCAGATATTGCGGGACGTCGCGGGATGGCCGAGTCTGACCTCAAGCGGTCATTCGGAAGCATTCGATGACTGAACGGATCCGGGCAAGTTTCAGTCAACGCACGAGCCGCGACTGGGTTCCATCAAAGTTTTTTTTATTCGCCGCCATCGCTTACCGACTTGCCGCGGTCCGCAATCGGTCTCGACATTGCGAAGTCGGTCTTTCAGTTCACGGCAGCTATCGCCCGCGCGCGGCCAGCGATAGAATGCGCCCTCTGCAGCCAAACGAGACGGTGCTTGTAGTCCTCCCGTATAGGAGTCGGTCCCATGAGCAAATATGCGACATCTGTCATCATGTCCGCCGCCGTCAGCATCTCAACGTTTGCAACCGCCCACGCGCAACAAACCATCCTTATCCCTGACAATGACAGCGTCTATGTCGACGCAAAATCTTTTCAAGTCGTACCGGGAAAGGGAAAAGGCGACGCGGGAGCTCAAATCAAAGATCTAGCTGCCCGCGAGCTTGGCCCTGGGGCAATTATCATACGTTCGGGCAACAAGCTCTACATCGCCGAAGGTCAAACCCTCCGCGGCGTTGTCACCGGCTACGCCTACGATCCGCGACAGTATAATCCGAGCCTCACCGGTGGCGGCAGCGTCGGCTATAACCAACAATTCGCCTACGATCCGCGCCAGTACAATCCGAGCCTCACCGGCGGCGGCAGCATCGGCTACAACCAGCAATTCGCCTACGATCCGCGACAGTATAGTCCGAGCCTCACCGGTGGCGGCAGCCCCGGCTATAACCAACAATTCGCCTACGATCCGCGGCAGTATAATCCGAACCTCACCGGTGGCGGCAGCATCGGCTATAACCAACAATTCGCCTACGATCCGCGACAGTACAATCCGAATCTCACCGGTGGCGGCAGCCCCGGCTATAACTCCATGCTCATGCAATTCGCCTACGATCCGCGGCAGTATAATCCGAATCTCACCGGTGGCGGCAGCCCCGGCTATAACTCCATGCTCATGCAATTCGCCTACGATCCGGACTATGTCCAATACAAGCTCAAAAAGGCCTTCGAGGAGAATTGGATCCCGGCGAGTACAAAGTGACGAGCCTGCGAGCCTTTAGTGCTCACGGGAGCGGGCTGACATAAGCTTCAGTCCGCCCCCCGCGTCTTCTCAACCTTTAACGTGCAACGTTCCTCGGCAGGATTAATCCGCGTCGCGGCATATCAACTCTGGAGAACCCGATGAGCAGTCTCCAAGGGAAGTCGATAAGCTGCATCGGTGCCATCGTCGGCATTGCATCGATCGTGTCAAATTTGGCGCTGGCTCAATCGCAAACGCTCCCGCCGGCTGCGATTGCCGACAATGACAGCATCTATATCGACGGAAAGACCTTTGCCATCACGCCAGGTCGAGCGAAAGGCGACACCTCGGCACAAATCGAAGCGCTCGGGGCCCGCGATTTGGGTCCCGGCGCAATTATTTTTCGTTCGGGGGAAAAGCTTTACATCGTCGCCGCCCCGGTACTTGTACCAGGCGCTCGCAACCAAGCCGGTCAGAACGTCTATGCCCCCGTTGAAAACGATCAACCAAATCGCGTCACGATCGAATATGTCGTACCCAAAAGCGCCGAGCTTCAGGAGCTCTACGGTATGTTAAGAGAACACCGTGTCCTCGAGGCAATGCAGGGGATATTGAGTCCGTTTCGTCTGCCCGAGGACTTGACCATCAAAACCGCGGACTGCGGCATGGTGAATTCCTGGTACGGCCGGGAGAATTCCAAACCGACGGTGACCATCTGTTACGAGCTTTTGCGGCACATTTTGCATTCCTTACCAAAGAAAGCGACCCCCGGCGGACTCACGCCGAGGGATGCAGCAATCGGGCAATTCTTCTGGCTCACGACCCACGAGGTCGGACACGCGATGTTCGATCTTTTCAAAGTGCCGATATTCGGACATGCGGAAGATGCCGCAGACAACTTTGCAGGATACATCATGCTGCAATTCGGCAAGGAGCGAGCGCGGCGATTGATCGCAGGCGGCGCTTGGGCATGGCGGGAGTACGTCGCGGATTACAGAACGAATCCCATCGTGCAGACGCAGTTGGCGGGCTTTGCCAGCAACCACGGCCAGCCTGAAGAACGCTTTTATAATCTCATGTGCCTGGCCTACGGTGCCGACCCGGTGACGTTCGCCGATCTGACCGAGGACGGATATTTGCCGCCAAACCGCTTGCCAAGCTGCAGATACGAATACGACACGCTCGCCTATGCGTTTCACCGCGAAATCTCGCCGCATATCGATCAGCAGATGGCGAGGCAGGTCTTGGATACGGCATGGTTTTCGAACGTGCCGCCAACGGGCCCAACGCCGCCCCGACCGAGATGATGCTCGCCGAGATCGGCGCCATGGCGTTGGCTGGTTGGCCGGCCGATTTTTCGCACGACGACATCGGCGTCGTGCAAGACACGATGGTCCAAGAGCGCGATCACTTTGAGATCTGAGAGCCGGCGCCGAACGGACATAGCGAGACAAGCTCGCGATGTCCGCTTTCGGGGGGATTGTGTTGCAAAACTATTTTGCCCGTTCGAGCGCGTGAGATTGATTCAAGATCAGACGTCAATGCGCAACGTTGATTCAAGAATCCATTAGCTTCGATTCGATTGTTGCGTATTTTTATTCTACAGCTTCTCCATGGTGACTGCAGACGCGGATGATCGGGCACCCTGAAATCGATCAGGGCGTTTGGGGTATTGGTCTGTCCAGCGCCCTTTTTACAAACTCAACGGAATCGATTGCCGCCCCGAGTTGGACACGAAAGCTCTCGATCTCATCCTTCATGGGTGGCGGCAGTTCCCCCCCTGCCAACGTCTCGATCTCAACATTCGAGCCGACGCCCACGATACGCTCCCCGCTGATGGCGACGGCTTGGGCGACTTGATCGCTCTTGTCCATGGTGAGAACGATGCCATTCGAAAGGACATGCATCGGGTCGTCGCTTGCTCCCGCCAATGTCGAGAACAGCCACAGTGATACGGCTGCGAGCGCGGCGTGAGTTCTAAACATCGCCTCCTCCGCCCCGGTGATCCTGCCTGCCGCTCAAAGGTAGCAGAGAAATGCGCCTTAGGGGTTTGTCCGTCGCGCAACGGCCTACGAAGCTGGAGTCGTCCGGCGCCAAATCTATTCAAGAGATCGATCGGCTCTTCTCCGAGATGCCAGAACCGGACCGGAGCAGGAAGCTATGTCCATACCCGTCGCGCTGTCTCGCACACCCTCTCGAGCTTACGTCTTTCGTCGTCGATGGAAAGGCGGTTTCCAACGATCGAGGAGGCAAAGCCGCACTGAGTGCTGAGCGCCAAGCGTTCCAGCGGCACAAAGCGATTTGCTTGCGTGATGCGACGGATGAGGTCTTCCGGCGCCTCCATTTGCGGCCGCTTGGTGCTGATCAGTCCGAGGACCACCATCTTGTCGTCGGGGACGTGCCGGAGCGGTGCAAACGAGCCGGACCGATCGCCGTCGTATTCGAGGAGAAGCCGCGTTGCACCGATGCGCCGGAAAATCGGTCGGGCAAGGTCAAAATCATTGACCCCAGGCCGTCTCGATCGTACAAGTAAAGCACGCCAAGTTTTTGGTCTGCCTTGCTCAGCTCCCGGTTTTGGGCCGCTCTCAAGTCATCTTCCAAAACTCGGATCGTCGCGCGATACGCGCGTAATCATTTGAGCACATAACGCAAGGAGACGACGATGGCCACAGGAACCGTGAAGTGGTTCAACCCGACGAAGGGCTATGGATTCATTCAGCCCCAGGGAGGCGGCAAGGACGTGTTTGTTCATATTTCAGCGGTCGAGAAGGCCGGCCTGAACACCCTCAACGAAGGGCAGATTGTTCAATATGAAGTCGTCAGCAACCGTGGCAAGGAGTCGGCAGAGAACCTCAAAGTTGGCTAGCCGGTTCCAGCGGTACCTCCCGGCTTGACGGTTCATCGCATTGAACGGGAGCTGCGCGCACCAAAGAGGCCTAGAATCGCTGCAACGTCAGGCTCCGGGAGAGAGAATGAAAGGAACCCCCGACAACACGGTCATCCTGCATTGGAATGAATGCCAGACTGCATGGATGGAATTGCCGTGGCGGGACTGGGTTCGATTTCGAGGACATGGTAGGGGGGGTACCAGCCTCCTAGCCGGCGCCGAAGCTGGCGAGCATTACTTCCTTGTCTGTGTACTTGGAGATGGCGGCGAACTCGCCAATGTGATCCCGCACAGATACGTCTTATCAACCGACGGCCGGCTCGTTTACGGATTCGACGGGCTTGGAGCGTCAGAGCGTGAAGAATATTGCAAAATTCAGACGCTCCTTTCGCCCACGATTGAGGACTCAGAGCGCTACAATGAACTTGGTTCCTGGGGCTTTACCGCCAACCTACCTCCGCTTCACACGGTTCAGCCCCTGCTAAGGGCACTGCCGGGTCTCGCGGGCGCGGAGCACAGCGCTGCATGCTGGGATTTTCTTTCGGCTATTGGAATTTGCCGCGCGAGCACGCGAGCCAATTGAGCATGAGTAGCATTATACGTTATCAGGTGTGGCGTAACGGCTGCGAGGCGTATCGACCACCTAAAGGAAGCTCATATGAGCGACGTGCGAATTGCGGCGGTTTTCGATGCTAATTTGCCCAACCTCAGCAGATCTGTTCGAATAAGCTCTTTTTACGACGCGCAAGTGTTTGTTCGCAGATGGGCGATCAGGGACAAAGACCGTGTCATTCGTGTGCTTCTTCGTCGTATGGAAAGGGCGAACAGTTCAGAAGCAGCCAACAGTGCTATGCAAGAACTGAAGCGAGAACTAGCCGCGAGAGGCTTGCTGCCTGCTGCGCATGGAACGAAGGTTTACTGAGGATCATTCTCGTTTCAGGCACGAGACGGATGATCATCTGCGCAAGTAACTCGGTGTCTTCGGAAACCCGCGGCAGCAACCCATCGAGCCACCTCTTCGTCTTGCGCGCGAGAGTGCATTACGAAGAACGCAAACAGGCGCTGAACCGATCAAGCGACCTCCCGTAATCCGGGCGCCGACAGCGGTGCCGTTGAGGCGCACGATCGGCTCTTGGGCGAGCGAACCGAGCATTCAATGCGTCGATGCTCGAGGGCGAGGCGGTATCATCGCGGATGGCGCGCGCCTCTACCTAGAAGGAAATCGACGAACCCGCCGGCAAATTCTTGCGGCCGCGAAGTAAAATTGCCCACTTGGAACTGCTCGCGTATGCGAGTCGCGCCAACAAAATATTCGCCGCTGTATCTCGTCAATCGGCCAACTTTGATCGCGGCGGTAATGGCTGTTTTGCCAAGCCGGCTAGGGCCAGCGGCTTGTGCGAGCGAGATTGCAGTCATTTGAGCCCCCGATCTAACCGAACGAGCTGTGAACGCCTTTAAATCTCGAAATTTAACGAACGATAGGGACGGAAATCCTCATGTGCTAAACGAAGCTGAAAATCAGTCTTTTTTGGGCTACAGATTGGGAGCCCTCATCTATTTAGAAAAGTGTGTGGTTTTTCTGCAACTGCGGAAGAGACCCATGGATTGACGCTTGTGACTTGTGTTTTCAAAGGCGTTCAGGCGTGACAATTCACGCCGGCGCGGACGCATCACCGCCGGCTTGTCGTTGAAGTGATCAATTTTATACAGACGGCGTTCGCGTGGGCGTCTTAGATCAACACGCCCGTATGCCCCATTTCGGGGGCTGGGCTCCCAAGTCGCCCTACTAGGCCCACTTCGTCGGGGCAACGGGACAGTGGTGGAAAAACTGCCGATGGACGTGCCGCCATGCGCACGTTTTGCGGCTGCACGCAGGCAATCGCCACCCGTTAGCTTTGCTTGTCATCCGGCGGGGCTTCGGCTGCGGCCCGATCGGCTTTGCGCAGCGCAAGCTTCTCATCCTTCTTTCTTTGCTTTTCCTCGGTCCGTGCGCGCGCTGCCCTCTGTCGTTCAGCCCGGTCTCTACCGTAATTTGGCTTGAATGTCATTGGATCCTCTTATGCGGTAGGTTGATTTCGTACCTGCCGACCATATATATGCATCTGTTCGGGCTTTGCCTGTCCTTGCTATTTGCCCGCCTAGGGCTCTTCCCAAGACAACGTTGAAGTCGGACGCAAGGCTGCGCTATGTCGCGCAGGTCGCAGACGCCAATCGGCGTTTTCAAAGGAGGCCGGATATGGCTCAAGGTAAAGTCAAGTTTTTCAATTCACAAAGGGGCTTTGGCTTCATTCAGCCGACCGACGGCGGAGCGGACGTATTCGTCCATATTTCCGCAGTCGAGCGCGCCGGAATGAGCAATCTCAATGAGGGGCAGACCCTCACATACGACGTTGTGAGCGAGCGCGGCAAGTTGGCCGCTTCGAACCTTCAGAACGTCTAATCTCTTCCAAGAAATAAAACATCAGGCCCTGGCGCCTAGGTATCGGCCCGACTTCCACTTGCCCGACGTGCCTCGATGACTGCGACGCCGCCCTCGATGTGTGGCGTATCCATCGTTGAACAATGACAGGAAACCAAAATGGCACGGAAGCCGGCCACGCGAGTTGAGTTCACTCTTTTTGACGTGGTTTACGAAGACGGTTCTCAGCGGTCCAATCGCAGAGTTCCGAGCGAAGTCCTTGGCGGCCTCGATGGCGACTCCCCTGCGCGCGCGATCATCGAAGAACAGGACCGGCTCATCGCGGAGAGGTCAGGCACTCCGGCCATTGCTGTGAAAAGCGTACATCGATCCGGCAGCAAAAAGGCCGACGAACCCTTGCGATCATCGCGGTAAGCGTCAGCATCGGATTGATGATGGGGTACTATTTCATGATCGAATTGATCTAACAGATGGCTGTCGAGCATTCCTCGCGCCGAAACAAAGGAGGCCATGTTGCCTGACCATTCGAAGGAGCGCGATCGAGCTGAAGCGCGGTTCAAGAAGACACAGAAAGCGACTCAAGATGCCAACGAGGCCAGGGCGCACTATGAGTCCGAGGCTCGGGCTGTTCGAGAAAAGACTGCAAGACTGAAAGCACTTCGGTTGGCCAAAGAGGCGACCGACTTGGAGACACGAGTTGACAAGAAGCCAATCGCTTCAAAAGCGATGCCCTCAATTTAAATTGGTGGACCAGTAAAGTGCATGGCGACACGGCAGCAGCGCATGGATGCCTTCATTCACGAAGGCGGACCACCAGCGGACCGGCTACTTGAGCTTCTTTAGTGAGGATCACGGCAGGTACGTAGTTTCCTTCCTATGTCAATGGGGTAGCGGTGATTGGAAGAAGGTGGAAACGGGCGAGCGCATCGGAGCCGCGGTCATAGGCTGGCGAGCACGCGTATCTGTTTTTGTAGATCGTTTACACTCGCATGAACTTCTGATGATACATGGATCGGCCTGCGCTCGTCCGTTAGACCCACCGTGCCGCCAAGCAGGCCCGACATTGCTGACCAGTGGGAGTGAGGCGGCTTGCCGGCTGGATTGATGGCATCTTATGAAGATCGCACAAATCGCGCCGTTGTATGAGGCGGTGCCGCCCAGCTTGTATGGCGGCACCGAACGCATCGTGGCACACCTGACCAACGCTCTCGTAGAGCTTGGGCACGAGGTCACGCTATTCGCGACTGCGGAGGCCCATACACGAGCGACGCTGGTTCCGGTACGCGACCAAGCCATTCGGCTCGATCCGTTTCCGCTGAAATCAGACCTCGCCGCTCACCTGTCCATGCTGCATGAACTTCATTTGCGCCGGCACGAATTCGATCTTCTGCATTTCCATGTCGATCTCATCCATTTTCCGTTCTTCGAAGACTTGGCGGCGCGAACCGTGACCACGCTGCACGGTCGGCTCGACCTGAAGGACCTGCCTGAGGCCTATTCTCGTTGGCGCCACTATCCCCTGGTTTCCATATCGGATGATCAACGCAAACCACTCGCGGGCGCCAACTGGCTGGCCACTATTCACCATGGCCTCGCTGAAGGCGTTTACTCGTTCAACAACACGCCCAGCGATCCCTATCTCGCCTTCCTCGGTCGCATCTCGCCCGAGAAGCGTCCCGATCGGGCGATCTCCATCGCGAAGCGCCTGGGCATGCGCCTCAAGATTGCGGCAAAGGTGGATGCTGTGGACGTGGGCTATTTTCGCGACGAGATAAAGCCGCTATTGGCCGATCCTATGATTGAATTCATCGGGGAGATAAGCGACAGCGAAAAGTCCGCTTTCCTTGGAAACGCCAGCGCTCTCCTGTTCCCGATCGATTGGCCCGAGCCGTTTGGTCTGGTGCTGATCGAAGCCATGGCTTGTGGGACGCCGGTGATCGCTTGGCGCTGCGGGTCCGTCACCGAGATCATCGAGAACGGGAAAACCGGGTTCGTTGTGGATACCGAAGACGAGGCTGTACGGGCGGTTCTCAAGCTTGATCAACTTGACCGCCGGATAGTGCGCAAGGTGTTCGAGGAGCGGTTCACCGCGGACGTGATGGCACGCAATTACCTGCGCCTCTATTGGCGGCTTTGCGGAGCAGCCGGCAGAGGCCGCGCTCCCTTTCGACGCATTCGGACGGGGTGAGCAGACGACAGTACGCCAGCGATGTACACGAGGTGGCTCTGACCCACCTCAGCCGGCCGCAGCGTCGGGCCCGGCGCCTGATTCGCCCGGCGCCGGTGAACGTCTTGAGAAGACAGAGGGAGAGCGGCGACAAGCTGCCTCCCGTAATATTTACGCGAAGATGCCGCCCGCCAAACAGAAGGGCGCCGTGTACAACGGGAAAACATTACTTGCGGGTAGCCATCTGCAAGGACCTACGAGCTGGCGCATTCACCTCGCGAGAGCGATCTTTCCTCATCACGACGCGACCTTTATGCTGCTAACGACGCGACCTTTATGCTGCCGTCGACCACCGTTGGGGCCAGAGGATTTTGACATGAAGCCGGAACACGAGGCGCGCCGCAAAATCATCCGCGAATGGATGTCGCTTCCGAAGGACAAGCGACAGAGCGAAGAGCAGGCTAAGCCCTTCGCTAAGAAGGCGATGGAGCGAATCCCGTCCAGTGCCGATCCGTACCGGCAGATAATGCGGTGGCTGTTGCCCCGCATCGGTAAGCCGTGACCCCCAGCGAAGACGATCGTTCGTTCGCTCACACCCTTTCAATGCCTGTCTCTCTACCGAAAATCAGAATTCTGCAATAATGGTGATGAGGCCCGCCGAGGAAAACGTGCCCATGGTTTGCGGATAACAGCCCCAGGCCGCAACCATTGCAAGTACGAGCTGGCGATCAACCTCGAGACCGCGAAGGTGCTCGGCCTCGACGTGCCGCCGACGCTGCCGGCTAACCTTTGCGCCATACGGTCGCGAGCCAGGGCTGCTGGTGACGCGGAAGTCCAGGCGGGCGGTAGTAGTGTCTCACCTCGAAGAGTCCGGCAGCTCTGACGTAATTGCGCCAGGTGTCGAGATCGAAGAAGCAGCTATAGCGGCCACCGCTGAAGCCTTCCTCATTGTCTCCTCTTGGGTTTGAGCAGAACAGGACGCCCCGGGGCCTCAGGGTGTCGGAGAGTTCAAGCAATACCCTCGGCAACTCTTGGCTCGGCACGTGGAACAGCGATGCATTCGCAAACACGCCGTCGAAGCGGCTCTGCGGTAATGCCAGCGCGAGAAAATCCTGGTGGAGAACCTCGCACCCGGAATAGGAGCGTGCCATAGCTACGAATTCCTTCGATCCGTCCAAGCCTACGGCGTTGTGGCCCAATGAACGAAAATGGTAGAGGTCTCGGCCGGGCCCACAACCCAGGTCAAGAATGGAATAGGGGGGATCGTTCTCAATCGCATCCAGAAGCGCCGTATAGTTTTGACTGACGTCGTGATCCCGAGTGCCATCCCAGTATGCCTCGGCCGTCCGATCATAATAGGCGATCGTCATTTCTGACATGCGACGCGACTGCTCGACATCGACACGAAGTGCCCCATAAGGCTCACCCTCCCGATTACTCATGCCCGCCCCTTCCCTCACCGTCACGAGCAATTCACCGGTCGCGGATACGACCTGCATTCGCATCTCAATCCCATCGGCAATACGGGATAATGAATCTTCGCATTTGGCCTGACCTGTGATTATCCCGCATTAAATAATAGCCGACAATTTCCTGGTGTAGGAGCTATCCGGCGATCTCTCGTAGAGTGTCGGGTGATCAATATTGCACAGACAGCGTGGCACAAATTCGGGCAGTCCTGTGTCAGATCGATGGACCAGGTCATGCTCACCAGTATTGAGTGCCGATCCCAAGCCGAAGAGAAAATAACGCAGGCCGAACGCGAACCGCGACATAGGACTCGCCTCCTCACTGCCGCTCAAGCTTGGCTTATTCTCGCAGCTCAAATGAGACGATTAGAAGCCGCGATAAGCAGTGCCGACGAAATACACTCGAAAATCCGGGCGGATTAGGCCACCTCCGTTGGCTGGCCTTCCAAGTTTGCGTGGCCGCACGCCTCCCCTCAACAGCATAGGGACACGCCATGCCGCCTTTTCAGCCTGATCCGTTGTCGCCGGCACCGATCTGGATCTGTCCCATCTGTCAGAAGCTCATGCGCACCCGGACAATCGAGGTCGCGGATGGCGAGGAGCAGACGAAGCTCGCTTGTGTGACATGCGGAACCGAAGCAATGCAAAGCAGGATGCTATCCGATTAACAAGTCGACGCCGGCTCGAGAATTCGTCACGCCAGGCCCGACAATTCAGGTCGGCGCGGGGCCCATCACCGGCCGGAGTGCGTTCGTCGCCGGCATCTGGTTGAGCAGGAATCAATCCCTTTTGCCACGCCACTTGTTAATTCTCCGCGGCACCCCATGTTCTTGTAATCACCGGCAATCAAATCCAACGACAGGCGCTGGTGCCTGAGAGACCAATCATGCTCCCGCCTGCACAGATGGGAGCACCGGTCTTGAAGAAAATTGCGGCTTGTGCGGTAGCGATCGTTCTCGGTTTGGTTATCCACGCGAGAGCGGCGGAGCTGGTGCAGGAGCAATGGTCCGCGCTTTTCCCGCACCATACAGCAATCCCCGAAAAATTCGGCGCACCCATTCGCGCGCGCTTTGGCGAGTCGGACACGATGCGAGCGCCGGGAATGCAAATGCCCGTCCCCGCTCCGGGCCGTAAGGTGACCCCGAGCCTTGCAGACCCAAAAGAGTGAACATCATGAACAATCCAACGCCGCATCACGTTCAGGAAACGGTATCCGATCGGCGGGCCATTAGAGATGGTTGGTACGCAACAAGCGAAACCGGCCAAGTGGGCATCAGACGGTAGAGAGTCAGTTTGAATGGCTTTCGGTGAAACCGCAACTGCGCCGGATCGTAGGCGCCTATGCTGTCTACTATAATGAGTCAATCGACACGACGCGCTCACGCGTGAGCTTCTTCATGAACAAATTTCGGCGTTTGGGCTTCGCTGATTACGACGGCAGCGGCCTGGAAGTTCACAGCTCCTTGTTGGACGTGGTCCTGCACGGCTAACCAACGCGATATCGGCAACTATTCTGTTTGATCTATTGCAAAGGCCTGCATGCATTCCCAATTACGAAGCGCGCAGGCCATAAGGCTGCGTGATACGGAAGGTTCGGCCCTGAGGGCGAACCGTTCGCATGTCGCTCAAACTAAAGAGGTCATGCTATGCGTACATTCGATTTTGCTCCCCTCTACCGTTCAACCGTCGGCTTCGACAGGATGTTCTCGTTGCTCGACCAACTCGGCGGCGTGGAAGGCTCGGTGCCCAGCTATCCGCCCTACAATATTGAGCGGAACGGCGAAAACGCCTTTCGTATCTCAGTCGCGGTCGCCGGATTCACCGACGCTGATCTTTCGATCGAAGCGAAGGAAAACATGCTGACGATCCGCGGCGAGAAACAGCCCAACGACGAGGAAAAGACCGGCGACGTTCTCTACAAGGGCATCGCCGAGCGGACCTTTGAGCGCGGCTTCCAGCTTGCCGACTATGTTGTGGTCAAGGGCGCAAGGCTGGAGAACGGGCTCCTGCACGTCGACCTCGAGCGCGAGATCCCGGAGGCGATGAAGCCTCGGGCGATCCCGATCGCGAGCTCCGGCAAAGTCCTGCAGGTCAAG
>WNFR01001870.1_pt1 | contig 24308 bp, 8 predicted proteins | sample 5400221 | NCBI WGS metagenome assembly WNFR01 (sample SAMN13153357, study PRJNA577476) | soil metagenome | isolation source: 40 cm soil under Madrone tree | place: USA:California | collected 2016-06-14 | reverse complement strand
CTGCCAACGCGTGTGGCGATGGCTTCGACCGTGTAGGTGTCGGGTTCGAGTTGAATCAAGGCGGCATATCCCTGTGCCTCATCGAGCGGATGCACGTCCACTCTTTGAACGTTCTCAATGACCTGTAACTCAAGCGCCTGCGCGTCGGTCAGTTCGCGCACAGTTGCCGGGATGCTCTCTCGCTTTGCGAGTTTAGAGGCACGGTAGCGGCGTGTTCCGGCCACAAGCTCGTACGTGCCCGCTTCCCCTTCGGGAAGCGGGCGCAAGAGAATCGGTTGGAGTACTCCGTGTTGTCTGATGTTGTCCGCGAGTTCGGCCAGCTTCGCTTCATCAAAGAAGCGTCGCGGGTTGGTTTTGGATTCGCGGATTTTTCCTAGCGGAATGTCCTGAATGGAGGAAACCACAGGGGGGACTGCTTTCGTTCCACTTGCTACCATTGTTGCGTTCATTTCTTTCAGTCTCCTTTTACTAAGAAATTTTGTTGGGCCTAATATTCTTCGGGTAGCAAAAGCGTGGTCACAGAACGGTCCGATTCCGTGATAATCCACAACTTGTCGCCAGCGTGTGTGCGGTAGGCGCTCAAGAGCCGGAACCCGTGCTCTGGGCTGTAGTCGTTTTCTTTGCGGTCTTCGTCGGACAATTCGCCCCACTCGCGGTTGACATGGCGTGTGAGGAACTCGCCCGGCTGTTGTCCTGCCTTCTTAAGTGCGGCGAGAGCGCCCGGTGTTGCGACGATCTGGCCGAGTTCAAAAGCAGGTTGTTTGCTGAGTTGTTGCATTGGAAACACTCCTTTCGTTCGTTTCGTTTTTTGCTTCTTAGAGGCACCGCAGAGAGCGGTGCATTAAAAGCAAATGCCCTTCCTGGCGGGGCGAGGCGCCTGGCCGTCCGCGCTGTCAAGGGCGCGCAGTTTGCGTTTATCGGAGCGAAGCGGGAGACCCTTGACAGAAGAAGCGGGCGGTCCAGGCGCAGGTTTTCAGCAGGAAGGGCAGAGAGGAGAAAAGACAGTTCCGTTTTGAACTTGTCCGAAGAGAGTTGTAATTTGTAAAGACTTGTGGGGATCGCGTGCTACAAGACGAAATCTTGAACTGGGTTGAGATGTTTTGCGGTTTCAGGCGTCATACTTCAAACTGGAGAACAAGCTTTTTAAGAGCCTTCTGTCTAAAGAACCGAATGTCTTCCATGTAATCGATGGAGCCTTTTCTCTTATTGTAGATGGGAAGTCTGAAATGAAGTCCCGTGAACGTAGCGAGCAACGCTGACTCCAGGTGCTCCCAGGTCTTCATTCGTTTCCGCCCACGACAGGTCGCCAGGTGCACTTCAATTTTCTTAACGCCTCGGAGTTCGCTGAATGCCTCGCTAGCTTTTTCGACCGCCGAAGTCGCGGGCCTTCCTGCGCCCTTCCCCTCCACGAAGACTCGCACTAGAAAACGATCGGCGAAAGCGGCAAGAGACTCGTCGGTTGGCAAGCTGTTGGATGCTCCGACGCAAATCCTTAGAGGACATTCTAGTCGTGTGTGCCCGCGCCGAAAAACACGCTCGTTCAAGATACCCAGCAAAGTGTTCAGAATCGCCGACGATCCTTGGAAGATTTCATCCAAGAAGGCAATCTCTGCTTCCGGCAGCATTCCGCTTACATCTGTCTCCACGGTGCCTTCGCGCAATTTTCGCAGATCCACCGGCCCAAAAATCTCGTTTGGCTCCGTAAACTTGCCGAGTAGGTATTCGAAATACCGCCCTCCGGTGGCGCGCGCCATCCTGCGGACAGCCACACTCTTTGCCGTACCCGGTGGGCCAATAACAAGGAGGTGCTCGCGCGCCACGGCACTGAGTGCGACCAGTTCGACAAGGGTTTCCCGATCAACCAAACCACGCGAGGCAGCTGTAAATGCTGCGCGAAGTCTAGAAGACGACTCTGAGAGGTTGGACGTCATATGGCTAATGTAACGGATAATGTCATTCTTAGGGAATCGATCGGCTAAGGCCGTTATGACATTGGGGAGAGCAGGCTCTTCGAACATGACGTGAAGTAGTTGCGAGGTGGATCTATCGGCGGGCTCTAGGAGTTTTTTGAGAACAAAGAGAACAACAAAAAGATCTCTACAAGGGGACGGAGACTCAAATGCCGTCCCCTTCCCCAGCTCGCTTCTCCTGCTAGAAGATGCAAGAACGCTATTATGAAAGCGGAAGCTGTGCCCAAAAAGGTGTCCACCTTAGGAGTTCACCTCAGTGCAGTCGGGCGCTTTGTGTACAACTTGTGTACAAGAAGGCGGGTTTGAAGGGCCTGAAAATGGGCCTAAGCAACGCAGAATCAACAACAGACTCTTGAGCTACAGGCCCCAACATCGCAGGGGGAACGTTCACAACTATCTCATTGTACGGTGGTTTAGCGTATTTCGCAGTTGTGCGTCAATCTGCGCTTCGGTACAAGACTGCAACTTCTCCGGTCCACTTACTGTGCACGATCTCGGAATCAGAGTTCCGCCTGTCGCGGAGGGTTCAGTCCGCGCAGCGTCAAGATGTACTGGCTCAGCCAGGAAGTGCAGTGTTTTGGCGTACTTCCGATCAACAAACAGAACCACAATGCGGGTCCTCGAAGATAAACTCCTAAAAAGGAACGAGCCCTACAGTTAGGGAATTGAGCTTAGAACGACGCCGAGATTAAGGCCACCTGAGCCTATAACTCAAAACGATGCCCGACCTGCTTCTTCATCAGCTCGAAATCCTGACGGATTCTAACGCGGGTTTGGGATTCTACGCGTGCGAAATTTCGTGACAAAGAGCGACATCTCGCAAAGTCGCTCTTTGTGGCTTGACGGGGTCTTCAGCGCGACCTACGCTGCTGCAAATGAGTGTAGGTCACTGTCGACCTCAACCGCGTTTAGACGCGCACAAAGGAGGTGGAGATGGGTGGACCGAGCAATGGAAGCCAAGTCATCTCGCTTCCACAAGGTGGAGGCGCACTGAACGGGATTGGAGAAAAGTTCACTCCAGATCTCCACACGGGCACGGGGAACTTCACGGTTCCAATCGCGCTGCCCACGGGTCGCAACGGTTTTCAACCTCAGGTTAGCTTCGTTTACAGCACTGGAACTGGCAATGGACCCTTTGGGCTCGGATGGAGCCTGAGCATACCGGGGGTTACCCGCAAAACGTCCAAAGGTATTCCCGTCTACGACGACTCAAAGGATGTCTTTATCCTCTCGGGTGCTGAAGATCTTGTTCCGACCCCGAGCAGGCCATCGGGGGCCACGCGATTCCGACCTCGAACTGAGGGCCTATTTGCTCGCATCGATCACTATCGCGACCAGCGAAACGACTACTGGGAAGTCAGGAGCAAAGACGGGCTCATAAGCACATATGGAACTCCGTCGGCCGTGGGCCAGGACGATGCTGTTGTGTCGAACCCCGCTAATCGTTCTCACGTCTTTGCCTGGAAGCTAACGCGGACGATGGACCCCTTTGGAAATCTTATTGAATACTCGTATGAACGCGATGCAGAGCAAATCGATGGTCCTCATCGATGGGATCAACTCTATCTCTCTGGTATTCGCTATGCCGATTATGGGGATCCAGGTAATCGCAGTTTCTTGGTTACCGTCGCTTTCACATATGAAGACAGGCTCGATCCCTTTTCAGAATATCGAGCCGGATTCGAAATCCGCGCCATCAAGCGCTGCAAGCAGATTGAGGTCTTCACGCATCCGGCAACAGATATTCTGGTACGGACGTATCACCTGCACTATTTGGACGAACGCGGACTCTCTTCGGATCAGTTACCGCTGAACGGCATCTCTCTCCTGGATCAGATAACCGTCGAGGGACACGACGGTAGCAAATCAGAATCGTTGCCGCCTTTAGAGTTTGGCTACACTCGCTTCGAGCCGACAAAGCGGTCCTTTCAGGAAGTCACCGGCGCGGAGATGCCTCCAGCATCTCTTGCGAACCCAGATTATGAACTGGTCGATCTCATGGGCTCCGGGTTGCCAGACATCTTGGAAACGAACGGCGGGGTGCGCTATTGGCGTAATCGAGGAAATGGCCAATTTGATCTCCCACGCCCAATGAATGCAGCTCCCGCTGGGATTCGCCTCTCCGACAAAGGCGTGCAGCTTATCGATGCCGACGGCGACGGTAGGACAGATCTGCTCATTAGCACCGAAACTATGAATGGTTACTACCCCTCGCGCTTTGGTGCAATCTGGGATAGCCGGTCGTTCCAACGCTATCGCAAAGCACCTAGCTTTGACCTGAAAGATCCTGAGGTCCGATTAGTGGACCTGGACGGAGACGGAGTTACAGATGCTATACGCTCTGGGAACCGTCTTGAATGCTTCTTTAATGATCCCAAACAAGGTTGGAACGATACTCGTTTCGTTGAGCGACTTGCCCTAGACGTTTTTCCCAACGTTAGTTTCTCCGATCCGCGTGTGAAGTGGGCCGACATGACGGGCGACGGTCTGCAGGATACTGTGCTCGTCCACGATGGTCTTGTGGAGTACTGGCCCAGCCTTGGTCGGGGCGATTGGGGTAAGCGCATCCTGATGCGAAACAGTCCGCGCTTCCCCGAAGGCTACGATCCCAAGAGAATTCTCCTCGGCGACGTAGACGGCGATGGCGCTGCAGATCTGGTCTACGTGGAAGACACAAAGGTAACTCTGTGGATCAATCAAAGCGGGAACCGGTGGAGTGACCCCATCACGATCCACGGCACGCCGCCTGTGTCAGACACCGATGCTCTTCGCTTAACGGATCTGCTCGGCAATGGCGTAGGTGGTGTGTTGTGGAGTGCGGAGGCAAGTGGGCTGTCTCGCGCAAACATGTTCTTTCTCGACTTTACGGGCGGCACAAAACCTTATGTGCTGAACGAAATGGACAACCACATGGGTGCGTTAACTCGCGTGGCATATGCTCCCTCAACGCGCTTCTATCTCCAAGATGAGAAAAGACTCGAAACACAATGGAAGACTCCATTGCCTTTTCCCGTTCAAGTTGTGGCGCGAGTGGAAGTGATCGATTCTATTTCAAGGGGAAAACTCACAACTGAATATAGTTACCACCACGGCTACTGGGACGGGGCGGAACGTGAGTTTCGTGGTTTTGGGAGGACCGATCAGCGGGACACGGAGATCTTCACAGACTATCATTCAACTGGATTGCATCCGTCCGACCGCCCCTTCAACCCTGTTGAGCCTCAGCAATTTTCGCCGCCTACCGAAACTCGCACTTGGTTTCATCAAGGACCCGTCGGGGATGAGTTCGGTGATTGGGGTGAGACGGACTTTTCCACCGAGTATTGGTCAGGCGACCAGCAAGTCCTTCCCCGTCCAGCACCCGTGGCAAATCTTCTTAAGACGCTTCCACGCCGTGCTAGGCGCGACGCTTTGCGGACTCTGCGAGGGCACATCCTGCGAACCGAATTGTATGCCCTGGATGGAAGCCCTCTGGAGGGCCGCCCTTACACAATTACGGAACACCTGTTCGGCATACGCGAAGAAAGTCCACCTGGCCCTGACGAGAAAAGCCGCTTGCACATTTTCTTCCCGCACCCCCTCGCCGACCGCACGACGCAATGGGAGCGTGGCAAAGAACCGATGACTTCGTTCAAGTTCACGGAAGAGTACGATGAATACGGTCAACCGCGTTCCCAGATCAGCATTGGCGTTCCTCGTGGCCGCGACTTCAACCTTATATCTGGGCCGGGGGAGCCTTACCTTGCCACCCACACAACAACCGACTATGCCCAACGCGATGACGCCCAGGTCTATATCACTGATCGCGTTGCCCGAACCACCAGCTACGAGATTATCAATGATGGCAGCCGCGCGATCTTTGACCTTCGCGATTCTGTTGAGAACGGGGTGCCGAATTCTCTCATCCTCGGCCAGACACTCAGCTTCTACGACGGGGCAGCCTTTGAGGGTCTTCCCTTCCTTGCAGCGGACCGGGGTCAGGTAGGGGACTACGGCGCGCTTGTACGCACTGAAAGCCTAGCACTCACTGAAGAGATTCTGCGCGACGCTTACAGTAACGGTGGCGCATTTGTTCCTCCACCCTATTTAGAAGTCAGCGGGCCTCCGGCCTGGACCGCCGAATATCCGCAAGAATTTCAGGATCTGGTACCGGTTGGCCAGGGTTTGGATCCCACTCGTCCTGGACTTGGGATTACGCCAGTTGGTTACGGCTTTGCGAGTGGAGGCGGAAATTCCCCTTTTGCCCGGGGCTACTTCGCACCCAGCGAGCGCCTGCGCTATGACTTTCACGACAGCCCCTTGGGCGGAGGCCGAGGAGCAGTTACTGCAAAACGCGACGCTCTGAGCCGTGATGTAACGATCGCCTACGATGCCTACGATCTTCTACCCACCTTGGTAACCGATGCGGTCGGTCTGAGGACTTGGGCCGAACACGACTATCGCGTTTTACAACCGCGCCAGGTCACCGATCCAAATGGCAATCGCGCGGCGTACACGTTCACGCCACTCGGATTGCTGGAATCAAAGGCTGTGCTGGGCAAGGCCGACGAGAGTGTTGGTGATACCTCAGAGACGCCAAGCACGCGGTTAGTCTACGACCTCCTCGCTTTCTCCGAGCGGCAGGAGCCGATCTCTGTGCGGACCATTCGGCGAGTCCATCACGTCAACGAGACGGATGTTCCGTTGGCACAGCGAGACGAAACTATCGAGAGTTTTGATTATTCCGACGGGTTTGGACGGCTGCTCCAAACACGAACTCAAGCAGAGGACATTGCGTTTGGTGATGCCATTTTCGGCGACATCGGTCTGCCAAGTGACCAATCGCTTCCCGTTGAAGATGTCATCGGGCGGCAACGTGCGGGGACAGACCCGCCGCGCGTAGTGGTCAATGGATCGCAGGTTTACGACAACAAAGGTCGAGTGGTGGAAAAGTACGAACCGTTCTTTTCCTCTGGCTGGGATTTCTCACCTCCTAAGTATGCCGAATCGGGACAAAAGCTAACGATGTACTACGATCCACGAGGGCACGTAGTGCGCACGGTCAATCCCGACGCATCTGAGCAACGCGTCATTTATGGAATCCCGGGCGATCTGACAAACCCGGATCAGTTCACGCCTACGCCGTGGGAAACATATTCCTATGATGCCAATGACAATGCTGGCCGAACGCACTTTACTGATGGTCTGGTTCTGCAATACAGCTACCACTGGAACACGCCATCAAATGTGGTCGTCGATGCACTGGGGCGCATGATTCAGAACCTAGGTCGCAACCGCAAGAAGCTGGCGGATGGGTCCTTCTCAGCCATCGAGGAATTCCGGGTCAAGTCCGCATACGACATTCGTGGGAACTTGCTCAAAATCACCGACCAGTTGAATCGAGTGACCTTCCGCCACGTCTATGACCTTTCGAATCGTAAGTTGCGGGTTGAAAACTTCGATGCTGGGATTCGGCGCTCGGTGTTGGATGCTGCCGGTAACACTGTCGAGCAGCGGAGCAGTAACGGCGCGGTGATTCTCCATAGCTACGACCTCCTAAATAGGCCAATTCGCTTATGGGCACGAGACGAGGGGGGTAGTTCAGTCACGCTGCGAGAAGTTATCGAATATGGTGACGGAGGCGATCCGAACCAAACGCCAAATGCACGTGACGCGAGTCGGCAAGCCAATCTCTTAGGCAGGCCCGTCGGGCATTACGACGAGGCAGGTCTTATGGACTTCCCGTCATACGACTTCAAAGGGAATCTGTTAGAGAAATCGCGGCAGGTCATCAATGATGCCCGGATTCTCAGTGTGTTCGCCCAGGCCCCGAGCAAGAACTGGCAGGTTCAGGCATACCGCGTAGATTGGGAACCACCCCCTGGAACGACTCTCCAAGCGCAAGCGGGTAATGTGTTGGATCCGGCGGTTTACGAGATTTCGACCACCTATGATGCTCTTAACCGCGTCAAGTCTGCGCTCTATCCGCAGGACGTGGACGGCGCGCGAAAAGAGTTGCGTCCTTACTACAACCCCGCTGGTGCGCTAGAAAAAATCGAACTGGACACGGCGACCTACGTCGAGCGTATCGTTTACAACGCAAAGGGCCAGCGGACTCTCATCGCTTACGGTAACGGGGTCATGACGCGGCATGCGTACGACGCGAAGACGTTCCGTCTGGCGAGGATGCGAAGCGACCTGTACACGACGCCGACACCGCTCACGTATCATCAGTCTGGCGTGGCGCTTCAAGACTATGCATACGCGTACGACCTCGTAGGAAATATCCTCGGAATTACTGACCGGACGCCAGGCTGCGGAGTGCTGAACAACCCGGGCTCTGTGCAGGTTACGGACCCACAACTGGCACGACTCCTCGTGGCAGGCGACGCTCTGTGGCGGCGATTCGAATACGACCCGCTTTATCGTTTGCTTTCCGCTACAGGGCGCGAATGCAAAGACATTCCCAGCCCGCGCCCCTGGAGCGACGATCCGCGCTGTGGCTTCAACTCCGACAATCAGGGTACGCCCAACCAGGACAATGCCACGAATCTGACGTGGGTCTACAAAGAGGAATACGACTACGACCCAGCCGGCAACATGCTGCTTCTCAGGCACTCCACCAATGGTGGCGCATGGACGCGAAGGTTCGGCATGGGCGGGCTAACACCACAGCAGTGGAACCAGCAGTGGTCGGCTAACTTCAACGTGGGGGGGGAATGGCTCAATCCGCCCGGGAATCGGCTCACGCACGTTGGCGACAATGATCCGAACATTCGACAGACTCATTTCTTTGAGAGCAACGGCAACCTGATCAGGGAGAACACCGAACGGCACTTCGAGTGGGACCACGGCGATCACATGCGGGTTTACCGCACCCAAGTGAACGGCGGGGAGCCATCTGTTCACGCACACTATTTCTATGATTCCACTGGCCACCGTGTGGAAAAACTTGTGCGCAAACAAGGTGGCCAGTACGAGGCAACCGTTTACGTTGATGGGATTTTCGAGCATCATCGCGTCGTTCGGGCGGGTTCAACGCAGGAGAACAACACGCTTCATGCCATGGATAACCAGACCCGCGTCGCCACGGTTCGTTCAGGTGAGCCGTTTCCTGATGATAGCTCGCCAGCAGTGAAATACCACCTGGGAGATCACCTCGGAAGCAGCGCCGTGGTAGTTGAGGATAGCGGAGCTTGGATCAACCGGGAAGAGTACACACCCTATGGAGAGACCAGCTTCGGCAGCTTCGCCCGTAAGCGTTACCGATTCAGTGGAAGGGAGCGAGACGAAGAGACCGGGCTCAATTACCACGGGGCGCGTTATTATGCGCCGTGGTTGGGGCGGTGGATGACTACTGATCCTCTGGGAGCAGTGGATGGCGTCAATCTCTACGAGTATGCAAGAGCGAATCCCATTGACCTCATGGATCCATCTGGTACCCAAGTAGTTAAAACTACCGCAGTCAGCACAGTTCCCACCGCTTCTACCTCACAGGCAGGACCTTGGTCTTCTTCCGCAAAAGAGGCTCTGCGAGCGTACACAATCAGAAGCGCGCTTGGAATTCCTACGCTTCCTGAGTTTCATGTGCCATCCGGAGAAGATGTCGCGAACTATGCGAAAGGCGCGGTGACTGGGGCGCTCGAAGCGGTAAGCCCAATATCAACTGTACCTCCAGGAGAGCACACGGAGATGTTCCAACGCGGACGAACAACATATCGCCTATTTTTTACTCTCATTACAGCAGGTTTACTGGGTGGCCATTCGAACGCTGGCCAGAGTCCCGTACTCGCGACCGGCAGCAGCGGCGGAGTTGCCGCTTCTCTGAGTAACCTTTCCACCGCCGGCGCCTCCGTCAGTTTGGCGAAGCCGTGGAATGACCTAACCCTTTTTGCCAAGAATCAGGGTGAAGGTCGAGGCGCTGGCAAAACGGATATACCTCGCGACGAGCAAGGGCATCCCCTTTTTCCATCCTCCCATAGTGAGAGATTGCCGAAGGAACTCGAAAGAGCTTCAGATCCGAGACAATTTCGATACGCCCTGCGTGCCTTGAAAGCGTATTTAAAAGAACATCCTTCAGGATGGAAAGAGTTCACACGGGCGGAGCGCAGAGCCATAACAGACCCCGAGTCCGCACGAACAGGACGGATCAAGGGTTTCACGTGGCACCACGATTCCGTTGACGATGGAGTGCTCCATCTTGTGGACAGGGAGGCGCACCGGCTGCCCCATGTTGGTAGCACGTCACTTACTGGCCGACCGCGTTAGCTTTTTGGATGAACGCAGATGCTCGCTTCCGTGTCTCATGGCGAGGAGAACTTGCAGAAAGAGTGCTTGGTAACGGCACTCTCGGGACTAAGTTTGATCAACACCTTCGCCACGGCGGGAGCCGTCCACAAGGGTAGTGTTGGCGAGATTCGAAAGGTGAAACCATGAAGCTACAAGGACGAGACTTGTCCAACGAAACGCGCGGTGCAGACGTCAAGCTGCTACAAAGCGAGCTGGTACAACTCGGCCTCACTATTGTGCCCACGGAGCTCGAAAAACAGCAGTTCGGTCCGAGCACGTACGAAGCTGTTCTTGCGTTTCAACGACAGCACGCCCGCAGCGGGCTGCAAGCCACGGGTATCGTGGATGAGCGCACGGCGTTGCTGATCAATCAGGCCGTCGACGCTCTGCATCCTGGCGCCCACCTCTTAGTGAGAGGCGTAGTCCGCCAGCAGGATAACCGGGTGCTCCCCTCTGTTGTCGTCCGAGCATTGGAACGCGGTATGCGCAGCGAGACCCTGTTAGGCGAGGCGAAGACGGATAACAACGGATACTACGAGATCACCTACACGGCCGACCAGATTCAGCGGGCTGAGCCAGGTCCGCCCGACCTCCTAGTTCGAGCTTTCAATGCACAAAATGAGCTGTTGGCTGCTTCGAGCATCCTCTTCGACGCTCCGCCGGTTGCAACGATTGATGTCGTTGTTCCGCCGCGACCCGAACCGCCTCGTCTCTCCGAATATGAGCAGCTGCTGAAAGAGATTACGCCGATCCTTGAAGGCGTAACCTTGGCTGACTTAACAAATCAAGATTTGGACTTCCTGTTCGGAGAGACACAGATTGATCGGCAACATCTTGGTTTCCTGCCACTGAGCGCGAAATTGTCTGTACAGACCAGCATTCCCACGGAAGCCTTTTACGGCTGGGCACGCCAGAGTATTCCGCCTTCGCTGGACAGCATTCTACCTTTACCGGATGAGGAACTTCGCCGCGCAATGGAGTCCGCAATCGCCGAAAACATTGTCCCCGCGAAACTGCGAGACTCACTGGCTGACATCCTGAACCGAATTGATCAACTTCGCGCGAAGAAAGCGTTCGACGATGAACAAAAGCTGGTTCCCCATGAGATCCAAGGACAGTTGCTGAACCAAGAGACAGGCGCGGCGCTTACAGCGGGCATTGTCATTCATGCATTCGACCTAGATGCCGGACCTCAACCCAAAGACCTTGGCCAGGAAAGAACGAGCGGTCAGGGCTTGTTCGCGTTGGTATACAGAGCACCCAATGCGCCCCCACCGGCAGCAGCCGTAGGAACCGGGCGAAGACTGCGTTTGGAAATCCCCCTCGATCCGGCGGGGAAGAATATTTTTCAGACAGAGGTTCGTGCGGAGGAAGATAAGCTCCTTCAGATCCAAGTTCCTGTTCCCCCGGTTGTCGAGCCGCCTTCACCTCATCTGGAGGAACTAAACGCGGTAAGCCAGGTTCAATTGCCTCAGAACTTACTGACCTTTCTTGCGCAGCGGAACATTACGACACTGGCTGATGTTCGAAAGGCGGGGGGAGTCAGCTCTCTTGCCGGCCTGCCAATGGCAGCTGATTCTGAATCTGTTCGGATGCTAGAAGCGCATGCAAATCTGAGCATGCTGTCCTCCGACGTTAAAGCCAACGCGCAAATGATTGCGAAGGGGTACGACAGTATTTCCGCCGTGGCCACTGCATCGCGGCCGACGTTCGTAGGCAATCTTCACACGGAGATAGGAGACGTTCAGGCAGCCAAGTATCAAGTGATGGCTCGCGCGCAAATGGCTTTTATGCATAACGTTATTGCCGCTGGCAGGGTGAACATAGCCAACGGCTTTCGTCCGCACGGAGACACGGCTGCGTCTCCCACCCTACAGCTATGCCAATGTAAAGACTGCGAAGCGGCGGTAAGTCCCATTGCTTACTTAGCCGACCTTCTCGACTACGCACTAAAGCACGTCCTAAACGCCGGCGCGACAATGAAGCTGTCTGATCTGGTAGGTCAGTTTTATCAGCCGTTCGACCAACTTCTCGCCTCTTGTAAGGACTCGGATAGGCAGGTACGGCAGGTGCGGCTCTGCATAGAAGTTCTTCGCCGCTTCTTGAAGGCGAATCATTTGTCTCTATCGCAAACCGAGGAGGTCAACTACTTATCCGAAGCTTATCAATTATTGCTCCTCCGTGTCGGTGCTTCCTACGATGATCTTCGGCTGGCTTCCTCCGCGGATGATCAGTTCAGGATCAGCTTGGCAGAGCGCCTCGGGATTGAGTTGATTGGAACACGTCCCAACGATTGCCTAGATGCGCTTCTTCTTGACGCCACGCTTCCCAATCCTGACCCGAAGGCTCTCACCGAGGAGGCTCTGGAAAGGCTCTTTGGTTTGGTGAATACCGACCCTGACCAGCGCAATCCTCTTTCCGATGGAATTACCCGCGACACAAGCAATCAGATCCAGCGCTGGAGCCTCGACGGCGTTCAATGGGGAGTGAACACTGACAGCAATGGAATCATTTACGTCAGTGTGAAAAAGGCAAACGGAAACTTCCGCCTTGAGCTGTGTCGTGACGCTCAGCGGACACAACTGGTCGCATCAGGGCAAGTATCGCAGAGCACAGATCCGTTGAACATCGTGGAAGAAAACTCCAGCGGACTTTCCGGCCGCGTAGAGCTTGCATATAGCTCTGACAACGCCGCAATTGAGTTTGTCGCGTTGCCTCAACTGCTTGCTTGGCGGCTGGGGCATCTGCGGACTTTGTGGAAAACCCAAGACCGGCAAACCAATCTGTATCTGGACATGCCGAGCGACCTCACTGACGAACAAAAGGCAGAACTCCCGCCCGTCATTGACCCCGACGTCATCGGGCCAGATGATTTTCGTTCGCCGTTTCTTAAGGTCAATGCGGCCGCTCCTGATCGACCGTTCGATATATGGTACAAACGACGCGTCTGGGTAAATGCTCAGCTAGACGTTCTGAAAAAACTGAACAACGACTTCACAAACATTCTCAACTCACTTTATACCCCGGTCCAATACGGAGCATTTCCTAGCTTGACTCCTTGGGCCAACACCACTAGCCCCGATGACCTTGACACGCTTGTTGACGGTTTGGCCGCGCCTAGCAGTGCACAGCAGGCGAAAGAAAGACTTGCAAAAGACCTCCTCCTTACGCCGGATAGTTTCTCCCGGCTGATGGTTCTTCGCGGCAAAGATGAGCGCGGAGACAAAATCACGAATGACGAATGGGACGAAATCTATTCGATTCTAGTCCAATCGCAGAAACTCGCTTTCTTTCCTGTTTGGCGAAATGAAGAAGGACTGCAAAACCTTCACCCGATGGCGGACCTTGGCCCGGAGCATTACTGGGTTTCGCAACGGCGACCCAAGGAAGGAAATTGGCCCCCAGCCGCTCAGCTGGGCCCAGTGGTAGATCCTGATCTCCTAAAGCAAGATGAGTTGCCCGAGCCAACGGTCGGCAGGCGTGTGCTCGCAATGTGGCGAAGCCGGCGCGTGCAAATCGACCAGATCAAACAGAACCTCAAATCAGTTCAGAAGAAAAACAGGGACAAAGGCTTCGATGCCATCCTGAGAGAGGCTCTAGGTGATCCTCTACCTTTTGATCTTGGCATATTGAACGTGAGCCTTCCGGGCGACCAAAAGAAAATCACAGATGTCCTCCATATAACGGCGGATGATTTTACTAGGCTCGTGTTCTTGAAGGTTAAGAATGACGATACGAGCCCTCAAAGACAGCCTTTGGCTGACGCGGAATGGGAAGATGTTTTTACGATTCTCACTTCTGCGCAAAAGCAGAGAGCCTCTTATCCTGCTTGGGCGACAGAAGAGCAACAAGCAGGCCTTCAATATTGGCAGATGCTGAAGGCTAAGCTCCCGCTCTGGCGCGCCCCGGCTGACACGCGTCAGGAATGGCAGAGAGCACTGCGGATGCGCAGCCAAGCCCCGATAGTTGACCCTCATGTTATCGGTCCAGGTGATTTGAGAGACCCTGTTAAGGGCGACGCTTCTTACGATCTACGGGAAGCGCGGGGCGAGGATCCGGGGGCGTGGTCCAACACAACGCGTGCAGGTTTGGAGCAGGCGCGCCAGGCAGCCCTCACGGAACTTGCTGGGATTGATGCCGTGCTCATCAAGGCTCTCTTTTCGGACGAAACGTTTGCGGGTGTGCAGGCAGAAATCACTTCGGATCGCACAAACAACGATTTGAACTATGTGTTCAGGCAGGTCTGGGGCGATCCTTTACCGGACTTGAAAGCTCTTCTCGCCGACCAAGCGAAACCCGAGACGAGAGCCGCCATTGCCGCTTCACTGTATCTGACCACCGAGGACTTTCAAACGCTGATGAATATCCAAGCTGGAAGCGGTTCGGCAGCGCAGGCGGACACGCTGCTGGCACGAGCCGTGTTGGTGAAAAGCGTAATTGGGCTAGACGAGCAAAACCGAGCGGGCAACGATATCACAGCGGCTCTCGATCAACTCAGCCTGACAATAGAAGCTTTTGCATTTTTGGTGCGTATGCGTGGGATTGCGGTCAACACCAAGCTGGGCGATTCCGAATGGCTCGATGTTGAAAACATTCTTGTGCAGGCACAGAAGCGCCGCAATTTTGCCCAGTGGCGTGACGATGAAAGAACCTCAAACATCACGCTTGGGCCAGACTATTTCAAGTTTCCTGATATTGACCCTACGACCTTTCCTCCGCAACCCCCCGTTCAGGTGACAAAATGGTTGGCCGCCAGGGACGATCGGATTAGCTGGCAAGATACATTGCAAGCACGAATAGACCAGCAGAAGTCCGTAACTGATGACATAGCTCAAGCTGTGAGCTCCACGGAAGAGGCAGTGCTGCCGAATCTCCGCGACTACCTTGTATGGATGACCAACTCCGAATCCGACTTAGCCGCCAAGGCTGAATGGGTGACAGATCATCTGCTGATCGATGCAAAGAATGATGGCTGCCAACTCACCACGCGCGTTTCCCAAGCCATCGAGACCATTCAAGGCCTGGTGTTCGGCATTCGCACTGGGGAACTCCAGGAGGCATTTCCTAATTTCGTATTGGAAGCTGATTACTTCGAGGAGGAGTGGCAGTGGGTGGGATCTTACGCGATGTGGCGAGCGGCCATGTTTGTCTTCCTTTACCCAGAGAACATCCTGATTCCGAGCCTCTTGAAAGAAAAGACGCCTGCCTTTCGAAAGCTGATCAACGACCTGCGCAGCAACCGCAATCTGACTCCAGGCCGGGCGTGCGATGCTGCCAAACAGTATTCCGAGTATTTGCGAGACGTGTGCAACTTAACGATTGAGACGAGCTGCCAGGCGAAGACCCTCGTCCATCGAGCACAGGGATGTGACAGCACGGCTAACGGCTATGTGTATCTCTTTTACATGTTCGCCCGCAGCGGCAAAACGGATCGACTGTACTGGTCCTCGTATGAAGCACCACCTTCCGATGGCAATGGCACTTCATCCTCTAGCTACTCACAAACCTTCTGGGCGCTGGTCCCAGGCTTTGAGAGCGCACAAGTGGTGAAGGTCCTGGGAGCTGTGCCCTATCAAGTCATCGGAGGCCAGCGCTTTCTTTTTCTGTTCGTTCAGGTAGAGGAAAAGGGAAAGCAGAAACTGTTATTCACACGCTACGATCTTGAGAAACAGGTGTGGGACCAAGAGCCAGAGGACAACATTGATCTTCCGAAAGAGGACACTCGGGATACCGTCAACTTTACTGCTGTTGTCAAGCAACAAGATCAGGAAGAAAAGCCTCCGCATCTTGTGCTGCGCCTGCCCCGCGGTTCCGTTTACGGGGCTTACTTCAACGACGATGGCAGCGCCTTGAGGGCTGACTGGAGTTTAATCATAGGACCTCACAAGGGTAGCGAGTTTAGTGCACTGTTGGCCCTAATAGAAGTCCCAAACGGAGGCTGGTATTACGACTCTAAGCAGGACCTTTGGGTGAGGGAGCACTTTCTCTTCCTGCAACACCAGTCTGACAATGATGTTTTGATCTACTATCGCCTGTTCGGTGATTGGGATGACGGAGTGTGGCGCTCACCCTATTTGGATAATTTCAAGGGGGCCTTCTCCTGGCCGAACAGCATGGATGTCTATCTGGTTGATGGAGCGATTCTCCATCGTGCGGACGCTCCGGTCGGGCAGCAGTCTTTCGGACCCCTTGCTGACCTCAATGGTTGGCTGTCGGACAGCTTGGGGCTGAATCTTAACATGTTGGCCGTTCCGGCGGGGGTGGAGCACAACAACGTACCTTACGAGGGCTGGGGCCTCTACGACTTCCTAACCAACACGGCTGTAGATGCGAATTGGGACTCCACTGAACATCGTCAAAAAAACTTCGACGTCATCGACAAACTGGCGGACCACTGGCTGAATGATGATAAGCCCGAATGGCAGGAGTGGAAACTGGCGGACCAAATGGTCCTTGAATTCTCAGGCATTGACTTAGACCTCGCAATAAAGAGAGGAATGGATGCCGTCCATGGTTGGCCGACAAGCGTCACTAACTTCCGGTACCGCGGTGGCGCGGTTGAAGCCAGCTGGATTTCGACAGGAACACCCGGCGACAGTGTTGCGCCTACCTGCTGGTCCGTGGATGAGACAGATCAAGATTCTTTCCAAAAGTTATTTGCCTACAACATTCGGAAAGGCATAAAGGGTGGCGTGTACCGTTGCACCTTCGATCGTGCCGATGATAGCGGTCTGAGCGAAGTAGATACGGCACGGGTTGCCCCGAGCATTATGTTTGTTCAGAAAATGCTTTTTAGTCCGATACCATTGGCTGACAATGCCTTCACGGATCCCTATCAGATCGCGTCATCAATGTCTGGGGACGACCGGCAGTTTCGACGCCAGCAGATGTCTCAAGTTTACCTCTCAAATGAGGGAGACGGACCCCGCTCGAATCTGAACTATTTTGATGAGGCGTACTACTTTGTTCCCATACATTTGGCTCTGCAGCTCCAGGCGGCGGGGCAGTACAACAGTGCACTCGATTGGTTTCGCATCGTCTACGATTACAGCGTAACAACTGACCAACGAAAGATATGGTACGGTCTGCAGCGCGAAGAGTCACTTCCGGCTACCTATGACCGCACAGCTGACTGGCTGCTTGATCCCCTCAATCCACATTCCATTGCTGGAACACGTGAGGATACCTACACTCGCTTTACCATCTTGGCCTTAGTCCGTTGTCTACTGGGTTTCGCTGATGCTGAGTTTACCCGCGACACAGCCGAGTCCGTGCCACGTGCTCGCATGCTGTACCTGACAGCCTTGGAGTTGCTCGACGTCCCAGAACTCAACCAGAGCCCGGACCCATGCGAAAGTCTTATCGGCCAATTGAAGATCGATGTCGGCGGTCCTCCGTGGGCTCCGGTGATAATGGGAACAAAGAAGTCGTTGTCAGCCATTAAAAATCCGCGAGTTTTAGCCGGTGCACTGAATGGGGTCAACGAGGCTCTAAATTCTGGAGATTCCTTGTCATTGCGCTTTGAGAAGGCGAAGGAAATAACCAATCAGGCCAAAGGTTCTGAGCCGGCCACGGCCACTCTGGGGCAAGCCCTTGAACGGGAGCAGGCAATACGGGCCGGGGCGCAGACTGCTTTGCTGACCCAGTCTCTGGTCGTGCACGCATTGAATAACGTAAGCCACGTGACAGGCAATGATTTCCTCCGAGCGGTCGCTGCAGTCTCAAAAGTATCATTCAAAGTACTTGAGAGCCAAAAGGTCGAGATGGCTTGGTTACGCGATAGTGCAGCGACGATTAAGTCCACGGCTACGAGGGACTTCGCAATAGGAGTGCGATCTATTCCCAACGGAGTGAGCGCCAGCGCGGCGCCGACTTCTTTCGAATTGCCCGAGACAGCGCAACTGAACAAACCCTATGCCGGTCTAAAGAAGAGTCAGAAGTGGCCGGTCCCCAGCGTCCCGGGGCCGTCGGTTCTTTTCTGTGTTCCCCCGAATCCCATTCTGCAGGCACTGCGCCTCCACGCCGAGCTGAATCTTTATAAGATTCGCTCCTGCCGCAATATCGCTGGAATGGAGAGACAATTAGACCCCTACTCGGCACCTACGGATACCATAAGCGGACTCCCGACTATAGGTATGGGCGGCCAACTGGTTCTTCCGGGAACCATCGCCCTGCAACCCACGCTCTATCGTTATTCGACGCTCATTGAGAGGGCGAAGCAACTGGTTGGTCTGGCTCAACAAGTCGAAACAGCTTATCTCTCTGCTCTTGAGAAACGCGACGCCGAGGCTTACACGCAGTTAAAGGCTCGGCAGGATTTGCAGGTAGCTCGCGCCGGAGTGAGGCTCCACGATTTGCAGGTTAAGCAGGCCCAAGACGGCGTAGGACTGGCCGAGCTCCAGCAGGAGAAGGCTCAAGAGCAATTCGACCACTACAGTGCACTGCTTGACGACTCTCTTGTCAATACCTTCGAAATTGAGGCTCTCGTTTTCATGTTCATAGCATTTTCTCTTCAAAACGCAGCCGCCGGGTTCTCCGCGGGGGTGGGAGATGTGGGGGGAGCTCTCTCGAGCGCAGCCCAAGCAAACCAAACGGCCGCTCAAATCTTTTCGACAATGGCGAGCCTTGAGCTTCGGAAAGAGGATTGGCAATTCCAACGGGAATTGGCTCAGCAGGACATCAAGATCGGCGAGCAGCAAGTTAAGATCGCTAATGATCAGGTTCAAGTTGCAGGACAAGAGCGCACAATCGCAGTCTTGCAATCCGATCACGCACAAGGCACTATAGATTTTCTCTCTAACAAATTCACCAACGTAGAGCTATACGACTGGATGAGTGGAGTATTGCAGGGAGTCTACAGTTTCTTCCTGCAGCAGGCCACCGCTGTGGCTCAGCTTGCCGCCAACCAGCTAGCGTTTGAGCGGCAAGAGGTCCCGCCTCCCTACATACAGTCTGACTACTGGGACGCGCCCAGCGACAATACCGGAGATGGCCAGGCTCCAGATCGCCGCGGTCTAACCGGCTCAGTTCGTTTGCAGCAGGATATCTATCAACTCGATCGATATGCTTTCGATACCGACAAACGCAAACTTCAGTTGAGCAAAACCATCTCGCTGGCGCAAATGGCCCCGACAGAATTCCAGCGTTTCCGTGAAAGCGGCGTGCTGCCGTTCGCCACACCCATGGAAATCTTCGACCGCGACTTTCCCGGCCACTATTTGCGCACGATCAGGCGGGTCAAGACTTCTGTAGTGGCGCTGATCCCACCTAACCTCGGAATTCGGGCAACTCTTTCGACACTTGGCACTTCCCGAGTCGTGATTGGCGGTGATGTCTTCCAAACCGTACTAGTGAAGCGCTCGCCTGAGCAAGTCGCGCTGAGCTCGCCACGTGATGCGACTGGGCTTTTTGACCTGGATATCCAACCGGATATGCTTCCGCCCTTCGAAGGAACCGGTGTGGACACCCATTGGGAATTTCGAATGGCAAAGGCAGGCAATCTTTTCGACTACAGCACGATTGCCGATGTGCTTGTGACGATAGACTACACGGCACTCAACAGCTTCGATTATCAGCAGCAGGTGATCCAATCGCTTAGGCCGACAATCAGTGCCGATCGTGGATTCAGTTTCCGCTATCAATTCGCAGACCAATGGTACGACCTGCATAACCCTGAGCAGACTTCCACACCGATGGCCGTGACATTCCAGACCACTTCACAAGATTTTCCTCCAAATTTGAGTCGTTTGAAGATTCAACAAGTGACGATGTATTTCGCGCGAGCTGATGGAAAGACATTCGAGACACCTGTCACGCAGCTGCAATTCAATGAGCAAGCTGGAGGAGGGCCGGTTGGCGGAGGAGCGGTTTCTATCGATGGGATCATCAGCACGCGCAATGGCAACGGAGGGAGTTGGGCCGCAATGCTCGACAGCTCGCCATTTGGAGAGTGGATGCTGGTCCTGCCGAACACGGGAGAGATCAAGAATCGGTTCAAGAACGAAGAGATCCAAGACATCCTCTTTGTGGTCACATATTCTGGCCGTGTACCCGACTGGCCAGCATAAACAGGACTAGACTTGCGTAGGGGGCACGTTCGATGAGCTGAATGGACCCCTACCCGCGATCGGCCGGACCTGACATTCTGACGGGACCAAGAACGGATCGTATCCCACGCCAAGGAGGACCGTATGTCGACAGACGGAGTTACTCTTCTAGCCGTGCTCTTGATCGCAGCATTTGCCATCGAGCGGATCGCTGCCGGGATTCTCTTTCTCCTCACGCTTTTTCATGTTCTTTCGGATTCCGAACTGAGTGAAAACGCTGTGCAGCGAGCGACAGAAAGGAGGAAATGGGCCTTATGGCATTTCCTCATTTCGGCAGCAATGGTGATTGTCGTCTTGTTTTACCTCGGTGAATACCGTTTTCTTGATGCTTTGGGACTCGGTGGCGGTGCCGGTTCTTCCCACCTTCCTCTATGGCTCGACCACGTGCTCCTGGGAGTGGTTCTCGTCGGCGGTTCCGAGCAGATGTCTTCCTTTCTGAGAATGGTTGGTGCCCCCAGTGCGGGCAGTCAGGCCAGTGGGGCGCAGGCTGTCGAGGTGTCCGGGAAGCTAACGCTCGACGATGGCCCCGCCAAAAAGGAAACTCGGTAGGCCACTCCGTGAAGGGTAAGGTCGAGTTTCGCGGAAAGCTGTTTGCGCTGGCTAGTTCTCGCCGAGAAAGTCAGATCTCTCCTCGCCGCAAGGCTCTGCTGTTCGCCGGTTTCATCGTGGCTCTGAGTTTGGTCGCCAAGTCGCCACCATCGCTACGGATTAGTCCTGTCCCTCAATTTCCTGAACTCCCTGTGGGGCATCAAAGCCCTCTGCAAGCTGTGAGTATTCTCAATTCTGGCTGGGGGCCAGTCCATATCCAGGAGGTCCGGCTGACTGGAGACTCTCCTCGAGATTTTCGGTCTCTCTCTGAAAGGTGTGCGGATCAACTTCTCCTGCCTGGTCGATCCTGCACGCTCGCTCTGTCTTTCGCGCCACAGAGTAGCGGGCGGAGGAACGCAGAGCTTTCTGTCATATCGGAGGGGAGAGTCCTTCCGAATTATCTGCCGCTGATCGGCGTCGCCGACCAGAGAAGTTCGCTTGAGTCATGTCCGGCGGGCATCGAATTCGGCAATGAAGCGGTCGGCGTCGCAAGCACGTGGCGGCAGTGCAAAATTCGCAACCTCACAGAGCACGCGTTACAGATAAGCAGCCCGCGAATCACCGGCGACACACCCAACGATTTCCAACTTGGCGACAACACTTGTGCTTCTCGTCTACCTGCGGGCGGTTCATGTTCCGTGAGCGTCCGCTTCATTCCGCGCGTATCAGGCGAGCGGCGCGCTGAGGTAGTATTCGACGACGGTAGCGGAGACGTGCCCCATGGGATACTTGTATCGGGACGCGGCACTGCTGCAGATCTGTGCATGGATCCGGAGCTGGTCTCATTTCCCGGCTTACCAGTGGGCCAGCTCTCTCAGTTCGAGTCCGTCCTAGTCCGCAACTGCGGCTCCGCGGACGTTCACATCGCAGAGCCTACCTCCGGCGGAAACGCAGCCGGTGACTTCATCCTGGAGGCAACACCCTGCAACTCCGTGATGCTGGCGCCGCTACCATCATCCTGCCTGACGACTCTCCAGATGCGCCGCATATTATCCACCTTCAAGGGACTGGGGATACCAAGACCCAGCCAAGCGCTCTGATTACACCCGAAACTGTATCTTTCGGAGAGCAGGTCATCGGCAGGACATCTGGGCCCCGCCGTGTTGTCGTTCTCTCTCAAGGGAAGGTTCCATTGGAAATCGGACCGGTAACCTTCGCGGGCGAGAGACTGCCCCAGTTTGTGCTTGAAACGAAATGTTCGAATCGCGTGCTCGGCACGAAGGAGCAATGCGAGATAAATGTCTACTTTCGTCCCACAGATGCGCGCAAATTCGAAGCTGAGATCTCGATACCGCACAACGCGGTCGATGCGCCTCGATCCCTCATTATTGAAGGCGTGGGCCTTGCTCCCACAGGCTGGTGCTGTCTGCGCGGGAAAGTATTCCAGAGCAAGGAATTCATTTGCGTGCTACAGAAAGGCCGTTACTTTCAGGATCAAACTGCCGCGGAACAGGCGTGCACCTCTTCTCCTCCACCTTTGCAGCAAACACCATTGCAGCCGCCGACCGGTCTCGAGCCCGGGACTACTGCACAAGCCGACAGTCAACCTATCTCCTGCGATACTCTCGTTCTGCACTGGGATTCCACTGCAGCGCCTGGGGGCTATTTCGTTCAGTTAAAAAAACTACCGAACTTAGCGGGCACGGCAACTGTCGTCTTTGAGAATCGGGTGTTCGGGAATCAACTCAAGCCGCCATCCCCGTTGGAGGTAGGAACGTACGAGTGGACTGTTGCGTCCTCGCGTACTTCGGGAGAAAGAAGTGGGTCTGCGCCCCTTCGATATTTCAAATGCAATCCCCATATTAAGGCTCCTTTAGCTCATTTGAATTGGCGTGCCATTGCACAACGGCCTATTCAATAGCAGAGACGCCATGGGTCGTGCTGCAAATCCCAGAGCAAAATTTGTGTACAGGTTGTGTACAGGAAGGCGGGTTTGAAGGGCCTGAAATTGGACCTAAGCAACGCAGAATCAACAACAGACTCTTGAGCTACAGGCCCCAACATCGGGGGGGAACCCTTCACAAGTATCTCATTGTACAGTGGTTTAACGTATTTCGCAAATGTGCGGAATCCCGCTTCGGTACAAGACAGCAACTTTTCCGATCCACTTACTGTGCACGATCGCCAATTCGCGGTTCCGTCCATCGTGGAATATACAGCCCACGAAGCGTCAAGATGTACTGGCTCAGCCAGGAAATGCAGTGTTTTCGCGTAGATCCGATCAACAGACAGAACCACAATGCGGGTCGCTTGAAGATAAACTCCTAAAAAGGAACGAGCCCTACAGTTAGGGAATTGAGCTTAGAACGACGCCGAGATCACGGCCACCTGAGCTTATAACTCAAAACAATTCTCGGCCTGCTTCCCTCATCGGCTCGAAATTCCATTGAATCCGGTCGACCGCGCGGGAGTACCGACGGTCTAACTTCAGCATTGCTGACAATCCAAGAGTTATCTCTCGTGGCAGTTCCCGGTTTTGCCGACCCGTTCGCGTCACGCGCTCGCCTCGCGTGCCGCCTCTTGCAACGCCATCATCACCCTGACGTAAGGGCGGGGACCATAGCTCACCCTTGCGACGCCATGCTCTGCTAGTGCGCACGCGGGCGGAGTGGTGTCGCCGACCATGATGTTGAGCGGGAGCGGCGACCCTTCAGCCAAACGTGCGATCAGAGTGATATTCGCCAGACCGGGCGCGAAGAGCCCGTCCGCGCCAGCTTCCCTATATGCGCGGGCTCGCTCAATCACCTCAACAAGCACGCCCTTATCGTGCTGTTCGGGCGGTGTCTGGAAAAAGACATCTGTCCGAGCATTAATGAAGAACGGGATATTGGCTGCGTCGGCCGTTTGGCGAGCCCGGCGGATGCGAGTGGCCTGATCGACGGTCTCACGGAGTTTTCCGCTCGCTGGAAAGCTGTCCTCTAGGTTGCAGCCTATGGCCCCCGCGTCAATCGCAGCAGCAATGGTCTCTCCGACCGCTTCCGATGCGTCGCCATAACCGCTTTCCAGGTCGATTGTCACTGGCAGGTTCGTCGCTCCGACGATTCGGCGTAGATTTTCGATGGCTAAAGTTAGCGGTGTGTGTTCGCCATCGGAGAAGCCGTTTGCATTGGCGACCGACCAACTACTGGTCGCGATGGCCTTGGCCCCACTCGCGGCGACGGCCTTTGCGCTGCCTGCATCCCAGATGTTAAAGAGAACGATCGGCTTTCCGGGAATATGCAATGCCCGGAATTGCTCGGCTTTCCGCGTCTGATCGGTCATTCTCATCGCGCCGCCTGTCGTGCCACCTGCCAGTGAGCACGTAGTTCCTTGTCGAACTCCTCCCATCGTTCTTCGGGAAAGAAAATTCTCGCGCCCTTGAACTCGACGCGGCGTC
>WNFR01005841.1_pt1 | contig 24343 bp, 22 predicted proteins | sample 5400221 | NCBI WGS metagenome assembly WNFR01 (sample SAMN13153357, study PRJNA577476) | soil metagenome | isolation source: 40 cm soil under Madrone tree | place: USA:California | collected 2016-06-14 | reverse complement strand
CGAAGGGCGCATATAAACGCGAACAACACGTTCAGCGTTCAGGGCATTGCCAACCGAAAAACAACGAGCCGTTTGATAAATCGGAAAGTCAACCAACCAACGTCAGCGGCGAAAGTCTTTCGATCGACAGTATGAAGATCGATCCCGACAATCCGGATACACTGAAAAGTGAAGGTTTTGAATCTCTCGTCCGAGGCAAAGTTTGCAGACATCAAAGTGTCACAAGCCGATGTGCCGTGGCGTCCCGGCGATTACTCAGCGCCGGATTCACCATTTCAAAATGGTGAATTCTCGATCCGCCTTGATGCAGGCGAAGAACGAGAACTTGAATTGATCTGGAACACAGAAGGGGAATCCTGGAGGGATGACGGAAGACCTCACCTCTTGCATCGAGTCAGAGCAGAGGCATATGAAGACGGCCAGAAAAAGGATGCAAAAACGGAAGACCTGAATATCGCACCTAAACCTGTAATTTTGGTTCACGGATTGTGGAGCAACGCAGATGCCTGGATTCCTACTTACCAGAACGCTTTGACCCTCGGTCACAGCTATGGCTGGAAAGCATATCCGGTTGGCGAAAAACCCGCACACGGACATATGAATACGGGTGGTTCGTTTATGTCACCCGAAAAGTCAGCATCGATCTATGACAATGCGGACGAACTGGCAAAGTATGTTAGATATGCGCAGGAAGATGCCAATGCCTGGCATGTCGACATGGTTGCACACTCGATCGGCGGGCTGATTGCGCGATTGTATATTCACAAATCCATGCCCGATATGCCCGACAACGCGCCATTGGTAAAGCACCTTGTTATGCTCGGAACTCCGAACGCGGGTGCAACCTGTGCCGACACGATGGACGCGAAATTCAAGTTGTATGGGGAACACGTGCAGGCGATCAAGGATGTGACTCCTGAAGCGGTTGCGATGTTCAATCAATATGTTAACAACCGCAAGCGAGTGAAGTTTTCCGCCCTCGCAGGAAACAGTGTGCCCATAACATGCGGTGGCTATATCTGGAATGACGGCTTTGTGTCGGTAGAGTCGGCAATCCACGGCATCGAAGATTTCGCGTATTCAAACAGCCTTCACATGGTATTGACGAACATGAGGAATTTTGGAAACTTCGTTGAGCCACACCTGGTCACAGGGCCAAAGGGTACTTATCCATTGAGAGTCAGATCCGATCCAAACGACTTCGACAGATGGAAGATCGAGAATCCTGGTTTCAGCAAAAGTTTTGGTTTTCCGGGAATTTTGGAACCGAATGGACCGTCGACCTTTTCCCTGGGATCGATATTCGTCAACGCGGCTTATGCAGAACATCAAAGCGGTAATTCGCCCGACACTGGTGGAAGTGTGCTTCTGAAAAAAGTTGAAGACTCAGCGACGTTCTCCAGAGAGTTGAAACTATCACCGAATCAATCAACCGAGATCGAAGTTCCAGTTTCGACGGGTAACAGCTTCGGTCTGACTCTGATGGCCGCATCCCAGGTATCAGCAACGTTGGTTGACGATAAAGGAACAGTTCAGGGCAGGAATACTGCAAATAAGGAACAGGCTAACGCTTTCTTCCGCTCGATGTTTGTCGACAAGCCGGTCGTAGCCGGAAGCTGGAAACTTAAACTGGAAAATACGTCCTCGTTCGAACAAGTAGTTCTCGTGGCCGGCTGGGCAGACAAAAGCACAACTCCGCCAGCTCCTATTCGAGTGGCGTCACTCGGCCTAAAACAAAACCTTTAGCGTCGTTCACACAATTATCTGAAGCCGTCAAATTGTATTGACACCCAACTGGACGGCTTCACTTAACCGGAGTTTCCACCGCATCGTGGATTCGCGCCATCTCGCTCTCCTGATCGCGAAACTGGATTTCGTAGAATTCGGAATATAAACCGCCGTGTGCAAGCAATTCTTCATGCGTTCCGCTCTCGACCACGACTCCCTTGTCGACCACAAAAATTACATCTGCTCGTCTGATTGTCGACAACCGGTGTGCGATCACAATCGATGTCTTCCCTTCCATCAAACGCGTCAATGCATCGAAGACCAATTCTTCCGAGACAGCATCCAGTCCTGAAGAGGGCTCATCGAGAATCAGAATCGGAGCATTCCTAATCACTGCACGCGCAATTGCAATTCGCTGGCGTTGCCCTCCGGATAGCGTTTCGCCGCGCTCTCCGACCATCGTGTCATAACCCTGTGGCATCTTTTCAATAAATTCGTGGGCATTCGCCAATTTTGCCGCCTCGATGATCTCTTCCCTCTTTGCTTCCGGTCTTCCATATGCAATGTTTTGTCGGATTGTTGCTCGGAATAGCAGACTTTCCTGTAAAACGAAACTGATCTGCTGACGCACTGACTTGATCTTGAACTTTCGCACGTCCGTGCCGTCGATTTTGACGGTTCCGGCAGTCGGATCATAGAAACGCGGTATCAGGCTTACGATCGTCGTCTTCCCTGCGCCCGTTGGACCAACAAGCGCAGCAACTTGTCCGGGCTTTATATTCAGGTTCAAGTCCTTCAAGATCGGATTTCCATCTTCATAAGCAAAATAAACATGATCGAATTCAATCTGACCTTTAAAGCGCGGCGCGTTCCGTGAGCCCCGCAGATTTCGTACCAGTCGTTCTGTATCCAGCACCTCCTGGATACGCTCGAAGCCGACGACCGCCTTTGAAATGGTGTCCGTCATCTTCGACAGTTCGCGCATCGGCTTATACATTTTGCCCAGATACAACAGGAAGACCAGCAACGACCCTGAGGTCAGCTGTCCACTTAATACCAGTCGCGTGCCATACCAAAGCACGACACAGGTGCCGCCTGCGACAATGACTTGAACTATCGGAGCAAGTTTCGCCTTTACCCCTCTGGCCCGCAGCGCCATCTCCACACTTTCTTCGCTTTGCCGTTCAAAGCGCCGCTGCTCGTAATCCTCCCTGGTAAATGCTTTTACCACCCTGATCGAGGAAAGTACCTCTTCCAGAATTGAGACAACTTCGCCTTCCTTTTTCCTGACCTCACGCGAGGCCTGCTTTATCCGCCGCGTAAAGCTATATACAACCAGCGCCAAAGCGGGTGCTACAGAAAGCGCAATGAGCGTGAAGCGCCAGTTCAAATAGAACATTACCGCTATCATGCCCAACAGAGTCATTATATTCACGACTACGCCGAGCAGAACATTCGAGATTACGTCCTGAATCGAATCTATATCGCTTGTTACTGTGCTGATTAAATCACCGGTTCGCTTTTTGTCATGATACGAAAGTGACAACCTTTGTATGTGGTGGTAAAGGGTTCGACGCAGATCATGCATCACCCATTGGCCCACGGACGTTGTTAAGTATTTTTCTGCGTACGAACTAAGCGCTCCTGCGATCGCAATTACCAAAACAGCCAGCGCCGCGAAGCTCAAAAGCGCGAACTTGTCTGTACCAAAAGTAGAAGTGGCAATGGAAGTCATCCAGGGAGGAGTGGGCTTTGAACCCAACACGTGGTCAAAAACCACTTTCAACGGCCAGGGATCCAACAGGTCTGTAGCGCTTTCAGCTATGACTGCCACAAAGGCAACAGTGAGGGTCTTCCAATGTGGACGAAGCAGATCAGTTATCTGGAACTTTTTCATAGAGGCGAATCGAACTCCGTTATCTCAGCCGCGAGACTTCGTCTGGTAAATGTTCCAGCTCAATTATTCTTCGCCGAACGGTATCAGTCAACAACGCTATCTGGTGCTCGTTATAGTTGGCCGCTTGAAAAGCATCGGTAATTTGCTTTCGGCTTAGCCCTGACATCACATTTCCCAGCCACCTTGCATCAGTTACCGAAACATTTTCAAGTATTCTGCTTTTCTTCTTGTGAAAGCTAAAGTAAACACGGTTGTGTTTTATTTCCTTGATGAATTTCAATTTCGCAAAGTCATTGGGTTTGTTTCGGCTTCTGGTGAATCGCTAAAATGGTGAAAAGCCTCCGGACTTGCCGAAAGTCGCACCCAGGTCACCGATCACGTATTCATCGTTTCACCTCATTGAAGTCTTTAAAGCCCGTTCTTTGGAGCCAGCTGCTACGTGGTACTTGTCTTATCCATCACCGCGATTCTTAACCCTTTAATCTGCCGATTGAATCTGCCGGAAAACGCATTAGCGAACGTCTACGATTCCATCTTTCGACCAGGGCCAATAAGCGTTCGCAGCCCGGAAACGTCTTATTTCTGGACACAACTTAGCGAAGCCATTCAGAACAGCAAGTTATGTTCCAGCGTCTTTAGTTTATAAATTTAGAGGCAGCCTGAGGTACTGAAGGAAATTCGGAATGTGTAACAATTACATGGACATCTATCCGGGGGAAAAATTCTTCACCAGTTATGGATTCCGAGAACTTTAAAAATGTTCAACGCCGATTGTGTATGAGGTCCCGGAGGTTACCAATTAGGGTCACACTTCCGGTGTTCTGATATTACAGCTCCAGTCAATCACTGCCCCCTCGCTCGAATTCAGATTCCAAGGAAGGCGAGTTGATCTATGACCTGCCGCATCGACAGTGTAGCCCTTGGATGTGAAGCTTCGAGTTCTGCAATTGCATCCTTTAATCGCTCGCCCAGGCCGATATATTGTTGGGGCGAGTCGCTTCCCTTTTCGAGAATGTTTCGGATGTCTAATGCTAACCTCTCTAATAGCTCACGCTCGTTCTTGTCAGGAGATTCAGCCTCCTGGAGTTCAGCATGCAGCTTTTCTAGTTGCGATTGGATTGGCTGATTGTTCATAGCTTGATAGCCTCCCGTGAATGCGAATAATCCAATTGGTCTATATACTTCCAGCCTGCCGGAAATAAATTTGAAATTCGTCTGCCACACAAAACGCTGTCGAGGATTCTCTTTTGTTAACTGTACTACAATTTTCTGCCTTTTGGCCTCCCTCCACATCTTTCAGTAGCTGAGCGCGGCATACGACACAAATTGTGAGTCGATTTCAGCTGATCACGAACCCAGAAATACCCCCAGCCCACGGACGGAGGCTCGTGCGTAGATCGGCTCCAGAGCTTCAATTAAACCCTCATTGCCGCGCCAAAATGGGAATTTGCCTAAACGTTTCGGCATCGCGACCGAGATCGGCGGGACATTGATCTCGCCAAAAAAATCAGCCGGCAGGTCGCCGCCACTCCAAAAGCTGACTGCGCTTGCCGCGATCGGCTCGCGCGACGCGCCCTGCGCCGCCGTCTGAGCTTGCGGATTATGCGTTTCGAGAAAGGCCCCAGCCCCAGTCGTGTCCAGCAGTTCGATCAACTCTTCGCGGCTCAGCCCTCTCAATCGGAAGACCAGGAACGGGTCGCGGTCGAATTCCTCGCCCAGCAGGTAATAGACCGCCGCAATGTGTTTGCAGGGGTTGGACGAGTCGGGGCAAGAACAATTGGTTTCCAGGTCGCGCAGCTTCGTAGGGAAAAGCGACAGCTGGGCCTTCGTAAAAGCTTGCTCGATCTCCTCCGGCATCTCGCCCGCCAGCAGTTTGGCCGCGAAAAGGGCTTCGAGCGAGAGCGCCTGCGCGAGTTTCTTCCAGGAAGCCTCCGGCAGCACTTTTATTTTGATCGTAACGCGGTATGGCTTGGAAGATGAGCCCTGGACCTTCGCTGTGACCCCACCTTTACTTATTTCAACATTCATCACCTGGCCCTTGCGCGCGTAGGAGCGCCCGCGGCTGAGGCGCGCGCCGATGTCGAAACTTTCGAGCACGGCGATCCAACGCTTGGCCCACCAGCTTTCGCCGAACGCGCCTCGTTTGGATTGCGCTTTGATACCGCCTTTGACGGATCGTGGCTTTTTCCGCTCGTAAAAATCCCCAAAGTCCCATCGTCCCATATAGTGTCCTTATCCTCTTCTAAGATACTCCTTCTCGCCAGAGGAAGTAGGCTTCGATCCATTCGTAGCCTACGGGCCTCGGCTTTTGGTATTCCAGAGAATTGATGTCTACCTGGTATTTGCGCCCGTTTCGCTCGCAAACTGCGAAGAGGCCATAGCCTTCTTGCGGCCACTCGAAGCCGATCACGGTAACTTTCTCGCCGATTACCTTAGCCTGAAAGGGACATTCCACATTGTCCTCGATCATCGTCAGGAGTCCGGCATGCTGCTCCTCGTCGCCATAACAATCGATAGTCGCCTCATCGATCAGCGCCGCCAACCGTTTGCGGTCTACAGCCGATCTACGTTTCATCATTTCGACCCCCAATGATTCCCCCCCGAACTACTCGGCGACTGCTCCTTCGCGCAATGCGAACAACTCTTTAAGTGCGGCGGTCGACAGTTCGGTCAGCCAACCTTCGCCTGCTCCGACGATACTAGCGGCCAGTTCCTGCTTGCGCTCGATCATCTCGTCGATCTTCTCTTCGAGTGTCCCCATGCAGAGGAACTTGTGGACCTGAACATCCTTCTTTTGTCCGATGCGAAAGGCGCGGTCGGTCGCCTGGTTCTCGATCGCCGGGTTCCACCATCGGTCAAAGTGAAAGACGTGGTTCGCGGCGGTGAGGTTGAGTCCAGTACCGCCGGCTTTGAGCGAAAGCAGAAAAATATGCGGGCTGTCGTTTGCACTCTGAAATCGTTTCACCATCAGGTCGCGCTGACTCTTCGAGACTGCACCGTGCAGAAAAAGCACTTCGTTGCCAAACGTCTCCTGCAGGTGGTGTTTGATGAGCGTGCCCATCTCGGCAAACTGCGTGAACACGAGCGCCCGTTCCCCGCTTACCAAAACCTCCTCCAACATCTCAGTTAGGCGCGCCAGCTTCCCGGAACGGCCAGGTATGACTGAATTGTCGCCTAAGAACTGCGCCGGGTGATTGCACACCTGCTTCAATTTCGACAGTGTCGCCAACACGACGCCCTTGCGTTGGATACCTTCCGTTTCGTCCAGCGCTCCACTCGCGTCTTTGACGACCGCCGCGTAGAGCGACGCTTGCTCTTTCGTAAGCGTGCAGAAGACTTTCATCTCCATCTTCTCCGGCAGGTCGGAGATAATCGTCTTGTCCGTCTTCAGCCGACGCAGAATGAATGGACCCGTCAGGCTTTTTAGCCTTCGTGTCGCTTCCTCATCGCGATTGGCTTGAATGGGAACGAAGAAGTTGCGTTTGAACTCCGCCAGCGTTCCGAAAAAGCCGGGGTTGAGAAACTCCATGATTGACCAAATGTCACCAACGTTGTTCTCGACCGGTGTGCCTGTCAGCGCGATGCGGTAGTCCGAAGTAAGCGCGCGCGCTGCCCGTGCCTGTTTCGTTTGCGAATTCTTAATGTTCTGCGCCTCATCGAGGATGATGCCGTCCCATTCCACCTCTTTAAGGAACTCGAAATCGCGGTGCAGGAGCGCGTAGCTTGAAAGCACGAGTGCGTGCTTTTCCGCTTCATTCTTGAAAGCCCTGCCCTTTGAACGCGTCAACCCGTGATGCACCATCACGGGCAAGGCAGGCGTAAAGTGTGCAGCCTCTTTCTGCCAGTTACCCACCACCGACATCGGGCAGACCACCAGCGTTGGGCGCTGACCGTTCGCTTGCCAGTTGCTTTGAATGAAAGCCAGAGTCTGCGGCGTCTTTCCAAGACCCATATCGTCGGCCAGACAAGCGCCCAGCCCCCAACGGCGCAGGAAATTGAGCCACGAATAGCCGCGCACCTGATAAGGCCGGAGCGTTCCAATAAAACCATCCGGCGCAGGCGCTTCCGTAAACTTCGCACGCCCTTCCAATTGGTCAAGCAAGTCGCCGATCCAGCCGGTCGCAGAGACGCCCGCGAAAGCAATTCCGCCCGGGACTACTGTGTTCGCGCCAAGAGCCATCTGCACAAGGTCACGCACCTTTGCTTTACCATTCGCATCCTTCTTCCAGAAGGAGATCGCCGCCTGGATCTCTTCGGCGTTCAGCTCAACCCACTGCCCGCGGATACGGACGAGTGGGGACTTGAGCTTCGCCAGCATCTCCAACTCTTCGAGCGAGAGCCGCTCTTCGCCGAGCGCGACTTCCCAGTCGAATTTGATGATCTTTTCAAGCGACAGACCACTGCCGCCTTGAAATTTTGGACTATTGACGACAGCGCGCGCCGCAAGTTTCAGTTTGGTGCCCTTGCGCGTCCACCAGGCGGGCAGCATCACCCCGAACCCGGCCTGCTCCAGTAGCCATGCCTGCTCTTGCAGAAATTCGTGCGCGCCAGTTGCGTCCATCTCATAGCCGCTGGGCATCGCGGCTTTGAGACTGCGCTCGACGCCTCGCACGAGCTTCGACGCTTGGCCCAGAGCTGACAGCAGGTACTCGCGCGGCATGAAAGCTCCGCGCTTCAGGAGCGTTGCCGATTGTCCCTTGGCTTTCCAGGCCTCAGTAGCAGAAATGATCAGGCTTGGGTCATCCGTGGCTTGCAGCAGGTAGCGGACATTCCAGGCGTCTTTGTGAGTACCGGGAGAAAAAGTGTTCGCCGCTCCCGAGCGCCGACTCGACTGTTTGACCGGTTCTTCGGGTTCCTCAAGGCGGAAACAGAGTCGGAAGGATGCTGTGGCCTGGACGGTGATGGGGCGTTGCCACTCGCGCACCTGTTCGGCCAACCGCAGAAGCTCTGGCGCATCACCGGTCATCTCCCCTTCGCCAGAGCGCAAAGCCTGGAGCCACAGGTCATGCACGCTCTCAAATGCCCCCGACTTCTTCCGTTTCGACCCTGAACCGGAAGGACGACTGTCCGGCGTACGGGCTGAACGGATCAGTCCGTCAACGATCTCTTCGAGGAATCCGGTGAGAACGGCGCTTGCCGGCAATTCTGGCGGGGTAGTCGTTTCGCGGTCGGTCAAAGCGCGACAGGAGTGCGGCATGGCCGCAGCGAGCCGCACGAGCCTTTGCGCGTCAGACCCGGCAAAGACCGGCTGCCAGCGAGCGCACGGGGCAACGTCTTTCATTTCAATTCCGGGAAGAAACGCCTGGCGCGCAACGATACTACCGGCGAATCGTAGCGCTTGCGCCCAAAATGCCAGGTCTGGGCCGATGATGACGCCCTGAGCCAGAGTCTCCTTTCCTACACACAAACAAAGTAATTCAATCGTTTGCTCGGTCGGCATGGCGAGCACCGGTACCTTCCACGGTACCAACTTCGCTTGTGAAACTGCCTCAGGCAGTTCCGCAATAAGCGAGCTGGAGACCAGTGGGCAACCATCAACTGACGGCAGCCAGGCGATCACAGTCTCGGTTGTGACTTTACTTACGTCCAACAACCCAGCACCGGCGACCGCCCCCGCCAGCGCCTTAGCACCGGCCGCATGCGGCGAAGCAGATGGCTCCGGCGGTGTCTGGACTGTCCGTCTGCGACTTTTGGTAGGCGGGGGCGCCGGCTCGGCTGGCTGTTCTCCCCAGAGCATTAACCGGCTATGACAGACTGCAGCATGAAGGATAATCATAAGGGCAAAGATAAAGTTGCTCAGACGCTCATCAAGTCGAAGTGACTATATATCATATCGTGAATTATAAAACTTCTCTCTCGATCCGCCGCGATTAAAGAGGTCAGATCAGCCACTCCACCCGCTCGGCCCAATTTGTTGAGCCACTTTCTGTGGAACCGCTTCCGTTATAGTCGGCAAACCAAATTTCGGCCGCCCGTTCTACTCTTTACTGGAAATTTTACACTTTCTAAATGTATATTATGTGCTGTGAAACAATTCAAAGAAGTTGAACTGAAGAGGGCCAATTTTGCGCGCAACTCGTAGAAGGACCAGAAAATCTGATCAACTCGCGTCCCCGGCCAGCGTGCTCGCAGTTTTGGACGAACTGAGCACTCGCCTGCCAGGCTTGATTCCTTCTAACTTCAACACTTTACGGGGTTTACTTCGCGCGGTCAGACACTTTCAGCGCTATCCCGCAACTGACACACCCCGGGGCAGGCCCGGCCGATGGGGGCGCCAAGACCTTCTTTCTACCTCTGTTTGCCTCTCAGACATACTTGACCGTGAAACATCGGGCCGGATCTCCATCGCGACTTTTATTGACCATTATGTCCGGATCCTGGACTTTCCGGAGGATATCCAACGTCCCCTGAATGCTCAGAAGATCAATTTGTTCGAGGCAGAGCAACTTTGCCGTATTAACCAACGGTCACTTTCAATAAGTGAGGCCGAGGCTTTTCGCATCCGCGCCGAGCTTTTATCTACACATTTGAAGGCAAGATTGTCAGGTGAAAGACTTAGAATACGCATAAACGAGCTTCTTGGGCGAGTGCCAAAAGAAAACACGCCGTCGGTATCGATCATAGGTCAGCGCGACGACGACCTGGAGAATGCTCCCGAAATCGATGCCTACGATGCATCACATTTGTTTTGGGACGAAATTCAGCGGCTGAGTTTTGCCTTTCGGGATCTCCAGCGGGAGGATGTTTCCGAATCGGACATCGAAGAGTTTCTTCACGTTTGCGAGCCGGTTTGGACCGTTTTGAATCGGATTCAAAAGAAAAAAGAGAGACGGACTCCACCTAAGCCACTTGTTATTTAACCCTCCAAGTGATGCGATCACTCCGATTTATATGTCCCACGCGGAGTCTCTATCCGATCGATTATTAAGGAAATAGCGTCTGCTAGATAACTTCATCTTTGATTTTTAGTCCCAACTTGGGCCCGGATAGCCCCGCAATTGCGGATAGCCCACCAAATTGGGAGGTAAGTCATGAACGAACAACTAGTTAATGTGACCGAGGCTCAAAAACTCCTTCGAGTAAGCAAGAAGAAGATTGCAGCCCTACTGGCGGAGGGTTCCATCCCTTACCAGGTCGACATCCTCGATAAGCGCGTCAAGTTGGTAAGACTTGAGGACGTGAAGAGATTAATAGAGCTAAGGCTCGGAAAGGCTGCCTGATGATAGTTATCGCTGTTGCCAATCAGAAAGGCGGCGTCGGCAAAACGACAATAACTCGTGAATTGTCAGCATGTTGCGCGCTTCGCGGGCTTCAAACTCTTGTGATCGACTGCGACCCTCAGGGGAATCTAACATCTTCGTGGATAGACGCCGACGTTTACGAGGCTACACTTTCGCACGTTTTGATCGAACCCGAGTCTCCTGTTGGCGGGGTAAAAACTGAGCCGATACCACTCGACGATGCGATTATTGAGGGGCCTGTAGATCACATGGATCTCGTTCCGGCCGATATCCGTCTTGCTCGTTTCGAGATGCAACCGGATTATTTAACGCATAGATTGAGAAATCAGATTCGTGAGCACGCAAATACATACGACCTTGTCTTTATTGATTGTCCGCCGCAATTAGGAAAACTGCTGACTGCGGCTCTTTATTCTGCAGACTATGTTCTGGTTCCCTGCGCTGCAGACGCGATGGGTCTTCAGGGTCTCTCTGATCTTGCCTACACTATCGAACAAGTAAGAAAGAATGTTAACTCGGAGCTCCAGATGCTCGGCGCGGTCATTAATCTTTATAAACCCCAGCGCAATCTTTCTGCTGAGTCCAGAAGTGCTGTAGAAGCAGCAGTTAGCCTGGTTGGGCATGTGTTTGATACCAATCTTCACGACTACTCGAAGGTCGCGGAAGCCCCGTCCCAAAAGCTTCCGGCGGTGCTATATGCGAAGACACATCGAGCAGCTGATCAATTGTGGAGCTTGACCGATGAAGTGCTGGATCGCCTCGGATTGTCTCGACATAAGATTTCGGCAGTAAAGTGAGGTATAGATGGCTGAAACCAAACCAAAGACCAACACTTCGCTTCGTACCCCCAAGCCGAAGAAGTTAGGTCTGTCGGTACCGCCCGCTCTTCACCCAGACTAGTCATACTACCCCGCCTAGTGATCCTGGCACGACTAGCCTAGCTAGACATACTACCCAGCCTAGGCACAGTCTGGACAGCATAGACAGAGCAAATCTCGAGGAAAAAGACCGCGACGAGTCGGCATGCGCCAGATCGGCCGGGATTACCCCGACTGGGCAGACTAGTCATACTACGCAGCCTAGTCAGCCTGGCAACGGTACACCGCCTAGCCAGCCTACCCCGACTACTGAGCCTAGTCAGACCCAACCCCTGACTGAAACGACTCGACCCGCAACCGCTGAGAACCTCTACGACCAGACTAGAGAGACCAGCCATGCTAGGCTGCCTACCCAGACTACCCCGCCTAGCCTGCCTAGTCATACTACCCAGCGCGAAATGCCGGTTGCCCCTGTTCGCGACTTTATGAAGGTTGCGAACTCGATAGGGCGACAGGCCGTACCCGCAGGCTTCTTTACGGGTAAGAGCAAACAGCTTTACGACTGTCTCTATTCACTGACGCGCGGAGCGATTGTTCCGTCTCGGGCGGTTCGCATCTCGCGACCAAAATTAATGAAGAAGGCACACATCGGATCGCGTGTTACTTTCGACGCAAACATCTCTCGACTGCTTTCGGTCGGTCTGATTACCGTCAAACAAATACCCGGCGAACATGAAGGAAACGAGTACACAATCTATTTGCCCGAAGAGGTTGACGGTCAACTTTTAAGTCAGGCTACACAGACCAGTCCGAGTAGTCATACTGGTTGGACCGGCTATGCCCAATACCTAGGCAGTCCAGACAGTCTAGAACCTAGTCAGACTAGTCCCACACTAACTTATGATATTTCAACAGGTTACGAGGTTCCTAAGACTCTCTTAAATACTTCTGAAAGAAATGATGATGAGGTGTTTCACGATTTTCTCTCGGCAATCAAGACCGCGATCGTAAAAATCAAAGGTTCGCCTGTAGTCTTTTCCGCGGCTGAACAAGACCGTTGGGGCGAGGTTGGTGAGATTCTTGTAGAGGAACTCCTCGACGCAGCGCAGCGCGCTCAAGTCGTTTCTTCTGTACCGTCTTTTTTTGCGGAACACCTTCGACGACGATTTGCTCGCAAGCTAAGCGAACCGTCCGTGCGATCTTCAAATTCAATAGAAGCTGAAAACGGTTCAGTCGCAAAACGAGCAGAAACACAACCTACTGTGCTTACTCCGGAGCTGATACTTCAAAGCGCCGAATGGCTTTCGGAATTGCTCTTGAAAGATGGTTACACCATAACTGCGATTACTGAGCAATTTTCGGCTGGCTTCAATCGCGAGGATTGGAATACTGTCCTTGAAAAAGCAGTCTCACTCGTCCAAAATCGTCAATAGTCTTAGTCCCTTCCACGAGTGTCCGGTATTGAACGGTTGTTAAATCACGGTCATCAGCCTTTAGGTGCGAAGCACCAGGTAAAAGTTTCGGGCGCAATTGCGAATTTTTGAAACCGTCATTCCTGGCTCCGCACCCGAAATACCGCCTGGAAGGGAACTCAAGTGCTCAAATCCACCTCAGCCACAATTCTCTGTTTTGCCCTCCTGAGTTGCTCCATCGGATTTTCAAACCCCCAACATCTGGGTAATGCCGCGCTCGAAGAACTGGTACAAGCTGAACGTGCTTTTGCTCGAGATGCTACGGAGAATGGCATTCGCGACTCCTTCATAGCCTTCTTTGCTGATGACGGGATAAATTTCCAGCCTCATCCGACTAATACGAAAAAGTCGATGCTGAGTCGTCCACCTGCCAAACAACCACTCGCGGTCACACTTAATTGGGAACCAACATACGCCGACGTTTCCCGCGCTGGGGACCTGGGCTACACTACCGGTCCATACACGCTCAAAGACAACTCGCCGCAACCGAAGCCGGCAAATTACTGTTATTATTTCTCAATCTGGAAACGACAGAAAGATAAGAGCTGGAAGGTGGAAGTCGACTGCGGGATCAGCACACCTGGGCCGGAGCGTGTTGCGACTACTCCATTTCACGCGGCAATTCCCGGCCAATTTGTTTCGAAGGCGCCAATCAAACTTGATGTGGAACGTCAAAAACTCACTGAAGTAGAAAAAACGTTCTCAGCAAATGCGGCCACGAAGAAATTGTCCGAGGCCTATACTGCCGTACTGGACAATGATGCCCGCCTGCATAGAAACGACCTACTGCCGTTAACGGAAGCGAAAGCAATTATCTCACTTCTGGATAAGCAGGCGCTCTCGATGTCATGGACTCCGTTGCGGGCCGATGTTGCCGCAAGTGCAGATATCGGATACACCTACGGCAGTTACGAATCGAAAGACGTTACGACAGGAAAGACTGTCGAGTCAGGTTATTACGTTCATGTCTGGAAAAAAACGAAAGGCGGAGAATGGAAACTGGTTCTCGACACCACAAATCCGTTGCCCGAACAAAAGTAACGTCGATACTATCATCACTGAAATTCCCTTGTCTTACATTTGCAGGAAGCAGTAATTCTGCAAAGCTCAAATGAAACCATGTTTCGAACAAGTTGGTATTGTGCCCGACACCGGTTGACTTCACTAGGCATGCTTCGCTAGTGTTTGGTCTCGTCGGCATACAATAGTTATCGAGGAAAAGTGTGTGACAAAGACTGAAGAGAACGAAATCCGTACCGTCGTCAGAGATGAGTTGATTGGAATCCTCCAGGACGCTAAAACGCAGCTAGGTACCTCTAAGGACCCGACTGGAATTGGGCGGAAAGCCCTGGAGGGTTTGGTCAACCTGATTCGAGCGAGGGGGAGCGAACCGGCAGAAGGCAGCAAAGGGGAGGATTAACAAGGAATGACAAGTCCAATTAATACGCATAGCGCTAGAACTGCTCTCAATCGGGATCCTGAATTGCGAGAGTGGGTTGAGCTCTGGCTTAAGAAAAAGGAACGCATTACCGTAACATCAATGACCGATGAGGAATTCGAAAAACATTGGCGTTACGTTAAGCCTGAACGAGTTCATGAAGGTGCCGTCGAAGCCGTCGCCGCCTATTACCAAAGGAACGAGTAAAACTGAAGAACATCGGAGCCGGTCTGTTAAGACCTTGACTAATGCCAACAAAAGCATCTAAATCACCTGCAAAACAAAAAAAGAAAAAGGGACTTTCTGCCAAGCAGGAGCTTGAGCGTGAACGCCTGGAAAATCTTATCGAGCGTAATGAGGAAAGACTGGAAAAAGGCATCGCTGGTAATGGTCTGGAACTGACAGAAAAACAGATTGAAACGACTCAGCAGATAATAAATACACAACGTGAAAAGCTTCTGGAACTCGAATCCCTGATCGAAGCCTGATACTGTTCATGCGATGAAAACTGCGTTGTTTACCGATCACGGTCGCCACAACGGTTTCTAATAAGATGAACAAATTTCAAAGGATCCTTACAGTTTTCGTGTCGATCGCATCGTTAGCGCATCTCAGCCTTCCAGCTCAAAACCACCAACTTCCTTCGACACTGAAAATTCGCCCACGCGGAAGAAACCTTGTAATTTCGGACCGGGGCAAAGCTCATCTCATGAACGTGAGTAAAAGTATAGGCGCAGCACGACTCGAAGATGCAATCGTAATCTTTGCGGCTCGTCGAACTGACTTCACATATCTTCTCATCAATGCTTGCGGCCCCTCCAAACTCCAGCCTGATGCCAGGCAGTGTGGCGCCGGTGGAGAGTGCAACCTCTTATGGTTGAAACTCAGCGGAGCCTGGGATATCGTCGAGATCAAATCTGTTGTGTATGAGTCCTGCTGGTCAGCGGTGACATCTACAGATGGACTGGAAATCAAAGGGAATACTCTTAAACTTGATTACGACGACTTCACCAACAATAAGCACGTTAATTTAAACTATGACTCAGAACGTCCGGAGCAGGGAATCAAGGTTGAGGAAACTGTAATCAAAGATGGAGCTGGCTAGTTTGCGGTATGTGTTTGCATATAAGGCCCGCACACGATTCTGATTTTGAGGACATCTGGAAGATTTTTCATAGCGTCGTTCAGCGCGGAGACACCTACGCGTATGAGATTGAATCGACTCGAGAGCAAGCCTCTTCAATCTGGATGTCAAAAGCCGTCAGAACCTATGTCGCCTGTATTGACGGTGGACGGGTCGCCGGAACCTATATACTTAAACCAAACCAGCAGGGACCTGGCGCTCACGTCGCTAATGCGGGCTATATGGTGTCGGACGAATACTCCGGTCGTGGAATTGGTAAAGCCATGTGCACGCACTCACTTGATGAAGCCCGAAGTCTTGGCTTCGAAGCTATGCAATTCAATTCGGTCGTAAGCACGAACCATGCGGCAATCCACCTCTGGCTTAAAATGGGCTTTTCAATTGTTGGCACGATTCCACGCGCATTTCGCCATAGGGAATTTGGGCTGGTGGACATCTACGTGATGCACCGCTTTCTGTGAACATCTGATATGCTTGCTCTCTCAACCCGGTCCTGCTGTGAAGGAACTCTATACATGAAAAGAATATCAATGGGACTTTGGAAATAGGCTGGGCTCAAGGACAGCGGCTTTGAAATGTGCACTGACACAACAGGACAAAGCGCAGATATCTATTCGTAAACAATTTGAAGAGGAAGCGGTTGGACGATGAACTGGCAAACTTCTGCAGATGGGCGCCGAACCGCGGAGCAATGCGTAACGCAGCCGCTGAAGTCCGGATCTAATAACGATAAGCTCAGGAAAAACTCTTATGAAAATACTGAAAATTGCGAGTCTAATAGTAGGAATACTATTGATGATCCTGGCCGGAATTGGGTTCGTCGTTAGTCTATTGCTTCCTACAATAACGGACAATCACGTCAGTTTTGAAGAATCAATGTTCGGGCTGATTCCATCGGCAATTGTCTTCGTGCTGGCGTTTTTGCTAACGCTCATTTCAGCCTTTTTAGTCTTCAAGCGGAAAAAGACCGTCGTGTAGTTGATCGGCCAATGGATTAGTCCACTAGAACGAATATCCTGAATAGTTCTGTATCGATTTTCATCAGAACGATTCAATGAGCCTGCATGTTCCAGAATGATTCAGTATCGTTTTTGCGCATGGCCCCAGAGTTTCGATATGATCCGCCGAGCCCTACACCCCCGACGATAATGAAATACCTACCGCACGGTTCGATACCCATAGCTCGACACCGGTTTTTATATTCAAAAAAACAAATCAGTAGTATACTCTCGGTCCAAGAACACAGACGCCATCTCCCCTTTTTGACGCGTGTCCTCGAAATACCTCAAAGGAGTATCTGACAATGTATAGAGTTCTCAGGTTTGGATCGCGTTTTTCCCTGCTATTCACCTTAATTGCGCTGACTGCTGTTTCAGGCCTTACTCAGAATCGTGAGAAGTTTATTATTTCTGCAAAAGCCGGTGGCGTTAACAGTGTGTCGGGATATGTAACTGTTTTGGACCATTTAACTGGCGTCCAGCGGGCGCTTAACTCAAGAGACAATCTCGAACGCGGGGACGTTGTAATGACGGGCTCTGAAGGACGAGTGGAGGTGCTATTGAATCCTGGCACCTATCTGCGAGTTGCCGAAAATTCCGAGTTCAGTTTTGACGATACGTCACTTGAGAAGCTAAGCCTGCGACTCACCAAAGGAACTGCGATAGTTGAGGCCACAGGAGATGACGATGTGGAATTGTTTGCAACTATCAATACTCCTCAAACAAAGATCTCGATCTTGAAACGCGGCATTTATCGCGTGAATGTACTTGCTTCAAATACGACCGAAGTTGTCGTGCACAAGGGCCGTGCGATTCTCAACGACGATCAGGCAAAGGTGGTCAAGGACGGTAAGAAGGCCATTGTCACCGGAAACGGGGTCGAACTTGCTAAAGCCGACAAGGAAAAAGACGCGCTCGATATTTGGAGCCGCGAACGCGCGGAATCTCTCGCAAAAATCAATCATAGGGTCTCCGGCACTGCGCTCGCCAATGCCTTTTCGGGAATTATCGGTGATCCCTGGTATAACCGTTGGTACTTTCGCACCAGTTTCCTGAGCCCGGGAGCGGGGCTTTGGTACTACGATTCATTATTTGGCTGTTACACCTTTTTGCCTCCATATGCAGGCGGCGGATCTCCGTATGGCTTTGGTTACACTGGCTGGCCAATCGGCTATGCATGGGGCAATTATTGGAGAGGCTCTGTTCCAACTCGACGAATAACTAACGGCTATGTACCCGCGACAGGAACAGCAGTCATTCGGGTTTTGCCTCCGCGTCCCATCCGATCCACTATTACTTCTGCCGATGTTCGTAACTCCGGGTTCGAACGTAACAACGGACCGCGCCGCGTGGTTGGAGATCGTTCACCGACAAGCGTTTTTAATGGCGGCGGCGGTTTTCCTACACGTGATATTGGCCCCAGAGGTGGATCCGGAGTCACAGATTCTCCAAGGCCCACATCAAACGAAACACGTGGTCCTGAACGAATGCCGGTCTCCGCCCCACCGCGGGAGAGCAGCCCCAGGCGACCCTAGAGTGTTCGGTTAGCATGTTGTCCAACCGAATCGTTCATCATATGAAAGACGCCAGGCTATAAACTGCCAGGCGTCTTTCTTCTATCTATTTCACTGCTGGCATACTTGTCGAATCTGCGGGTAGGTTATAGACAGGGTCAAAGGGAAGGTTCCTGATACAGGCCAATTACGTTGCCTCCAGGATCACGAAATCTTGCAGTAATTTCAGGCGCATCTACACCGATCGACTGCACGATCTCGCCGCCATTTTCCAGCACTGCACCGATACACCTGGCCACGTTATCAACCATTATGTAAATTAGAAGGCCGGGATCGGTTGACGCCGGACGGCCAACCGTCCATGTGCCGCTCACTTGGCCAACAGCGTCGTCGAAGGCTGTACTACCGTCCCCACGTAGTCTAATGTGCCAGCCGAAAACCTTTCCATAAAAATCTGCTGAGCGCTGAATGTCGTTAGCGGGAATGTCGATGTAGCATATCTTGCCGCTTGCATAAGTCGGAGGCATAAGGAACTCCTTTGCTGAAAAGAATTATTTCGATGTGGGTTTAGCAGCGCTATTCTGACGCACCTGGTCCGGTGCTGTCAATCATTCTTCAGAAGCGTTTGATTTCGCGGATATAGAAGAACCCCGCCGGTGAACCTATTGACGCCCGATAGGTCCGTGGTTATACTATCGTCCTATTGGATGGCTAGAGGAAAAATGAAGATACAGAAAACTGATCTCTTACAAGGAACACTGGAACTGCTTGTACTGCGACTATTGCGGTCAGGGCAGTTAAACGGATGGGACATTATGCAGCGTATCCAGCTCATCACCGGCGAGGTTTTGAGCGTCACGCCCGGCGCGCTTTACCCGGCGCTTCACCGGTTGGAAGAGCGCGGTCAAATCTCTTCCACGTGGGGGCTATCCGAAAACAATCGCAAGGCCAAGTTCTACTCGTTGACGCCGGCCGGGCGCAAGCAGCTCGAAGCGGAACGCGAAGAGTGGAAGCGTTTTTCCGGAGCGGTGGATTTACTCCTCAGAGATGCATAAGCGAAAACGGATCTAACAATGCTTGAAAGAATAAGAAGGCGGGTCAGAGCATTAATGCACAAAGACGACCTGGAGCGCGAATTGAATGAAGAGCTGCGTTATCACGTCGAGCGTGAGGAACAGCTTCGAATTCGGAACGGTTCAAGCGTTGAAGAGGCCCACCTTGCCGCGCTCAAGTCCTTCGGTGGGCTCGAGCAGTCGAAAGAAGAGTGTCGCGACGCCCGAGGTGTCAGGCTTATTGAAGGCCTCTGGCAGGACCTTCGCTACGGCGCGCGGATGCTGATCAAAAATCCCGGATTCACTGCGGTGGCCGTGATAGCTCTTGCGCTCGGGATCGGCGCCAACACTGCGATCTTTACCCTGTTCAGCGCGGTCCTGTTAAAGCCGCTCCCGGTTCCTGCGCCCGAAGAGCTGGTCCTGTTTGATGACACACTGGGCGAAGGTACCACGACCGGCGACCCGTCGCCCGAACAGTGGCACCTGTTTTCTTCCGCTTCGTATAAGTATTTTCGCGATCACAGCGAGGCTTTTCAGTCGCTCTGTGCATTTAGAAGCGGTGAAAGCAGGCTGAGTGTGCGAAGGCCCGGGGGCAGCGAATCGACCGAGCGCGCGCAGGCCCATCTGGTTTCCGGAAACTATTTCGATGTAATGAGGATCAAGCCGCTCCTTGGGCGCAACCTTTCTGAAAGCGACGATACGCCGTCTGCTTCCCCCTCCGCAGTTATTAGTTATGGCTACTGGAAGCAACAGCTGAACGGCGACAGTGCGATCGTTGGACAGAGCATCATTCTGAACGAAACTTCCTTTACCATCGCCGGAGTTATGCCTCCGGAATTTTTTGGTGAACGTGTCCGAAAGGCGCCCGATTTGTGGGTCCCGCTTGCCTTTCAACCTCAAATCGAAAGGAGCGAATCCTTTTTAGAGGACCAGAAGGTTTATTGGCTCACCCTGATGGGAAGGCTGAAGCCCGGTGTCTCTTTGCAGCAGGCTCAGACCGCGGTCAATACAGGTCTCAAGCAGTTTCAATTCGACCAGGCGGGCTCCAGTATCACTGAAGAGCGCCGCAAGGAGATTTCCGGTAGTTACGTTCAATTTGTCGACGGCAGTCGTGGAATTTCCGGACTTCGGTTCATGTATGCCAGGCCGCTATGGATGCTGATGGTTGTGGTGATCCTTGTGTTGTTGATCGCATGCGCTAACGTCGGCAACCTGCTGTTGGCCAGGTCTACAGCGCGGCAATCGGAAATCTCACTGCGGCTCGCCCTTGGCGCAACCCGCTTTCGCCTGATACGCCAACTCCTTACGGAAAGTGTCCTGCTGGCGGTTCTTGGCGGATTGTGTGGTGTGCTCCTGGCCCGGTGGGGAGTCTCCGTCCTGGTGACACTTGTGGCCAGGACCTCACCCTTGAATGTCAGTCCCGACGCCTTGACGCTCTCGTTTACCATCGGCATTTCGCTGCTTGCGGGACTGTTGTTTGGTCTTGCCCCCGCAATCCGGACCAGTAACAGGGACCTTACTGCCGGCCTTAAAGAAAGGTCACGTACATCCGGGCACGGGCGTTTTGGGCTGGCGCCTGTTCTTGTGGTTTCGCAGGTGGTCTTATCTATGGTGTTGCTTACAGGTTCCGTGCTTTTTGCCAGAAGTTTGATGAAACTGGCGGAAGAAGAGGTGGGCTTTAATCGCGACAATGTTTTGCTCGTTGGAATAGATCCACGTCTGGCAGGTTATAAACCGGCGCAGCTCAGCTCGTTCTATCGTGAGTTGCTTGATCAAGTGAGCGCTCTTCCCGGTGTGCGTTCCGCCACGTTGGCGACCTATTCGCCAATGAGCGGCTCGAACCGTTCCAGCAGTGTGACTGTCGACGGATTCCAGCCCAGGCAGGGCGAAGACATGTCAGTCTCCGATATTCTGGCAGGACCTAAATATTGCGAGACATTCGGCGTGCCGGTGTTGCTTGGCCGCGAGTTTACTCTAAACGATACCGAGGCTGGCCAAAAGGTTGCGGTTGTGAACAAAGCCTTTGCGGATTACTACTACGGCGATGCAAACCCGATCGGAAAACGGATCCATTTTGGCGACGATGAAAAGGATGCGGTATCGCTCGAGATCGTCGGCGTGATCGGCAACATGAAGTTTCAGAATGCAAGAAATAAACCCCTACGAACAGTCTACAGGCCGATTTTACAGATAGGAGACTCGCAAGCCTTAACCAGCAATCTGGAGATTCGGACTCTTGGCGATCCGGCAAGTCTGACCCCGTCCGTACGCCAGGTGATAGAGAGGTTGGATAGCAAGTTGCCAATCTTCGGCGTAACAACCTTACGCGAACAGTTTTCGGGGACCGTCAAACAGGAACAATTGATCGCAGAGATTGTTGGGTTCTTTGGCCTGCTTGCCCTCTTTCTATCTTGCGTTGGTCTCTATGGGCTAATGGCTCATGCGGTAGCGCGCCGCACAAACGAGATCGGCATCCGAATGGCGCTTGGAGCAGACCGCCGCGGCATTGTATGGATGGTGCTGCGCGAGTCGCTGCTTTTAGTGTTTGTCGGGGTTACGATCGGTATTCCAGCCGCCCTGGTGGCCGGCCGCCTGGTTGCCAGCCAACTTTTTGGGATGACGTCCACCGATCCGGTTTCGCTTTTTGGGGCAGCAATACTGTTACTTGCGGTCGCTGCGTTGGCAGGTTTTATACCGGCGCTTAGGGCTTCGCGCGTTGATCCGATGGTGGCACTTCGATATGAATGAAGTGGCATGGGCGTCCCGCCCATGAACATTCGATAGCGAGACCGAGCGGTTAAACCATACTTCTGTGTTGGCCACCCATGGAGTTTCGGCAGTGACATCACATACTAAAAACATGCATGTAAAACGAACGATCAAACGAATGTCGTCTTTGATCGCGAAAAAACCGCCGTTCGAGCATTCACTCAACCGGCGGTTCCTTTCTTCCAGTACACTACTTGTTCGTCGTTAACGTCCCTCCATAAGGTGGCCGAGTCGGATGCGGCGGCGGGTCTTTCTTCACCTGCTCGTTGATTATTTCGATCGCTTTTTCCAGTTGCGGATCATGCCCTGAAACAGCGAGATCCGGCCGCAAATCCACATCGACGTCGGGTTCTACACCCTTGTTCTCAACGACCCATTCGCTCTTACCGTTATCCGACTGCCAAATAGCAAAGGTTGGCGCGGTGACAGATCCATTGTCGATCATTGGCAAACCGCCGGAGATTCCAACCAATCCACCCCAGGTTCGTTTGCCGACGATCGTGCCGATGCCATAACGCCGGAAGTAATACGGGAAAGCGTCACCGCCCGACCCGGCATATTCATTCACGATCATAACTTTCGGACCATAGATCGCCGCGCCCGGTGTTTTGAAGTCGAGGCCTTCTCGCGGCGCATAATAACTAAGCAGCTGTCGACGCAACCGTTCGACGAAGAAGTCTGGTATAAAACCGCCGCTGTTCCATCGTTCGTCCACGATTAAACAATCCCGATCGGTCTGCGCGTAGAAAGCCTTCGAGAATGCATTTATGCCCTGAAAGGCGGTATCCGGCACATGCATATAACCGCAATGCCCACCGGTCGCTGCCAGTACCTTTCTTCGATTGTCTTCTGTCCAGTCCAGGTACCGCAACGAGATATCCGATGCGATTGGTCTCACGGTAACGGTACGTGCGCCGGCGTCGGTTGGTTTGTCGTTTATCTTTAACGTAACCTGTTTGCCGACCGTGTTTTCAAACAGAGAAAATGGCTCGTCCCCGGGCTTAAGGGGTTCGCCATTCACAGCCAGAAGGTAATCGCCCTCGTGCACGATAACGCCTGGTTCCGTTAACGGCGACCTGGTGGCTGGCGAAGAATTGTCTCCGACATATATTTTCTTAAAGCGAAAATGCCCGTTGCTGATTTCCAGGTCTGCCCCCAACAGACCAACCCCCACTCTGGGCACCTGTGGCATGTCGCCGCCTGACACATACGAATGCGACGTATTCAACTCAGCGATCATTTCACCGATCAGATAATTCAGGTCAGAGCGGTGTGCGATGTACGGCAGTTCCTGCTCGTATCGCGCTTTGATCGCCGCCCAATCCAAGCCCCGCATTGTCGGATCGTAATAAAAGTCGCGTTCGATTCTCCACGCCTCATCAAAGATCTGTTTCCATTCAGCGCGTGGATCCAGCTTCATTTCCAGGCCGTTAAGTTCGATCTTTCCATCACCAACCTTTTGCCCTGGCTTGTTGTCCAGAATTCCAAACACAGGTCCCGACCTGTAAATGATCTTCTCCCCGCTTGGATTAATGTCATAACCTGAAACGCCAGCCAAAAACACAGTGTCTTCGCGTTTCGCCATGTCATAAACATGAATCGAGTTGGCTGGCGGCGGCGGTGGTGCGTTAGCATCGCCCTGCGGAACTTGAATCGGGGCACCAGCAAGATAGAAGATTCGATCCTTACCGGCATTCAATCCGTTATAGTTTCCCGGCGGCACCGGAATGTTTACGACTCGCCTTTGAATATTGGCGACATCTACCTTTATCGGTTTTTTGTCTGCCTTTGGTTCGTCCTTCTTTGGTGTTTCCTTCTGTGCATCCTCGCCGGCCGGTGACGCTTGAGGCTCGGCTGGCTTTGACGGCACGGACCCGCCGGTACCCCCGCCAGTGCCCGGTTTGCCCCGCTCTCCTCCGCCACCTGCTCCCGGGGCAATGGGCGGCTTGGTCTCGTCCTTTGCTGCCGTCCCTTTTTCCTCGTCTGACTCCGGAGCGAATGGTGACGGCGTATCTGCTGCAAGTGTGACAGCATATATCCCGGTGATGTTGCTATAACTGGGATTTAGCTCGAAGTCACCAGTGCTCGGCTGTACAAAATTTCGATCGGAGAAGAAGTAGAGATACTTGCCACCCTTATCGAAAACCGGGCTGGAATCCGGGGTCATCCCATCGGTAACCGGAAAGGACTTCTTCTCGTCTATCGAATACAACAAAATCTGTGAGAATCTGTTGTCCATCGGTTTGGCGTAAGCAATCCATTTCCCATCCGG
>WNFR01006513.1_pt1 | contig 24344 bp, 23 predicted proteins | sample 5400221 | NCBI WGS metagenome assembly WNFR01 (sample SAMN13153357, study PRJNA577476) | soil metagenome | isolation source: 40 cm soil under Madrone tree | place: USA:California | collected 2016-06-14 | reverse complement strand
GGTCCGCCGGGCGCGCCGCCGGCGCCGGGGCTGGTGGATTCTCTACGAGCCCGAGCTGCACCTCGGCGACGACGTCCTCGTGCCCGACCTTACCGGCTGGCGGCGCGAACGCATGCCGACAATGGGAGACGTCGCAGCGTTCACGTTAGCGCCCGACTGGGTGTGCGAGATCATCTCGCCCAGCACCGCACGCATCGACCGCAGCCGGAAGATGCGGATCTACGCTCGCGAAGCCGTCGCACACCTCTGGATCGTCGATCCGCTCACACAGACGATCGAGATCTACCGTCGAGACGGCGCGCACTGGCTGGTCGCCGCGACGTACGCCGGCAACACACCGCTCCGCGCCGAGCCGTTCGCGGCCGTCGAGCTGGACGTCGCGCGCTGGTGGCGTCGCGACTGAGCGGTACGACTTGCGAGCGCGGGCCGGACACGCTGCCCGCCTGATCGGCAGGATCGCGCGGCGGCGGCGACGTCAGCGCGACGCGAACGCCAGCGCGAAGAGCACGAGTCCGACCGCGCCGAGGGCGATCGACCCGAACCACACCAGGCGCAGGCGCGTCAACGCCGCCACCGCCCCGAGGGCGATCGCGACCTGAAAGAGCGCCACCGCCTGCGCAAACCGCTGATGGCGCGCGAGGAGCGCGTCGGCCTCGCGCGAGCGCTCGTCGCGCTCGTGCTCGCGGGCGCGGGCCTCGTCCTCGAGCTCGGTTTCGCCTTTGGCGTGACGCGCGATCTCGGCGGTGACGTCGGCGGGCGGCTCGTGGCCCGCCGCCTCCCACGCCGCGGCGGCGGCGCGCGCGACCGAGCCTTTGATCGCTTTCGCCTGATAGTGCGCCCACACGTCCGACGCCTCGGCTTGCAGGCGGCTCGCCTCCGTCTTCAGCACCAGCGCCTCGTTCACGGTGTGGCCGGCCTCGAGCGCGGCGAGCGCCGCGAATGCGGCGAGGATCGCCGTCGAGAGCGCGATCTGTCGGAGGAATGCGCCGCTCTCGTGCTCCATCTCTTCGTGGATGCGCTCGCGTAGCTCCGCGGTCTCGACCTCGGGCTCTTCCGGCATGCGCGCTCGTCTATCACAGCGCGCAGGACGTCCGCACATACGCGCCGCCGGCGAGCGGTCATGGCCGGTATCCGGCGCGCGTTCCGTCACCATCGCGAAAGGAGTACGGTCGCGCGCCGAGGAGTCGCGTATGGCCATGCCATGGGTCGAGGTGAACGAGGCGCGCACGCTGCCGGGCCTCAGGCTCGTCGTGTCGAAAGGGATCCCCAATCCGTGGTCGGAGGGCGCGAAGGCCCTCTTCGACGTGAAGAAGATCCCGTGGATCCCGGTGCCGCAGCGGGTGATGGGCGACAACTCCGCCCTCGCCGACTGGACCGGGCAGACGAGCGCGCCGGTCGCGATCCTCGACGACGAGCCGCCGCGGACGACCTGGAGCGCGATCCTCTACCTCGCGGAGCGTCTCGCACCCGAGCCGGCGCTCATTCCGGCCGGCGCCGAGGAGCGCGCGCGCATGTTCGGCTACCTCCACGAGCTCTGCGGCGAGCTCGGCTTCGGCTGGTGTCGCCGCCTGCAGATGGCGCACACGGTGCTCACGAATGGATCGCCGTTGCAGGCCGTCGGCGAATACGTCGGCGCGCGCTACGGCTACGGCCTACAGACGCCGCAAGAGATCGAGCAGCGGCTCGACGACCTGCTCCGTCTCTACGCGACCCAGCTGCGCCGCCAATACGACGCGGGACATCCCTTCTTCATCGGCACGCGGCTGACGGCGCTCGACCTCTACTGGTCGACGTTCGCGACGCTCATCGAGCCGCTGCCGCCCGAGATGTGCCCGATGTACGAGGAGAGCCGCCAGTTTTACACAATGAGCGATCCCGCGTGGCTGGCGCGCGTCGATCCGCTCCTCCTCGAGCATCGCGACCGCATCTATCGCGACCATCTGCCCATGCCGCTCCGCCTGCGCTGACGGCGTGGACCGCGCGCTCGGCAGGGTCACCGTCCTCGGCGGCGACCGCGACGGCAAGTACCCGCACGGGAATTCGCTCCTCGTCTCCGGGACCGAGGAGACGATCATCGTCGATCCGTCGTTGTCGTTGGTCGGCCGCGCCGCCGCAGGCTCGACGGCGCCGCCCGGCGACGGAACCGACGCGCCGTCGCTCTCGCGCGTCGACCGCGTACTGAACAGCCACTGCCACGAGGACCACATCGCCGGGAACCACCTCTTCCCCGACGTGCCGTGGCATCTCCACGAGGCCGACCTGCCCGGACTCGGGTCGATCGACGCGATGATGGCGATCTACGGCATGTCGCCGGCGATCGACGTCGTGTTTCGCCGCGCCGTGCTCGAGCAGTTCCACTACACGCCGCGGCCGGACGCGACGCCGTTCCGTGACGGCGACGTCTTCGAGCTCGGCCGCTGCCGGGTGCGCGTCATCCACGCCCCCGGCCACACGCGCGGCCACAGCTTCTTCCACGTCGAGCCCGAGGACGTCCTCTATCTCGGCGACGTCGACCTCACGAGCTTCGGCCCCTACTACGGCGACGCGTGGTCGTCCCGTCATCGCGGCGCGCGAGGCGCGGCTGCTCGAGTTTCTCGCCACGCCGCGGACGCTCGACGAGATCGTCGCGCACCGCTTCGTGTATCGCCCGGGCGATGCGGTGCCGTACGCCGACGACGTCGAGCGCCGCAGCATGCGCCAGCACCTCGCTCGGCTCACGGCCGCGGGGCGCGTGCATGCGGTCGACGTCGGCCGTTTCGTCGCGATCGCGTGAGGCCAGGCAGCGCCCGAGCTGCAGTGTCGCGGGTGACCTCTACGCGAACAGCGTGCGGGCGATGACCTTCAGCTCGAGGATCGGCTTCACGCCCTCGAAGATCGGCAGCACGGTCGCGTCGACGACGTAGCGCGAGATCGGGAACTCCTCGGCGTAGCCCCAGCCGCCGTGCAGCAGCTGCCCTTCCTGTGTCACCCACACGGCGACATCGGAGGCGAAGAGCTTCGCCATCGCGGGGAGGAGGGCGATCGACTCGTCCTCGTCCATCGCGCGCGCGGCGGCGTACGTCAGCTGGCGCGCGGCGGCGATGTGCGTCGCCATGCGGCCGAGCTTGTATTGTGTGAGACCGAACTCGCCGATCGGCTTCCCGAACTGCTTGCGATCGTTGGCGTACTCGGCGCTGCGCTGCAGCGCCGCCTGCGCGAGGCCGGTCGCGCGCCCGCCGGTCTGGAGTCGGCCGGCGGCGAAGCCGGCCATCTGCAGATAGAAGCCCTTGCCGAGGCCGCCCTCCTCGCCGACCAGGTTCTCCGCCGGGACGAAGAAGTTGTCGAACATGAGCGTGAAGGAGTGCATGCCGCGGTAGCCGGGCGTGGCGTCGGCCTTGCCGGTGAGGAGCCCGCCGCCCGCCTGGCGCATCTCGAAGGCGTGGCCGGGAAACGTCTCCTTCTCGACGATGAAGAGCGAGAGGCCCTTGGCGCCGAGCTTGGGGTTCGGGTCGGTGCGCGTCAGCAGCGCGAGGACGTTGGCGCGGCCGGCGAACGTGCACCACGCCTTGGCGCCGTTGATCACGTAGCCGCGACGGCCGTCGCGCTCGGCCACGTCAGCGCGACAGGTGATCGACGCGACGTCGGAGCCCGTGTCCGGCTCGGTGACCGACACGCCGACCATGAGGTCGCCGGCGGCGATCGGCGGCAGCCACTTCTCTTTCTGCGCCTGCGTACCGCCCTTGAGGAGCGCCTTGGTGAGGATCTCCGGCCGCGTGATGAGGCTCCCGGCGCCGGCGAGCGACGCCGCGGAGAGCTCCTCGGTGGTGACGATCATGACCACATTGCCCATGCCGCCGCCGCCGTACTCCTCGGGAACCGCCATGCCGAAGTAGCCGAGCTCGGCCATCTTGCGGATGAGCTCCTCGGGGATGAGGTCGTCGTGGCGGTGGAGGCGCTCGGCGAGCGGCGCCACCTCCGTCGCCGCGAATTGGCGGACGGCGTCGCGCGCCATACCGGCGATCTCGTCGATGCGACCGTTGTTGACGCCGCGGGTCGCGAGCTGATGGCGGCCGAGGGCGGTCAGGCGGTCGTCACGGAGTCCGGCGCGGATCGCGGCGCGCACCGCAGGGGCGGCCAGCGTGCGCTCGAGGAACGCCGCGTCGAGCCCGAAGTCCTCGAGGTGCGCATCCAGCTGCGCCGTCGCCTTGGCGGCGACCTCGGCGGCGAACACGAGCGCCATGTCGTCGATCCGTGCGTCGCGCCCGCCCTGCTCCGCGAGCTCGTCGGCGTATGCGCGCAAGCGCTTCGCCGCTTCGACCTCGGTCGCGAGATACGCGACGCGCTCCGCGTGCGGCTGATGGGCGTCGATGTCGCGCCCGCCGTACGTGATCGCCGACGCCTGCGCGACGGCCTCGTCGACGGTCGCGTCGAGCGCGTCGATCACCGACGCGAGGGCACCGTCGGCCTCGGATCCGCTCATGGAAGTGGTGCTCTATCACTCGCCGCGGAGGGCGCCAATCAGAGACGGCTACTCGCGCTCGATGAATCCGCGGAAGACGTGTTCCATCTCGACGAAGCTGTCGTCGACGTACATCGGCACCATGCCGCCCTGCGTGGAGAGGATGGTGACGGCGTTCACGTTCGCATCCTCGGTCGACGCGTGGCGGAGCCGCTCCGTCATGCCCGCGTTCACGATACCGACCTCGCGATAGATGTCGGCCAGATGCTCGAGCCCCCAGTCCGGCGCTTTCCCTTTGCGCGCACGGAAATACTGCGCCACCAGATACATCGCGACGGCGCGGTAGACGGTCTCGTCCGCGGAGGCGAACGGCAAGTGAAATCGCACCATCGGCCGCAGCTGGTCCATGACGGGGCAGTTACTGGTCACCATATAGATGCCGATGATCGAGCTCAGCCCCTTTTGCAGCGTCGTGTTCTTCTCGTAGACCCGCTCCGCGGTCTCGACCTTGACGGTGGTGTTCGCGAACGAGACGGCATCCTTGAAGGTCTCGACCACCGCGGCGAGGTTCACCGCGACCGGGCAATGCTCGACCTCGTCGCCGAGCGGGCAGTTGGCGCACTGAAAATAGTGGAGCTTGGTCCATCCCGGCTTCGGCATGGGCGGCCCCGGCAGCGACGCCAGGCTGTCCGCGTCGAGCCGCACCTCGAAGCCTTTCTCCGTCCCGTCGGGCAGGCGGAACGTGTAGCCGAAGCGCAGGACGTGGGCTGAACCCGGATCCGCCATGGCGACCAGGTTCGGCCATTATGCGGCTCGCTGTCAACGCTCCTTCGTACCGGCGCCGGACCTGCTCCTCGCCGGTTTCGACCGCGGCGGCGCCATGCGAATTGTTGACGAGGCGCACCCGCAATCGCTAGTGTCCCGTCTCGGAAATTCGTTGCAAAGTCTGCGAGGGATTTTCAGCCCTGCCGAGGCGCGACGACGAAGGAATAGTCTAGACTATTTCGAGGAGGAGCAACGCGGGCAGGGCTGAAAAGACCCGCAGAGTTATGCAACGAATTTCCGGGACGGGACACTAGGATCGCGCGAATTTTTGGGCGGTGGCCGCGGCTCCCCGAGCACCTCACCATCGATGCGTACACTCATCTGCCGACAACCAAGGAGTCTGTGATGGAGATCCGTCGGGTCGCCGTGATCGGAAGCGGTCAGATGGGCGTCGGCGTCGCGCAAGTGACGGCGCGCGCGGGGTACGAGACCGTCCTCGTCAAGATGACGGACGGTCCCGTCGAGGCCGGCAAGCAGAAGATCGCGAAGGCGCTCCAGCGCGACGTCGAGAAGCAGCGTTGCACCGAGGACGAGCTCAAAGACACGCTCGGGCGGCTCGAGTGTACGAACCGCATCCACGACCTCGGCGAGTGCGACCTGGTGATCGAGTCGATCATCGAGGACATCGAGGAGAAGAAGCGCCTCTTCGCGCGGCTCGAGGACGTCGTACGCGAGGGCGGCATCTTCGCGACCAACACCTCGACGCTCTCGGTGACCGCGCTCGCCGAGGCGACGCGTCGCCCGGCGCGCGTGATCGGGCTGCACTTCTTCAATCCGGCGCCGGTCATGAAGCTCGTCGAGATCGTGCCGACCTTGCGCACCGACGCCGCGGTCATCGGCGCCGCCCACGCGTTCGTGGCGAAGCTCAAGAAGACCGGCGTCCTCGTCCGCGACTTCACCGGCTTCGTCGTCAATCGGCTCCTCACGCCCTACATGGTCGACGCGATCCGCACGTTGCAGGAGGGCCTGGGCTCGATCAGCGCCCTCGATTCGGCGATGCAGCTCGGCGCCAATCACCCGCTCGGCCCGCTCGCGCTCGCCGACTTCATCGGCCTCGACATCGTCTTTCACATGGCCTCGAACCTCTTCGAGGAGTACCGCGAGCCGCGGCTCACGCCGCCGCCGCTGCTCCGCCGCCTCGTCCTCGCCGGCTATCTCGGCCGCAAGAGCGGCAAGGGCTTCTACGACTACTCGACGACGCCGCCGACGCCGAACGACTGGCTCGTCGGCACCCCGTCATGACGCGGCCGAGCGAACCGCACGGGATTGCGCCGCGGAGTCGCGATCGGTAACCACGCTGCCATGAGCACCGCGCTCACCCGCATTCACCACGTCGGTGTCGTCGTCCGTAACCTCGAGCAAGCGTACGGCTTCTGGCGCGACTGCCTGGGATTGCCGGTGCACAAGGTCGCGACCGTCGAGGATCAGGGCGTGCGGGCGGCGCTCCTCACCGTCGGCGACAGCGAGATCGAGCTCCTCGAGCCGCTCGCGCCGACGAGCGGCATCGGCAAGTTCCTCGCCAAACGCGGCGAGGGTCTGCATCACCTCTGCTATGCGACCGCGGACGTCGCGGGCGCGCTGGCCGCGGCACGGGCGAAGAGCGTGCGGCTGATCGACGAGCAGCCACGCCCGGGGCTCGCCGGAATGATCTGCTTTCTCCACCCGGCGTCGACGCACGGCGTGCTCATCGAGTACGCACAGCCCTTTCCGGAGGATGCGCACCGATGAGGACGTTGCGCATCGACCACGTGACGGTGGTGTCGCCGGATGCGACGCGTGCGGCGGCGACCTTCGAGCGGCTGTTCGAGCTGCGGCGCGCGACGAGCGGCGCGCCGGCCGGCGGCCCGGCGCTCGCGATCGGCGACGCGCGCATCGAGTTCGTCACCCCCGCCGAGGGCACCCCCCTGGCCGACGCCCTGCGGACGGCCGGCGAAGGCATGGCGGCGCTGACGCTGACGGTCGCCGATCTCGACGAGGCCGCGCGCACCCTCGAGCGCGCCGGCGTGACCGTCACGAGGGTCACCGAGGGCGGGTGTCCACGGATCGTCGTCGATCCGACGGCGGCGCACGGCGTTCGCCTCACGCTCGTCGCACCCGACCGAGGGTGCGCATGATCACTTTCGTGCCGCGATTGGCAGAAAAGTGTCGCTCGCATCGACCACGAACGCACGCCGACGCGACATCTCGCGCATCGCTGCTGGCACACACGTTGCTGGCCGTTTCACTTACACCATGACGCCCGCATTCACCGCTTGGAAGGCTCTCGACTGGAGCACCGTCGCGCTCCTCCCCAGCGGCCCGGGAGTGTTCGAGATCGCCAATCTCGTCCGCACGACGCTCTTCATCGGGGCCGCGACCAACAGCCTGGCGACGTCGATGACCACCCATCTCGAGACGCCGAGCGCGCTCCACGCCCGCGCCGGACGCTTGTACTTTCGCTATGCGCCCGCCGAGGACGCGGAGCGGATTCAGACCGATCTCCTGGCGCGCTACGGCGAGCGCCACGGTGGAGCGCTGCCGCCGGCCCAATCGAAGTCGCCGCAGGCCGCGCGTCCGACTCGTCATCTGAAAGCCGTCTGACGGGCCGCCGCTACACGGCGAGCGGTCCCGCGAAGCAGCGCCGCCGGTCTTCACGTCACGGCGTTCGCGCCAGGACGTACACGCGGTCCGTCGCGGCCCAGCGGCTCCTGACCGGGATCGTCTCGCGCACCGTGTACCCCGCACGCGGCGCATTCGCGATCGCGTACGGCAGATCGGTGGCGGCCGTCACGTGCGGCACGTCGCGATCGATGCTCGCCCCCGGCGCCAGACGCTCGGGGTGGTCGTAGAGATTCCAGCCGTTCTCCGCGTAGCCGGCCTCGATGTCGCCCCACGGGACGCCGGCTGCGACGAGACGCGCGCGTGCGTTGCCGACGGCGCGGGCGTACTCCAACATGTCGCGGCTGCCGCTCACGTCGAGGAGAAAGAGCGGCAGCGCTCCGCCGCGGCGTAGACCGCGGCCGATGCGCGCGAGGAGCGCCGCCGCTGCGCCGAGGCCGACGACCGTCGCGCCCGCGGCGAGCGCCCGTCGCACGCCGCTCTCGGGAACGCCCCCGAGGAGCAGCGGGCGCGCCGCGCCAAGCTCGAGTACGCTCCACGTCGCGCGCGGGCGCAGCGCCGCGACCGTTTCCGGCGCCGCGGCGGAGACGGCGAGCGCGGCGAGGCCGAGGAGCAGCGCCGCCCGCAGCGGAAAGCGGCGTGGCGACCCGCTCGCGACGAGGACGGGAAGAATCGCCAGCCCGAGATGGGCGAGCATGCTGAGGAGGGCCTCCGCATAGACGAGCGGCGACACCAGCAGAATCCAGCGCAGCCGCTCGAGCCGGTACGCCAGTCCGCCCTCGCCTCCCGCGACGTGCAGCCAGTATCGCGGCGCGATCGCGGTCACGGCCGCCATCGCGGCGAGCGTCGCGACCGCGAGCACGGCGGCGCGCGATCGCCGCGGCAGCGCCCGCTGCAGCGCCGCGGTCGCCAGCACCGCCAGCGGAATCGCGACCGCGACCGGCCGCACGAGAAACCCGACGAGCGCGAGCGCGAGACCCGTCTCGAGTCCGCCGCGCACGCCCTCGAGACCGCGCACGATCGCGGCGAGACTCGCGACGAGCGCCGCCACCGTCGCGACGTCGGTCATGAAGGTGAAGCTCAGGACGAAGAAGACCGGGTAGAGGGCGAGCGTGAGCGCGCCGACGAGCGCGCGGCCGGCGGAACAGCCGAGCGCCCGCAGCAGCGCGTAGAAGGCGACGGTGCCGAGCGCCGCGAGCACGAGCGTCGAGAGCCGCAACGTCGTGAACGAGAAGCCGCCGAGCGCGGCGAAGAGCGTGCCCCACGCGATCTGCGCCGGCGGAAACGTCGAGCTCCAGCTCGACACCGCGAAGCCTTTGCCCGCGAGCAGGCGCTCGACGCTGAAGGCGTAGGTCCAATCGTCGAGCAGCGGCACGTCGGCGCGCGGATCGACGAGCGCCGCGGCGACGAGCCACAGCCCGACGAGGAGCGCCGCGGCGCCTGCTGCCGTCGCCGCGCGGCCGCCCGCGCGGCGCTCCGGCGCGCAGCGCACGCCGCGTGAGTCGAGCGACTCCATCGAGAGCGCGGAGCCTACCAATGCCGGCGATCGACCGGTAGGGCGGACCGTCGCGTCCGCAGCGATACGGCGTCCCTGCGGCGCGAGACGCTGGATGCGGCGTTACGCGCGCTTGGGCGCGCCGCTCGCCGGCGGCGCGGCGGCCTCGATCGGGTGCGCGGCGCCATCGAGCGCGTCGCGCGCGAGCGCGATCACCTCGGCGCCGTCGTACGCGACGCCGACGAGCGCCGCCTCGCTGAGCGCGACGTCGGCCGCGACCGCGAGCGTCTCGCGTGCCCTGCCGCCGTTCACGCCGACGCGCGCGACGCCGCGATCGGGGATCCACACCTCGACGCGTGTCCCCCGTTCGGGCATCGACACCAACCGGCAGCGCCCGCGTAGCAGCACGAGACAGACCTGGACGAGGTTCAAGCCGAGGCCGATGCCTTCGCGCTTGCGGGCGTGCGTGTCGTCGCCTTGCTGGAAGAGGTCGAAGATGCGCCGCTGCTGCTCGCCGCCGACGCCGATCCCGGTGTCGGTGATGCGGATCTCGGTCGCGCTCCCGCCGGCGACGCGCGTCGCCTCGACGCGCACCGTGCCGCGCTCGGTGAACTTGAAGGCGTTGCCGAGCAGGTGGAAGAGCACCCGCCGCAGGAGCGCCTGGTCGGTGCAGAGGGTCGCGGCCTCGGGCGCGATCGCGACCATCAGCGCCGGCGCGTCGGGGCGCGTCGTCTCCGGGCGCGACGCCACGACGTCGCGCACCAGCGCCGCGAGGTCGACGCGCACCCACTGCGGTGTGATCGCGGTCGTCTCGGCGTCGACGAAGAACAGCATGTCGTCGATCAGCTGGTTCAGGTGGCGGCCGTTGCAGAGCACGCGCTGGAGATGGTCCTGCTGCTCGGCGTTGACGTCGCCGGCGAGCCCGTCGTGCAGAATCGAGGTGAAGCCGAGGATCACGCTGAGCGGTGTCCGCAGCTCGTGCGACATGAGCCCGAGGAAATGGTTCTTCGCTTGGTTCGAGGTGACGAGCGCGCTCGCGAGGCCGCTGATGCGATCGGACTGCGCGCGCAGCGTCTCCTGCTGGTCGCTCAAGAGGCTACGGCTCGTGCCGAGCTCCCGCTCGAGCCGTCGCTGGATCGCCGTCATCGACAGGCGGAGGTCGGCGACGGTCACGATCTGATCGATGATCTCGCCGACGAGCTCGAGCGCGCGCTGGCGCGCGAGGTCCCACGGCGTCGTCACCAGCTCCTCGCAGAGCACCGCCCCGACGCAGTCGCCGCCGACGACGAGCGGCCAGCCGACGACGCTGCCGTCGAGCCCCGTGGGCACCGGCCGGCGGGCGCCGACGCCTTCGTCACTCCAGCGCAGCAGACGCCGCGCCGCGACAACGTCGTCCGCGAGCGCGTCGAGCATCGCCGGCGCCGGCGCCGGCGCCGGCGCGCCGCCGAGTCGCTGCCCTTGGCTCGCGCTCGCGAGGACCTTGCGCTCGCCGCGATCGCGCGCGGCGACGACGCTCACGCGCTCGTACCCGAGCCCGGCGACGATGCGCGCCGCGAGCGCCGCGCACAGCTCATCGAAGGAGCCGGCCGTGTGCGCCAGCTGCACGACGTCGCGGATCACGGAGAGATGCGCGACCAGGACGTCGTACTGCTCGGTCGTGTCGCCGAGCGCCTCGCGGAAGACGCTGCCGCTCACGCGCTTCCCCCGAAGAACTGCCGCAGGTCGCTCTTCTGTCCTTGCAGCAGCGCGGCGAGCTCGACCCAGACTGGCAGCGACAGTCCGCCGGCGTCGAGCGTCTCGAGCTGCTGCTCCGCGGCCGGATCGATCGCGCCGCCGTCCAAGTCGGTCCAGTGAACGAGCCGATTGGCGAGGGCGACGATCGCCCACGGACGCAGCGCCGTCGCCGGCGCGATCGACTCCTCGTGTCGCGCCGCCGCTTCGACGACGCTCACCGGCAACGCCCACGCCTCGCCGAGCCAGGCTCCGGCCTGCGCGTGGTCGATGCCGAAGGCGGCCCGCTCGTGCTCGACGAGCGGCGTCCCCGCGTCGCGTGCCGCGGCATTGACGACCTTCGTGTACTCCGCCGGAAAGCGCAGCGCGAATACCGCGCGCCCGATGTCGTGCAAGAGACCGGCGGTGAAGATCTCCTCGGGGTCGGCCGCACGGGTGCGCTGCGCGATCAGACGCGCGGCGGCGCCGACGAGCGCGGAATGCTCCCACAGCTCGGTGAGCTTGAGCCCACGCTCGTCGCCCATGAACGTGTCCCACACCTTCACCCCGAGCGCGAGGCTGCGGACGCTGCCGAAGCCGAGGATCATGACGGCGCGAGAGACGGTCGATACCTCACGTGCGAAGCCGAAGAAGCCGCTGTTCGCGAGCCGCAGCACGCGCGCGCTGAGCGCCTGATCGCGTTGCATCACCTCGACGAGGTCGCGCGTCGACGAGCGCTCGCCGTCGACGACGGCGAGGATGCGCGCCAGCAGCACCGGAATGGTCGGCAGATCCTTCGCGTTGATGATCTGCGCCCGCAACCGCGCCAGCCGCGCCGCTTCGCTCGTCGCCATGAGCCTCTCCGTGTCTCCCGCGTGCCCCATGCGATGTCGCATGTGCGTGCGCTCGCGGACATCCGATGTCACTCGACTATCGGACACCGGCCGACGCGACTTGAGGGCCGCGGCGGTGCGGCGCACGCTGCGCGCCCGCCGAGAGCGCCGCGCGCTGCCCGCCGCGATTTCGGAGGTCGTTGCCAGGCGGGCACGGCCGGACGGGTCGGCTCCGCGCGAGGATCGCTCGCGCGGGGCACCGGGCATGCATTAGATTTTCCGTAACTCGAAACGGGGGAAATACTGTAATGGCTCGCTCTTTATGCGCGCTCCGCCGACCCGTCCGGCCGTGCCCGCCTGCCGACCACCTCCGTCGTCGCGGGCAGCGTGCGGCGCTCGCGCGCTGCGCGCGCATCGGGGCGGCGCATCGCGCGACGCTGCGGTCGCGTTGCGCGATGGAGTGTGCGCCGACGGCGCGCGTGCGCCGACGAAGCCGGCGGCGGCGTCTGCGCGGGCGCGCCGCGGACGCAATGTGCGTGGGGATACCCGACGGACGCCGCTGCCGGGGCGGGTGGCGGCACGAGGCGCGATGGGTCGGCGGAGCGTGCATAAAGAGCGAGCCATTACGGTATTTTCCCCGTCTCGAGTTACGGAAGATCTGATGCATGCCCGGTGCCCCGCGCGAGCGATCCTCGCGCGGAGCCGAGCCGTCGCGCCTCGCGCCGCCACCCGCCCCGGCCGGACGCACGCGTCGCGATCACGACGAACGTTGCGACCTAGGGAGAGAGACAGTAGAACGGCCGCGTGGAACGGCTGCTGATCACGGGGATCGCCGGCGGCCAAGGGCGCCTCGTCGCGAAGCGCGTCGCCGACGAGTTCGACGTGAGCGGGGTCGATCGCGTGCTCTGGGAAGGCCACCCGCAGCAGATCGCCGTCCACACGATGGATCTGCGGAAGAAGAAGTTCGAGGACATCTTCCGCCGCGAGCGGCCGACGGCTGTCGTGCATCTCGCGTTCGTGCGCCACTTCCGCGCCGATCCGATGGTGCGACACGAGATCAACGTCGCGGGAACGAAGCGGGTCCTCGAGTGCTGCGCGCAGTACGGGGTGAAGAAGCTCGTCGTGCTCTCGAGCTCGTACGTGTACGGCGCACTGCCGGAGAACCCCTACTACATGGACGAGGACACGTCGCTGAACGTGAGCCGCCACTACCCCGACATCCGTGACCTCGCCGAGGTGGACACGCTCTGCACGGCGTTTCTCTGGAAGTACCCGGAGATCGCGACCGCGCTCCTGCGGCCGGTGAACACGCTCGGCTATTACGTCCATAGCGCGATCGGCCGTTACTTGAAGCTGCGCTACGTGCCGACCGTCTTGGGCTTCAACCCGATGATGCAGTTCATCCACGAGGAGGACGTCGCGGAGGCGGTCGCGCGTACGCTCGAGACCGGCGTCCGCGGCGTGTTCAACCTCGTCGGGCCGGGCGCGGTACCGCTGAAGGTCGCCATCCGCGAGACCGGCGGCACGCCGGTGCCGCTGCCGGAGCCGGTCGCGCGCGGCACGATCGAGCGGCTCTTCCGCGTGGGCCTATACCACCTGCCGAGCGCGGCGCTCGATTTCGTGAAGTATCCGTGCACGATCGACGGCCGGCGCTTTCACAAGGCGACCGGCTTCCGTCCGATCTTCAACCTCGAGGACACGTTCAGCAGCGTGCGACACTGACGGAGGCTCGCGTGACCAAGACCGACAAGAGCTCGGCGCGGCAGAGCGGGAAACCGCGCGCCGACACGACACGGTCGACGGACGTCGGCGATCCGGCGGGCGCGGCGGGTGCGATGGCGGCTGAGGCGCGATCCGCCGAATTCGAGTCCGAGGACGACAGCGAGCTGCCGACGACGCTCGCGACGGCCGACGCCGCCCTCGAAGCGCAGGCCGCCGGCGACGCGGCGCTCACACCCGCCCCGCCGACGCCGCTCCTCGCCCGCGCGCTCGGGCTCGGCCCGAGCGGCATTCCGAGCGAGCGGCCGCCGGACGTGCTCGCCGGCTCGCTCGAAGGCTTGCACAGCCTCGCCGGCGGGATCCTCGAGAGTCTCGCGCCGCGCGTGATCCGCGACCTGAACCGCGAGATCCGCGACCGCATCGCAGAGGCGCCGCTCGAGCTCAACAGCTACGGGTACGATCCGTGGGGGCTCAACGTCGACGTCGCCCGGCGGACGATGCTCGTCTTCGCGCTCTTCTACAAGTACTACTTCCGCGTCAAAGCGTACGGCCTCGAGCATCTGCCGAAGGGCCGCATGCTGGTCATCGCCAACCACGCGGGTCAAATCGCGATCGACGCCTGCATGATCGGCACCGCGACGGTCCTCGACGCGAATCCGCCGCGGCCGCTGCGCGGCATGGGCGAATACTGGCTGCCGACCCTGCCCTTCGTCAACGTCTTCATGGCGCGCGTGGGCGGCGTCGTCGGCACGCCGAAGAACTGCATCGACATCCTCGAGCACGGCGAGGCGGTGATCGCGTTCCCGGAAGGCGTGCGCGGGATGAACAAACCCTTCCGCGAGCGCTACCAGCTGCAACGCTTCGGCAACGGCTTCATGCGCCTCGCCCTCCAGACGAACACACCGATCGTGCCGGTCGCAGTCGTCGGCTCGGAGGAGCAAGCGCCGTCGCTCGGCAACTTCGCACCGCTCGCGCGCCTGCTCTCGATGCCAGCGTTTCCGATCGTGCTGAACTTCTTTCCGTTGCCGACGCGCTACCACATCTACTTCGGTGAGCCGATGGAGTTTCGCGGCAACCCCAACGACGAGGACGAGGTGATCGTGCGGAAGGTGGAGCAGGTGAAGGGGCGGATCCACGACATGATCCAGCGCGGCCTGAAGCAGCGCCGCAGCATCTTCTTCTAGCCATGGCGCGCAAGCAGAAGCGGGTGCTCATCCTCGGCGGCGGCGCCGCGCTCGGCGCGCACCACGTCGGCGCGCTCAAGTACCTCGACGAGCAAGGCATCAAGCCGGACGCGATCGTCGGCAGCTCGATCGGGGTCATCAACGCCTGCTGCTACGCGTCGGGCGGCGTGCCGCAGCTCGAGCAGGCGTGGAGCGAGATCCGCTCGATCCCGCTGATCTTCTCGCCGAGCTTTCGTCACAACCCGCTCTTCGGCCGCTCGCTCTTCTCGATGGATCGCTTGAGCGGCGCGATCGAGGAGTACATCGATTTCCCGAAGATCTTCGAGAGCCGGCTCGAGCTCGAGTTCATCCTCCTCAACCTCTCCCGCGGCCGCGGCGAGGTGTACTCGAAGCGCGACTGCGCCGACTGGCGCGAGCTGCGCACGATCGCGCGCGCCGGCTACGCGATTCCCGGCCTCTTCCCGCCGATCGAGTTCCGCGACGATTGGTTCGTCGACGGCGGGTTCGCGTGGAACATCCCGCTCGAGCACGCGCTCGGCCTCGGCGCGACCGAGATCTATCTCCTGGCGCCGATCGCGAGCCAATTGCCGTACAAGGGCCGCTTCAGCTCGTTCCCCGATTTCCTGCGGCGCTTCGTCGACGTCATGTGGCGGACGATCGGCAACATGGGCTATCTCTACGCGCGCATGGATGCCGGCCGGTTGAACGGCGTCCCCGTCGTCGTCATCGAGCCCGGCGAGCAATACAGCGGCTTCGGCCCGCTGCACGTCTTCAACGCGTACCCGAGCAAGAACCGTCGTCTCATGGAGGCCGGCTACCGCGACGCCAAGCGCGTCTTCGCCGCCCGCCGCCGGCTCGAGGAGCACGCCCGCGCGCGACGGCTCGAGGCCAAAGCCGCCGGCGGACGCCCCGCGGACCTGCGCCCCGGTCGCGCGTCGCGCCCGGGGCACCGGCGGAGCGAAGCGACGGATACCCGCCCCATCGTCAGCGTCGACGGCGGCGCCGTCGTCCCGGCGACGACGCGTGCGACCGCGCCGGTGCAGGAGCGCACGCCGGGCGGCGTGGGTAAAGTCGTGTCGCTGCGGGCGAACGAGCCGCGCGGGACGTCGTAACACGCCGCGCCACTCCTGACGCGAGCCACTGCGACGGCTCGGCCGCGTCCTCTACCGGCTACGAGCCGATCGCGACGGCGCCGCCAACCCGCCGCCGGGCCGCCGGTACCAACGGCCGTTCGCGACCAGCTGCCGGGGTACGGTCTGTTCTCTCGGCCGCTACGACCGCCGGGTGCTGTCGGTCTAAGACGACACCGGACCGCCGAAATTCGTTGTGTTCTGCCGCCTCGATCGAGTACGCGCTCGCACGTCTCTAGGGCGTCGTATGCGGCGCTGCGATCCCTTCGCAGCGCATCGCTCGGGATTCGAACCCCGCTGCTCACTATCCCGGAGGAGGATCGTCGCACGGCGACCGTGAACTGCGCCGCCGCGGCATTGCACGGACGCACGAGCGGGATCGCCGTCTGCGTCACGTAAGCAGCAGCAATTTCAACGATTTGATTCGGGACGACGCGCGACCCGGGTGGCACGTCCGTTGCTGACTCGTTGCGCCATGATCGAGAACGGCACCCTCGCCGGCGGCAGCTTCCTCATCGGCACCACGGTTCGCGACGTCTTCACTTACGAGGACCTGACGAGCGACGACGTCGCGATTGCCGACGTCGCCGAGAGCTTCGTCCGCCGCGATGTCCTGCCGCAGGTGGACGCCATCGAGGCGCAAACGCCGGGCCTCATGCGCTCGCTGCTCGAGAAGGCGGGAACGCTCGGCCTCTTGATGTTCGACATTCCCGAGCAGCACGGCGGGCTCGGCGTCAGCAAGGCGGCGTCGACCTTGATCGGCGAGCGCGCGTTCAAGCTGGCGTCGTTCTCGATCGCCTGGGGCGCGCACACCGGCATCGGCACCCTGCCCCTCCTCTTCTACGGCACGCGCGCGCAGAAGGAGCGGTATCTGCCGCGGCTCATGAGCGGCGAGATGATCGCCGCCTACGCGCTCACCGAGCCCGGATCCGGCAGCGACGCGCTCGGCGCGAAGACGAAAGCGATCCCGACCGCCGGCGGCTACCGCCTGAGCGGCGTCAAGCAGTTCATCACCAACGGCGGCTTCGCCGATCTCTTCACCGTCTTCGCCAAGGTCGACGGCGAGAAGTTCACCGCGTTCCTGGTCGAGCGCGCGACAGAAGGCGTCAGCACCGGCCCCGAGGAGCACAAGCTCGGCATCAAGGGCTCGTCGACGACGCAGCTCATTTTGGAGGACGTCTTCGTCCCCGCGGAGAACCTCCTCGGCGAGCTCGGCCTCGGCCACAAGATCGCGTTCAACATCCTGAACATCGGCCGCCTGAAGCTCGGCGCCGCCGCGCTCGGCGCCGCGCGCGAGTGCCTCGAGTTCGCGGTGCGCTACGCCTCCGACCGCAAGCAGTTCCAGACGCCGCTCACCGACTTCGGCGCGATTCAGCGCAAGATCGCCGACATCGCGGTGCGGATCTTCGTCGCCGACGCGGTCGCGTACCGCACCGCCGGGTTGATCGACCGGCTCATCGCGCGCATCGATCGCGACGACCCGGCGTACGACCAGAAGGTCATCAAGGCGATCGAGGAGTACACGATCGAGCAGTCGATCGTGAAGGTCTTCGGCACCGAGACGCTCGACTTCGTCGTCGACGAGGCCCTGCAGATGCTCGGCGGCTACGGTTTCGTCGCCGACTACCCGCTCGAGCGCCAGTACCGCGATTCCCGCATCAACCGCATCTTCGAGGGCACGAACGAGATCAACCGGCTGCTGATTCCCGCCACCGTGATGAAGCGCGTGATGACGCACGGCCTACCGATGCTCGACTTCATGCAGGAGGTCGATGCCGACCTCACGTCGGGGAACGGCCACGCCGCGCCCGCCGACGGCAGCCGCCCGCTCGCGCGTGAAATCCACGCCGTCGACGAGGCGAAGCGCCTCGTCGCCTACACGACGCGACTCTTGCTGCAGCGCGAGCCCGCCGAGATCGGCCGCAAGCAGCAGCACCTCGAGGCCTTCGCCGACATGATCATCGATCTCTACGCGATGGAGAGCGCCGTTGCCCGCACCGCCAAGCTCATCCGCCGCCACGGCGAGGAGAAGGTGAAGCTCGAGCGCGACCTCATCGCCGTCTTCCTCGCCGACGCGACCGACCGCCTCTGCGCCCGTGCCCGCCGTCTCTTCGGCAACGACACCGACGGCCGCGAGCTCGAGCGCCACCTCGCCAACGTCGCCAAGCTCACGCCGTTCCTGCCGCTGCGCGTGCTCGACGCGCGGGCGCGGATCGCGGAGCACGTCGTCGGCGCCGGCGGCGTCCTGGCCTGACGGCGCTGCCTCGCGGCGGCATTGCGCCGCTTCGTCGCTACGTCGAGCTGAGGAAAGGTCCACCGGACCGAAGTCACTCCGCGGGCGTTGCGCCCGTCTCGGGTAGCGCGTCGGAATGTAGAGCTGATCGAGGCGGCGGCACGCGGCGCCGAGCGCGCCGAACGAGGATTCCAACGCAGCACACTCGTTCGCGAGCGCCGTGGTCGAGTGGCCGAGTACCGGACCTTGGCCGCGCTCGTACAGGAACGCCTTCAGCGCCTTCTCGGCGCTCTGCTGCGCGACGAAGCACGCGTGCTCGTGAAAGCCGTGGTCGCGGTTCAGCCGCGCGGCGTCCCGATCATGCAGCGCCTGCCGGAGTTACCGCTGCGCTTCTGTGAGATTGCGATTCGCCGTCATGCAGCACCCGTCCCTCCCGCTCCACGAGCTGCGCGAACGAGCTGCCGGATTCGAGCATCCGCCGCCACTCTTCGGGCGTGTAGACCAGCGCCTCGACGGCCAGCCGCGTCGACGCCGCGTAGCACGCCGAGAGCGCCTGCCCGATGCGGTCGCAGAACGGCAGCCCGGTGTCGGCAATGACGACGAGATCGAGGTCGCTCGCGCGATTCTGATCCGCGCGCGCAAACGACCCGAAGAGCAGCACGCGCCCAGGTGCGAAGCTGGCGACCAGCGCGCGCGTGACTGTGGCCAGATAACGTTCCAGCTCCGCTCCTTGCAGACGTTCGCGGCGCATGTCTGCACGGTAGCCGGAGCAGCTGTGGCGAGCAACTGGATCGCCTTCGATGTCGTCACTCGAGATCGAGTGCCGCTCTGAGTCCCGCTTCGACGGCTCGCAGCGCGCTGCCCGGGAGCTCGCCGGTACGCTCGACGAGCTTGGCGCGATCGAGCGTCGTCACTTGATGGCATAGCGCGACGCTCTCCCGCCGGAGGCCGGCGGCGCCCGACGGCAGCAGGACAGCGGTCGGACCGCGGCGCATCTGTGCCGCAGACGTCGAAATCGGAACGACGACGATCGAGCGCCACGACGGCGTGCGATTGAACCCGTCGCTCGAGACGACGATCACCGGCCGGCGGCCGCGTTGCTCCGATCCGGATCGCGGCGTCAGCTCGGCCCAGAATACGTCGCCCCGCTTCACCGCTTGCGCCGGCGCCGCTGCTTTACGGGATGTTTCTCACGCCAATGCTCGAGCGATGCGGCCTCGAACTGCTCGTCGAGATCGGCCGGCGTCCCGGCAACGTCGGCGGCATACGCGGCGATCGCCTCCCGAACCATCAACTGCTGCTGCTGCCGCAACCAGGAGTCGATCGCGTATCGCGCAATCGTCGTCGCGGGTTGGTTCGCGCGCTCGGCAGCGCTGCGTAAGCGCCGATACAGCGGATCGGGCAGCGGCAGATGAAAGTTCCGCATCATGGTGATGCCATGAATGATGCCACGAGATAATGGCGTCAGCAAGCGGCTACGTGTACCGGCGCGAACACGGAGCGCCGTCGGTACGCTGCCGCCCGATGTCGATCAAATACGCGTTGCTGGGGTTGATGCGTGACGAGCCGATGCACGGCTACCGCGTCAAGGAGGCGTTCGATCGCCGCGTCGGGTCGTTGTGGGGGCTCACGCGGCCGCAGATCTACCAGACGCTGAACGCGCTCGAGCGTGCCGGGTTGTTGACGAGCCACGGCGAGCGCGTCGGCAGCCGGCCGGCGCGGCGCATCTACACGCTGACCGATCTCGGACGGCGGGCATTCGAGCGCTGGCTCGATTCGGGATCGGTCTGCCGGCCGCGGCCGTTCCGAGCCGACCTGCTGCTGCGCTTGCTGTTCGTACGCGAGCGCGACGTGGCGCCGATCGCGGCGGCGCTCGAGCGCGCCGAGCAGCGGGCATTGCAGCTCGTGGACCGGATCGCAGGTGTGCCGAATTCCGCGGCGCGCGATCGTGCGATCGACGTTGGCGGCATGTTGCGGGCGGGCGCCGCACGGCAGGCGGAGACGGATCTCGACCTCGTGCGGAGCTGCCGCCGCGAGCTCGCGCGGTGGAGCGGCGCCACGAAACGAAGCCTCGATTCCGCGCCGGATGACGAGCCGCCGCGCGCGTGGGCTGCGGCGCACCGATTCGGCGTCCGCAGTACCCTGGCGAGCACCGCATCGCCGCCGCGACGACGCAGCGCCGGCGCGCAGTGACGCACGGTGGCCGTACCCGACGGATCCGCGACGATCACGACTCATGCGCGCGCGGCCGTACGGCTCGCCGCGCTCGCCGTCGCAGTACATCTCGCGCCGGGGCGCCCGGAGGCGCATGAAGCGGCGCTCGAACTGCGGGGCGCGCTGCAGTCACAGAACCTCGTCCGTCACCCCGACGTCGACGAATGGCACTTCGTTCAGCAGCGCAACACGCTTCGCCTCGGCCTGCGCTGGAACGCGCTGCGCGACGCGGAGTCGCGCGGGATCGACGTCGGGTTCCTCGGCGACGCGCGCCTCGTCCTCGCGTATCGCGGCGTATACGACGGCATCTACTCGTACGCGCCGGTCTTCCGCGAGCGCGACCTCCGCGGACGCAAGCCCGGCCGTGCCGCAGAGCGCGACCTGCGCGATCTCTCCGTCGACACACGCCAGGCGCTCGCGTTCGAAAACCACATGCGCGAGGCCTACATCGACGTCACGGCGCGCGCGTGGCCGCTGCGGATCCGCATCGGGCGCCAGCAGGTGGTGTGGGGCGAAGCCGATCTCTTCCGTATGCTCGACCGCGCCAACCCGCTCGACACGTCGTGGCACTTCGGCGAGGAGATCCCGCCGCCGGCATTCGGATGGGACGATCTGCGCATTCCGCTCTGGATGGTACGCGGCTGGCTCGCCCTCGGCGCGATCGGCCCCGCGTCCGACGTGCGTACGGAAGCGTACTGGAACGTCGGCGACTGGCGGCCGATCAAGGTCGCGTTCTTGCCGCGCCCGTGGGGGATCCGACTCCTGAACCCCCTCACCAATCACGAGGACGGCGCGTTCTTCGCACCGTTCGCGGGCGTCCATCGCCTGTACCACTCACGCCTGTTCGAACAGGGCGACTATGCGCGCAACCCGGCGGAGAACAGCCAAGTCGGCTGGCAGCTCTCGGCGCGGTTCAGTGGCGACCTCCGCGCCGCGATCTACTACTTCCATCAGCGCTGGGCCGACGACGACGGCACCCCCGCCGCCGTCGTCCAAGGTCTCCCCGACACCCCGAGCGGCCGCGACCTCACGCAGGATCTCCTCCTCCGCGGCACGCTCCCGGTGCGTTACGTCACCCCCTACATCCACACGCTCGGCGCATCGTCGAGCGCCTACGCGCCGGCGTTGCAGATGACGCTGCGTTTGGAGACCGTCTACGACTTCGGTCTCCCGATCTTCAACCGCGACCGGCAGACGACGTTTTCGCCGCTGCTCCCCGGTGTGTCCCACCGCGACTACTGGAAGAGCATGGTCGCGTTCGACCGTCCGCTCGCGCTCCGCTGGGTGAACGACGGCGCCGCGGTCTTCCTCAGCGGTCAGTGGTTCGTCCACCATCTCATCCAGCACAAGGACTCGTTCACCGGCCCGCTCGACCTCCCGACCGCCGGCGCCCGCTCGCGCCCGTTCTGTGGCAGCGCCCGCGATCAGCCGTGCACCGACCCGCGCGGCAACGGCAGCTTCCGCGACGACGTGCACAGCTGGGAATCGCTGGTCACGCTCGCGGCGTTCACGACGTACCGGCGCGGCACGGTGACGCCGGTCGCCGCCTTCATCCTCGATCCGGTGAACAGCTGGAGCATGCACCTGTGTTGGAGCGTCGAGCTCGTCGTCAGCCCGACCGTGAGCGTCGATCTCACCCAACGGTATTTCGTCAGCATGCAAGGCGACGTGCAGAAAGGACCGTTCGATCCATGGCTGTTCGGCACCATGCGCGGCCGGTCCGAGACCGGTCTGCGCCTGACCTATCGATTCTGACCTCGGAAAGGAGCCTTTCATGCGCTTTGGACTTTCGTTTCTGCCCGACGCGGACCCGGCGACCATGTCGGCGGCGGAGTATTTCGCGAACGCGCTCGAGCTCTGCAGGGTCGCGGACGACGCCGGCATGGACAGCGCGAAGATGACCGAGCATCTGCTGCATCCGTACGGTGGGTACTGCCCGTCGCCGCTCGCGTTCTTCGCGGCCGTCGCCGCATCGACGCGACGCCTGCGTCTCGTGACCGGCGGCGTGCTGCCGAGTCTCCATCACCCGCTGCAGCTCGCCGCCGAGGCGGCGATGATCGACGCGATCAGCGGCGGCCGCCTCGAGGTCGGCTTCGCGCGCGGCTACATGCCCTACGAGTTTGCCGCGCTCGGCGTCCCCATGGACGGCAGCCGCGACCGGTTCGTCGCCACCGTCGAGACCGTGTTGCGCCTCTGGACGGAGGAGCAGGTGTCGGTCGAGACGCCGTTCTTCACGTTCCACGACGCGACCTCGCTGCCGCGGCCGACGCAGCAGCCGCACCCGCCGGTCTGGATCGCGGCCTCGACGGCACCGGAGTCGTTCGCGTGGATCGGCGCCAAGCGCTTCAAGCTGATGGCGACCTTCGTTCTCACCGACCGCGAATGCCTGCGCGAGCTGATCGCGACGTATCGCGAGAGCTTTACCTCGGCCACGTCGAACGGCGGCGCGCCCGTCGACGCCGCGGCGCGGCCAGAGGTCGCCCTCAGCATCCCGCTCTACGTCGCCGAGAGCGACGCCGCGGCGCGGGCGGAAGGCGGACGCTTCCTCCGCCGGTATTTCGCGGTGTGGGCGCACGCCGCGCGCGCCTGGAACGGCGTCCATACCGACGCGTATACGGGATACTCGCACCTCGCCGAGGTGATCAGCGCCAGCACGCCGGAACGCCTCCAAAAGCGCGGCAGCGTCGTCTTCGGATCACCAATACGTGTCATTGACCATATTGCATGGCTATATGAGGAATTCGGAGTCGATCACATCATGTGGCAGGTTGACTTCGGCGCGATGCCGCGCGAAACGGCGTTGCGGAGCTTACGCACATTCACCGAGCACGTGTTGCCGATGATTCCCGAGACCTCTGCGTCGACGTGAGCAACGCCGGCGAGGCTCTCTCCGGGCGCTGCGTCGTCGTCTTGCTCGCGCTGACGACGCTGCCGGTGCTGGCGACGAGCGCGATCTATCGCTTCGCGCCGCCGCCGGCGCTCGATTGGCTGCGGCCCGCCTATCTCGGGTTCGTCGTCTACGCGCTGGCGAATTGGGCGACGTTCGCGCTCGTGATCGCAGTGGCCGGCTGGCCCGCTTTGCGAGCGGCGGGACTCCGCGTGCATCTGTCGCTCTGGCGCGTCGTGGGCGCCTGCGCCGGCTTCGTGGCCGGCGTCACGATTTACAGCCTCGTGAGCGCCGGGCTGCAGCGCTGGCACCTGCCGCCGGTCGGCGGCATGGACTTCGTCGATCCGACACGACTCGAGCTGGCCTCTCTGTTCGTCAGCACCGTCCTCACCGCCGGGTTCTGCGAAGAGGTCTTCTTCCGCGTCCTCTGGATCGGCGCCTTACGTCGCCACATACCGCTCGCGTTCGCCGTGACGGTGTCGATCGTCGCATTCGCCGCTATCCACTTCCCGCACTTCGGGATCGGCGGCGCCGTCTTCATCATCGTGTGGAGCGCCGTTCCCGTCACCTTGTTCCTGGCATCGGGCGATTGTAGCTCCGCGACCCTGATGCACATGATGAACAATACGTTCGCATACGTCGTCGTACCCCTACTGCTTCATCCGTAGATCGCGCTATCATATGTAGCCGGAATCATCCGTCACGGCAGATTATTGTAGCTCGATGGCGAGATGATAATGTCCGTGCATATCGTTCGCCTCTCCAGAATTGCGTCTGCGCGCAGCGCGATGTAACCACGACCACGGTACGCACAGCGACGACGGACGTCGCGACAACCCGCGTACCGAAAGGAGACGACGATGGCAAACGAGTCGACGAACCGCGGCTGCATGATCGAAGACCTCGAGGTACCGGGCGCGAGCCGTGGTCTCGAGAGCGCGGCGGCGGGTACGTGCACGACCACCTGCACCTGCTCCGCAGCGGCGCATTCCGAGTGAGCGCGGTCACAGGAGACGACCATGGGAGATGAATCGACCAACCGCGGCTGCATGATCGAAGACCTCGAAGTACCGGGCGC
>WNFR01003276.1_pt1 | contig 24346 bp, 22 predicted proteins | sample 5400221 | NCBI WGS metagenome assembly WNFR01 (sample SAMN13153357, study PRJNA577476) | soil metagenome | isolation source: 40 cm soil under Madrone tree | place: USA:California | collected 2016-06-14 | reverse complement strand
TGTTGTTTCCAGGCGGGATCTCGCAGCCAGATTCCGTAGGCGCCTTCGATATCCTGGTGCTGGAGTGCTGCGAAGAATTTATCCGCAACACGCCGCTCAGGATAATTTCGCAGGTGGTATGCGACCCACACGAGTATGAGTGCCGCAAAAACTCCGGCGATGATGAGATTTCTGCGACGGCGGGCGCGCGCCTCGTCGAACTGCTGCGCATCCATAAGCGTCATGACCTAAGCATAATGGAAGCCGCGGGATTAGAAAAAGTTCCTGAAACCGGGATTAGCGTCCACTATTCATGATTTTTTTCGCGATCTTGGAAAGGGCACGGCTTACAGCCGTGCCGTAAAGAGAGAAATATTTCGGCTTCAGCCGCTGGGGAGGGCAGAGTCGAACGACCTATAAAGAAAGGTGAACTCCAGCAATACACCTCAGGGGCTAAAGCCCAGATGCATAGCGGACATGCAACGGCACGGCTATAAGCCGTGCCCTTCCAAAGCTGGGGGATCGTGAATAATGAAAGCTAGTTCTTCAGTCTTGTTCGCTGACGACTGACCACTGACCACCTGGGTTCACAGCGTGCGCTTAAATAGCGGCACGGCAATCGAAAAAGTCACAATTGCGAAGATCGACAGATAAACCATGTCTGGCCAAATCGCCACCAGCCCAGTCTCCTTCAGCAGCAGCGATTTGAATCCGTGCACTGCGAAAGTGAATGGATCGACACTGGCAATGGCGCGCAACCAGCGCGGGAATGCCTGAATCGGGTATACCGAGCCGCTAGGGAAAAAGAGCAGGGTATTCAGGATTCCGAAAATCGCCCGCGGGACCAGCGGGTCCTCCACTCGCACCATCAGCAAGAACATCATTGTATTGAAGGCCAGCGAGGTCAGGAGAATCATCAGAGCAAGGCCGAGGAGCGTCCCCGGATGAAAAATTGTTCCTACTCCCGCCAACAGCGACCCGATTATGGTGATGACTACGCCTGTCATTACCGCTTTGATCGCGCCTGCGGCATTCAACCCCAACACTAGTTCGGCTTTCGTGATTGGCGTAACCAGGTAACCTTCATGCACCCCGCGGGCTTTGTCGTCGATGTAAAGCATTCCGCCGCCAATCATTACGGACACGAACATGGCAAGTGCAATCGAGCCCGGCAAAAGATATTTCATGTATTCGATATATGGATACAGCTCGACAATCTGCAAAACTGTCTGCTGCAAAATTCGCGGCTGAACCGTGGGATTATTCAATGCCGCAGTGATGTCCGAGAGCTCACCTTCCATGGTTGACGTCATGAAATTGTCGCTATTGTCGACCACCAGGCCGATTCGAGGCTGGTCCTGCTCATACACGCGTCGCGAGTACTGCGGCGGAATAATCACTGCGGCTTGGATTTTGCCATTGCGAACGTCTTCGACCGCCGCGCGTTCATTGGAGTAATAGACTGGCTCGAAAGTTCGCATGTTTGCGCGGACTGAATCCACCGCCTCGCGAATCCTCAGTGCCTGCGTGCCACCATCTTCGTCAACGATTCCGAGCTTCGCGTCGCGAATTTTCCCGCCGAACGCGTTGCCCAGAACGATGAGCTGCACCAGGGGAAAGACCATGGCCACCAGCATGAGTGCTGGCGAACGAAAGAACTTGCGCATTTCGCGCTCGACGATTGCCATCATCCGATTCATGGCTGGGCTCCGGGTCTGGACGGCATGACAAATCCATAGGCTTTCACAAGTTCGTCACGCAATTGCCGTCCTGTGTAGTGGACAAATACATCGTCCAGCGTGGTGTTCTGAACAGACAGCGATTTCACGCCGACGCCCGCGTGCACTGCTGCTTCCACCAGTTCAGTTGTCGTGCGCGATCCGTCGCCAGTGAGAATTCGATACATCCCTGCTCCCTCATGCTGAACGGACGTCACCTCGCTCAGTTTGTGCAGTCGCTGCTCCCAGTCGGCAGGAGCATTCTCGAACTGGGCTTCGATCACGTTCGACCCCGGAACGCTTGCCTTCAGCGCCGGAGGAGTATCGAGAGCAACGAGCTTGCCGTGGTCGACTATCGCTATGCGATCACAAAGCCGGTCGGCTTCGTCCATGTAATGCGTCGTGATCAGAATCGTAAGCTGGCGCTGGCTCTTGATGTTGGTCAGCATCTCCCATACCGCGACCCGCGAAACTGGATCGAGGCCTGTCGTCGGCTCGTCGAGAAAAAAGATTTTTGGACTGTGCACCAGACCGCGCGCAATTTCCAATCTTCGGCGCATGCCTCCAGAGAGCGTTTTGGTCTGCGCGGAACGCCACTTGGTGAGATCCACGGTCTCCAGTAGTTCGTCAATGGCCTGCTTTCGTTTGGCGGCTGGAACATCGTAGAGCTTGGCGTAAATACTCATGTTCTCTTCGACCGTCAGATCGATGTCGCTGGTCAGCGCCTGCGGAATTACACCAATAATTCGTCGCGCGTCATCCGGGTCGGTCCGGACATCGTGGCCGCCAATTCTCGCCACACCTGAAGTGATCGGGATGAGCGTAGTCATCATGCGGATCAGCGTTGACTTGCCCGCGCCATTGGGGCCAAGCAATCCGAAGATCTCGCCGTCTTTTACGGAGAAGGTCACATCATCGACCGCTGTGAAGTCGCCGTACTTCTTGACTATGTGCTCGACTTCAATTGCATTCGGAACGACCTGCGTGCCGTTCGAAGGGTGGGTGCCGCCGACGTAGGACTCTGACATCACGGCTGTGCTCCTTGCGCAGATGTATCTTGCCCGCGACTCTCACCTCGTAGCTGGGCCTGTGAGACGAGCACATCAGCGGTCATTCCCGGCACGTATGCGCCTTTGGGATTATCGAGCCGGACTTTCAAAACGATGGTTTTGATGTCACGCTTGCTCCGGCTCACGTCGCGTTGCGTCGCGAAATCCGCTTCCGCGGACTTGAAGAAAACCTTTCCCGAAGTAAGAGTCCCTCCGGGCAAGCGAACGCGCAGTGTATCCCCCATACCGATGTGGTCAGACTGTGTCTCCGGAATGGCAGCGCGGACCCATGTGTCGGTGAAATCAACGATGGTCACAATCGGCGTGCCCGGGTTTAAATACTCGCCCTCACGTGCGGCACGCACGGAAACGGTCCCAGTAACCGGCGCATAAATGTTGGTATAGCCAAGTCTTACCTCAGCTTCCTTTAGCTGGGCTTCGGCGTTGACCAGTTGCGAGCGCGTGGATGCAACCGTACTCTGAGCTGCATGTGCCTGGTGCGTATTTGCGACAGCAGTGTCCAAATCAGCCTGCGCAGCCGTGACCTGTTGCTTCAGGGATATAACCACCGCTTGTTGCGCCTTTAAATTGCTCTCCGCCTGTACACGCTCCTGGTCTGACGCCACGCCCTGCTGTGCCAGTTCGATCGCGCGGCGGCTGTCACTTTCAACTCGTTGCAATGTTGCCTCTGCCTGCAGAAGCTGCGCTCGCGTGGATTCCAGCCGTGCCTGCGCATTCGCGACGCTGCTGGTCGTCGAACCTTGTGTAGCCACGCTGGTTGCTTGCGTGGCTGAAACCTGCGAGCGGAGACTATCGATGGTGGCTGCGGCAGCGCGGGCCTGCGCCTCAAGCTCGGAGGGATCAAGCGAGGCGATCAAATCGCCCTGCTTTACGCGCGTACCTTCGTCCACGAGCAACTTGGCAATCCGGCCTTGCACCTGAGAGCTGACAATTACCTGATTGGCGTCGACTGTGCCGATCAGGTCCAGATCGGATCCGCGCGGAGTGGACAGCAGGTAATATCCGAGCGAAATACCCAGCAGAATTCCAAGCAGGACCAGAACTTTGTTGCGTGCGTTCACTTGCGCGCTCCTTTTTGCGGCACGAAGAGTGCGGTGGAAATGAAATCCACCACCGCGGCGCGGCGCTCAGCCAACCGCTTCGGCGACATCGGATCGGCGCCCGTCATCAATTTCATAATCGGCGCCGTGGTGAAATAGAAAACGATCACAGAAATCATCGAAGGTATGAAGTGGATTCGATTCACCCGGCGAAAATCCCCGCTCTCTTCTCCTTCTTCTAGTAATGCCGAGAGCTCGAGAAAAACCGGCCGGAAATAATTTTTCGCAATCCGCTCCAGGCGCGAAGGGTCTTTCCCTGCGCGTAGGAATTCACCGTTCACGATCCGTGGATACAGCGGGTTCGAAGCAATGTAGTCGAAGTGGGCGCAGACGTAACCAGCCAGCTTCTCGCGTGGAGGAAGCGGCCGCGAGAGAGCTCCGTGGATTGCCGCGCGAACTCCGCCGAAAACCTGATCGAGCACGGCATCATAAATCGCTTCTTTGTCCTTGAAGTAGTAGTAGAGCAGGGCCTTATTGACGCCTGCGGACTGGGCGATTGCGTCGGTGCGCGATCCGGCCAGGCCTTCCTGGGCAAATTCGCGCACGGCAGCCTTCAAGATCGCTGTGCGGCTCTGTTCGGGGCGGCCGCGGGTACCCAGGCGAGTTTTGGTTTCAACAAGCATGTTTAACTAACTACTTAGTTAATATTAGAAAACAACAGGACGCAAACAGTCAAGTCAAGCCTCGGGAAGCCCGGGAGCTGCCAAGACCGCGTTCAAGCAGTGCTCATCTGGGAGACTAGTGTGCGTGCTCCTCTGCCGCTGCAAATGTCTGTGCGACAGTTCGCGCGATAAGGCCTTGACCAGACTGACTGGGGTGGATGTCGCACGTGAACTCGCTCTGCGGCGACGCCTTCAGCAATCCGGCGTTGCAGGTGTGTCCACCGACAGGAACTGTTGCAGCCTGAAAGGCGGAAAAGACATCGGCCACAACCGTGCCCGGCTGCCCAGACGCGGTCGCGAGGGCCTGGTTGAGAGCGGAGGTAATGGCAGTTTCAGTTGGGTCGGAATAGTCGAGAGAATAATAGTTCACCACAATAATGATTCCGCCATAGCCAGTTGCGCGCAGGTCAGCGAGAATCAATTGCAAGTTCGCGGCTACGCTCGCGAGGACTTGCGGCAGGCCAGCGGCGACGCATGCGGGATCGCCGAGGCAGGCATTCCTGAGCAGCAGGACATCGTTGGCTCCAAGGCCGACCGTGACCACCCGCGTCGCAGGGTGCGACTTCAGAAATGAAACGGCGTAGTCGAGTTGCGTAGAACTGTAAGAGACATGGAGCGGAACCGATGCCCGATACGTGCGACAACCGCCGTCAGGAGCACTTGAAGAGAGGAAACTGCCCGTTGTCTCTCCCGGGCAAGCCGCGTTGCTGGCATTAAGCTTCAGCGCTCGGCCAACGTATGTTGGGAACCCGATGAAATTATCGGGGTTGACGCACTCAAACCCTGCCTGGGTGATGAAGCCGAAGCTGATGCTATCGCCCACTGCGAGATATGCTCGCCCCGGCGCCTGCTCTGCAGCTGAGAGAAAAGTAGTTGACGAAAGGACCACGATAAAAAGAACGAAAACAAGACGCGCCGGCTTCATGGGAATCCTCCACAGGACTGTGTTTCGAAGGTTGGGAATTCGGATTTCTGTAACTCAGAAAACGGCAGGATTATATACCAGCCGGCTTTTCTGGCGCGTCAACAGAAGTTCATTAAAGCCGGGGGCGCTGGATCGCTTAATTGCATCCGCCAGCAATGGAAGGGACTAGCAGGACTTCGTCTCCGTCTTGAAAGGCGTAACTCGGCCCGCCGAGAAAGCGGATGTCTTCTTCGTTTACGTAAATATTGAGGAAGCGACGGATTTGTCCGGATTCGTCGCGCAGATGCGGCTTTAGCTCGGGAAACTTTTCATCGAGAGCGGAGAAAAGCTCGTTGAGATTGGTGGCGGCGCAACTCACCTTGGCCTCACCGCCGGTGTGGCGGCGAAGAGCGGCCGGGATTTGTATGGTGACGCTCATAGAGAATGTTTCAAACTCATTACGAATTACCCTGAGCAAAATTAAACGATTCGTTTTGCGAAGTTTTACTCCACTCAGGATGACAATGCCTAAACCGCTACAGTCTCCGGCAGTTCGAACGCGCCCTCCAGCAGTTTTTCAAACTCCGCTAATTTCGGCGGAATCGGCTGTTCTGTCTCGTACTCATCAGTCAGCACATCTGTTGTCTTCAGGCCGTTGCCGGTGATGCAGAGCACCGTGGTTTCATCCGGCAGAATGCGGTCGCTCTTGTAAAGCTTACGCGCGCAGCCGAGGGTCACGCCGCCAGCGGTCTCGGTGAAAATGCCTTCGGTCTCGGCTAGAAGCTGGATGGACTTCACGATCTCGGGATCGGAAACGTCTTCCGACCAGCCGCCGCTTCCGGTAATGGTTTTGATTGCGTAGTGTCCATCGGCTGGATTGCCAATCGCGAGCGACCGCGCAATTGTCTTTGGCTTCTGCGGGTCGATCTCCCTATTGCCGAGCTTTACTGCAGTAGAAATCGGAGAGCATCCCGTGGCCTGCGCGCCAAAGAACTTTACAGGCTTCGGCTCGACTAGTCCGAGCTGAATTAGTTCGTCAAACGCTTTCTTGATTTTTACGATTAGCGAGCCGCCGGCCATCGGGCAAACTAAGTTGTCCGGCAGACGCCAGCCAAGCTGCTCGGCGATCTCGTAGCCGAACGTCTTCGAGCCTTCGGCGTAGTAAGGGCGGAGATTAACGTTCACGAATCCCCAGTTGTGCTCGTCGGCGATCTGCGAGCATAGGCGGTTCACTTGATCGTAGCTGCCAGAAATGCGCACCAGCTTCGCGCCGAAAACTTGCGTGCCGATAATTTTCGCCAGCTCAAGATCGGCGGGAATGAAAATCCAGCACTTGAATCCGTAGCGCGCGGCTTGTGCGGCGGTGGCGTTGGCAAGATTTCCGGTCGAGGAGCAGGAGACGGTGTCGAATCCAAAGGCGCGTGCATTGGCCAGCGCGACGGCAACCACGCGGTCTTTAAAGCTCAGCGTCGGGAGGCAGACAGCGTCGTTCTTCACATACAAATTCTTCGCGCCGATTTCCCGCGCCAATCGGGGGGTCTTGATCAGCGGCGTGAAGCCGACCGGCAGAGTGGGCTCGTGATTCTCTGGCAGCGGCAGCAGCGCTGAGTAACGCCAAATATTGGGAGGTCCCTGGGCAATCTTCTCGCGAGTAAAGTCGCGCTGAATGGAATCGTAGTCGTAGAAAATTTCGAGGGGAGAAAAGCAGTCTTCACAAATCGACTTGGGCACGTTGCCCCAACTCTTGTGGCACTCCCGACAGCGTAATTCGTAACGCATTGGCTCGCCCGATCTGAGCGGCCAAGGGGTTATCTCTGCGAACTTTGCGAGTTCTCAGCGACCTCTGCGGTTAAGATCTTGAAGAGCCTTAAACCGCTGAGTTCGCCGAGTATTCGCAGAGAGCGCAGAGAAAACCTGCCCTAAAAAGCCAAATCCTCTTTCCCCGGCAAAATGGGAAAAGAGGCTCAGGAAATGCTGATAAATTCTCGCATCCCGAATCTCATGTCCCCCGTACTTTCCGGGTCGAGAGTTGGCACCTGGCGGCCGCGATAGATGATCCCGGTCCGGTTGCCGTGGCGTCTCAGGGCTATGCAAGATATGACAGATGAACCCACGCGGATTCCCGACCGTTACCAGGCAGTCCCGACCCCCGATCTTGTCCTGCGACAGGTATTAGGGACAACTCGCCTGCGCCGTTGCTCCCACGAATCCGCCCTCATTCTTCGCCGTCCCGAACACCAGGTTCTGCCAGACCTTCAAGGGCACCGAGCCGCTGCTGGGAGCCTTTGGATTAGCTGGCGCTATGGCCGCTATGCCAACGGTCGTGTTAATGCATTGCGGTAGAAAGGGCGAGGACGTCAGGCTATACGGTGGCTGGGCAGTAGTCATAACTGGTAGACCGGTGTTCACCCAACTTACGGCCAAGGGAGTGACCTGTTTGCCGTTGCCGTAGGTCCCAGTTGCGATCAATTGCGGAAAATCGATACTCGGCTGCTGGCTAATGGTGATGGATTGCAAAGTCGTGCTACTCAGTTGGGAAGTCGAATTACTTGATCCGCAACTGAAGAACATGACGCAAACTGCTGCAGCGGTGAGGACTAACGTGAACTTGCCCATCTTACCTCCATTACCGAAGAGAAGTAAGGGCCCGAGGTACTCTAAGCTAGACGCATTTTGAGTGCTGAAACGTTGCCTAATCAAGTCGCCGACAAGAGCTCGACTCTCTGGCTTGGAGGTCCCCTTCACCTCAACAGTGCCGAAGCCGTCCACAAAATTGGCGCTTCGCCGTGAAGGTCTCGGCTTCGAGGTACTCCATTGCAATGAAGGCGCGGCCATCGTCCTCGCAGATGTCATAAATAGTGCATATATTCGGATGATTCAGGCTGGAAGCGGCCTGCGCTTCGCGGCGGAAGCGGGTAAGCTAATGCTCGTCGGCAGCGACAGCCTCGGGAAGAAATTTGAGGGCGACAAGCAGCCCAGACGGGTGTCCTCGGACTTGAAAACCACTCCCATCCCGCCGCGGAGCCTCTACGGCTTCTCCCACCTGCCCGACTCCGCGGAACGGAAAATGGCTTCGATCACGGCCATATTCTTGATCGCATCGGTTAGTGGAACTGGTACCTCGACATTCTCGCGAATGGCGCGTGAAAAGAGGTCTCCCTGGATCGTGTATTGGTCGCAGATCGGCAGGGTTTCCGTGGCGATGTTCTTGCCGAAGATCTCGCCGCCGTCATCGATGAAAATCCGGCAGGGCCGGTCGTTGGGAGCGTTGAATGGGATTTCAATTTCGATGCGGCCCTTTGTGCCCATGACTTGCATTCGCTGATAGGGCACCAGTTGCGTGCTGCAGGTGAAAACGGCGTGCCCCGAGGGGAAATCGAGGATGACTGATGCCAGCCGGTCGGTCTTCATTTCCGGGTCGCGCTCAACCAGCCCAATGACGCGCGAGGGTTCTTCTCCAAACATGAAGCGCGAAGTGGTAATGGGATAGCAACCAATGTCCATAAGCGCGCCGCCGCCAGCCTCAGGAATGTTGCGGATGTTTTGGGGGTCGCGATTGAAGTAGCTAAAGAAACCTGTGATCGATCGCAACGGGCCGATGCGGTCGGATTGAACCAGCTCACGCGCCCGCAGCCATTGCGGGTGCGTACGCACCATGAATGCCTCGCCGATTTTCACGCCGGTCTTTTCCTGCACTCTTAGAAGTTCCTTGGCTTCGGCGACGTTCATGCTTAAGGGCTTCTCGCAGAGCACGTGTTTGCCGGCTTCGGCGGCTTTGATCGACCAGGGAACGTGCATGTGGTTGGGAAGCGGGTTGTAGATGGCTTCGATCTCCGGGTCACGCAGCAATTCTTCATAGGAACCGTAGGCCTTCGGAACGCCGAGCGCGCGCGCGGCTTCTTCGGCCTTCCGCAGATCGCGCGAGGCGATGGCGCGAATTTCGCAGAGCTCGCCCTTCTGCATTCCGGGGATGGATTTCTTCAATGCGAATTGTGCGGTGCTCAGAACTCCCCAGCGGACTTTGTTTGGCATGGGTTCATCTCCCCCGTCGAATATCCTGCTTTTAAATAATGCTCATCTTGAGGAGAATTGGAAAGGGGCGGCGGCAACGCTGTGTGGGGTAGCTGTGTCGTCCCTCCGGGACTCGCTCATTTTCCGGCTTACCCAGGACTTACGTCCTGGGCTAACGTATTCCGCCCCATCCGCGGCTGGTTCTGTGTGATTTGCTTCCTTCGCAGCCCCAGAGCCCGGATTTGGGTGGAGCATGCGTCAAAAGCCACAACTTAATTCAGGCTTTAGACGCTGCGAGCATGGCTAAAGTCTCCGTCGCATAAATTCAGGCTATTTTTGGAAGGTACTGTATCTTGCTGGGTCACCTCAGCAGCGCCGAGGCGGTCCAAAGAAGCGGAGCCTGGCCGTGAAGGTCGCCGGTGTTTCGCTTGCGATCCAGATAGTATTGAAGGTCGTTCTTCTTGCCGGTGCCTTCGCACACGTTGCGGATGTCGCCGTTCGGCCCAAGGTACGTGATCAGGCCCAGCCAAGCTTTGCGAGCGGCTGGCGCATAGATTTTTTCATCAAGCCAGCCGTTCTTCACGCCGGTGACCATGGCAAACGCGAACATTCCTGTGGACGAGGTCTCTGGCCAGGCTTCAGGATGATCGAGCAACTGGCGCCACATACCGTCGGTGCCTTGATAGTTCAATAGCGCCACCATCATCTTGCTGTAGGCTGCCAGAATGCGCGCGCGCCGCGGATGATCCTGCGGAAGTGAGCGGAGTAGCTCGACCATTCCCGCGGCAACCCAGCCGTTGCCGCGTCCCCAGAAAAATGGCGCATCGGGCGCGTGATAGAAAAGGCCATTCGGCTGCTGCAGATTGTCCAGGTACACGGACATCTCCAGCGCCGCGCGATCGAGATATTTCGTATCGCCGGTGGCGCGATACGCCTGCACCTGCGCGATGGTGACCATGTACATATCGTCAATCCAGTAGCGGGTTTGAATCGTGAGTCCGTCGGGGGTGGTTTCGGCCCATTGCTTGTCAGCAAGTTTTCTGCCGAGGTCAAGATATTTTTGCTGCCTAGTTTCGATATAGAGCTCCAGCGGAACGGCGCTGAAGACGGTGAGGTCCACGTGCTTTGGCTCCGGAACGAGGTTCGCATCGTCGCTGAGCAGTGGGTCGAAACGGTGAGTCAAGCGAGATGCAAGCTTTCTGTCGTGGCTCAACTGGGCAAAGGTTAGAGCCCCATACCAGGTCACGGATTCTGGATACGCAATGTACGGCTGCGCCGCCTCACCGGTTGAGAGCAGGTGCGGAGTCGCAAGAAAACGTTCTGCAACACGCTTGCCGATTTGTTTGGGCGAAGTTCCTGCCGGCCAGTGTGTAAATTCCTTCTGCGAGTATGCGAGATGACAGAGGGAAACGCTCAGAACGAGCATGAAAATTTGCGAACGTTTAAGTGACATGGGCCGGTGCCTTTGCCTCGCAAAAAATTAACCACAGAGGGCACAGAGGTAAACAGACATTTTAGCGGCTGTACTGGTTCCTCTTTTTCTCCTGGTGCCGCTCCAAGCCGAACTGGATCAGCCGCTCGATCAGTTCAGGGTATGACACGCCCGTCGCTGCCCACAACTTGGGGTACATGCTAATGGAAGTGAATCCAGGCATGGTGTTGATTTCGTTTAAATAAATCTTGCGCGACTTCGGATCCATGAGGAAGTCCACGCGGGCAAGGCCGGAGCAGTCTACGGCACGGAAACCCGCGATGGCGAGTTCCTGAACTCCTTTGGTTTCTGTTTTCGACAGTTTCGCTGGAATGATGAGCTGCGAGCCTTCGTCGAGATACTTGGCGGTGTAATCGTAAAACTCGGCGCTGGGCACGATTTCCCCGGGAACCGATGCGGTTGGCTTATCGTTTCCAAGTACGGAACACTCGATCTCGCGGGCTTTGTTCTTCTTTCCGCCGACACCTTCCTCGATCACAATCTTACGGTCGAATTTCGCGGCTTCGTCGATGGCTGGAGTGAGTTCTTTGCGCTCGCGGGCTTTTGAAATTCCGACCGACGATCCGAGATTCGCCGGCTTCACAAACACCGGATACTTTAGCTTGCTCTCAACCAGCTTCTGAATTGTCTTTGGGCTGGATTCCCAATCGCCGCGTAGCACGGTCACATGTTTTACGATCGGCAGTCCGGCGGCGCGGAAGAGTGATTTCATGATGTCCTTGTCCATGCCGGCTGCCGAACCTAGCACTCCCGCGCCAACGTATGGAATGTCTGCCAGTTCGAGGAGGCCCTGGATAGTACCGTCTTCGCCGAAGGTGCCATGGAGCACCGGAAAAATAACATCTACGTTGATGGCGCGATCTGAGGCGCGGCGCGCCGGAGCGTCAGCCTGGAACGGGGTCAGCGCTGTTCCCGATTTGTGCGGCTCGGGTGGGACGACAACGGCTTGGCCATTCTGCAAAACTGCCGCGGCGGTGGTGGTCTCGGGATCCCCAGCACGCAGGTGGCGTTCAGTTTCCAAAGGCTTGCCCGTAAGCAGCCGCTCGGCATCGGCGGCAGTCACCCATTTACCTTCCTTGGTTATGCCGATGGGCACGACTTCGTATTTGTTCTGATCAATTGCTTTGAAAACCGACGCCGCGGAGAGGAGCGAGATTTCATGCTCGCCGCTGCGCCCGCCGAAAAGGATTCCTACACGTAATTTCTTCATTGATCTCAGTGTGTACGCGATCCCGGATTTCCGTCAATCACAGGGGGGATTCATCTTGAGAGCTTTTTCACCACAGGGTCACGGAGACAAGAGAAGGCTTTAAACGCATTTCAATCTCGCCATGCCATGGTGGTGGCATGCCCCCGGTGAATTTGCTGGAGTTCTTGGGGCAAGCTAACCTCAGGCAAGTCGGACAGGAATGTCCGACCCACACGAGCAGTGCTAGGGTTAGACTGATTCTTCGTTATGAGTAGAGATACGAATGGCCGTCCGCCTGGTCCGAAGCCACACCTCCTCATCGGCAATATACCTTTGGCCAGCCACGATCCTCTGGCCGTTTTTTCCGCCTGGGCTCGTGAGTTTGGCGACATTTTTCATTATCACGCTCTGTGGATCAATGTTTTCTTTCTGAATCATCCCGATTTGATCGAGTCGGTACTGGTCCGCAATTATCAGAATTTTGTGAAAGATCACGTGGTGCGGAAGAGCCGGTGGTTCTTTGGCGATGGCTTGCTGACCAACGAAGGCGAGTCTTGGCTCCGCCAGCGGCGGCTTTCGCAACCTGCATTTCATCGCGATCGCATTGCTTCCTACGCCAGCATTATGACGGACTACACGCAGCAGGTATTCGCAGATTGGGGTAACGGCGAGACTCGCGATCTGCATCAAGAGATGATGCAGCTGACCCTCCGAATTGTCGTGCGGGTGCTGTTCGGGGTCGAAGCGGAGGAGATCGGCAAAATCTCTGCTGCGATGAATGTCTTGATGCGGAACTCAAGTGGTGTGCGGCTACTTCTGCCGCCTGTAGCGCGATATCTGCCCACGCCTGCAATGATCGAATTCCGCCGTGCGGTGCGGCAACTGGATGAGATTGTTTATCGCATCATCGCGCGACGGCGGGCGGGAGAGAGCGACTCCGGCGACTTGCTTTCCATGCTGATGCAAGCCCGTGACGAAGACGGCAGTCAGATGAGCGACGAGCAATTGCGCGATGAAGTAATGACCTTTCTTCTCGCCGGACATGAGACCACTGCACTGACGCTTTCGTGGACGTGGCACCTGCTGAGCCTGAATGCAGAAGCTGAGCAAAAACTGCATGAAGAATTAGATCGGGTGTTGAGTGGCCGCACGCCCCAATTTTCCGATCTGCCGAAGTTGCCGTACACCGAGTTTGTGATCAAAGAGTCGATGCGGCTGTATCCTCCGGCGTGGAGTGTGGCCCGGACCGTCGTCTCTGAATTCGAGTTGCGCGGCTACCGAATTCCGGCGGGCGCGAATGTTGTGATGAGTCAGTGGATCATGCATCGCGATCCAAGATATTTTCCTGATCCGGAGAAGTTTGATCCTGACCGCTGGCTGCCGGAAAAATTGGAGAAGCTACCGCGATTCGCTTATTTCCCATTTGGAGGCGGGCCCAGACAGTGCATCGGCGCATCGTTTGCAATGATGGAGGCGACGCTGTTGCTGGCTAGCATTGCGCAGCGGTTCCGGTTCAACGCTGTGCCTGGGCATCCGGTCGTGCCGGTTCCCAGTTTCACACTGAGACCGAAGCACGGAATGCGGATGACCTTACAATCACGCTCGATTACTCCTGAAAGTCAGGTGCAACAACTCGGCATGTCAACGGCTTAGTAGGGTTCGCCTCGTATCTTTCGGCGATCGCGAGCGGATCTCACTCACGACAGGTACGCCCGATCGTGCCAGTCAGTTTCCAATTTGGTCCGGTCACTGCTGATGACGGTACTTCCGCAAGGTCTCTCGCTTGCTTACACGGCCTTCCGCTGTCTAGAATCTGAGAGTTTGCCTGCTGGCTCCAGCCCCACTCCTTCGCCGGCAGGAAAGACGTGGTCATAATCGGAGATCATATGAAGACTGTTTCGCTTGAACAGGAGATCAATCCCTGGGAGGCGCAATCTGCGCGCTTCGACTTTGCGGCGCGAAAACTTAATTTGGACGAAGGGCTTTGGAAGGTCCTGCGTTATCCCAACCGCGAGCTGATCGTGCACATTCCGGTCTCCATGGACAATGGCAAGCTCGAAGTATTTACGGGATTTCGCGTGCAGCATTCTATAGCTCGCGGCCCTGGCAAGGGCGGCATTCGTTACGGCCCGGATGTCACGCTCGACGAAGTACGCGCTCTGGCTGCCTGGATGACGTGGAAGTGCGCAGTGGTCAATATCCCTTTCGGCGGCGCCAAAGGCGGCGTGATTTGTGATCCTCACAAAATGTCGATGGGTGAATTGGAGCGCATGACTCGGCGGTATACGGCTGAGTTGATCGAATTTATTGGGCCGGAAAAAGATGTTCCCGCTCCCGACGTAAACACCAACGAACAAGTTATGGCATGGATGATGGATACATATTCCATGCACATGCGTCAGACCGTGACATCAGTCGTCACCGGCAAACCGATCAATATTGGTGGATCGCGAGGGCGTCGAGAAGCGACTGGGCGCGGCATCATGATTGTCTGCGATGAAGCCGTGAAGAAACTAGGGCTGCGCCCGGAGGATACACGGGTCATCGTGCAAGGCTTTGGAAATGTCGGCTCGAATTGCGCCCGCCTGATGGCACAAGCTGGTTACAAAGTTATCGGCGTGATTGAAGTTGATGGGGCGATTTACAACAAGCACGGAATCGATACTGAGGCTTTATCGCAACACCGCGAGCTGACGAGAGGCATTTCCGGTTTCAAAGAAGCCGAAAGCGTCGATCCTGCCGAGCTGATGTTGACGGAATGCGAGATCCTGGTGCCCGCGGCCACCGAAAATCAAATCACCAGCCGAAATGCGGACCGCGTGAAGTGCAAAATTCTTGCCGAAGGGGCAAATGGACCGACCACGGCTGCGGCCGACGAAATCCTTGCAGACAAGAAAGTTTTCGTTATTCCAGACATCCTGTGCAACGCGGGCGGGGTCACCACTTCCTACTTCGAATGGGTACAAGACCGCCAGGGTTATTTCTGGAAAGAGTCGGTAGTGAACGAGCAGCTTGAGGACATCATGGTGGGCGCTTTCAACGATGTCGTGCGTTACGCGGAGATACACAACGTCAATAATCGGATTGCAGCGTATATGCTGGCGATTGACCGAGTTGCATATACGATCAAACAAAGGGGAATTTACGCGTAAGGAGAGATTCATGCGGAGAATTGGGATCCTGATTCTTACAGTGATGTTGGGAATGGCGACTGTTTTTTCCGCGCCTCAAGCGGCTGTCGCGCAATCGAATGCCACGCCTGCTGCGAAGGCCCTCCACACTTCCGCTGCGAGCACCGAAAAGCTCGACATCAATTCGGTTACTAAGGAGCAACTGCAGGCGCTGGCTGGCATCGGTGACGCCTTATCTCAGAAGATCATCGACAACCGGCCATATCGCACAAAGCGAGACTTGGTGACGAAGAAAATCATTCCGCAATCCACTTACGAGAAGATCAAAGACCAGATCATCGCGCACCGCGCTTCGGCTAAAACATTACAAAGGTAAGCCAGGGTATAAAGCCCATAAAAGCGGCATTGGCAGACCAATTTTCGCGGTTCTCGAGTTCCATTGCTTTCGCGAACTCTAAGCGGGATAATCATATTATCTGGGGTATCCGAGCCGCAGAAGGCCGTTGCTGGTGAATCTTCCCAATTCCATTACGCTCATCCGGATTTGCATGATCCCATTGCTCATCTGGGTGCTTTCCTCGAACCGGTTCACCACTTCGAACGGGGAAAAGGAGCTGCTTGCTTCGGCGCTTTTCATTGCGGCATCCATCACTGACGGTATCGACGGCTACATCGCCCGCCGTCGCAGCCAGATCACGACAATGGGAATCCTGCTTGACCCATTGGCCGACAAGCTGCTGATCGCGGCGGCATTTGTGACGCTAGTGCAATTCAACCCGCGCTTAGTTCCCGCGTGGATTGCAGTCGTAATCATCGGTAGGGAGTTCCTGGTGAGCGGACTGCGTTCGATTGCGGCCTCTGAGGGATTCACCATCGAAGCCAGCGACCTCGGCAAATTCAAAATGTTTGTGCAGATCGTTTCTGTGGTCGCGGTAATTCTCGAGCATCGCTGGCGGGAGTGGCCCGTTGGCCCCTACATCTTTCCCGTTCACTGGATCGCTTATCTCGCGATCTGGTTCATGGTTGGGGTCTCGCTGATTTCTGCCGGAGACTACTTCATCGCATTCTGGAGAAAGATTGATCGACACGTGGTCAAGCGCCGCAGGCGGGCGTTCATTCTGAGTCGGCGCAAGAAACGCGATGTTGCCGCCATCTGAAGCTTCGTCCTCTGTTTACACCCACTCCGACGCTGCGCCGGAGTACAGCCCCGAAGAACGAAGTCTATTGCTGCAGATTGCGCACGAGTCAATCCTGGCATTGCTCGAAGCCCGCGATATTTCCCTGTTCACGCCGTCTGACCGCCTCTCCAAGCCACGCGGAGTCTTTACAACTCTCCACTTGAATCGCAACCTGCGTGGGTGTGTGGGATATCCAACGGACCTATTGCCCCTCTATCGTGCTGTGATGGAGACAGCGCGAGCGGCGGCGTTCGATGATCCACGATTCGTTCCTCTAACATCTGAAGAAGCGTCGAGAATCAAGATCTCAATCAGTGTTCTTTCACCGCTCAGAACCATTTTGGCTGAAGAAATTGAGATTGGCCGACATGGGCTGGTGATATCCGAAGGCCCGTGCCGCGGTCTATTGCTGCCTCAAGTGGCGGTCGAACACGGTTGGGAAGGCATCACGTTCCTGGAGCAGACCTGCCGAAAGGCAGGATTGCCTGCCAATGCTTGGCGCGAAGGCGCCAAGCTTGAAGCGTTCACAGCGGAAGTCTTTGGAGATACCTGAAGCACGCAGTCACGTGCGGAATTCCAGAAACTATTGTTGATCCAACTCCACTGCGTCCCCAATGTGGACTGGCTCCATAGAGAAAACGATCATTCCGGTCGCGGTTGATGGTGTTGTCCCGAGCACCACAAGTTCAGCTACCGCGCGGCGTGGCATTTCGGCAGTATGAACCGCGGGTCCGCCGGTCCTGGTCAGGAACTTCGGATCTATATCAGCTTGCTTGGTTTGGGTCGGCTCATTCGCGGAGGACTTGTATGAGAGGGAGTCTACCGCGTCATGAACAACTGTCATTGGACTGCGTACGGCCCGCAGGAAATCCCCAACTTTCAATCCCTGATTTGCGCCGATGTTCAGATAAACCTTGCCGCCGTTCCCTAATTCGGAGTCGAAATCCTTGGCTAAAATAATTCGTCCGGTCACTTGTCCAGTGGCTGGGGCAAAACGGTCAAAGCGCATCGGCAGGTGAAAAGAGATAGCGGGCTTCTCGGCGAACGGAACAACAAAATCTCCGGGGAGAACGGCATCGCAGCCGAACTCGACCTCAGCGATAGCCATTTTGTTGCGGGTATCAATGACTTTTATGCGAGCAATCTCGTCGTAGGGCTGTCCGGCGGCCTTCAGAGCCGCCCATTGCCCTTTGAACAGTTCATAGCGGTTCGGGTCCTTCAGCTCGCGGACTACTGTGTATTGTTGGCCTGCTTCGTATCCCTTGCCGTTTAAATAAATGGCCTCATTATTTGCGAATCGCGTGGCATGCGGCGACCCCATGCCGCCGGTAACGTACTTGTCCTTCGACGTGAGTGGCTTGCCCACGAAGCCGGCGCAATAGAGATCAGCGGTAGTGGGCGTTTGAACTCGCTCAATTGGAAAATTCACAGTAGTAGGAACCGTGCCAGCTGGCGTAGCATCGCCGGAACTCTGTTGAGCCAAAACTGCGGCTGGCGTTAACAGCGACAATAACAGCACTGCCTTCTTCATGGTTCCTCCAGGGCGGTTCGCCCCAATTGCGCTAAACTGCTAAAAATAAAGAATCTTCCACCTGCGAAACTAACAAGGCAGCTGAGGAGGGTCAAGGTTACGCAGGTCTAATTCCGGAGCTGATAAAAAGTTTACTGCCCAGAAAAAGTGCAATCGCTTATTGCATCTGGAGTTACGTCCCTGTAATATCGCGCGGTCAATGAGAGCGGAAAACAACCATTACTTGTCTAGAATCTCGCACTTGCGGCTGCCAAAAGTATGCGTGGCCGTGACCGGATCCGACGCTAACGATTTATTGGATAAAGCTGAAGATGTGGTTCGAGATAACCCTTTTATTGAGTTAAGGTTAGACTACCTGGTGCACCCTGCACAGGCGCTTCCCCGCATCAAGGAATTTACTGAGACCCATCCCCATGTAGCGACGATTGCCACCTGTCGACGCGTGGCAAGTGGAGGAAAGTTCAAAGGTTCTATCCCTTCTCAGCTGGAATTACTGGGAAAAGCTGCCGCGGCGGGGTGCCAGTTGGTGGATATCGAGCTTCAAACGGCGGTTCGCCTGAAGCCCGCGCAGGTCGAGAAGCTGCGGGCCAAAGCCGCCGTCGTAATCTCTTTCCATGATTTCCGGGCGACACAGAAGCTGGAAGAAACGCTCAAGAAGATGGCAGCTTATCCTGCAGACTTTTACAAGATTGTCGGCACTGCAACCAGCCTGTATGACAACGTGACCATGATGAAATTCCTCGAGAAGCACCAGGACGCCCACTCTTTGGTTGGCTTGTGCATGGGCGAACAGGGCATTATCAGCCGGGTGCTCGGAGTCCGTGCGGGCAGCGCTTTTACCTTTGGCGCGATAACTTTGGACGAGAAAACGGCCCCCGGTCAAGTTACGGCCCAGGAACTAAGGAGTACTTACCGCATCGACCAGGTGGATGCCGCTACCAAGGTGTACGGCGTGGCTGGCGATCCCATCGAGCAGTCCCTTTCGCCGGCAATCATGAATGCGGCCCTGCGTCGCGAGAATGTGAATGGCGTTTTTCTTGCGCTACATGCGAAGTCTCTGAAAGACCTGCTCGCTTGTATCAGAGACATTCCAATCCACGGGCTTGCCATTACCATGCCTCATAAGCAGGCGATTCTTCAGCACCTCGACAACACCGATCCGTTCACCGCAAAGATCGGCGCGTGCAATACGGTGGTGAGGTCCGCCGATGGAAAGCTTTATGGTTTCAACACGGACACTTCCGGCGTGGTGCGTCCTTTGGAACAGCGCATGACCCTCATGGAGGCAAAGATCCTGGTACTCGGCGCGGGCGGAGCGGCGCGGGCAGCAGTGTTTGGGCTGAAAGACCGTGGAGCACAGGTTTTTGTTCTGAACCGGAATTTAGCGGCGGCGCAAAAACTCGCGCGGCAGGCGAAAGCGCGGACAGTGAAGCGGCCAGATCTCAAGAAGCTGGAGTTCGATGTCATCATCAATGCGACGCCAGTGGGAATGGGAAACCCGCGCGAGTCGCCGTTGAATGCCGAGGAAATCAAAGCCAAGTATGTCTTTGACATGGTTTATGACCCGGCGGAAACGAAACTGTTAACGCTCGCTAAGCAACGCGGGGCGGAAGTGATCGCCGGCAGTGAAATGTTTGTGCATCAGGCGGCGCGACAGTTTGAAATATGGACAGGCAAGCCCGCACCGAGAGAAGACATGCTGCGGATTGTGAATCAGGCATTAAACGAGCGCGCTGCGGCGAGGAGCGCAGAGTAAAGTGATGTGGATCGCGAACTGCGGAGCTTAGCTCCGCACGGCGGGCGTGGACGGCCGCCGCTACATTTCCAGGAAGTTTCCAATCAATTTCTTTCCTTCGCCGGTCAGAACACTCTCCGGATGAAACTGCACCCCTTCAACCGGAAACTTCTTATGGCGGAGGCCCATAATTGTCTTCGATCCATCGGACTCTGTGGTCCAGGCGCTCACCTCTAGTTCTTCGGGCAATCCTCTTTCTTCAACTATCAAGGAGTGATAGCGAGTCGCCCGGAAGGGCGTCTCTAAATCTTTGAATACGGTTCTGCCGTCATGAGTGACCTGGCTAGTTTTGCCATGCATTAGGTGAGGAGCACGCACGACCTTGCCTCCGAAGGCCGCTCCGAGCGCTTGATGGCCGAGACAGACGCCAAGAATCGGCAGCTTTCCGGTGAAACGCTGGAATAGGGCAATGCTGATACCTGCTTCCTGGGGGGTGCATGGGCCGGGAGAGATCACAATCCGCTCTGGTCGCAATGCCTCGACTTCCCCGACTGTAACCTGATCATTGCGGCGAACAACGACTTCAGCCCCCATTTCGCCCAAATATTGGACGAGGTTGTAGGTAAACGAGTCGTAATTGTCCAGAACGAAGACCATCTGCTCTCATTAGATTACAGGAGAGCGGCCATGGATTTACGCGGATTCGCACGGATTCAGGGGCAACCCGGCTGGAATTTGGGTATAGTTGGGTGTGGTTCGAATCCGTGTTGATCCGTGCCAATCCGTGGCGCGCTTTTGTCAGTGGCTCGTTTTACTCAGCGGCTTGATTTTCAGCCAGTGGGGGGCATTGTCCTAAGTTCCGCTTGACAGGTGGCCGGTGAAGTTTCATGCTTACAGTGGCTTAGGAGTCTCCCCCATGGTCGTTGAAGTCCAGCAGGCGGAAAAACGTGCTACCAGGCGGTTCGCGCTCCGATTGCCGGTTTCAGTAAGTGACGGCACCACTGGCGCAGCGCTTGCGGCGCAGACTCGCGACGTCAGCGCCCGCGGCATTTGTTTCTACATGGACGCGCCTCTGATCACCGGTGCGGACATCGAGTTCACGCTTACCCTCCCCCCTGAAATCACTCTGACCGAAAGCATCCGCGTGCGCTGCAAAGGCAAAGTGGTGCGCGTTGAAAACGGAATGGCCGACGCCAAGGTTCCGGTTGCGGCGGTGATTGACGAGTACGAATTCCTCGCCGAAGCGTGAGAATTCCGAAAAGACGCGGATACCCAGATGGCTAACGTGACGCCTGAATCCTAAAACCAGAGCCCGGAGCCCAAAGCCGGAAGCTCGAAGCCCAGAGCCAAAATCGCGTTCTCCCCTTTATTAATCAGTCAACTAGTGCTACTCTCATCGCAAGTTCTCCAGCTAATCAGGAATAGCCTTGTTCTGCGTCCGAGCCCAATGCTGTGCTCTCGTTCTGGCTGCCTTGACGGTAGTGTCGGCCTCCGCCCGTAAGCAGGCGCCTGCGGATGTGCAATCCGTCACGATGGTTCCGGGAGATGATGGGCCAGTTCTGGCGATTGTTGCATCCCGTCCGCTGACGCCCAAGTTGGAGACAGTTGAAGGTCCCTTGCGGCTGGTGATTGATCTTCCCGGCTCAATGTTGGGCACGGCGCGAAAGCGCATTCCGTTTCGAAATGAACAAATCAAAGGCATTCGGGTTAATCAATATTCGAGTGAGCCGGCGGTCACGAGGATCGTGGTCGATCTTGCCGCGCCCGTCCGCTACAACTGGGACGCGCTCGGGAACCGCCTGAACATTCGTATTCGCGCGGACGAGGCGGCCACTGCCAAGCCAGCTTCGGTTCCGGCGCTGACGGCGGGCGTCCAGCCGGTCGCGGTTCCCTATTCGGCGGGCGCGTCCGGCACTCTGGTCGAAGCTGGCAGCCGGGTGGGATCGGGATCGTCGATCAGCGCCAAAGAGGAAACCGCGATCTTGCGGCTGACCCGGGGCGGCGAAGTCCGAGTGTGCCCGGGGACCACGGTTTCGGTTGCGACGTCTCCCAGTGGCCAGGACCTGATGCTCGGCATGAGCACCGGCGCGATCGAGACTCATTACCATCTCGAAGAATCGTCTGACTCGGTACTGACCCCTGACTTCCGGATTGTGCTTCCAGGCCCAGGTGAGTTCAATCTCGGAATCAAGAGCGATGCGCGCGGCAACACCTGCGTGAGTTCGATGCCGGGCAGCACATCGTCAGTGGTCGTCGCGGAGTTGCTGGGCGCGGGAACGTACGAGATCAAGCCTATGCAACAGGCTTTGTTCCGGCAGGGGAGAATGGAATCGGTGGAAAGTCCTCTGGCGACCTGCGGATGTCCGCCGCCGGCGGAGCCAGTGCTCCGGGCCTCTGTCGATTCGAGCTCAGTAATCCCGGAGGAAAAAGCCGGCTCGAAGCTGCAGTTGGAAAATTCGAGCGAACCGCATCCGGGCGGAGGAGCGCCGAGTCCAACTCCTGATCCGAGCAGTGCTGCTGGAACGGAAACTGCGCCGCTTCCGAATACAAAATCCGATATGAAGGTGGAGCTTGAGGCCCCGCTGGTGTTTAGCGGGAAGGAACGCTCCAAGGCGCAGCCCAGTGTGCCTCAAGCGCCAACGCAGGAAGCCGCTGCGCTCCCGTTGTCGTTGAGGGCCACGGATCCGCTGCCTGCAGTTGTGGTTTTGCCACCACCCGATCCGAAGCGCGCGAACAAGGGCTTCTTTGGGCACGTGAAAGGTTTCTTCCGAGGAATCTTTCGCTGATGTGCCATCTTTCGGCGGGCGTGGACGCCCGCCGCTACACACGCAATCTTCGCTCGTAACTCTTATTGGTCGTCCTGCTCGGGAAGTTGCCGGCAAATTTAGTCTGCTTCGTATACTCATCACGGAGCCGCCTTGGCAAACGCCTACGCATCCGCACATGAGAAACCCCGCAGTTTTTCATCTGTGGTGATCTTTGCCCTGATGGCCCTCGCTACCATTGAGTTTGGAGTTCGGGGACCCTGGCGGGCGCTGCACTCCGTAGGCGAGTTCAACGACTTCATCTCTCCTTACGTGCAGACACGTGTGTGGCTTGCGGGTCAAGATCCTTACGATCTGACGGTGCTTGCGCGAGCATGGCCGTATCAGCGTAGCTCATTGGATACCTCTCTCGTCGCGCGCGGGATCCCATCGCCCTATCCGATCACAGGTTTTCCGCTGCTGGCACCACTCGCTGCTATTTCCTGGGAGCACGCAAGCTTGCTTTGGCTGATCGCGGAAGGTCTATTTTTGGCGCTGTTCCTCGCGAGCTTGTCGAGTATTGCAACTAGCACTGGTGCGGAGCTCTACAAGAAGCACTTTATCTTTGGGGCATTGGCGCTCGCCCCTCTTCAGACGGGCTTTGCTGTGGAAAACATGACGATTGCTGCGATTGCGCTCGCGACCGCAGCAGTGGCATGCGACCTTCGCCAGCGAAATATCTTGGCTGGCATCTTGCTTGCCTGCGGGATCGCCCTGAAACCGACCATCGTGGCTGGCGTGCTGATTTATTTCATCGTAAGAAGGCGCTGGCAGGCATTCGGGTCGACTATAGCTGGATGCGCGGCGCTGCTAATTGCTGCCGAAGCAAGGATGACGTGGGCGGGCACTCACTGGCTTCCGAGTTTTCTGCTGAATCAGCGACATTTGTTCGCGGCCGGTACGGTCTACGATTTCAGCAGCGCCAATTCGCTTCGCTTCGATTTGGTGAACTTTCAACTTGTGGTATCACAATTTGGTATCAGCCTTCCTGCGGCACAGTACGTCCCGTTTGGAATCGCGCTAACGGCTCTGCTTCTGTGGGTGTACTTTCGCAATAATGTGCAGAGCCAGCCGGCATTGCTTGATCTCGCGATTGCGTCGAGCGTGACGTTGTTGCCCATTTATCACCGCTTTTACGATGCGGGGCTGCTAATTTTCCCGCTGGCATGGGCGATTACGCAGTTGAGCGGGCCTCTTGCTCGCCATGCGCGAGTTTGCCTCTTTTCGGTTGCCCCGTTTCTGGTTCCTGGAGCGGCGATGCTCAGATTGCTGGCGAACTCGATCGCCACTGTCGCGTCGATGTCTCGAAGCTGGTGGTGGAATATTTTTGTTGCACCGCATCAAGCATGGCTAATTCTGGCAATCTTGCTGGTTCTCATATCCGCACAACGAGTCCTTGCATCCGAGAAAATTGAACTACCCTCAGCTCTGGCTGCCGCCGAGGCTGCGTAATGCTCCTGTCGGAAATTCCAGAGCAATGATCTTTTTACTACGCATTCACTTCTTCATCATTGCGCTTTTGATGCTTCCTGCGTGGCTCGCGCCCAGGCTGGGAGATCGTTGGATCAGTCGAATCGAACGGCTGGGGGCCAGGTTAGCTCGCAAGAAGAGTTTGATGGTATTTGCAGTTGCCATCGGAGCCATTCTGGTTCGTCTGGCGCTCCTCCCCTTGATGCCAATTCCTGCACCTGGCGTGCACGACGAGTTCAGCTATCTGCTTGCCGGAGACACTTTCGCGCATGGTCGCTTAGCAAACCCGCCTCATGCGATGTGGGTCTTCTTCGAGACCTTCCATGTGCTGCAGCATCCGACGTATTCGTCCATCTATCCTCCGGCGCAGGG
>WNFR01002800.1_pt1 | contig 24346 bp, 20 predicted proteins | sample 5400221 | NCBI WGS metagenome assembly WNFR01 (sample SAMN13153357, study PRJNA577476) | soil metagenome | isolation source: 40 cm soil under Madrone tree | place: USA:California | collected 2016-06-14 | reverse complement strand
TCATCGTTAGGAAAGACTTTGGCTACTTGAGGGTCGAGCACAATCACGTTCGTGGATTTTTGGATCCGCTTCGCGTACTTGCCGCGTACTAACTCTCCAAAGTCGGATCGTTTGTATTCCGTTCGCACCCAATCGTCTTGTTCTGATTTAGCCTTCTTCATAAATCTTTCTTTCTGGTTTTGTAGCGCGTCTCGCACTGATTATTCGAATGGACTCGCTTCGCTCTGTGTGCGAAACCGTCAGCAGCCTGCCCTTCGACGATAGACCGAAGGTTACGAATCGATTTTCGCCAGCGGAATGATCGGGATCGGCGCCAGTTGCCGAAAGCGGATCACGAAATGCCGTAGTTGCCTCTTCAAAAGAAACTCGATGCTTGCGCAGATTCAGCTTCGCTTTGCGAGGATCCCCATTCAAACCTCATCACGGAATCATAAACTTGAACGGTTACTGCCGTCATTATGAAAGCATCTACAGGACGTAAATGTGACGAGGAGACGCTACCACTAATCGCTCCACTTGGCGGGCTGCCGGTCCCATCGATGTTCCGTGAGTTCAGCCAGCAGATCGTCAGATAGTCTGCCGGTATCGCTCGCCGCGATGTTGGAATCGACATGGGCGAGCTTGCGCATGCCGGGAATGATCGTGCTGACGACTGGGTTGCCAAGGATGAAGCGCAGAGCCATCTCAGGCATGCCGATTCGAGCTCGCTCGGCGATCGGTTTGAGGGCGTCGGCGCGCTCGACGCTGGGAATCAGATTTTCAGGCACGAAGTAGACGTTGCGCCAATCGCCTTCCGGCCATTTGCTTTCTTTAGTGAGCGTGCCGGTCAGCGAGCCTTCGTCAAAAGGCACGCGGGCAATTACCGCCGTATCCATCTCGACGCAGGCCGGGAAAAGATCATCCTCCGGACTTTGATCGAAGATGTTGTAGATCACCTGCACCGCATCAATCAGACCGCTCTTCACCGTGCGTACGGCGTTCCAGGGTTCCCAGCGGTTGATGCTGATGCCGACAGCTTTGATTAATCCGGCGTCACGCAGCTCGTCCATCTTTTTCGCCCAGCGATCGTCTTCGACCCAGGCATCCTCCCACACGTGGAACTGAATCAGATCGAAGCTCGCGAGGCCGGCGTTCTTCAGACTGCTGTGAACGTAGTCGTCGATGTGATCAGGGGGGAAGCAGTCGTCGAGATTTGCGTCCCGGCGGCTGGGCCATTGGAGATTCTTTGGCGGGATCTTGGTGGCGGTGTAGAGTTTTTTCGCGGGGTTCGCGCGAACGATCTCACCCAGCAACTTCTCGCTGCGCCCCTCGCCATAAGCCCAGGCCGTATCAAAGAAATTGCAACCGAGATCGACGGCGCGCTGCAGGGCCTGAAGCGACTCGTCATCGTCTGAGCCGGTCCAGCCTCCCATGCCCCACATGCCATAGCCTATTTCGCTGACTTTCCAGTTGGTGCGGCCAAATCGTCGATAGTTCATGATGATGTTTGTCCCTTGCGTTTTCTGTGTGTCTTCTGATCATTCGCTATGATGAAGCGGTAGCGTCCGGGTTGGCTTCCGCGCGGCCGTTGTTGTTTGATGCGTTAAGACCCGGTCGCTACCGCTCCCGGTACTGACCTCATTCGGCCAAGTATTAATTCCGTTCCAGCGTGTCGTAGAGCGGTTGCGCCGCGGAGATCATCGCCGGCTCGTCAGCCACCGTGATCGCCAGAATGCGGATCCTTTCATTGTCCGGCAAGACCAGCGTCCGCGCGCCGGCCGGCAAATCGATCACATACGCAAAGAGATAAGCGTACGCATAGGCTTCGGCGCTGCCGTCGGCGGCGTTGCGATGCGAAGCAAACCATGCGATGTCAGCCCGCTTAATAAAGCCGGGTCTAATACCCAACATCTCTCCGTAGATGTTCGTCCGAGTTCGCGGTGGTTGAACTCCGGCCGGCGGCGCTGGCGCGTCGGCACGTTGCGCGATTTGCTCTTCGGTCACTTTCCAGATTCGATCATCCCACTGTCCAACAAAGCCGGTCCAATCCTGGATGTTCAGATCTACTGACGTCTCGCCCACCCGAAACGTGGCTCTCTGATCGCCATTGGCTGCGGCCGCCAGCAGATAAACTCGATTGTACTTACCGGCCGGCAGAGCGATCGTCTGGCCGTGTGCTACGACAGCGTTGGGCTTGCCGACATCAGCCGGCGCTAATTTGAAACGAATGCCGCCGAAGCTGATTTCGCCCGGCAACATCTCGGCCGGCAGGGCCTTTCCCTGTGACGCGCCCTGATTGTTTGGGGCCCAATCAAAGCTGCCGTCCGCGGGGCGATTCCGGCGCGAAGCCACGGACAATTCGTAATCCAGAGTGACCGGCTGAGATTGAGTCAAGGGCGCCTTTGCATTTGGCGCAGCGAGCTTCACCGCGAAAGTCCTCGGCTGATATCCGGCCAGCGAAGTCACCAGCGCGCCGCTCTCTATCGCTGCAGGTCCGACCGGTTGCTCCTGTCCATTGACTTCGCGCGCCGCGAGTATCCGCGCCGGAAAGGCAAGACGAACATTCGCGGCCGGCTTACCGTCCATTTCCACCACGCGCACGATCAGTTCGTTGGTCAGTTCGGCCTTCTTCAATGCCAGTACGCGCACGCGATCGTTATTGATTTTCAAGAGCGAAAAACTCCTGCCCGAAGTACCCGAATGTTTCGAGCTGACAAACGCAATCAACGGCTGATTCAGCCGATAAGCCTGCCAGTCAGTTCCGCCTTCGCGCCAACCCTTTTCGTGACCCGCGAGGCCAAACAATATTTCATGACGGCCAAGATCCTGAGTTCCCTGATCGACATAACCACCACGCGTTCCCGGCGTGCGCACGAGCGTCAGCCGCAGAGTCTTGTCGTCAGGCTTGTCCGAACCGTTCTTACAGTCGGTAAGTACCGTGACGCCGAACGCGCCCGACTGATCCGTCAAATCGATCCACTGATGCGAGGCGACTTCGAATTGACGCTCCTCGGCGTTAGGTCTTTGCACCGTGCCGATGTCCCAGTTGTAAGTGGCTAATCTGTTAGCAGCGGCGAGAGGAAAACTTGCTTTCAGATTCGCGTTCCTGGTCTTCCAGTCGATCACGTTGCGAAATTCGATGCGATTACCGGCGTCACCTGCCGACAGACTGATCGTCTGCACGAATTTAGAATCTTCGGTTTCACGTTCGACGGCGAGCGAGACTCGCGCGGGACCATTCTCGACGACGCTGATCTTGACTGGGCCACCGACAAAAGCGCGCGGCGGTTTCTGTTCGTCTTCGAAATCCATGTTCCACGCCGGCCACTGCCGCGGGTTATCAGTCGAGATCGCCAGACGGATCGGAGCGGACAGAAGCTCGTGGTTGATCTTCTTATCAAGGATGCTCGACACGTCGCCGTTTCTGTCTATCGCGATGCGATAGCGCTCGTTTTCCAGTGAAGACTCGGTTACCTTGAGTCTCGAGGGGAAACGAGCAGACTCGGTTGGTTCAATGTCATAGACGGCGTAACCGACCGAGGGTGCTTTGGCGAGGAATAGAACCTTTCCGTCACGCAACAGTTGCGCGGGAACCTCTTTGCCATCGGGCCCCACAACTCGAACAGCTTCAGGCTGATCGTTGTGGAACACGGCCGCCTCAACGATATCTTCGCGAGGAATGTTGAGCGGATTGTAAACGACGATCGCCGTGCCTTGCGTCTGGGTGTCCAACGTCGACGCGACTGCCGTGGATGCGCTGGTAAGCACGCCGGCAAATTGATTCAAGGCGATCACGTCATCGTTCCAGGCGAACTCGAATGCTTTGGGCGTCGCAGTCCCAGGCAAGAGATCGTGAAACTGTCCGCCCATCACCAAAGTCCAGGCATTATTCAAACGCTCCAGCGGGTAAGGGCGGCCGGCCAGCCAGTCTGCTGCTACTGAAGCCTTCTCAGCCGCGTCCGCCAGCAATTCGTTCTTGCGCATCCAGCGCTTTTGATAAGCCTCTGAAGTAAGCGAACCGGCCGAGTGGTTGATCAGTTCGAGGTCGCCCTTGTAGCGCGGCAGACGATCAGTGGAGCAGCAGCTCGCTATGTCCCGAAACATCTGATCGGCTTTGGACCAGACAACTTTGACCGGACCATCTCCGACAGAGACAAGCGGGCCGGATGGGGTCGATCTCGGCGGCCCGAACTGAAACAGCGGCGGCAAGGTCGTCTTGCTCTTCGAGGTAATCGCCTCCATCAAACGCACTGAGCTTTCATTCGGCGAGCCGCCCACGTCGCCGGTGCCCACGTAATGATAGTCGGTAAAGATCCCCGTCAGACCCCCGTTCGTTTGAATTCGCTTAACCCAATCTTCCTGTCCTCTCGATCGGGTCTGATTCTGTTGCGCGCTCAAACTGGGATCAGGGCCGGGCGGAGGTGGCGGAGTCTTGCTGATGTCATACGTCACCTGGCTGCCATAGCTGAGCGGATTCAAAGCGGCAATGATCGTCTTGCCGTCGGGACCTTCCCAGATGCCCACGTTGAAAGGAATGCCCGCCGGAGTCTTCTCGGGTGAATCCGGCCCGCCGACGTGTGGCGCCGGTTGCCACCCGGAGGAAAGTTTTTGCGTCGAAAAACCTTTGATACCCGAATGAGCCAGAATGCTCGGCAGCGATGCCGGGAAGCCGAAACAATCGGGCAGCATGTATTCGTCGCTGGCCGTTCCAAATTCTTTGCGAAACCAATTATTGCCATAGAGTATCTGGCGAATGATCGATTCGGCATTGGGCGAGTTGACGTCGCCTTCTTCCATCGACGATCCGGCCGGAAACCAGCGTCCGAGGGCCACGTAATGTCTCAAGCGCTCGAAGTCCGCAGGGTAATACTCTTTCATCAGGCGATATCGATTGGCCCCAGTGAAATTGAAGATGTAGTGCGGATACTTTTCAAAGAGCGCAAAGTTGTTGCGCATGGTCTTGGTCAGGTATTCCTGAATGACCTGGGGATACTCCCAGCGCCATTCGGTATCAAGATGGGCGTAACCGACGACGTATAGAGTTGGTTCTTTGGCGAGATTGGGGGCCGGAGCATTAGTGGTTTTTTTCTTTTCGCCCGCCTTGCCGGTTCGAGACTTGGATCTGTTATTGGACGACGTTGGTTTTGTTATGAACGGTTTCGGTTTCTCGTCAGTGCGAGTAACTTGCGAAGGGGTGAAATGCGCCACGCCGACCAGCATTAGCGGTATCGTTAGGATAGCCATGATGCGGTACGGGGCAGTAGCCCGACCATAAGGGAGGGCTCCAACCCTTTGGAACAGGCAAGATGCACTTATTCGAATGTTCATGAGCGCGTTACCTTCTAAACCATCCTCGGCGAGAAAGCAATGGCTTGTTAACTCTTGACACACGGTGTGGGCCGGAGTAATAGTGCCCTCCACGCAAGGCACGATTGCTTTGAGTTCTTTGAAGTTTTCTATCTATCAGGAGCTAAACATAAGATGCTTACTAACTTTAAGGAGAAGTGTTCAGATCCGCGATGCAGGTCTTGGGTTGAGGCGGGTCATCTTCATCGTCACGTTCACTACTTTGATCGAGATCACGAAAATGATCCTGTTAAGCCTGAAGAAGCTCATAGAATCAGTCCGAAGAAACCAGGGGATTCTTGCAGGTGTGGTGGTATGAACCCGAACTGTCCACATTGTGGAGGTAACGGGATCATTCCTTAACATCGAAGTTGAGTGTTTGCTACTGAGAAGCTCCCGAACGGGGGGCTTCTTCATTTGATACCGACCTCTTCTTCCGCCCAGCCGCCGCAAGCTGACGCTCGTTGAGAGTTCGGGGGCAGTAGCCCGACCGTCAGGGAGGGCTCAGATCGAATGGCTGTTATCCATGAGAGACTTTGATGATAACGAGTTTCCGCTGGCCTACCTCATCACATTTCGCTGCTACGGCACGTGGTTGCATGGCGACGAACGTCGCTCGATGAACCGCAAGCAGAATGTTTACGGAACGCCCCGCATCGCGCCCAAGCCAGGGCTCGAAAGAACCGAGCGAGGCCATTTGCAACATGAGCCAGTGACGCTTAACGCGAAGCAAAGAGACGTAGTTGAAAAAGCAGTTCGTGAAGTCTGTCTTCATCGCAAGTATCAACTTCGCGCAATTAATGTCCGCACCAATCATGCCCATACAGTTGTTTCCGCCCTTCGCGAACCGGAGCCAATCCTTGATGCGTTTAAGTCTTACGCTACCCGAGCGCTTCGAAGGACTGGCCTTCTGAATGTCAAAATCAAACCGTGGGCCCGTCACGGTAGTACGATCTATCTGTGGAAAGAGCGCGATGTCGAGAAGGCTGTGGAATATGTATTGTTAGGACAAGATGGTGACTTGCCGCCGTTTGACTGAGCCCTCCCTGACGGTCGGGCTACTGCCCCGATCACCGCGTGCTTGTATTGTCTTGCCGCCGTATGATTGAGACTCCCTTACGGTCGGGCTACTGCCCCTTGCTCAGGCCGCGGCCTCCGCGTGATTGTGATAGACTTGCGCCCTGAAGAAATGGGTCAGCGTTGTAGCTCACATTACTCTCCTGAAGGCAGCGCGCAGACGTGCCTGCTGAGCAGTCAATCAAATTTATCGCTTTCCGGTTGGAGGTCATCATGAAAAAGTTCTTCTTTCGTTCCCTGCTGGTTGTCGCCCTGGCGGTGGGCGCCAGCCTGACGGTATTGGCCGACACCATTCGCCTCAAAGACGGGAGCGTCATTCGCGGTCAAATCGTCAGTTTCAAGAACGAACAATTCACGATTGTGGTGGGCGGCGGCTCGCGCGGCCGCAAGAGCCAAATCACCGTGTATATGGAAGACGTCGAGTCGATCGATTTCGACCAGATGAGCAACACGAGCAATTCGACCGGTCCGAGCAATGACACCACGAACAACAATCAACCGGTCTATCAGCCGCCGGCAAACACCCAGCCTGCAAACAACCAACCGACTTATACTCCGCCGACTTCAAACAATCAGGCGGCCCCTCCGACCTTCTTCCAAATCAATGTAAAGGTGCGGGCCGACAATACCAGTAATGGCTGGAGCAACACGGGTCTGGTTGTGCGACGGGGCCAGCGTTTGCGCATTACAGCCTCGGGGAGAGTGAACCTGGGCAGCAGCCGCATGGCCACCCCCGATGGTCTGCCGAACATTCCTGATCGCGACAAACTGATGCGTAACCAGCCGACCGGCGGCTTGATCGCAGTCATCGGCGATGACAACGACGACTTCATTTTTGTGGGCCGCAGCCGGGATTTTGTCGCCCAACGTGACGGCGTCCTGTTTCTGGGCGTGAATGAAGGTAACCTGAGCGACAATTCAGGGCTCTTCGAGGTGGTCATCGAGGCCGAGGCCGCAAACCCGCGATAGTTCATTGAGGTGGCACAGACTTGAGTCTGTGATTGAGAGTCCAAATCCACAGACTAAAGTCTGTGCCACAAACTGCCTTGCCGGGAAACTCCTCCGCACAGCCCCGCATCAGAACTGCCAGGCCGTCACCCAACAGCTTGACCGCGCTTCTGCGAGCGCCATATAGTCGCTGCCAGTTGATTCGGCCTGCCTCGGTCGGAGAGAAAGTTAAGAGTTCAACCTTCAGTAAGAGTTCAACCTTCGGTTGCCCGCATAGATAAACAAGCTAAAGCTTGAACTCTGAATTTCAGTAAAGGATCCATTATGAAAAGCATTGGTTTTTGCCGCCGAGTTCTGATCGTCGGTATCGCGTTTTCGTTCGGCGCCGTCCCGAGTGTCTCTGTTCCGGGCCAGGCGCGCCGCCAACCGCCATCGTCCGATCAAAAGAAGAACAAACGTCCAACTGAGCAAACTGACGAGCAGAAGCAAGAGCCGCTGCCGCCCGAGCTCGTCGGCAAGCCGCAGGATGCTGAGAAGGTCAGCGTTACTACCAACCTGGTAAACGTCGACGCCGTTGTTTACAACAAGAAGACCGGCCAGCCGGCGATGAGTCTCAAAAAGGAGAACTTCGCGATCTTCGTCGACGGCGTGAAGAAGGAGATTACGAACTTTGCGACTCCTGATGCGCCAATCACTATTACGCTGGTAGTGGAGTACAGCAAGCTTGCTGAGACGCTTGGCTATTATGGAAGTAACGGCATGGAACGCGGGCAGAATGAAGTGATTCGGCCGACGGCGATGTTCATTTCGAAATTCATTACTCCCCAGGATTATGTTTCGATTATTGCCTATGACATGCGGCCGACGCCTTTAACTGATTTCACAAACAACCCGCAACGCCTGCAACTAGTCATTAGTTTATTGCTGCGTAACAGTCCCGCATTCAGCGAAAGCAATTTGTTCGATGCTCTTAAGCTGACGCTGGTCGGCGGTCGCGCCGATTCAGTGGTACTGGAAGATTCAAAGGAGTCCACGGCCGAGTATGCCGGAATGGTGGCCGTGCCGGGTGGACGCCGTCGCGCAGTCCTGCTGGTCTCTTCAGGTCTTGACACTTTCAGCAAAATCAACATGGACCAGGCCCGCAAGATCGTCCAGAACGCCGGCATTCCCATCTACATCGTGGGCACTGGGCAAATGTTCGTGAAGAAATTTGGTGACAACATGGATCCGGGCAGAGGCTCGAGTATCCGCGGAATTCCAATTGATCGAATGACCTTTCTGCAGGCCGATAACACGATGAAGACCTTCGCCAAAGAGAGCGGCGGCACTTTCTTTCCCGTCACTTTCGAAGGCGAGTTACCCGCCGTGCTCGGCTCGATCAACGCCATGCTGCGCAGCCAGTACAGTCTGGGCTTCAAGCCTGAAGATGTTCATGACGGCAAGTCGCACAAGATCGTCGTCAAGGTCGACGTCGATGGCGATGGCCAATACGATGACAAAGCCTATGTGGTGAAGGCCCGCGAAATTTATAACGCGCCCAAGCCCGACGCAGCCAGCAATAAGGCGGCGGGCGGGAAGCAATAAGCGTCTGGGGCAGTAGCCCGACCGTCAGGGAGGGCGTGATACAAACCAGGGCGGGGACTCGAATGATCGAGCCTCCGCTTTTACATTTCTTACTTTCACCGCGCTCTTGAAAGCCGTCAGTCCACGCGTTCTCAAGTTTCACGCCCTCCCTCACGATCGGGCTACTGCCCCGCTTACTGCCACCTTCTTCTGCTTGCTCTGGCATAGGGGCCACGTGTAAAGTACCGTTCGTCACACCCCTACAATTCTCCCCGTTTTGCCAAACTAGTCGGAGGTCAGTAACTGATGTCTAGCGAACGCATAGACCCTGTTGAGGCCGCAGCCGCGGTCGAGTATCCGGACCGCGTAGGATTTAAGCCGGACAATCCATATCTCGAGAATTTTCGACCGTACATTCCGGCTAATGTTAGCTTGCGCGAACTCACGCTGCTGCCGCTGATCATGGGCACGTTTCTCGGCATGGTGTTTGGTGCTTCGTCACTTTACCTGGTCTTGAAAGTTGGACTGACGGTGAGCGCTTCGATTCCGGTAGCAGTGATCTCGATCACTTTGTTCCGGCTGCTTTCGAAACTCGGTCTTCGCGACGCCACCATCCTCGAGAACAATATTGTGCAGACGGCGGGCTCGGCGGGAGAGTCGATCGCTTTCGGTGTCGGCGTGACCATGCCGGCGATCATGATCCTGGGATTGGATCTGGAAGTCACGCGGGTGATGCTGGTCGCGCTGTTGGGCGGACTGCTGGGCATCCTGATGATGATTCCGCTGCGGCGCGCGCTCATCGTGGCCCAGCACGGTTACTTGAAGTATCCGGAAGGGACAGCCTGCGCGGAAGTTTTGAAAGCCGGTGCTTCGGACGAGTCGCGACAGGCCGCGGCCAGGGGATCATCTCAGCACGCGGGAGCGGTGGACGAAGCAGAGAGTACTGGAGCGAAAACCATCTTCGCAGGATTGGGGGTTGGCTTTCTCTATCAGGTCCTGATGACTGGATTGAAGGGTTGGAAGGATACACCTGAAAAAGTCTTTGGCGCGCCCTTCAAGGCCGGCTCAATCTCGGCTGAGATTTCTCCCGCTCTCTTGGGCGTTGGCTACATTATCGGCCCGCGGATAGCTTCGATCATGTGCGCCGGCGGCGTGCTCGCTTATCTGGTTCTGATCCCCGCAATCAAGTTTTTTGGATCGGGAATGACGACGGCGCTGGCGCCGGGCACCGTACCCATCAGCGAGATGGGTCCGTCGCAAATCCGTGGCGCTTACATTTTGTACATCGGTGCCGGCGCCGTGGCGGCGGGTGGAATTATTAGTCTGTTTCGATCGCTGCCAACCATCTGGCACGGACTCAAGGGAGGGCTTGCTGATCTCCGTGGCGGTCAGGGCGCCGCAGCCAACTCACCTCGAACGGATCAAGACCTTTCCATGAAACTCGTGATCGGCGGAATCCTGGCCCTCATCGCGATGATTATGGCTTTCCCGCAACTGAACCTGCAGTGGAATATCATCGGGGCGATCCTGATTATAGCCTTTGGCTTTCTCTTCGTTACCGTCTCGTCGCGTCTCACCGGAGAGATAGGGTCTTCTTCAAATCCAATTTCGGGCATGACTGTCGCGACTTTGCTCCTCACGTGTTTGATATTTCTGCTGAGAGGCTGGACTGGCCCCAACTACTATGTCACGGCGCTATCCATTGGCGGAATTGTCTGTATCGCTTCTTCAAATGGCGGAACTACTTCACAGGATCTGAAGACGGGATTTTTGGTTGGCTCTACGCCCAAGTATCAGCAGATCGCGATTCTGATTGGCGCGTTTGCTTCGGCAATCATCCTGGGGCCAATCCTGCTGGTGCTGAATGATTCGGCCACTGTTTACGTGCCGCGGCTGAGCTTTGAAGCGGCAACCAAAAGCGTAAAAGTGGATCCAGCGAAGGTGAGTTCTTTACCAGCCTTCACCGATCAGATCAAGCCTTTGACTCCCGGCAATTATCGAATCCTGAAAAATGACGCGGCCGCGCCGGCGGCGGCGGGATTGGATCCTGGCGAGTACCTCGTCGACGGCAGCGGAAATGTCGTTTACAAAGTCCAGGAAAATTTTCCGGCCACGCTAAGAGTTGATCCGGCGCAAGCCGGTCAACCGGAAAAACTCAAAGGGCCCCAGGCTAATCAGGATCCGTCCCTCTACCGGCCTTTCCATAAGACGGAGACCGAGGGCGGTCCGGCCGGGCGTTATCTCGTTAGCGACCAGGGCGTGCCGGTCTATCTTGCCGATCCTGGTATCAACGGCATCCACAAGACGCGGCCGGACGGATCGCAGGTGACCAAGTATGACGCGCCCAAGGCGACCCTGATGTCTTACATCATCAAGGGCATTCTGAATCGCCAGTTACCCTGGGGTTTGGTATTGCTGGGTGTGATGATCGCGATCGTGCTCGAGATGAGCGGCATTCCTTCGCTCGCGTTCGCGGTCGGCGTTTATCTACCGCTGTCGTCTTCGAGCCCGATCTTTATCGGTGGCATGATTCGCTGGGGTGTCGATAAATATTTGCGGAATAAGCTGAAACACAAAAAGCTTACTGAGGATCAGCTGGTAGCTGAAACCGATAAGAGCCCCGGCGTTCTGATGGCCTCAGGTTATATTGCCGGCGGCGCGTTGGCGGCAATTGTAATCGCAATCCTGCAGGGTGTGCCGAGGCAGGGATTGGTAAACTTCAACAAGACCGTCGAAGACTGGGCGACTGCCAGGAACCCAATGTTTGCTGGCAACAACTCGGACTTGTTATCGATGATACCGTTTCTTATCCTAATGCTCCTGTTGTATCTGGTAGGACGCGAAGTAATTCTTCGCTCGAAGAGCGCGGGAAAAACTGGCTAAGCCGCTGGCTCAGTCAAACGTTTTTCCTGATTGCGGAATCTGAGTTCCATGAAATTCGAGGCGCGCTTGCCAGCCAACACCGCAGCGCGCCTCATATTTTGTTAGCTAAAAGGAAAGACAGCCCATGTTTCAAACTCGATTTCGCGGTCAATCGACTTTCTTCTCAGTAGTAGTACTCGCAATAGCATTTTTTGGATCTCTTTCTGCTACGCTCGCCCAGACCCAGCGCACGCCGTCAGAAACGGTGCGCGCATTCTACAAAGCCATGCACGATCATCGTTTCAAAGAAGCCTGGGCTTTGACGATTTACAGACCGGCCGTCGACGGCCTTAACGCGGAAGAGATGGAGGACTTGCGTCCGGACTTTGAAGAGAAGGCTGCGGCGATCCCGGATCCAGTCGAAATTTCGGGCGAGCAAATTAGCGGTGACAGCGCGACGGTTTTCGTCAAGGTTCCCATCAGCGACAGCACTCCGCAGAACACTTCACAACCGGTCACTCTGATCAAATCAGGCGGGGCTTGGATCATCGGCGACGAGGCCAACCAGGCAATCGTCAAGAAAGCTGGTCGCAGGTTCTTCCTCGATGCGCTAATCACTCAACACCACAGCGACATCGAAGACTTGCTCAAGCGCGTAATCGCGGTTCAGATCGTCTATTCCCAACAGAATGGTGTCTTCGGCAACCTGGCGGTGCTAATAAATGCCGGGCTGGTTCCCAAAGCTGCCGGTGATCCGAAGGAACTCGGCTACAACTTTCGCGTCACGGTTGGGCGGGACGGAAAGACTTATCTGGCTGGAGCCGAGCCCGTGCGTTATGGTCACACCGGGAAGCTCTCGTACGGGATGGATCAGACAGGAACGATTAGGAGTCTGGACAACGGCGGCAAGGCGGTCTCCGCGCCAAATTAATCAGCAAACCCGGAATTTCAGATTTCAGATCTCAAATTTGAAATTTCAGTATTTTGATTCAACTCTGCAGAGCTAAATTGCCGACTTCTGCGACCCCGTCAAGACGCGAGCTTTTCTGAAAACTCCGAGAGAAGCCCTTTATTTAAGTCAATTTTCCCGCTTCCCCATCAAAGCGGGCGAGGAAGCGGTGCATGTACCTTTGCCGTTGGCTCTTTGAACGCTGAGGCTTGTAAAAATTTGTTGGCCTTATCAGTGACAAACCGTTAGAATACAAGCCGAGCGCCCTTTGCGTTCATTCTTGCCGTTCCCCTCTCAAATCGATTCCAAGTCTTCTCCGCCCTCCCGCTCGAAAGAGGTTGAACAATGCCAGAACTAATCCGTTCAGTAGTTTCCCGGATGCGGATCTATGTTAAGGATCGACGGCGGTCGCCGAGACTTCAGGTGCGTTTACTGTTCTCGGTTTCAGTTTGCCGCAAGCCAAATGGCAACGGCTTGTCACAGCGCGGGCGCCCCCTAAAAGGACACACCCGTGACATCGGCATGAATGGCATGGCTCTGAACGTGCCGCAAATACACGTCGACGGCCATCATCTTGCCGCTGGAGGAAGTGAGTTGGAACTGAGACTCGAATTGCCCGGCGGGGTCGTAGACATGCGCGTTGCGCCGATACGTTATGAACGTTTGGATGAGGCTGAACTTGGGTGCGTTTATCTGGTTGGAGTTCGCATCCTGCATATCGAAGAGGAGGACCGCCAGCGCTATTTGAGTTTTATTGCGCACGGGGTCGAAGGAAAGTTCTGAGTCTATTCGGCCACCGACCCGGCGGGGCAGTAGCCCGACCGTCAGGGAGGGCTTGAGCCGCGTCGCGCTCTGGCGGACAAGCTCCCAGCTACTTAAATATCAACCAGCCGAAAACCTGCGGCACGTGAAAGGCGGCTTCCTTTGTGCGCGTCGGCTGCCACGCGAGATAGCCACGTCCAGGATCCGTTCCCACACAGCGAAACAAGTTAGTGCGCCAGCGCTCACCGCTCTGCGGCCCATGAATCCAATGGTTCCATGGAATGCGCATCCCAATAATTATTCGATCCCGCTCGACCTGCGCGGCTGTGGTCATGTGCGATTGAAACTCCCAATCTGATTCGCGCTTCTCGGGCGTCCAGTGAATCGCCACGTCCAACCATTCACCCGTCGGGGCGGCTTCAAACTCGAAATATCGTTCGATGACGTGCGGATCGGGGGCAATGAAAATCTCGCACACGTCGCGATCCCAAAGCCCCATGGTTTTCTTCGCGGTTTGCGGCGTTGCGCTGACGATTAGCGGCTCGGCCTGATGACAGACGAAGCGAATGTGCAGCGCTTTGCTCGACCAGAGAATTCTGGCTTCGCAATGACGGGCGGCGGGCGCTGGATCTCCCGACCAGTAACGATCAATCGTGACTGGATGCGGCTTGCTCCATACCGCGCTTTTCAGATCAGCAACTGGCAAATCAGTCGCGACGTAAAGGGCTTCGATGATGCTATCAGTGCTCATTTTCCTTCTATCCTACATGCCGGAGGCACGAGATGTTTCGGACGGGATGAAGTCAGTATCATCTGCGTCAGCGGGTGACGGCCGTTCGTCATCCCAGCACGTTGAGTCCTTGACCCACCCGCTCACGCAGGTGGTACTGACTTCAATACGTCGACAATCTCATTCGCTGAACTGCACCCGCGGCGCTCGCAATCGATACGTTAGTTGCTCTTCCTCTTCCTCGTCTTTCACGGGCGCTGGTCGCGCGGGATCGGAATACTGCAACTTATAGAGTCTCCAATACAAGCCCTGGAGGGCCAGCAGGTCCTGATGCGTGCCCTGCTCGCGAATCTCCCCGTGATGCAGGACGATGATTTTATCCGCCCGCTGAATCGTCGACAGCCGGTGCGCGACCACGAGCGACGTGCGATTGCGCATTACCCGATCGATTGCCAGCTGAATAAACTGTTCGGTTTCCGTGTCGATTGAGCTGGTTGCTTCATCCAGGATCAGCAGGGCGGGATCGAAGGCCAGCGCTCGCGCAAACGAAATCAACTGTTTCTGACCCACCGATAATCCTGCGCCGCGCTCGCGCACTTCGGATTTGTAGTCGTGCGGCAGGCGTTGAATGAAATTATCAGCGCACACTTCGGTGGCTGCCCAGCGAACGCGCTCGTCAGAAATATCTTCGCGCCCCAGACGGATGTTGCTTTCAACCGTGCCCGTGAAAAGAAAGATGTCCTGGAGCACGACGGCGAAGTTCTCTCGCAGCGACTGCAACTCCCAATCGCGCACGTCGACGCCATCCAGCAGGACGCGGCCTTTCTGCACGTCATAGAAACGCATGAGCAGATTTGTAATCGTAGTCTTGCCCGAACCAGTATGGCCGACCAGCGCTACGGATTGTCCGGGGCTTACGGTAAAAGAAACATCTTTCAAAACCCAGTCCTCGTCTTTATAAGCGAACCAGACATTTTCGAACTCAATGCGACCCTCTGCGCGACCCGTCTTAAGCGGGCGGGCGGGAGTCGTAATCGCGATTGGAAGATCGAGCGCCTGAAAGATTCGATGTGAAGCCACGACCGCGCCCTGCAACACGTTGTATTTGTCTGAGATATCGCGGATCGGCTGAAACAGAAAGCCCGAGTACTGAATGAACGCGACCAGCGCGCCCAGACTCAGCGCGTGGTTCATGACGCGATAACCGCCGTACCAGATAATGAGCGCGATCCCCACCGCGCCGATGAAATCCACCAGGGGAAAGAAGACTGCGTAGTAGAAGATCGTGTCGATGTTCGCGTTGCGATGCTGGTTGTTGATATCGGCAAAGCGCAGCAAAGACTTTGCTTCCGCATTGAAAATTTGCACAGTCTGCGCCCCTGAGAAATGCTCCTGCAGAAAAGCGTAGATGCGGGCCAGGCGCGTGCGGACCATGTCATAGCCGCGGCGCGCGCCCTTGCGAAACCAGGTGGTCGCGGCGAAAAGCATCGGCACCGTCAATAACGTAACCAGCGTCAACCGCACGTCCATCCAGAGCATCACGCCGATGATCCCCGCGATCATCACCAGGTCGCCGAGCAGATCGGTAACGCCGGATGTAAACAGTTCGTTCAGGGCGTCTACGTCGGCTGTCAATCGGCTCATAATGCGGCCCACGGGATTACGATCGAAGTAAGCAACCTCCTGATGTTGCAGCTTGTCATAGAGTTCGCGGCGCAAGTCGAACATCACGTACTGGCCGATGGTGTTCAAGAGCACGACCTGGAAATAAGAAAAAACAAATCTGACAAACTGCGCGCCTAGATAAACCATCGCGAAGAGCGTAATACCCTGTGTTCTGCGCGGCAGGATGTACCAGTCAATGGCGTATTGAGTGAACTTTGGCTGGAGAATGCCGAGCAGATTCAGCAGCAGCGTCAGAATTAGTGCCGGGACCAGTAGTCGCCGATACGGTTTCAGGTAGCGCAACAACCGCCGCGCTATCTGGAAGTCATACGTCTTGCCGATGGCTTCTTCTTCGTGAAATTGTTTGACTGCGGTAGACATGCTTCTGAAATTTCAGACTTCAAATTTGAGACAACTCTCAGGTCGCCGCCAGCTCTTCTTCCAGCAACTGTCGCTCGTAAAGCTCCTTGTATTCGCCGCCGCGGGCCAGCAGTTCATCGTGCGTGCCGCGTTCGATGATGCGGCCTTCATCCAGAACGCAAATCAGATCCGCGTGTCGCACAGTCGAAATGCGATGCGAAATGATAATGCTGGTGCGCTCGCGCATGACGCGCCGAAGCTGGGCCAGGATCTTTTCTTCCGTGTAAGTATCGACCGAAGAAAACGCATCATCGAGAATCAAGATCTTTGGCTCGCGCAGAACCGCCCGTGCAATCGCCGTGCGCTGTTTCTGTCCGCCGGAAAGAGTTATCCCGCGCTCACCGACGAGGGTGTCAAACCCGTCAGGAAAGTCGCGCACATCATCGGTTAATCCGGCGATGCCGGCGGCCTGCTCGATTTCTTCGCGCTCGGCCTGTTCCGCACCAAAGGCGATGTTCCGGTCCAGCGCGTTACTGAAGAGAAAGGTCTCCTGCGGTACATACCCGATGGCCGCGCGCAATTGCGCCAATGGATAATCGGCCACCGCAACGCCATCAACAAACACACTGTTTGGCTCGGCTTCAAGGACGCGGGGAATCAGGTTCGCGAGCGTCGATTTGCCGCTGCCGGTGCGACCGACGAAGGCAACCGTCTGGCCGGCTTCGATGGTCAGGTCGATATCCCGCAAAACCGGATCGCTGTTCGAATGATAACGAAAAGTCAGTTGCCGAAATTCTATGCGGCCGGTGAGCGGCGGTTGCACTTTGACCTCAGGCGCATCGGCGATCGCCGGCTTAATAGACATGATCGCTTGCATTCGCTGCCAGCTCGCGGTGCCGCGTTGATAGAGATTAACTACATAGCCAATCGCGATCAGTGGCCAAATCAACCGCAGCAGATACATGTTGAATTCAGTGAACTGGCCAACGCTGATCTCGCCGCGCACGGCCAGAGGCACGCCCGCCCAAATTATCAGCACGAACCCGATGCCTATCAGAAACGTCATCAACGGCCGCATCATGGCGTCGATGCGCACGAGGCTGAGATTCTTCTGTGCGTACTCCCAATTTAACCGATTGAAGGCGCCAATCTCGGAAGCCTCCTGCGCATAAGCTCTGACCACGCGAACGCCGGTAAAGTTTTCCTGTGCGCGCGCGGTGATCTGGGCAAAGAAATCCTGAATCTTCTCGAACCGGATATGCACCTGCTGGCCAAAGACCTTTACCGTCAGTGAAACCAGCGGCATGGTTAAGAACAAGAGCAACGTCAACTTCCAATTGATCCTGAACAGCAGCGGCACCAACACGATCACCGTAAACGCGGTTTGCAGCGAGTACATGATCATAGGGCCGACAAGTTGGCGCACGGCGGAAAGATCGTTTGTCGCGCGGGCCATCAGGTCGCCGGTGCGATGCTCCTGAAAAAAAGATTGCGGCTGATCGACCAGCCGGCGGTAAAAATCCTGGCGCAGGTCGTATTCAATATGGCGTGAGATGCGATTGATAATGCTGCGTTGCAGGAAGAGAAAGAAACCACCCACGGCGCTGAGACCCAGAACCTTGAGGGCCGCTACTGTCAGCCTGGTAGCAGAGGATGCAGGTGATCGCGATCGCCAGCGAGACTCTGTATGGCCGAAAATAGCGAAGCAATTTGCGCAGATCAGTCATGCGGCAGAGACAGAAATCCCTCGACCTCCAAACTAATGGCAAGCGTGAAAACTTGACGCCTGAGTTTAGCAGGATTGGTTATGAAGTTCTGACTCTGGGATTCTAGGTGAGATCAACGAGGCCCGCAAAGCGCTGGATTATCAGGGGGGCTTCACATGTTCGTATCGAGAATGTCGAGCAATGGATCGTCGGAAGAAAAGATCGATTTGCCATCGCCGCCGATCGGGTCAAAAACACAAACCCGATTTCTACCTGAGCGTTTCGCGCTATATAGGGCGGCGTCCGCGGCCACGACCAGTTCCGTTCGAGTCTCGCCATGTGAGGGAAAAGTCGCGATGCCCATCGAAGCGCTAAGCTTTCCAAAACCTGGGATGTGAATACTTTCGATCTGCGCGCGTAGCCGCTCTGCGATGATTTGCGCGCCCTCCGGATAGGCCTGCGGCAGGATCAGCGCAAATTCGTCCCCGCCAAAGCGGGCGGCCGAATCGACTCCGCGCAGTTCCTGCTTGAAACAGTCAGCCAACTTTCGCAGGGCCCCGTCGCCGGCGTCGTGACCAGCCGAATCATTCAATTGCTTGAATCGATCGAGGTCGAGCATGATCAGCGACAAAGGCTGGTGCTGCCGTTTGGCCATCGACAGCTCGCGGTCGAACTGCATCTCAAAAGAACGGCGGTTATAGCACCCGGTTAAGGCGTCGGTCAGAGCTTGTTGCTGAATTTGGGCGAACAGGCTCGCGTGATTTACGGCTACTGCCGCCTGATTGGCGACGGTCCCCAATAAAAGAATTTCGTTTTCGCACCAGAGCCGCGTTTGGTCGGCAGCTGTGATCTGCAAAGCGCCGATTAAGCGCTCATGGAAGATTAGCGGTACGACAGCGCTGGGAAGCGTTCCCTCTCCAGAGTATGTTTCGTCATCCGTATCCTGAATGACAGCCTCTGGATGCTTAGCCAAATGCGCGCAGTGCAGATCAAGATCGTTGATGATCTTCTCCTGGTTCGCGTTTGTGTCTTCTGACTTGTCAGCAAAATAAAAATAATTCAAGGCTTGATCTGATGCTTCACCTTCGACCCGCAAAGCACAGCTCGCGACATTCAGTGCGGTTCCGACCTCGTCGACGGTCTTTTGCAGAATGACACCCAACTCCAACGATTCCCGAATGGCGGTGGCAATTCGATTGACGGCAATCTCCCGGCCGGCCTGCTCTTGTAACAAATGAGCCAGCTTGGTGGTAACGCTGACCGTTAGTTGCAACGAGGTAGCCTTAGGCATCGAAGTGCGCACGGCTGATTCGAACTCTGCCGCCTGATACGGATGCTGAGCACTGACCCGAGCCATCAGATACTCGAGGGCCGAGTAAACAATGTCCGGCTCAAAGGTCCAGAAAACCTCATCGCCACCCAAACGTCCGGCCTCTGCCCGGCCGGGCACGGTCGCCAGCAAAGCCGAAAAGCGGGCATCGGCAATGACAACGAAATGTTCTTTGAACTGATTGATCTTCGATTGCGGCAGGAGCACCGGAGCTACCACCGACTGGGGACCAACACCGGTGACCAACTCGTTGAGCTCATCGGCCCGGTCTACAAAAAAGAAAGCGTGCCGTCCGCCGCGCGCGAGATCGCGGACGCGGGTCTTTTCCCGGGCCGGCCGCTTGCCCGACAGGGGCAGGCTCTCAATCACCAGCGCGTTGAGGCTGTTTTCCAGCACAACGTCTTCAAAGTAACGATGCAACTGGACAATGGTCGAATGGGCACACTTAACGGGGGTGAGTTGACGCGCATGTTGCGCCAGAAGTACGTCGTAGAGTGAATACATCTTTCAGTTTTGCTGGGAAGCGCGGGTGAAAAGGTTGGGGAACCGAGCCAGGACTATTTTCGCATTTTCACGAGTGTCTTGTCACGGAATTTCTTGGGTTTTTTCTGCGGAGAATTCGTGCGTTTCCGTCATTTTATTGAAGTTTTATATAAGTGGTCACCGCGGTCGCCAATAAGATCTCCTGATCATTGGTGACTTCGACGGCAAGGACCGTCAAACGTCGCCCGCTGCGGACAATTCGCGCCCTCGCTGTCAGGCGACCGGTGTGGGCAGGCCGCAAATAATGAACGGTCAAATCGGTGGTCGTTACGCGTTCGTTGATATCGAGTTGAGTGAGGAGGGCGAAGGCCGCAGCCGTATCGATCAGGGAGGCGACCGCTCCACCATGAACCACACCCTGGTACTGTCTCAGATCGTCGCGGACGTCCAGATGAATACTCGCTACTCCGCGTCCTACTTCGCCCAGCTCGAGACCGAGTAACCTGGCATAAGGCACTGCCGCGAATGCTTCGCGGGCTCGCGCAACGCGGGTCGGATCCAAATCATTTTCGCTCATGAGCGGTAACCAGCATCCGTCGGCTCGACGATGACCGCGGTGCCATAGGCGATCACTTCGGTGACACCAGTCGAGATCTCAGTTGTGTCATAGCGCATGCCGATGATCGCGTTGGCCCCGATTTCTGAAGCATGTTGGATCATGATTTCGAATGCATCCCGCCTGGTTTCTTCGCACATGTTGGTCCAGAGAGTTATGTTGCCGCCTACCAGCGTCTGAAATGACGCGCCGATAGTGGCAAAGACATTGCGCGAGCGCACCACGATGCCGCGCACTACACCAAGGTTCTGCGTGATGCGAAAGTTTGGCAGTTCAAATGCTGTTGTAGCCATTTGATGTGACACTGAGTAGCGCCGGGCACTGACCTCATAGGGCACGCGCTGGGACTGGGGATCGATGTTCATATCTTTGAATCCTTTATTTCGATTAGTTCGGAGTTCCGCCTCAAACGGTTCATCTTTCACAAGCCGTCAGCGGTCAGCAGCCGCGGGGTCGGAAGGCCGATCGTAAGGGAGGGCCCTCGGACGAAACGCCCCCTTATGATCGGGCTTCTGACACGCTTAACACTAACGTCGATATAACGCAGTGCGTCCCTTTGCGGTTTCTGCGTTTCCAATCTTTTTCATACGGGGACGCCAGAGGAAAATCTCGAGGTCACATTTTCCGCCGGTAAATTTGACTCCTTCGGCTTCCAGCATTCGTTGTTGTTTATCGGCAGGCAGGACTACGCCACCGGTCGAACAGCGGCCTTGCGAGTTGATGACGCGATGCCACGGCGTATCGGCATCCGCTCCGTGCATCACGAATCCGACGGTCCGCGGCGTGTAGCCCTGGCCCAGAATGATTGCGATCTGCCCATAGGTCATGACCTTTCCGCGCGGAATTTGACGAACCAACTTGTAGACACGTGAGCGATACTGTTGATCGGGTTTGGATTTGGTTTCAGCGTTGTTCATAGGTCCTATAGGCCCTATACAGTTCGCAACACCGCTCTTGCCGGGGAGCCGTCACCGGCCCCCTCGGCAATCTTCAATGGTAGACAAATCAATTCGTAATCGCCGGCTTCAACTTCGCTCAGATTAAGTCCTTCAACTATGACCACGTTCTGCGAGAGCAGCGCCAGGTGCGTTCGATGATGGCCGGAGTGAAACTTTTCAATCGAAAGATAGTCAGTGCCCACCAGTTTCACGCCGAGGCCGACTAGTTTCTCGGCCGCCTCGGGCGAAAGATGAGTGAAGTCTTTGCGAAAGCCCTCATTCCAAAAGTTGGAATTGCGAGTGTGGAACAACACGCGTCTAACTTGATCGAGATCGCATTTGGCCAGAAAGTCCAGGCCGATTTCCATAATGTCATCAGGCACGCGGATCACTCGTGCCGGACCAATCAACGTTTCCAGAGATAGCGCGTCGATCTTGCGCGCTCCCTCGATAAAATGCGCCGGCGCGTCGACGTGTGTGCCGGTATGGGCGCCGAAGGACAGCGAAGAAACATTCGCGGAGTTGCCATTCGCCAGGGCGGACCAGGCTTTGATTTCGACGCCGGGGTCGCCCTCGTAAACCGGCATTCCGGAATGAATGGGAACTGTAATATCGTAGATTGCCATGTTATGTGGTTAGTGTTCGCCGACAAATATAGACGTAAACCGATGATGGGGAAAGCCGGTACGGAACCGGTTGCGGTAGCAAGCGGGTCTTACACGGAACATCACCCACTCGCTAATGCGAGCGGTTCCGTACTTGTCGCGCCTTCGGTCCCCGTTGAGTTTGCGGTAGGATTTATTCGACCCGATGACGAAGAGTTCTAATGATCGTTTTACTCGAATTGCGGCGTCGAGCTATCTCAACACCGCCCCACTGATTTGGAGTTTCCTCTACGGCTCAAGACAGAACACCGTAGAACTGTTCACCCATAAAGCTCCCTCGCGCTGTGCCGAGATGCTGCGCACCGGTGAGGTCGACGCCGCGCTGGTGCCCGTGATCGAATATCAACGCATTCCGGACGTCGTGATCGTTCCAGACGTTTGTGTCGGCTCGCGAGACTCTGTGCGCAGTGTGGTGATTGCCAGCAAGCAGAATAACCTGAAGAAGATTAAGCGCGTCGCACTCGACAATTCATCGCGGACTTCAGTTGCGCTCGTGAAGATAATTTTTCGCGAGTTTCTCGGCTTTGAACCGGAATGGCAGGTCGCTCCGCCTGACCTCCGAACGATGCTTGAGCACAACGACGCCGCGCTCATCATCGGCGATCCGGCCATGAAGATTCCGCGCGATAAGTTTCGCGTGTTTGATCTGGCCACGCTGTGGCACGAGTTCACTGGCCTGGGATTTGTGTTTGCGATGTGGATGGGCGCAACCAGCCAGGCGGAGAGAATTCACACCATCGATCTCAAAGCCGTTCGCGACGAAGGATTGACACACCTGGATGAGATCGCGGCCGGCTACGAGGACCAGGCCGCCCTCTCACCCGCCGAGATCAAGGATTACCTGACTGGGAACATTGCGTTTCAGATGGACGAGAAAATGATGAAGGGTCTGGAACTTTTTTTTGAGTTAGCGCGGAGACACAAAGTGATCGAAAGTGCTAAGACGCTGGAGTTTTCAAGCTAGTCTTGATTTGGCCTGACTGGGATGTTTACCTTGCGTTGAGATCGCTTTGCCTTGTTGGCGGCGCGAATAGGGGCCAATTTCTCCTGAACTTCCCGCAATCGCGAAGCGATAACCATCTTTTCAGAAATCGGCCGCTTGGCTTCATTCTTGCGATGTGCTTCTTTGCGCTTATAAAGCTCAGCGACGTCTGGATATTTTTTCATGAAAGAAAGCGATCTCGAAATTCATTCCATTTACCGTTCAGGCCATGTCTCTGCAGTATGTCTTCCAGTACCTCGGAATTGATCGCTTCCTGCGAACAGAACATTTGAATACGAGCGAAATCCTTTAATCTTCCCAGCTTCAACATCATTGCGATCAAATGTTCTGGCTGAACGACTCGCACAGGCACGCCGTCCAGATATTGATCCTGGGCGTTGAGATAAGCTTCGCGCTCAAGAGGACTAGTGACAGGAAGAAATTGGACTGGCCAGCCTTCAACTACGATCCCGTCACCCCTAATCTCACTATATCCGCGAGAACTTAGATATTTCCAGCCCGGCAACTCGGCTATCAGTTTTCCTTCGAGCTCGGGAGTGACAACCAATACATCTATATCTTGCGTGGAGAAAGGTTCGACATAAAACATCGCGCCCACCGCGTCCGCTAAGGCGTAGTTTTCAATCGCGCCGTCCGCAACCATCTGATTTAACACTGCGAACGTTTCCTTCATCGCAGCATCTACTTTGCCATCAGCGCTTCGATCTCTTTCGGATCCTTTGGCACTTTATGAGTCAGCACGCGCGCGCCGGTCTCAGTCACCAGCACATCGTCCTCGATGCGCACGCCGATTCCGAGGTACTTTTCCGGCACGTCCTGGTTGAATCCTTCGGGAATGCGCGTTGTATCAGGTGAGATGTAAAGACCCGGTTCGATGGTCATGACCATGCCGGCTTCCGCCGCGCGCGATTCGCCGTTGAAGTAGTAGCGGCCCGCGTCGTGTACGTCGATGCCGAGGTAATGGCCGAGGTTATGCATGTAGAACTGCATGTACTTCTTTTCTTCGATCAGTTTCTTCGGATCGCCCTTCAGCAAACCCAGACGCACCATTCCTTGAGTCAACATCTCGACTGAATGCGTCTTCAGATCCTCGAGCCGCACGCCCGGACGAACCATATCGATGCAGGACACTTGCGTCTCCAGCACCAGGTCGTAAATGTCGCGTTGGGCCTGAGTGAACTTGCCGTTGATGGGAAACGTCCGCGTAATGTCTGAAGCGTACCCCTTATATTCGGCGCCGGCATCCACCAGCAGCAGATCGCCGTCCTTAAGCGTGCCCATGTTGGTGATGTAGTGCAAAACGGTGGCGTTCGCGCCTGAGCCGATGATCGAAGTATAAGACGGGCCGGCCGAGCCGTGGCGGC
>WNFR01001509.1_pt1 | contig 24355 bp, 20 predicted proteins | sample 5400221 | NCBI WGS metagenome assembly WNFR01 (sample SAMN13153357, study PRJNA577476) | soil metagenome | isolation source: 40 cm soil under Madrone tree | place: USA:California | collected 2016-06-14 | reverse complement strand
AGGCGGGCCGGAATGCATATTTAGCCGGCCGAATGCCGAAGCGACTTTATGCGAGTGCCTCCAGTCCGTTAGCTGGAATAATACGTTAAGAAGAGTCATTGAAGGTATTGAGGGGATTGCCCTTATCGTCTTTCAAAAGGAGGCGTTCTTTGAAAGTTCTAATCACAGGGGCGACCGGGATGGTCGGATCGGAACTCGGCAAAACGCTTAAAAAAAGGGGAGACACCGTTCTTGAACTCAGACGGAATAGGTCCTCCTTGTCCTCAAACTCGGCATTTTGGAATCCCGGGACAGGAGAGATTGACGCTGCCGCCCTGGAAGGGATAGATGCGGCAGTCCATCTTGCGGGGGAAAACATTTCCGAGGGCAGGTGGACTGACGAAAAGAAAAAGCGGATTGTCGACAGCCGCGTTAAAGGTACTACGTTGTTGAGCGAGACGCTTGCGGGACTGAACGATATGCCACGTGTTCTTATTTCGGCATCCGCGATTGGCTATTATGGTAATCGTGGCGCTGAACTCGTCAACGAAGCAAGCAAACCTGGAAACGACTTTCTCGCCGACGTGTGTGCTCAGTGGGAGCAGTCTACGACCGCTGCCAGAGAGGCAGGGATAAGGGTCGTAAATATTCGAATCGGCATCGTCCTTTCGACAAAAGGCGGGGCGCTCGCGAAAATTTTGCTTCCGTTTAAGATGGGTGTTGGCGGAAAGGTTGGAGATGGGGATCAGTATATGAGCTGGATTGCTCTTGACGATCTTATCTCGGCGATTCTTTTCATAATTGATACTGACGCCATTCAGGGTCCGGTAAACATGGTTTCTCCGAATCCCGTCACGAATGCCGAATTTACAAAGTCTCTGGGCAAAGCCTTATCCCGCCCTGCAATTCTGCCCGCTCCTGCTTTTGCGTTGCGCCTGGTTTTTGGCGAAATGGCCGATGCGCTACTTTTATCAGGCGCCAGAGTGGACCCCGCAAAGTTAAAAGCGTCAAACTACGCCTTCAAATATCCCCAGTTGGATGCGGCGTTAAAGCATCTTCTTAAAGTTTGAGTCAGGCCTGTACCGGTTAAGGGAGCAGCGGCGTCTCGACTTATTTGTTTGAGATACTTTTCTCCCGATCCACCTGAGTCTATTCGGACGTCACTGCGGACACGGCTTCCGGGATCTTATTTCCATTGTCGAGCGCGCTCAGGACCTCCAACGCATACTTTACGTTTCCGAATGGCGCGGAAACCTGCACACCCTGAATTGCATCTCGAACTTCAATTAGCGATTCGCGCGCGATTAGCAGTCCTTCTTCCCGCGCGGCCTCTTTGCCTTTATCCGAGGCAATTCTCATTCGTTCAAGGATCGATGGAGTAACGCGGACGCCCGGAACTTCATTGTGCAAAAATTCGGCGTTTCTGTAAGAAACCAGTGGCCAAATACCTGCGACAATAGGAATTCGGACATGCTCAATCCGCTTCAGGAATGTTCGCAACTGCTCTGTATCAAATACCGGCTGGGTAATTGCATATTGAGCGCCGGCCTCGACCTTATATTCAAATCGCTTGATCTCCTCATCGAGGTTGATTGCACCCGGATTGACGCCCACGCCGATGCAGAAGGCTGTTGGCATCCCGATCGGATTATCTCCAAGGTCAAGGCCATTATTCAGCTTGTTAACCATGTTTGTAAGCCCGATCGAGTCGATATCAAACACGGCGGTGGCATCCGGGTAAGGCCCCATCTTTGGCGGATCCCCTGTGATCAGCAATAGATTCCGCAACCCAAGGGCAGCAGCACCCAGCAGGTCAGACATCATGCCAAGCAGATTTCGATCCCTGCAACAGTAATGAAGCACAGCCTCGATACCGATCTCTCGTTCGACCAACACAGCTGTTGCCTGGGCACTCATACGCGTCTGAGCACGCGGTCCATCCGGAATATTTACACCGTCAACACCTGCAGTCTTTAACAGCCTGATTTGCTCGAGGGTTTTAGCGGCATCGCAGCCCTTTGGAGGCAGTACCTCAACCGAGGTTACGAATTCTCCGCGTTCGATTTTTCCGGACCATTTTGATCGCTCCGCAACTGGAATTGTCACAATGTCGGATTTGGTGAGCGTGGTGACCTTAGCCGTGCCGACATTTGAATAGGACAGTGTGGTTTTCCGCGGGCCAGCCGCACGTACCGCGTCTGCGATCAGTTTAATGTGTGCAGGTGTGGTGCCGCAGCAACCTCCGATGAATTTCGTCCCGGCCTGAATCAAGCGTTTCGCATATTTCGCCATGTAATCCGGCGAACACATATAGAACTGGCGTCCCTGAACGTCTCGCGGCAGTCCGGCGTTGGGCTGTGCAGAGAGTTTCCGTGCGGTCGCTTTTCGCATTTTCTCGATGGCGGGCAGGAGAATGGCCGGGCCGACAGCACAATTCAGCCCGATAACGTCGGCGCCCCATTCATCAAGGCGTGTCGTGAAAAGCTCAGGAGTGGTTCCAAATGAGGTGTTTCCATCAGGCATGATGGTCATTTGCGCCACAATTGGAAGATCGCAGAGTTCTTTGACTGCGCGGATTGCCTGGCGGATTTCGGAAATGTCGGAAAAGGTCTCAAGGACAAACAGGTCTACTCCACCTTCAAGCAGAGCCTGTGCCTGTTCTCGAAATAGCTCCTTTGCCTCATCGAACGACGTAGGTCCGTATGGCTCGATTCTTAATCCCAGAGGACCGATTGCACCTGCTACATATGCCCGGCCGGCGGCCGCCTCGCGAGCAATTGAGACTGCGGCAATATTGATTTCTCTTAGTCGGCTATCGAGGCCATATTGTTGAAGATGATGGCTGGTGGCGCCGAATGTATTGGTTTCAAGTATGTCGGCACCCGCCCGAACATACTCTGAGTGCACCTCCCGTACAAGATCCGGATTCGTCAGGTTTAGCTCATCATACGATCTATTAATGTAGACGCCCTTGGCATAGAGCATCGTACCCATCGCGCCGTCAAATACCCATAAGGAATCCCCGTCAAGGGCAGTTTTGAAGTTTTCCATACCAATCAAACGTTCAACAAAACAAAAAAAGTCCGGCGCTAAACACGCTGGACTTCATTTAAGACTGAAGTGTCGGTGAAACGATTTCGTTCGCACCATGCTGTTTAGCGGATTATTTTGCGTGGCCGCAAGTCGCCTTAACTCACCACGTTTCTCTTTCCGGCTTATACGCCTGTAAGTGAATCGGTGTCAAGCAGGGAAACTGCTTGTCACCGTAAATTTCAGACCAATTAACTATCCGACTGATGTTTTTCATCGTTATCGCTTCTTAAGTTCGCTGACATTTCGGGCAGAAATATGTCGAACGCCCACCTTGTGTGATCCTGCGAATAACCGAACCACAGACATGACAGGGTTCGTTTTCACGGTCATAGACTGCCCATTGTCGTTCGAATCCACCCCCGTAGTAACTTCCGTCGATGTTTTCGGGATCAACCCGGAGCGTCGAACCATTTGCAACAGCGTCACCCAGGATGCTTAGGATAGCCTCACGGATCCGGTCTATCCGCGCTCTTGAGAGCTTTGCAGCTGGAGCAGTTGGGCGAACCCTCGCGCTGAACAGAACTTCTGCTGCATAGATATTACCGAGTCCAACGACCCTGGACTGATCAAGCAGTGTTTCTTTAATCGAACGACGGGAAGAATTCATAACCGACCTCAAATAGTCGGCGGTAAATGACTCGCCGAATGGTTCGGGGCCGAGTTTAGAAAATTCGCCGGAGCCTTCGATTTCATTCGTCTGTGTAATTTTCATCATGCCGAAATGCCGCTGATCCGAAAAAACCAGCCTCATCTCGTTGTCCAGATAAAAAACAGCGTGAGTGAACTTCGGCAACGCTTTTTCAAGGGGGAGGTAGCCAAAGCGGCCAGTCATCCGAAGATGAGTAATCAAAGTGACATTATTGTCAAAGGTTGTGAGAATGAATTTCCCGCGGCGCGAGACGTTTTCGATTTTGCGTCCCTTCAACAGGTTCCCGAATTCATCGCTGGAAATACCGGGAATCAATCTGGGACGCAATATCTCCGCGCGGACGACAGAACGTCCGACGACCAGACTTTGGAGTGACCGAACTACAAGTTCTACTTCCGGGAGTTCTGGCATTATGCTGCAGTTAGGGGACTCGAAACTGTCGGTTTAATCGAGCTTTGCGGCCATGATTGAACCGGCGTCAAGTAGCGACTTTACTTTTTCCCGGGAAGTCGCCTCAGAATAAATTCGAAGGACGGGTTCCGTTCCCGACTGCCTGAAGAGCAGCCATGACTCGTCGTAAAGAATCAACTTCGTGCCATCCAGTGTTTCAACCGCGCTTACCTCATACCCTGAAACTGACTCAAGGGGCGACTGTCCGAGCGAATATACAAATTCTTTCCCCCGTTGCACTTCGCAACGGACGTCTCTGCGGTCGAAATAAAACTCGCCAAATTCGCGGTGCATATCACGGACCAGCTCCGAAGGGGTTTTACCGGAATCGAGTACGGTTTCAAGAAACAGAAGACAATTTAGTATCCCGTCTCGCTCCGGGATATGTCCTTTGACTCCGATTCCGCCCGACTCCTCGGCGCCAATTAAAATATCAGTACTCAGCATAAGATCGGCAATATACTTAAACCCAATCGGCGTATCGTAAAGTGGAAGGTTATGGGCGGCAGCGATCCTCTTTGTCAAAATCGATTGCGAGAAGGTGCGAACAACGCCGCCTGTCATGCCGCGAACCCGAGCCAAATGCAACAAGAGAAGCGGTACCACTTCATGCATTGTCATCGTTGAACCGAGTTCATTCACTGCCCCAAGGCGGTCGGCGTCACCATCTGTCGCTAAACCCACCAGAGCTCCGATTTCTTTTACCTTATTTTTGAGTGGGGAGAGGTTTCGGTCGATTGGTTCCGGACTGACGCCGCCAAACAGAGGATCCCGTTCACCCCTTATTGTTTCGGCGAAGATATTGCCGCCTTTAAGAAAACTCTCTACCCATCGGCCGCCCGAACCGTGCATGGAATCAACTATGACTTTAGAACCAGAGTTCTTAAGTCGGTCAAGATCGATATAAGAGTTGATCTGTCGACGATAACTTTCGGTCGCCGTGGCCAGGAGTTCACCGCCGGTTTCTACAGTTGAGCTGCTGCGCTTCACCGGCGATGTGTCCAGAAGGGCCTCGACACCCGCAGTAATTTCCGGCGAGGCACTTCCGCCCCAGGGGGCCTTAATTTTAAATCCGTTAAAATCCGGAGGGTTGTGAGAGGCTGTTATGACAACTCCGCCTTCTGCGCTGCTCTCGCGCACGGCCCATGAAACAAGGGGTGTTGGAACTGCCTCTTCAAATAGGGCCACGTTCACGCCATTTCCGACTATTACTTCGGCTGAGCGTTCTGCAAACTTCTCTGACAGAAACCGATGATCGTAACCGACGACAACGAGCGGAGCGGCACTATCGCTACTGCCCGCGGTTGAAGAGGTTGATCTAAGATAATCGCAATAGGCCTGCGTGACTCTTTCAAGGTTAACGAACGTGAAGGCATCTGCGATGATGGCGCGCCAGCCGTCTGTGCCAAAACGGATCGGAGCAACTGGCTGGGTCACGAAAGGGCCCCTCCTGAGAGGGTGTAATCTGCGAGCGTCGTCTTATCACCCAGAACAGCTCCATCCTTTACTACCGAAGAACGTCCTATATGACATCCTCTGCCAAGAATTGAATCGGAGACTAGCGCGCCTGTTCCTACTCGTGTGTGCGCCCATACAACCGAATTCTCAATACGTACTTTTTCTTCGATAAAGCAACCTGGCCCCAGTACTGAATTTATGATCTGAGCGCCGGGTTTGACCGTGCAGTCATCACCGATTATCGACTCCTCATCAATTTCCGCGGTGGTAGCCTGGTCGAATGTCCCTCGACGGTCCTTTATGTGGATTCTGCCAACCCGATTAGCCAACAGGTCGAGGTGTGCCTGAAGATATCTTGCGGGCGTGCCAATATCCATCCAATAAGTTTTCTGTGGTATGTGCGCAAAAAATTGTTCCTTCTTCTCCAGAAGAAGGGGAAACAATCCGTACTCGAAGGAATGATTCTCGCCGCTGGGAATATAATCGAGCACTGCTGGCTCGAGAATGTAGGTTCCTGCGTTAATGTTATTGCAAGTGATTTCTTCCTGTTTCGGCTTTTCGACAAACCTCTCAATACGACCTTCACTGTCAGTTTCCACCAGGCCGTAAGAACTTGGGTTGTCAACGGGTGTAAGAACAACGGTTGCAGTTGCTCCGCGTTTTTCATGCTCGCGCAAAACCGCTTTCAAATCCAGGTCGGTCAAAATATCGCCGTTGAATACGACCGTGCGCTCTCGAATAAGTTTCTCTGCATATTTGTAAGCGCCCGCGGTACCCATTGGTTGAGGTTCCACCGTGTATCTGAGATTAACTCCAAAGTCCGATCCGTCTCCCAGTTGCTGTTCTATTTTGTGCGGCTGATATGACAGCGATAACGCAATGTCAGTTATTCCAGCACGTTTCAACGTATCAATTTGGTAGAGAAGAAAAGGCTTGTTACAAATTGGAACGACCGGCTTGGGAGTAAATACCGTAAGCGGACGAAGCCGAGTCCCTTTTCCGCCGGCTAAGATAAGTGCCTGCATAATCCTCTGTATATTAAGTAGTCTAAAAAAGTACCGGCTGAGTCTAGCACTCAGATTCGAGGGTTTCAAAGACGCCAGAGGCTTTCGAGTGAACGGTGAGTTGAAGTTTTATCGAGCCAGAGGTGCATTGATTCGGGAATCGTACAAATGAACGACTCAGGCTTCTTGACACGCTATACCCCCCGGAGTAAAAGTGGCGAATAGGATTTGCCTACAGTAGACAAGTATAATCTTTACTGGACGTTTGTTACGGAGAATTGAGGCATTTTATATGAGCGACAAGACAGAGGCAGTCATTATTAGCGCAGTAAGAACTCCTACGGGAAAGTTCCTGGGAACACTCTCTCAGTTTAAGGCCACTGAACTTGGGGCCATGGTGGTGAGGGAATCGGTACGTCGTGCGCGGGTCAAACCGGAAGAGGTTGATGAAGTAATCATGGGTTGTGTGATCCAGGCCGGGCTTGGGCAAAACCCTGCGAGACAGGCCGCCCTGGGCGGAGGGCTGCCATTTGGTGTCTCCGCTGTAACAGTAAACAAAGTCTGCGGATCAGGTCTTAAAGCGGTAATGATGGCGTCGCAGAGCATTGAATTGGGAGATGCCGATATCGTAGTGGCTGGCGGGATGGAGTCAATGTCTAATGCTCCTTACCTCGTCCCCGACGCTCGCAAGGGCTATAGACTCGGAAACGGCGTCTTTATCGATGCAATGATCCAGGATGGGCTGTGGTGTGCATTTGAAAACTATCACATGGGAAATTCAGGCGAGGTAGTTTCTGAGCGTTACAATGTTTCCCGTCAGGAACAGGACCAATACGCCGTCGAATCGCATCGGAAAGCACATAAAGCAACTATTGAGGGTAAGTTTCGCGATGAGATTTTGACGATCGAGATACCCCAGAAAAAAGGGCCTGCACTGGTTTTTGATGCCGATGAGACAATCAGAGAAGACACTTCGCTTGAAGCTTTGTCGAAATTGAAACCTGCTTTTAAGAAGGATGGGGGAACGGTAACTGCCGGCAATGCACCGGGTGTGAATGATGGTGCATCCGCGGTCGTGGTTACCTCACTCGAACGTGCAAAACTTCTTGGTGTGGAACCCATGGCCCGGATTGTTGCGAGGGCAAGTTCTGGCATAGCCCCTGAACTGGTAATGATGGCCCCTGTAGAGGCCATAAGGAAGGTACTACGCAAGGCCGGTTGGTCTCTTAGTGAAGTAGACCTCATTGAACTAAACGAGGCGTTCGCCGTTCAGGCCGTGGCTATTATAAACGAACTGGGCCTGGACCCGGCACGATTAAATGTCAATGGGGGCGCGGTCGCTCTCGGACACGCTATTGGCCAGAGTGGTTCAAGGTTGCTGACGACGATCCTATATGAGTTGAAGAGGCGCGGGGCTCACAGAGGTGTTATCGCACTCTGCCTCGGCGGCGGAAACGCGGTTGCGATGGCGGTCGAAGCTTAGGTAAAGGGAAACTTTAACTGTGACCCCTGAAGATCACTATAAAAGGAATAAAAATTTTGACTGAAACGTTTGGTGTTGTCGGCGCGGGCACAATGGGAAACGGCATTGCCCAGGTTGCCGCTCGCAAGGGCTTTGACGTCGTGCTTTGCGACGTAAAAGAAGAATTCCTTCAGCGTGGTATGGACGCGATACACAAGAGTCTCCAACGAGATGTTGACAAAGGTCGGCTGACCACTGAAGAAAAAGGTTTGATTATTTCGCGGATCCGTACAGAGACAAAACTGGAGGCGCTGAAAGAGGCGTTTATTGTCGTCGAGGCTGTGACCGAAGATGTCGGCGTCAAGGGGAATCTGTTTCGTCAATTGGACGAGATCTTGCCTTCAAAGACTATCCTTGCGTCGAATACTTCGTCGATTTCAATTACAAAATTGGGAGGCTTGACGAAGCGTCCAGACAAGGTCATCGGGATGCATTTCATGAACCCCGTTCCGGTGATGACACTGGTCGAAGTGATAAGAGGCATGGCCACCTCAAGTGAAACCTTCGAGACGGTAAAGGCTTTGACCGATCAGTTGGGCAAAACGGCGCTTGAGTGTAATGATATGCCGGGTTTCGTTTCCAATCGGATACTGATGCCGATGATTAATGAAGCGATCTTCGCTCTGTATGAGGGTGTGGCCACGCGGGAAAGCATCGACGGAATTATGAAGCTTGGGATGAATCATCCGATGGGTCCTCTCAGCTTAGCCGACTTTATTGGACTGGATGTCTGCCTGGCGATAATGAACGTGATGTACGACGGATTCGCCGACTCGAAATATCGCCCATGTCCGCTGTTAAAGCGCTATGTGGATGCTGGTAGGCTCGGCAGGAAGACCGGAAAAGGCTTTTATGAATATTAGGAGACGAGTGAATAATTGGCGGTCATCGATGGTATCTGGGCTCCCGCCGAACTTTTTCTAAGCTTGAGGGTAGTAAAAATGGAGCAGAATCCCGTGATCCATTACTGCGTAAAGTGCCTTGCGCCGAATCTTGTTGGCCATGAACTTTGCGTAAGGTGCGGTACGCGTTTAATGTTGATGGTCGAGTCGGCAGCCGCGCGATACGAAGACAACGGGTTGGCTGGAACCCATGTTGAACATCTCCTGGAACGCGTGTCCGCACTTGAAAGTAGATTAGCTCGACTGACGGATCGGCTTCAACTTGATCCCGGGGCGAGCGCCGGCTCGGATGAAAGTGCTCGAGCAGACCAGCAGAGTAGTTTCGATAGGTTGTTGCTGGTTTTACGCGACGAAGGGTTGATTTCAATGAAGCAGATAGACGATGTTCGAAGGGCAATGGGCGGACAAAAACCTGCTGGTAAGGATTAAGATTGTTTGACGGTTGCGGGCTGAAGGCATAACGCCTTGTTGACAGTACGGTTTAGACGGCTATAATGACTCCTTTTGCGTGCAGCTTGCTCGCAGGCATCGCTTCAGACAGGTGGCGATAGTGATGGACATTGACATTGAGGAACTTGGAGAATCCGAGGCTAGCTTTGACCACATCTATGAGGCTGACGAACTTACCCTCGGCGACGAACAGTCGCGACTGCTGGAGGGTCCGGAAGTTCATGTCCAAGCTGTCCGGGACGGAGATCAGGTCCGGATACAGGGAAGTATGCACGTCCGGGTCGAGGTAGATTGTGACCGGTGTCTTAAGAGCGTCGAGGTCGTGCTTAATCCTAACATCGACGTAACTTACGCGCCAATTCGGATGATCGGGGATGAAAGTGCCCACGAAATAGCCGATAATGAACTGGACTACTCGTTTTTTGAGGGAAATCTGATCAGTGTTGACGACCTTGTGAGGGAACAGATTTTTCTCGCTCTTCCTTCCAGGCTTCTCTGCACTGACGAATGTAAAGGGTTGTGCCCAGAGTGTGGCGCTGACAGAAATCGGATTGAGAATTGTGGCTGCCAGGAGACACAGATAGATCCACGCTGGAGTGCGCTTAAGAATTTGAACTGATATAGCTCGTGAGGCATTTTCTTGGTGGAATCCCAGCGAAAAAGCCTTTCGAGTATTTTTTAGGAGTAATTTACGATGCCAAATCCAAAACGACGACATTCTAAAGCGAGAACTGGTAAGCGCCGAGCCCATGATGCGCTTCGGGCGCCACAGACTTCTGCGTGCCCAAATTGTCAGGAACCGCGGTTGCCCCACAGAGTTTGCCCAAAGTGCGGTTTTTATAACGGCCGCGAAATGGTGCACGTCGAGCAGAATACCTAAGCCGTTAATTCCAGCGCTCATGGGAATAAAGCCCGACTTTGCCAGGCTGACAGGAAAGATCGTAGTCGATGCGATGGGGTCGGATCGTGCACCAAATGTTGAAATCGACGGTGCATTCGCAGCCACAAGAGATCTGGGAGTCAGCGTGATTCTGGTGGGTCAGCGCGAAAAGGTCGAACCGGAATTAAGACGGTGCGGTTGGCGCGGTGACGGCGATCGGGGGATCGAATTTGTCGAAGCCGAAGAAGTGATCGGTATGGACGACCCGGTTGCAACTTCGGTCCGACGAAAAAAGCGGAGCTCATTAAGAGTTGGCACGCGACTGGTGACCGATGGCAAAGCCGATGGTTTTGTTTCAGCCGGAAACACCGGAGCCGTAATGGTGACGGCCAAGATGGTGATTGGCGTCCTTCCTGGCGTGGATCGTCCGGCACTTGCGGCTTTGATACCAACAAGGGGAGCAAGACCGACCCTTTTGCTGGACGTTGGAGCCAATTCTGAATGTAAACCTGTCCATCTGGCTCAGTTTGCGATTATGGGAGACGCCTATTCGCGGGCGGTTCTTGGTACAAATCGGCCGACTGTGGGTTTGATGAGCATCGGAGAAGAGGAAGCTAAGGGTAATGACCTCACTAAAGAGGCGTTCCCATTGTTACGCGATCTATCCAGTTTGAACTTTGTCGGAAATGTCGAAGGACGAGACGTGTTCACCGGGTCCGTAGATGTCATTGTTACCGATGGCTTTACGGGCAACGTGATGTTAAAGCTCAGCGAAGGTCTGACTGACGCGATGCTCTGGATGATAAAACGTGAACTTCGGTCCTCTGCTATTTCGAAGGCCGGCGCAATGCTCGCAAAACCTGCGTTCCAGAATATCAAGAGACGGCTTGATTATTCTGAATACGGTGGTGCTCCACTGCTCGGGGTTAAGCAGATAGTCGTGATTGGACACGGCAGTTCTAATGCGCGCGCAATCAGGAACGCCATTCGAAGTGCAAAAGAGTTTTCTGAACACAGAGCAGGCGAGCGAATCGAACGTGGTATAGCGGAAACAAACGCCCGCGAATATGCGCAGGCGGCCAGTGTACAAGCTTGATGCGGGCCCGAGGCCAAAGTCCGGTATCGGACTGATTTGAACCGATGAGGAGCGAGATGGCGAGCATAAATGCGGGATTCCTCGGGACAGGACATTCTTATCCTGAAGGTATTCTTACCAATGCTGACCTCGAAAAGATTGTCGAAACTTCTGACGACTGGATCACCAGCCGAACTGGAATTAAGCAACGACGAAAGGCTGCGCCCGGCGAATATACCTCGCTATTTGCTACTCGCGCGGCGCGGTATGCGATTGAGCGGGCAAAGATCGATGCCACCGACATCGATCTTATAATTTGCGCGACCGTCACCCCCGACCAGATCCTGCCTTCGACCGCCTGCTTGATTCAGGCTGAGATCGGGGCGACAAAAGCCGCTGCTTTTGACTTAGCCGCAGCGTGCTCTGGGTTTTTATATGGTCTCTCGCTTGCCAATTCAATGATTCGTACTAGGCAGGCAAAGTACGCCCTGGTTATTGGGGCGGAAGTACTGACGCAGTATGTCGACTACACAGATCGTTCTACCTGCGTTATCTTCGGCGACGGAGCGGGCGCCGCGATCCTTGGTCCAGTTGAATCGTCGAGGGGAATTCTGTCAACGAAGATCAAATCCGACGGACGGTTTGCTGAGCAATTATTTGCCCCAGGCGGAGGTACGCGGATTAAGCCAAGTGCCGAGACGCTTGCCAGCGGCCAGCACTTTTTCAAGATGCGAGGGAACGAGCTGTTCAAAGTTGCGGTCCGTTCGATGGCGGAAATTTCGCGCGAAGTACTTGAAGAAGCAAATCTGACGGCCGACGACATCAATTTATTTGTGCCACATCAGGCAAATCAGAGGATTACTGATGCTGTGTCGAAAAACCTTGGCGTTGAAGAATCCCGGGTTTACTCAAATATTGCAATGCATGGAAATACGTCCGCAGCATCGATTCCCATTGCTCTGGATGAATGTGTCGCGTCCGGAAAGATATCGTCCGGCGATATACTTTTGATGGCGTCGTTTGGTGGTGGCGTGACCTGGGGCGGGGTTGTGGTTAGGTGGTGATTCCTGGCCACCTGAACTTCCCATTTTGGGCAGGTTAAGCCTCGATCATACCAGGCGCCTTGAATTGGAATTTTGTGAATTCCAGACAGATAATTGGCTTTCTCCGTTTGTTTTTAGGAGGAACTGTTTTAGTTTGCGGTCGAAGGATTTCGAATGAATTCGAATATGGCGTATGTATTCCCTGGTCAGGGATCTCAATACGCTGGCATGGGCAAAGATCTCTTCGATAACTTCGAAGTATCGCGCGAAGTGTTTTTAGAGGCCGACCATGCACTTGGGTTTCCGCTAACGGCGATGTGTTTTGAAGGCGACGAGGGTGATCTCCAATTGACGGAGAACACTCAACCTGCGATTCTCACGGTCTCGGTTGCAGCACTAAGGGCAATGGCGGCTGTTGGAATTTCAGTTCCGAGACGAACAGCCGGGCACAGCTTAGGGGAATATTCCGCGTTGGTGGCATCCGGCGCGATTTCTTTGGCCGACGCTGTGCGCACCGTTCGATCTCGCGGACGATACATGCAGGAAGCAACGCCCGTGGGAACTGGGGCAATGGCTGCAATTCTTGGAAGCGATCTTTCCACAGTGGAGCGAGCGTGTAACGAGGCCGCAGAGGGAGAAGTATGCAGCCCCGCTAACATTAATTCGCCTGGACAAATCGTTATTGCAGGGAACAGCGATGCTGTCGATAGAGCATTGGTGATTGCGAAGGAGTTAGGCGCAAAACGGGCTATCAAGCTAAATGTAAGCGCGCCTTTCCATTGTGCCTTGATGTTGCCGGCACAAAAGCGACTTGAAGCGGATTTGAACCGACTTGAGTTTTCAGATCTTTTAATTCCTATCGTTACTAACGTTGACGCAAGTGAAGTTATCCTCGGTTCCGAGGCCCGCGACGCACTGGTAAGGCAGGTCTCTTCGCCAGTCAGGTGGCTCGAATCGGTTGAAAAACTGATCTCGTCAGGTGTCGATACTTTCATTGAAGTTGGCCCTGGAAAGGTTTTGTCTGGATTGATACGACAGATAAACCGTGGAGTGCGGTGCTTAAATGTCGAAGATTCGGCGACTTTGAAGCTGGCATTGGAGTTTTCTGAACAAGCGTGAAGTCAGTCTCGTGGCCCATACGAACTATGGGAGGGCCTAAGAAGTCACTTTAACTATTTTTTACTAACTACAGAGGAGCAAATTCGTCATGCCCGATCAAGAGATCGAGAATAAAGTTAAGCAAATCATTGTTGATGAGCTCGGTGTCGATGAGAACGAGGTTACGCCAAACGCTCGCTTCATCGATGACCTTGGGGCCGATTCGCTTGACACTGTCGAGCTTGTTATGCGTTTCGAAGAAGAGTTCGGGATCGAAATTCCCGACGAGGATGCGGAGAAGATTCAAAGCGTGCGCGATGCTTATAATTATATCGACCAGCACAAAAGTAAATAGTTAGAAAACAGAGCTTATGGTCAGCCTTCAGCGGTCAGCCTTCAGTCCGTACTGAATGCTGAGGGCTGATGGCTGTTCTTATCACAATGAGTACAATTTTGAAACGTCGCGTCGTAGTTACAGGCTTAGGGCTTGTGACACCGGTCGGCAACTCTGTCGACGTCACCTGGTCAGCGCTTATGCTTGGTCAGAGCGGCGTCGATTTTATCAAGAAGTTCGACACGGAAAAATTCTCGGTTAAATTTGCAGCGGAAGTTAAAGACTTCGATCCGCTGAATTATGTCGAGAAAAAAGAGGCCCGAAAGATGGGCGCCTTCATCCACTATGCTATCGCGGCGGCGGACGAGGCCATGAAAGATAGCGGCCTTGTAATCGACGAGCACAACGACGAGCAGGTTGGAACCTACATCAGCAGTGGCATCGGTGACTTTTGGGCAATCGAGCGAGAGCACGAGAAACTGCTGAAAGACGGTCCCCACAGGGTTTCACCATTCTTTATTCCTTCCGCAATTGTCAATTTGGCTGCGGGGCAGGTTTCCATCCGCCACGGAGCCAAGGGCCCGAACTCTGCAACGGCGACCGCCTGTGCAGCTGGTGCGCACGCCATAGGTGACAGTTTCAAGATCATTCAGCGCGGGGATGCCGATGCAATGATTTGCGGCGGGGCTGAGTCTGCAATCACTCCAATGAGTGTTGCCGGATTCGCTGCGATGCGGGCACTTTCGACGCGAAACGAGGATCCTGCTACTGCTTCCAGGCCATTTGAACGCGACCGCGATGGCTTTGTCATCGGGGAAGGGGCCGGGTTGATGGTCCTCGAAGAGCTGGAATCTGCAAAGCGCAGGGGTGCGCGAATTTACGCGGAGATTGTTGGATACGGAATGACAGCAGATGCATTCCACATCACTATGCCGGATGAGTCCGGGTCGGGTGCGATCAGAGTTATGCAAAAGGCATTGAAGGATGCGCAACTCGAACCGGCCGAGGTGGGTTACATAAACGCCCATGGGACGTCAACTCCATATAACGATAAATTCGAAACAATGGCGATCAAACAGGCCTTTGGCGATCATGCAGGCGTGTTGGCGGTGAGTTCGACCAAGTCAATGACCGGGCATTTGCTGGGGGCTGCCGGCGGTATTGAAGGTGTATTCTCTGTGCTTGCAATATACCACGGTAAGATTCCGCCCACTGTAAATTACGTCAATCCGGATCCGGACTGCGATTTGGACTACGTGCCGAATGTGGCCAGGGACAAACAGGTGACGGTGGCCTTATCTAACAGTTTTGGATTTGGGGGCACAAACGCAGCCTTGATTTTCAAACGCTTTGAAGAGTAAGGGTAAGGTGCCGGCCAAGGGCCATCGCGTGAACGACAGAGGTTGAGACTCTTTATGAAGATTATTGTTTTGATGAAGCAGGTTCCTAACAAGGACGCAATACTGCGCGTCAATAAGGAAGGCACGTGGATAGAAGAAGGCGACCTCTCTTTTGAAGTGAATGAGTCTGATGGCTACGCGCTTGAAGAGTCTCTTCGGTTGAAAGAGAAGCACGGTGGGGAAGTGGTCGTTTGTTCGATGGGACCTCAGCGTGTTAAGACCGTGATCAAGGATGCACTTGCACGTGGGGCCGATCGCGCAATCCATATTGTCGGAGATCAACTGGGGCATCTGTCGCCTTTTCAAAGCGCGAGCCTGCTTGCTGATGCACTGCGTAGCGAAGATCCGGACTTGATTATGACCGGCCTCCAATCTGATGACTACGGATACGCGCAGACAGGCGTGATAATTGCTGAAATACTGGGCATCCCTCACGCAACAATCGTCATTGAGATCGACGCCTCCGGAGATCAGTTAAGAGTTAAGCGAGAATTGGAAAGCGGCTGGTATCAATGGTATTCGATGCCAAAAAAGGCCCTTTTGACCATACAGTCTGGAATTAGTCAGATTCGCTATGCAACGCTGAAGGGCATTATGGCTGCGAAGAAAAAAGAGATTCGTGAAATTGTTGCTTCGACAGACGGTATGAATCCTTCACATCAACAAATACAGCGAATTTATCTTCCCGAAAAGACGAAACAGACGCAGTTCCTCGGGGACGGCGATGCAAAAAGAGGAGCGGCGCTCCTTGCCGAGAAGCTTCAAACTGAAGCCAGGGTATATTAAGCAGAGGGGCTTCAAGGTTTGCAGAGCGTTTTGATTGGAGCGATATGAGTAACGGAATTCTGGTTTTCGCTGAGCATCGAGACGGAGTATTAAACAAGACTTCGCTTGAGGCTATTGCAGCCGCACAGTCGCTGGCAGGTGCTACCGGTCAGACAGTAAATGCTGTTCTGCTCGGGTCTACTCTCGACGGGTTGGCCCAGGAAATTGCTTCCTTCGATTTGGGAAAAGTTATTGCCGCGGAAAACGACAAGCTTAGTTCGTATACGCCTGATGGTTATACCGATGGGATGGAACAGGTCATCAGGGCAGAAGATCCGAAGTATGTTGTCATGCCGCACACCTACCTGGTGCGTGATTTTGCGCCGAAGCTTTCGGCCAGATTCGGCAAAGGGCTAGTCAGTGATTGTATTCGAGCGCGTGTCGATAATGGCGAAATTACGCTCACGCGTAGAATCTTCCTGGGAAAGATGGATGCTGATGTTTCGGCGACCGGCGAATCACCAGTGTTTGTCACGTTTCAGTCTGGGGCATACAGGGGTGACCAGGCGGCAAAAGGGTCAGGCGCGCGAATCGAAAAAGTAACTGTCGAGATCGGAGAGGTGCGAATGACTCCGGAAGCACCCTTCCAGGAAGTCAAACAGGCGGTTGACCTTAGTAAGGCAGAGATAATCGTCGCGGTCGGTCGTGGCATCAAAAGCAAAGACAATATTGTTTTGGCTGAGGAACTCGCAAAGGCCCTTGGCGGTGACCTCGCAGCCTCGCGGCCAATTTGCGACGCTGAATGGCTACCGATCGATCGTCAGATTGGTTCGTCCGGTCAGACCGTGGCTCCAAAGCTTTATATAGCCCTGGGGATTTCCGGAGCAATACAACACCTGGTTGGAATGAAAAATTCAGGGACAATCGTTGCCATCAACAAAGATCCCGAAGCACCGATCTTCGATATTGCTGACTACGGCATTGTCGGAGACCTCTTTGAAGCAGTACCGGCGCTAACTGAAGAAATTAAGAAGCGCAAGGCCTGAAACTTCTGGCGCACAAGCCGAGCACTGTGAGCATCAGTTAGGACCCTCACCCTGTCAAACAGGGAAATTCTTCACTGTTCGTTAACGACTGATTTGAAATCATCAATCACTTGTTCCGGTTTCCACTCGTTACCATTGTAAAGATGGTAAAGCGTGCCATTTGGTGAAATAACTGCAGTTCTTAACGAATGTACGATTTGATTTGGTTCATTCACATATGTGAGACCAAAGAAGTCGGCCAACGTTTTAATTTGTGCAGCATCACCCGTAGCAAAGTCCCAATGGCTGAATGGATTCGCAGCTTTTGCGTCCACGCGCGCCAGCCCAAACATTCTCAGCACCTGAGGCGTGTCGCGCGCCGGATCGAAGCTAATAGTAAGGAGATGGGTTTTGGCGTACAGAGCTTTATCGTTAGCCAGGCTCTTTTCAATACGCTCAAAATTATCATTCATTAGAATGCAGTAATCAGGTAAAGGACATCTGGTATAGATAAAGGTGATCGCGAGGGCTTTACCGCGAAACTGCGATAGGCTTATCTGCTTTCCGTCCTGGTTGATCAGATGAAAATCAGGAACACCCGCACCCGGGGACGGCTCAGGACGCGCAGTCAATGGGATCGAAGACTGGGTATCCGGCATTGAACGCGAGACAATTGGGTTCTCAAGCCAACTGGATTTATCCGAAACCATCAAGTCGGCGTTGATCTCGTCGCCTGGAGACATCGAATTGATGAGTGTTGTGTCTTTCAAAACAAAAGGCATCGTCATCGCATCCATATAACCGGGAATTGGTCCGTGCGAAATTGTTACCTCAGCACGCGATTGATTAATCGCGACGATTCGCCCATGGAGATCGAATCGCCTTGCAGGCGGCATATTCCTGTTTGCACAAGCCTGACCGGTCAGAAGCAGTGCAATGAAAAAGACGAGCAAGGTGCTCCGCGACAATTGGATTGTTGGCAGTAAATTCACTGATTTAATTATAAACAGGTCTTTCAGGGGACTGAATCGGCAGTCTGTGCGACGCCAAGGTCGGCTGTGTAAAGCCAACTGTAAACATGAAAATTTGCAAGGACCTTGAATACATAGTCCTTACTTTGACTAAACCCAATCTCGCATGTGTATCGATCGGGATCTGTTGATCTCGCTCGTGTTATCCATCTTGAAACGTTATCCTCTCCGCCATTGTAAGAAGCCGCAACAGCCTGCGGCATTTCGGGGAATTGTTTGAAGAGATTCCCCAGGTACTGCGATCCAAAAAGAATGGCGATCGACGGATCGTAAAGTTCCTGTTGATCGAAGGTAGCCAGGCCGAGTTGTTTTGAGATTTCATCGGCGGTTGATGGAATGAACTGAAGCAATCCTCTTGCCGCAGCACCGGATTTTGCAGAGGTCTTAAACCGTGATTCCTGGCGGCCGATGGAAAGAACGAATCTCGGATCAACGCCCCGTTTCGGTGCCTCTTGTAATAGCGCTTGTTTGAATGGCGCAGGATACAGCAAAGTTACGACCTCGCGCGGCGCGAAATTGAACAAATAATCCTGAGGTATCCTCTTCCAAAACGGCTCGGCATATCGTATGGCCAGATCAGCACGGTCCGCTCGAGCTGCATACACGGCAAGCGCAAGTGACTCCGCAGGCGTCTGCTCCAATAGGGTCGATCCATTTCCAGTGGCTGAAGTTGCGCCGTTCGGCGTTGCTTTCGAGGGAACTGATGCCGCGAGTTCAAGGACCCCTTCGTCATATAGCCCCAGGAATAGTAGATGTTCTGCTGTAACGCCGTGATCAGGCTTAACATTCTCTGAAGCTATACGCACCCGAAGAGATTTGCGCTCGATGGGCACAAATTCGGGGAAGGTCGGCTTGTACGCAGGGAGGTTCGCGTATGCTTGTCGGGCGACATCGAACAAATCTTTGATGGCAGTGTTCTCAGTTGTCACTCTTAGTGCAGATTGTGCATTGGTTCTTGCCTCTTCAAACCGTCTACTTGATAACGCCTGATGAGCTCGTTCAACCAGAACTGCGAGCCGATTCCGAACAACATCACTGGAATCCGGAGCGGCGGCAAGTTTTCTCAGTCGTTCCGTTGCCCGCTGTCCGTAATATTGGTCCCTGCCTTCAGGAGTTGAGAGATAGGTGTCGGTGGCAGCGGTAAATTGGCGAAGCTGTTCGAGCGCGAATCCTCGCAAGAAGGCGATTTCCGTTGCGATAGTCCCGCCGGATACGCTCAGCCCTCCCGGATTTGGCTCCCTTGCGAGACTGTCGAGATCGCTAAGAGCGGCTTGCCATTCGCCCCTCGCAGCGTGAAGTTTTGCCGATGAAAACAACGCATTGGCGGCCGGCGGTTGCCCCTTAAATCGGTCTCGCGTCATTTGGACCCAACTCAAGGCCTCTGTGTCGCGCCGGGCGTCGCGGAGCGTGTCGATTATATTCAAATAGGGGCGTTCCGCCCCCGGGCCCGCGGGGTAAAGACTGATATAGGATTTGTAAGCCGCTACTGAATCATCATATTGTCCAAGGCGTGCGAGTGCGCTCGCCTTAAATCCGAGTGCGTCTTTCGCGTATGGATGCGCAGGAAAATCCCGAACGACTTTATCAAAGTACTCCAGTGACTCGCTGAAACGTCGCTCCTGGTAGAAGCTTCTACCAATCTGATATACCGCGTCCGGCAAACCGGGGATATCCGGACGAGCCTCCGCCACTGCTTTGTAATGATTTCTTGCGCCGCCGAAATCTCGATTAAAGTGATAAATCGATGCCCGGCGAAGGTGTTCTGTCTCATCCAGCTTTCTGGACGCCGTTGACGACTCTAAATCCATCTGATCGAGCGCGCGCACCGCTGCCAGCGAATAGTCATCCGGCCCGGAGGAAAGCGACGACGTTTCCAACTGAACGTATACATCCCGGGCTTTTTGTGGCTGACCGATCTTTAAGTAGGCCTGAGCCAGGTAAATCGAGAGTTGGCGACTGTTATCGCTTTTTGTTGTTGCAGCGAGCGGTGTCAGGGCGGAGATTGCTTCTTCATAACTCCCGCTTTCGTAAAGACTGATTCCGAGTCGCCTGGAAGCGCCTGCACTCAGCAGGTGGTCAGGGAAAAGCGCAAGCAGCTGCATCAACAGTTGCCTTTCAAGGATCCGGTTTCCGCCGCCTCTTGCAATCTCCGCCATGTGCCACAGTGCATAGCAGGCGAGGACGGAATTTCTTGCGGCAACCGCCTGGAAGAGTGGCAAAGCCACGGCAACCTTTCCTTCATCGCTCTCCAGCCTGGCCAATAAATAGTCGAAATCGTTTGATTCGAATGCTGCCCGGTCACGGGATCCTATCTCGAGCAGAATCGAGACTGCAGCTGCTTTGTCACCGGCGTCCAGCGCTGACCGCAATTTCGAGTTGTATTCGTCGACGCTCTGAGCAGGAATCGATGGGCTCGCCACGGCAAGTAAAAGAACTAGTATTACGAAACGGCCGGGCGAACCAAACCAGGGGATGCGGTCAAAGAAGTTATGAAGCAATGCAGGTTGGGACATTGAAACTAAGTATATCTGACGTCTCACTCGTTCCCCAGCGCCAAATCCACCCGGGTCAGCGCATACATACCTCAGAATCACTGAAATCGTCTGGTTCGTCGGAAAAGAGCGAATGGTCCGTTTCTGAGATACAGAAATTCTATTCCACTGCGGACGAAAACGCGTCAAAAACTGCGTGGATTGGACTTCTGCTGATTGCCGGCTTCCTTATCTTTTCGGTAACGCGATTTTAGACCGATTTTGGCGCGCAGGACTTTGCTATTTTTGCGAAATGATTTAAGTTCAACTCATGGTTTCAGAGAGTACAAGCAAAACGGTTCGGTTGATCGAGGGTGCCGGTATTAGCAACCAGATCAAATTGGAAGTTGCCGAAGATGTGGCCAGGATGCGAAGGGAGCATGGCATCCAGCCCCTCTTGGTAGTTGTCCAGATCGGCGACGATCCGGCATCAACGGTATATGTAAATAGCAAAGTTCGTACATGCGAGGAACTGGGCATGGGTTCGCGACAGATCGCGTTGCCATCGACCACAACTACCCACGAACTGCTTGCCCTGATATCCGACTTAAATTCAAAAGACGAAGTGGATGGAATTCTTGTTCAGCTTCCGCTTCCTGGTCATATTGAAGAAAGACCGATCCTTGAGGCGATCGATCCTGCAAAGGACGTGGACGGTTTTCACCCGATCAATGTTGGGAGGCTGGCACTAAGTCAGCCCTCGCTCGTACCCTGCACACCGATGGGTGTCGTTGAGTTATTGGAACGCTCGAACGTTCCAATACGAGGAGCAAATGCCTGCGTCGTAGGGCGAAGCAATATTGTTGGCCGTCCTATGGCGCAGCTGTTATTGCAGCGTGATGCGACTGTCACGATATGCCACTCCCGGACCAGAGATCTTGCGTCGGTAACTCGTCAGGCGGATATTTTGATCGCGGCAATTGGTCGTGCAGGTTTTATTGGAATGGAACATATTAAACCTGGCGCCGCTGTAATCGATGTCGGAGTGAATAGGGTTTCAGATCCCGCCGTTGCCCGACAATTGTTTGGCGAGGATATTGAACGACGTCTTGGGATTATTGCTAAACGTGGCTTTACGATAACCGGAGACGTAAATGCTGCCGAAGCCGACAAAGTGGCAGGCCTCAGAACCCCGGTTCCTGGAGGCGTTGGCTTGTTAACGGTCGCCATGTTGATGAAAAACACTTTGTCCGCCGCAAAGAGTCGAAGAAACCTCGCGTGGTGAGCGGATTGTAAATATGCTTCGGGTTGGCTTGACAGGTTCAATTGCAGTTGGCAAGTCGTTTGTTGCGCGCGTGTTTCGCGAGTTGGGATGTCACATAATCGATGCAGACGCACTTGCGAGAACTGTCGTCGAACCGGGGGGCGAAGGCATCAGGGCGATTTCGGATACCTTCGGTCATGAAGTGCTCAATGAAGACGGCACCCTGAACCGATTGAAATTGAGCGGTTTGGTTTTCGGAGATGCCGATAGACTGGCGCAGTTAAATTCTCTGATGCACCCCAGAATTGCTGTCCTGCAGGATCAACTTCTGGATCAGTTGGAAGCTGACGACCCGAATGGTATCGCAATTGTTGAGGCCGCTTTGTTAATCGAATCGGGCACATACAGGCGTTTTCCAAAAACGGTAGTTGTATTTTGTCGCCCCGAAGTCCAGCTCGAGCGATTAATTGCGCGCAATTCCATGTCGCGCGTCGATGCGGAGCTACGCATTTCATCGCAGATGAGTCAGGATGAAAAAAAACGATATGGGGATTATCTGATTGATACAACCCTCGGCTTTGATGAGGCGAGGCGCCAAACAATAGAAGTCTTTTTGCATTTGAGGTCAATTCAACTAACAGGCGATAGCTCGTAAGCCTGAATGGATTTTCTGATTGTGGCAAACCTAATCAACAGGATTCGCAAATCACTCCTTTGGCAGGGAATTACTGTCACTTTTGTTCTGTTTTTTTCGGGCTGCTTTTTGGATTCGGAAATGCAGCCGTTTTATGGTGTCGCGAAAACACCGAAGTCGCAGGAATTTCGTTGGAGTGATGGCGGACTGCCAAAGGTATTCGATCCTGCGCTAGCCACCGCACCTCCTGATACAGATGCGGTCAGAGCGTTATATGAGGGGCTGACGGAGTTTGATTCCAGTGCCTTATCAGCCGTACCCGCACTTGCAACCAGCTGGTCCTCATCGACGGATGGACGAACCTGGACTTTTTATCTCCGTCATGATGCACGCTGGTCCAACGGCGATTCCGTAACGGCACACGACTTTGTTCGATCCTGGAAACGGGTATTGAACATGGGACAAAAGTCCCCGAACGCTCGGTTGCTGTCGAATATCGAAGGAGCCGTGCCGGTGCCGCTGCCGACCGCTTCACCCAAGCCAACACCGGTAGTTCCGGAAATTAAGCTACAGGCCGAGGTTGCAGAAACCCCGCTGACACCGACCAATCCTAAACCCGAACCTACCCCGACGCCTAAGCCACTCGGGGTCGAGGCGATCGGTGACTACGCGCTCCAGGTTCGTCTGGATCAACCCGACAAAGACTTTCCAAATCTCGTGGCGCATCCGGGATTCAGACCTGTTCACATTGAAACCGGATCCGAAATCTCCAGTCCCACCTCTATTTCCAATGGGGCCTTTGAACTGGCACAGACAGGGGCGGATGGTGTTACTCTCAAAAAATCCAGCAACTATTGGAACGCTGGCGCGACACAACTTGAGCGCGTGCGATTTGTGGCCTTCTCCAATTCAGAGGGAGCACTCGCTGCATACAAAGCTGGTGAGGTCGATGCTGTGTCAAATGCGGCACTAGAGCCGCTGGCGATAAAGTTGTTGAGTCCTTACAGTGATTTTAAACGCTCGACCTACGCTGCGTTGACGCTTTATAACTTCAATCAAACAAAACCACCTTTTAACGATATCAAAGTCCGCGAGGCATTGAGCATTTCCATAGATCGTGATCGCATCAGCCAGGATGTTATGGGAGGTTCGACAGTGCCTGCTGACAAATATTTACCGGATAACCAACAACCGAAAAACACTCCAAAGACGGAAAAGACCTCCACATGGGCCACGAATATCGCTCGAGCACGTGCTCTGTTGTTTCAGGCCGGCTTTCCCGACGGTAAAGGATTCCCCAAAATCAGTCTCTTAATAAATCGCAACGAACAGCAACGAGTCGTCGCGCAGACTATTGCCTCAATGTGGAAAACCGGGCTGAACATCGATACGGAGGTGGTTGCCAGGAACTGGGATGAATACGAGACCGCGTTGAATACCGGACAGTACGAAATTGCACGAAGAAGTGTTGTAATGCCGGCTCCGGATGAACGAATCATTATTTCGATGCTTTTCGAAGTTGGACTCCCGCCTGTTTCTGACCCAGTCGGTACGCCCGTGAAGGTGCCAGATAATTCGGCGAGCATCGGCCCGCCTGCTTACCGAAACGAGCGGCCCGCCAATGATGGCGTATCACAGGCTGAAACTTCGCCGATTCAAACCGAAGCGGCCGCTTTAAAACAGTTTGCTGCTATACCGCTCTTTTTTGCTTCTTCTTATGCGCTGGTGAAACCGTACGTAAGTGGATTTGAAACTAATCTCCAGGATGCCCCTTCGTTAAAGAGCGTTAAAATCGATCCGGATTGGGAGCCTCCCGCCAAGCCGAAAA
>WNFR01001964.1_pt1 | contig 24357 bp, 16 predicted proteins | sample 5400221 | NCBI WGS metagenome assembly WNFR01 (sample SAMN13153357, study PRJNA577476) | soil metagenome | isolation source: 40 cm soil under Madrone tree | place: USA:California | collected 2016-06-14 | reverse complement strand
CTTTAGCTATGATGCCTCCGCGCGGAATGGCCGTGGTTGCCAACGCCAAGCCGGCAAATTCAAGCAGGTTGCGCCGGGTCAGAATTGCTCCGCCACTCCCTGCCTGTTTATCTTTGCCACCGCCGTGTAACATGTGCGTTCTTCATCCTCCGGGCACTTCGCGCTGGACGGAATGGACCCAACTCCACAACTGAAGTTATGTCATTCAGGGATTCAAATACCTGAATACAGTATTAATATCCTTTTAGCTCAATAGAATACGTCCGTTCTATTCCCATGAAGGGCACCTAGGCATCCGTCAATGGCTTCATAACGCGGAACAACTCATCCTTGGCCTCGAACCCGACACCGGGAATCTCCGGTAGCTTGACGTAGCTGTCTTCGACCGGGAGCCCATCGGCAAGATTCGTTGCCTCCCAACCCAAGACCGGCGGCGATGTTCAACGACATCTGATGCCCTCCGTGCGGAATACAGCGATTTGGAGACCATCCATGTTCCTTCAACATGCCCAGGATTCGAAGATATTCGACGAGTCCGTAGCTCAATGCGCAGTCGAACTGCAAGATGTCGCGATCCGGCCGCAGTTGCGCGTAACGTATAAGATTTCGTGCGTCTGGCAATGAAAAGAGATTCTCTCCCGTCGCCATTGGACCTGGATAGTGACTCGCGAGCTTGGCCTGCAGCTGAAAGTCCAGCGGATCGCCTGGTTCCTCATACCAACGCAGTCCGTAGGGAGCCAGTGCGTGCGCGTAGGCGATGGCGGTCTCCAAGTCAAAGCGGCCATTTGCATCCACCGCCAATTGATCCGAATTCTCCAAGATCTTGAGTACGGCTTCGATGCGCCGCAGGTCTTCCGATAGTGGCGCCCCTCCGATTTTCATCTTTACCGTGGAATACCCGAGATCGAGATACCCTTGCATCTCATTTTGCAGGACCGACAAGTCTTTGTCCGGATAGTAATAACCACCCGCAGCATAGACGAAGACTCTGTCGTCGAAGAGTCCTCCCCGATAACGGTCTGCGAGTAGCCGGAAAAGCGGCAGGCCGGCGATCTTTGCCACAGCATCCCACACCGCCATATCCAGTACACCTACCGCCACTGATCTTTCACCGTGTCCTCCGGGTTTCTCATTCCGCATGACAACGTCCCAGATTCGAACCGGATCTAAGTTTTCGCCGCTTTCGTCGACCAGCGTTCCGGGCTCCGCGGCTCTAAGCCGAGGAATAAAACGATCACGCAGAAGTCCGCTAGGCGCGTATCGTCCATTCGAATTGAATCCGAAACCGACCACTGGCTTGCCCTGACGCGTCACATCTGTGACTATCGCCAGGACACTCACGGTCATTTGACTGAAATCAATGTATGCGTTGCGAATCTTCGATTTGATGGGCACTACGGTTTCGCGGATGTCTACAATTCTCACTACCTTATTCCCCCGGAAAACCTATCTCGCTTAGGCTGGCTGCAGTAGCGGTCGCAGTTCTCGGATATCCCTTACTCTATCCAGACCGAGCACTCTCTCAATGAGGTTTGCACATTGAGACGCGCCGAGGATCGGCGCCATCAGATCGCGGGCTTTTACAACAATTTCGTCACGGGTCATGGGGTTTTTGGGAGTGCCCCGAACATTGTCAACTCGCTGTGCAAGATGCGTTCCATCCATGAGTTGCAGCTCCACAATTGCCACACGCAAAGGCATCAGGCGCTCCAACTGCTCATCCGGAATTAGTTTCACCTTTTCGCGCACCCGGAGCGTCGCCGGATCTTTCATGCGCGCTTTGTCGTGGGCGGAACTGAACGTAACCGCCTTGTCCATAGCCATCACTGCGACCATGTGCTGCAAGCAGATGTCAGGGATCTCGCGGTTGTTCACGATCGCCGCCTCATCCGTCGCCAGCTGCACCGAGACCTTCTGCACTTCATTCGCATTAAAGGGATGCTGCTTCATCAGGATCTCGAGGGCATCGAGAGCCGCCTGAATCGGCGAACCTACAGGCCATTTCTTGATGTTCGTTCGCGTGATCTCGTAGCGCTCGCCGAGCTTCTCGGTTAGACCGGCAGGATCGGCATGAGGGTTGTAAGCCTCAAAAAAGTTATCCTTCCCCGAGAAGATGTCTTCGACACCGGTCCATCCGGACTGCACGATCAAGGCAGAAGTGACGCCGCTGCGCGCCGTCATGCCGCCAAAGTGGAATGCTTTCTGGATGTGCTCGGTGTCGCGATTCCATGCACCGAGGCCGGAGGATTGATGAGCGGTGTAGCCCAATAGAAATCGCATTTGCACAGCGTTCAACCTCGCCGCGCATCCGGCGGCCGCAGCCGCGCCAAAGAGTGGAGAGATGCTGTGCGTGCTCCAGTGACTCTCCGCTTCAAACTGCTGCCCACCAAGGGTCATTGTGAACCGCGGTCCGATGTCGTAGCCAAGCGTCACTGCGCGCAGGAAGTGCGCCCCGCTGATACCAAACCGTTCCCCCGCCGCAAGGGCGGCAGGCACTACCGCGCAACCTGGATGCGACTGCGACGGAGCGTGCGAATCGTCGGTTTCGTCGGCATGAGCCAACACGCCATTCGTCATTGCCGCCTCGATCGGGCCACATACAATTTTCGAGGCAAGCACCGTCGAGACCTCTTTGCCACCGTAGGCGCCGGCAAATTGCAGCGCTGCGCGCCCGGGTACTAACTGCGCCCCCGAAATCATCGCCGCCACCGTGTCCAGAATGTGTTGTTTCGCTTTCTCAGTCACCTCGTCGGGCAGCTCGCGGCCGCTGGCTTCGCTCATGTATGTGCTGAGCTTGTCCATGACTGGGCTCACCCCTTGCCCGGTCTTGTCCATACTGGGGAATGGGTTGGCGATCACCGCCCTGGGTGGAAGCGCCGCAGTTGCAGCAGCTATGCCCGCGAGTTCGAGCAGCTTGCGCCGGGAAAGAGTTGTGGGGCCATCCTCTTCCGGCCCGCATTTGCTTCGATCATTCCTCATTCTTTCCCCCTCCTAAGGGCACTTGGTTATGGCTTGATCTTGCAGTCGGGCACAACGGACATATCCGCTTCTTTGAAATTATGTCACCAACAACGGCGAATGCCTGAAAACAGACCTAATTTCTTCGCTGCAGGTAGTAGTGAATCGTCGGGGTGAAAACCAGAGATAGCACCATGGAGCTGAGTACCCCGCCGACCACAGCGATAGCAAGTGGCTTTAACATTTCTGATCCGGCTCCAATACCGAACGCAAGCGGAAGCATTCCAGCGATAGTCGCGAGGGCAGTCATGGCGATGGGGCGTAGTCGGCGGCGGCCCGCTTGGATCATGGCCTCCTCAGCGGAATAGCCGAGAACGCGGAAACGATGCTCGGCATCGAGCAGAAGGATGCCGTTCTTCGCCACGATGCCGATGACCATGATCATGCCCATGCGGGAGGCAACATTAAACGTAGTCTTCGTAAGAAGCAGCGCCAGAAATCCGCCGAAGCTGGATAGCAACGCTGATGCAAGAATAGCAGTCGGTGCGGAGAAGGTCCGAAACTCGAAAAGCAGCACGGCGAATAGAAGTAAGAGCGCCAAGAAGAGAACCACCAACAAATCGCCCGACGCTTTCTGTTCTTCTGCATACAAACCGCCATATTCCACGCGGATCGACGAGGGCAAGTGCAGATCCGTCACCGCCTTCTGAACGGCGGCAATGCCGGTGCCAAGGTCCACGCCTTCGAAACGTCCTGTAACTTGAACCAGGCGCTGCAAATTCTCACGACGAATTTCTGTCTTACCAGGGTCGGCGATGACTGTTGCCAAGGACCCGAGAGTAGCGGTGCGCCCGGTCGCACTTGTAAGAAGCGCATTGCTCATATTATCGAGCGAAGCGCGGCTCTGCTCGGGGAAGCGGACTCGTATGATATACGCGCGGTCGTTCACTATGACCGGAGTGGCCGCCGGCTCACCCTCCAGGACGGCCGCCGCGTTCAATGCCACCTCCTCGGGAGTGAAGCCCGCGCGCGCAGCAACCGCAGGATTCACCTGATACGTTACCGTTGGGCCGCTGATGGTATTTTCGATACCGTTGAGCACATCCACGACACCGTGGACCTTGCCAATTGCGTCCGCAACGCGCGGAGCCGTGTCATTGAGAAGTTTGCCGTCCGGCGAAAACAGTTTGATCACAATTGGCTCGGGCTGGCTGGTCAAGTCGCCAATCATATCCTGTAGAAGCTGAATGAATTCAACTTTCGTGGCGGGTTCTGTTGCCTCAATTTCCGACCTGATGTCGGCAATGATGTCGTCGATGTCGCGTTTACGATCTTTCTTCAGCTTGACTGTAAAGTCCCCATTATTGGCCTCGGTGACGGCAGCAAGTCCCAATTGCATCCCGGTGCGGCGGGACGTGTTTTCCACTTCCGGCGTGGACTTCAGGATTTCCTCGATATGCAGCAGAATGCGGTTGGTCTCGGCCAGAGAACTGCCGGGGGGAGTGAAGTAGTCCAAGATGAAACCGCCTTCGTCCATCGCTGGAAGAAATTCCCTGCCAAGAAAGTTGTAACACACCACGGAAAGTGCAACGATCGCGACCGAGCTGCCGGCGAGTACCCAGGGTCGCTTCATCAAGGCCTTCATCATGCGCACATAGAATTCGACGATCTTGCCAAAGAAACCAGAAAGGTGCGCCTCTTCCGCGGCAAGCAACCTAGCCATGTCCGGCCCTTCGGACAACGTCGGTTCAGTGCCCGTCGCATCCGCTCCACCTTCGGGCGCGGACTTGACTGCGCGACGCACGAAATATTGGCTGAGCGTCGGAGTCCAGGTAAGTGCGAGCAGCAAGGACGTGAACAAAGCTACGGTCATGGTCACCGCAAGTGCCCGGAAGAAACTTCCCGTGACTCCTGTGATGGCAACAAGCGGAACGAATACGACGATAGGTGTAATCGTCGAACCAATGAGCGGGACAGTTAGTTCCCGCAAGGCACTCTCGATGGCCTGGAAGCGGCTTTGTCCGGCGTCACGGTGCAACACAATGTTTTCGAGGACGACGATGGCATCGTCAATGACCAGACCCACAGCAGCGGCGAGGCCGCCGAGCGTCATCAGGTTGAAAGATTGTCCGGTGAACTTTAGGACAATGAACGTAATGAGGAGCGTCACCGGGATCACCATACCGGCCACGAAGGAAGTTCCCCAGTCTCGCAAGAAGAGAACGAGGATAATGGACGAGAGTAGAATCCCGAGTAACACCGCATCGCGCACACTGGAAATGGAATCGTGGACGATGGTCGATTGGTCGTAGAACGGCTCGAGGTGCACGCCGGGGGGCAGCGTTGGTGCAAGCTCCTGAATCAGAGTGTGAACTTCATTGGCAACCTGCAATGTATTGCTTTCTGGTTGGCGATCCACATTGAGGAGAACCGCGGGTTTGCCGTTAGCAGTGACGATGGTGTACGTCGGCGCGACGGATGGCGTTATCGCAGCAATATCCCCCAGCCGTATGGGTACGCCCGCGGCCGAATGCTTGACGACTATTTGGCCGATTTGCTCCGGAGTGCGGACCTGTCCGCTGACCAATCCAAGCACGAGTTGATGTTCGTGTTCAATGAGACCCGGCGAATCAATCAAATTTGTGCGGCGAATTGAATCGAGAATGTCGGAGACGGTAACCCCAGCAGCAAGCAGCCGTGCGGGATTGGGCGTGACCTGAAATTCGGGGACTCGTCCACCTTGGATGATGACCGTCGCGACGCCATCCAGCCGGTTGAGTCGTGGCTTCAAGTCGTAGGTGGCAATTTCCCAGAGCTTGTTCGGCGGCACGGTGTCCGAAGTCAAGCTGTATCCGATGATCGGAAATACGGCAAAAGTCAGCCGGTGAGTCTCAACCTTCGCGGTCGTTGGAAGCTCGGCTTGCATACGAGCGGCGACGGCGTCCACACGCTGCAGCGTCAAAATCATATCGGAATTCCAATCGAAGAACATATCCACTTCGGCCGAACCTCGACTGGTGATGGAAGTGACTTTCTTTAAGCCGGGGACACTGTTGACGGCTTCTTCGATTGGGCGCGTGATGGTCACGAGCATCTGGTCGATAGGCATGACGCCGTTGTCGACCCCGATCACGATGCGTGGAAAATCCGTATTGGGAAAAACCGCGACCGGAATGCTGAATGCAAGATACCCGCCGACGAGTGCCACGCTGATGATCAAAAACAATATTGGGCGAGAAAGTCGCTGAAACCAGGGAGCGGCTTGCTTCCCGGGGGCCGCCGCGAAACTCGAAGAGCCAGGCCGGAGGTCCATATAGGCCTACTCCTTTTCCTTTGCGTCTGGCTTTGCGGCCTCTCCAGATTTGTTTCCGCCTTCTTTCTCCGCTGGAGTCGGTGCCTCCACTTTGATTTTCGTTTTGTCTGGGAGCGCGTAGCCGCCGGAAGTGATCACTGGGTCGCCGGCGTTGATGCCGCTCACGATCTGAGCGAATTCTGCGTTGCGCACACCGACCTGCACGGTCTTCTGGTGCGCTTGCCCGTCCGAACCTGCGAGCACGACATAGTCCGGGCTTTCTGGGCTTTTGAAAACTGCCGCCGTCGGCACGATGAGCGCATCATTTACAGTTTTTGCGGTCATAGAAACTTCCACGGACATGCCCGGTCTTAGCGCCGGGTCCGGCTTCTTGGCTTCGACCCAAACCTCGATCGTCGTGCTGCCGGGATCCAGCGCGGGACTTACGAGGCTTACACGGCCCTCCACAGGCTCGTCGAGGCCGGGAATTTTCAGTTCCGCGAGATTGCCAACTTTCAGCACCGCAGCTTCCGATTGCGGAATGTGTGACTTGGCGATCAGTCGGGAGGTATTCATTACGGTAAGGATTGGCTGATTGGCGTTTGCCAAGTCCCCTTGAAAGAGTGGACGATCCGTCACTACACCATCTATGGGGCTGACAATCCTTGAGTAGCTGAGCTGCGCCTCCGCGTTAAGCATCCGGCCCCGCGCGGACTCCTTCGTACCTTCGGCAGCTTTAAGACCCTGCTCTTTGCCCACGCGTTGTAGATCATCGAACTGCTTTTGCGCCTGTTCATACTGGCTGCGCGCCTGCAGGAAAGCGACCTCGGCCGCGTCCAGGTCACGCCTGGGTAGTGCACCTTGCTGAAAAAGTTCCTTGCGGCTTTCATAGACCTTCTGTTGCGCTTCAAACGCTACTTTGGCGTTCGCTGCGTCAAGTTCGGCCTTTTGGATCTGTTGCGGGAGGCCGGAAGCCACCGTGGTGATGTAAGTGGCCTCGGCCTGTTTGTAATCGCCTTTGCTCGCTAGTGCGACACCTGAGAGGTCTCCGTTCTCCAGTTCAGCGAGCAATTGCCCTTTCTTTACTCGCGCGCCTCGCTGCACGTGAAAACTTTTTATGGTCGACGTGATTTTCGGCGCGATGGTGGCTTGCTCTAGCGGAAACACCACGGCTTCGGCGGAGATGACCAGCGAGATGGGGCCGCGCTTCGCCGGCGTGGTCTGCACCGTGACCACGGGCTCCTTTTCTTTCTCAGCATTGCCACACCCGCAGAGAGAGAATAAGCCGAGCGCAGCGCAGGCCAGGGCAATCGAGGCACGCCGCATTGGTTGGGGATGATTCATCTTCGGATTCATGGAGTTGTCAGCACTCCCGTCAGAGTTTGCAAATTGGCTAGCGCCACGCGATACCTCACCGCTCCGTCCTGATATGCAAAATTCGCCAGTGCGGCAGTTGTTTGGGCATCTACAGCTTCCAGCACGGTGGCTTCGCCATTCTTGTAGCGCAGCGTCGTCAGACGCAGGCTTTCGGCGGCAAGTTCGGCCGAGCGGCTGAGACCTCCGAGTTCGTTGAGCGCGGTATCCGCTTCTGCGTACAAAGACTTGATTTCGGCAAGCAGTTTGCGTTGCGCGAGCGAAAGCTCGCGCCGCGCCTGGGAACGGCGCAGCTCGGCTTGTTTGACGCGGCTTTGCGTGGTGCCCCAGTTCCAAATGGGAATATTCAAAGTCGCCGCAGCCGAGGAACCTAGATTCGAGACCTTTTGGCCGTTGATAACCGAATTCGTGGCAAATTGTGGAGCATCAATGCCGTACCAGTAGTCGACAGTTAATGAGGGTAGGTAGCCTGCGCGCGCGCCTGTGACGTCCCATCCCGCTTCTCTGACCACAGCCAGTGCCGCACGGATATCAGGATTATCGCGCGCGGCCTGTTGCTGAACTTCCCCAAGAGTTGGCAGCGTCGCAACGGCATGAAGATCGTCCGCTACTTCGTAGTTATCGTTGAAGTCCGGAAAAATCAGCACGGCCAGATTGAGTCTCGCATTGAGCAGCGCGAGTTGTGCCTCCTGCAATTGACGGCGGCGTTCCTGCGCTTGCAATTCTGCTTTGATGGCATCCGAATGGGCCACTTCCCCGCCGTGTTCGAGATCTTGCGTGAGTTTCAAGAATCGGTCGCCTTCACCGGCTGCCTTTTGCGCAGCCTCGAGCTTCTGCTGACCCGCAGCTACGGCGTAGTAGCTCTGAACAACTGTTACAACCAAACCGCGCGAAGCGATTTCCGCGCGCGCTCGTGCGGCGGCGGCGGCAAACGAGGCGCGTCGAAAACTGGCAACCCCGGCAAGATCTAGAGCTTCATGGACGTCGCCCTGGCTGATGTATTCGTGAGCGGCGTTATTTGCGATGAACACGACGTTGCCACTCCTATTGAGCTGCGTGTAGAGCGCCTGATTGTTATAGTTCACGCTCGGAAGTAACGCGGTAGCAGCTTGATAACGGTCTTGGCGAGCAAGGGCAGCGTCGGTCTGCGCAGCTTGAAACTGTACGCTATTTTTTCGGGCCAAAGCCAACGCGTCCTGCAGCGTCAGACGCAGCACCTGCGAACTTTTCACCGCTTCCTGTTGCGAAGCTTTGGCGGGGGTCGGGATTGCGGGGGGGGTAGACTCCTGCGCGACGGCAACCCCTGCCCAAGGCCAAAAGAAGCCTAACGCCATGATGGAACAAATCGCTGAGACTCGATGCCATTTCATAAACCATTGCTCCTGAGCAAGGCACACCCCGTGCCAGGGTTGGAGAATTCACACTAGCGAGCGGAAGATGAACGGACGATTAACGGGCGGGCTGGTCAGTTTTGGAGGGGATCGGCAGAACAACTGTAAAGGTGCTCCCCTTGGGTCCTGAATGCGTGAGCTCCAGACGACCGTGATGAGCCTCGGCAATCCAACGGCCGATCGAAAGGCCAAGTCCCGCGCCGCCCCCATCACTCTCCGAGCGCGACCTCACTTTATCCGCGCGAAAGAAGCGCTCGAAAATGCGCGGCTGGAGTTCTGTGGGAATGCCCTGCCCCGTGTCGCTAATCCTCAAAGTGTATTGAGAATCTCCGTATCCGCAGACGATCGAAACGGACCCGCCACGCGCCGTATATTTGATTGCGTTGTCCAAGAGATTCATGATCAGGCGGCGAAGCAATGCTTCATCGGCGCGAATTGGCATTTCCTTGGGCGCTTCGCAATGAAGCGTGATTTGTCTTGCAAGCGCGAGTGTCCGAACGCTGTGCGAGCAATCCGCAGCGAGCTCGTCGAGATAGAACTCCGTCGTTGTCAGCGAATATTGGCCGGCATCCGCGCGCGCCAACGTGAAGAGATCTTCGACGATGTGCTTAAGCCGGTTCGCCTCCGCGCGAAGAATGTCCAGGGACTCGCGGTAGTCTTCGGGAGATCGAGCCTGTTGTGAAAGCGCGACTTCCGCCTCGCCGCAAAGAATGGCGATCGGTGTACGCAGTTCATGCGACGCGTCTGCTACGAAACGCCGCTGGCGTTCGAAGGATTGATCAAGCCTGTCGAGTAGATCATTGAAGGAGTGCGCAAGATGGCCAAGTTCATCCTCCTTGTTTTGCACAGACAAACGGTCATGCAAGTTCGCTTCCCCGATGCGCCCGGCTTGCGTGCTCATGGCCACGACGGGCGACAAGCTTCTTCGGGCAAGAAAGTAGCCTCCCACGCTGGCGAGCAAAACCGCCAACGGAATCACCAACGCGAAAGTTTGGATCACAGAGTCAAGAAACTCTTCTTGCCTATGAAGAGACTGCAAGACCACCAGAAAGTAGTTTCCGTCCGGGACCGAAAATCGCCGTGCATAACCACGGTACTTGTTGCCACCCAGCTGAACGTTGCGAAAGGGGCGTGCAGGTTGGGACGAGCCGTTGATCAGTTTGCGAAAAACGTCTGGAGAATCGTTCTCTGAGTCTTTGGGTGAGGGAAGGTTTTGAAAAGGGATGATCGTCCGGCCTTCTGTGTCAAAAATAGAAAAGGCGAAATCGCGGAAATTGTGTTCAGAAATCGCTTCCTGCGCAGCTTTCCTGAGCGTAATGGAGCCAGATTCGTCCGCAAGCTCAGCATTTACAGTCGTAAGGAAGGATTCGGCGAGTTCAGACAGCGTGCTATCAGTCCGGCGCATTGCGTTCTGGCGAAGAATCACGTACGTCGCGATGGCAAGCACAATGAGCACGCACGTTAGCGCGGCCGTGTACCATAGCGTCAGGCGGACGCGCACGGAATTAAGCATCGCCGCGATTCCTGGAACTGTTGGATTTGCGAGCAGTGGTCTCGGTGCCACCGCAGAGCACGTATCCCGAACCGCGCCGCGTCTGAAGCAGCGGCTTCGCGGAACCCGCGTCGATTTTTCGGCGAACCCGATTCACATACACCTCTATAAGATTTGAGAAAGGGTCGAATTCTTCATCCCAAACGTGTTCCGCGATTTCTGCCCGGCCCACCACGCGGCCGGCGTTACGCGCAAGAAATTCGACCAAAGCATACTCTTTTGCTGTAAGCGATATCGCCCGGCCCCCCCGCGAAACATTTTGTCCAACCGTATCCACTACCAAGTCTGCCACGACGATTTCTGCCGGTTGTAGCCCTCCGGGACGGCGCAGGAGAGCCCGCAAGCGGGCCAGCAATTCGCGGAATTCGAATGGCTTTGTCAGGTAGTCATCCGCCCCTTGGTCTAGACCCGTAATCCGGTCTTCCAGCGCGTCCCGTGCCGTCAGCATCAGAATCGGCATGCGCTGACCGGATTTCCGCAGGTCGCGGCACACCGCGAAACCGTCAGGAGCAGGAATCATCACGTCCAGGATTGCCAGATCGTAGGTATTTATCGCCGCCTGGTAAAGCGCCTCTTCTCCTGAGCCGACGACGTCGACGGCGTACGCCTGTTCTCGTAGCCCCTTCGCCACGAACCGCGCGATCCTCGGATCGTCTTCCACCAACAAGAGTCGCATGGGAACATCATAATGCCATTCTCGGAATTACCAACGGGCTGGTTAAGTTGGGCTAAATTTCTCTCCCGGATGAATTTAACGCCTGTTTATCTTCCAAGTGGTAGAACTTCATTGTTCCATGCTCGTGTGATGAGGCCTCGAACATTGCGAAGCGCACCATGGGGTGCAACTCAATTAAGGAGTTTCAACGACGCTATGCGCAAAAAGACTGGCATTATGGCCCTTCGGATCTTACTGATTTTCATCGTTGCGCTGTTTGCGGTTTCCGCCATGCGAGCAACGGCCTCTCCAGCCGGTGAGTCCGGTTATCGGGTAACCAAAACTATCCCTGTGGGCGGCGATGAGGGGTGGGACTACGTCACTGTGGACAGCGCTGCCCGACGTGTCTATGTGTCGCACGGCAGCCACGTCGTCGTCCTCGACGCAGACTCAGGAGCGGTTGTGGGAGATGTCCCAGACACGCCGGGTGTCCATGGAATCGCCATCGCTGCCGATCTTGGCCGTGGCTTCACCAGCAATGGCCGCGTCAACACAGCGACAATTTTTGATCTCAAGACTCTCAAGACGATTGGCATTGTCAAGACCGGAACAAATCCTGACGCGATCATCTATGACCCTCGCACCAAACGGGTCTTCGTTCTGAACGGCCGCAGCAAGGACGCGACGGCGATCAACGCAGCCGATGGGACAGTTGCTGGAACTCTTGCGCTGGGTGGTAAACCCGAATTCGCCGTCGTTGATGGCAAGGGCAGTATTTTCGTGAATATCGAGGACAGTGCGGAGGTGGTTCAATTTGACCCGCAGAAGCTCACAATAATCCGTCGCTGGCACATTGCTCCGTGCGAGGAACCTTCAGGCTTGGCTATGGACCTCAAAACTCGCCGTTTGTTCGCGGGTTGTGGTAACAAGATGGTGGCGGTCGTAAACGCGGACACGGGAAAAGTTATTGCGACGCCCGCCATCGGCGACGGAGTGGATGCAAACGCATTCGATCCGGAAACCGACTATGTATTTTCATCCAACGGAGAGGGCACACTTACAGTCATACACGAAGACTCGCCGGGCAAGTTCACTGTGGTTGACAATATATCGACCAAAAAAAGTGCCCGCACCATGGGCTTCGACGTCAAGACGCACAACATTTTTCTTCCCGCGGCTGATTTTGATGCTCCTACTGCAGGGGAACGCCGCGGCAAGATAAAACCCGGGTCATTCGTGGTTCTCGTTGTCAGCAATCAATAGATTTCGAACATTTCGTCCGCCGACGCGCGGGTCAATGAAACGGTCGATTTTGAAGTTCTTGAGGAAGTTAGGTCCATGATGTTCGTTCTAATTTCCCATGGAGGTACGGCCTGGGGGACGGGAGATTCTGGATCTGAACGCTAATCTGTCCGTCGCTCCAACTGATGATTGTCAACTCTGTCCGAATGTCTTCTCGGTACGCTATCTTTCCGATTTGCTCCATATTCGGCGCGACAACTACGGCTTCACAGTTGCCGGGAGGCGGGTTTCGAGCAAAACATTCTGGGGTGTGGCCAAGAGCGTTGCTAGGAGGCCGCATACGGCTGCGAAGGACAACCACAACCCAGGAACCGCGCGATTTCCAGTTACGTGAATCAGAAATGTGCTAAGGGCGGGAGTAAAGCCGCCGAAGATGGCTGTGGCTAGACTATAGGCGAGGGCGAATCCCGTCGTCCGCACATCCACCGGCATGATCTCCGTTAGAAATACAACCATGGCGCCATTGTAGCTGCCATAGATGAAAGACAGCCAGAGTTCGACCGTCAACAATCTCGCAAAAGAAGGATCACGGACCAGCCATAACATGGCAGGATAGGCGGTGAGCAGCATTAATATTGTGCATGCGAACAGCAAGGGGCGACGCCCGATCCGGTCGGAGAGCGCGCCCATAACAGGGAGCCAAAATAGATTGGATGCTCCCACGCATAGCGTGACGATCAGACTCTCAATGCTTGCCAAACGTAGGACCGAGTTTCCGAATGTCGGCGTGTAAGCCGTAATCATGTAGAACGACACCGTGGTCATCGTAACCATCATGACTCCGATGACCACGATCCTCCAATTGGCCATGAGCGAGCGGAGAATATCAGACGTGCTCGGCCTATGCTTGCGGGCGACGAACTCATCCGTCTCTTGGAGGGACCGCCTGAGCCTGAAGAGGAACGGAATGATCGCGCAGCCCAGGAGCAGAGGAACACGCCACCCCCAAAGCGCCATCTTTTCCGGTGGGATGGCAGAACTCAGCACAACCCCAACCAATGCAGCGAACATCACGGCCACCTGTTGGCTCCCCGATTGCCAACTGACATAGAAGCCCTTGTGGCCGGGCGTTGCGATCTCCGACAAATAGACCGACACGCCGCCCAATTCCATGCCCGCGGAGAATCCCTGAAGCAGACGGCCAACCAGGACTAGTAGCGGGGCCAAAAGGCCGATCGTTGCGTATCCGGGCATGCATCCGATGGAAAAGATTCCGACGGACATCAGGCTCAACGTCAGAAGGAGTCCGGCACGCCGTCCGTGTTTGTCGGTGTACGCCCCGAGCACAATGGCTCCCAGCGGTCGCATCAGAAAACCTGCCCCGAAGGTCATCAGCGACAACATCAACGACAAGTAGGCATTGCCGCTTGGGAAGAAGGCCCTGCCGATCGCGGAAGCGTAGTACCCAAACACCATGAAGTCATACATCTCCAGAAAATTTCCACTGGAGACGCGAATCACAGACCAGAGCTTCGATTTACGATCAGAAGGCGGGATCATCGGACCTCATTGTTGTCAGAAATCGCGCTTTTCTCCGCCAGCTTCCAATAGCCGGCGACAGTACAAACGGGTCGACCTTCCAAATCGATGCGTATGCAAAGGCCAGATAAAACTTGGCTGCGGGCGAGCCGCCAAGCTCCGCCCTCTCCTTAGTCAGTCGATTCAAACAGCTTTGCGATGGTTGGAGTTTTCTGCTTCATCTCGTCGCGGACCATTTCGGCCTTTTTCTGGAACTCCGCTTCCTTGCTCTTTTCGTACGTGAAGACAATGCCGATTGAGTCGATGGTCTTGCCAGGTTGATCCTGCATCACCAGTTCGACTTCGAAGTGATCGCCTTTTTTGTTGACTTCGAGGTTGGGCTTGCCAGTTTCGATCACGCGTGTGTCATCCTCGTCGGCCTTCTTGCCGATCCGTACGATGTTCGAAGTAATGATGACATTTTCAGTCTTGCCCGGCGGCGTGACGTGCATGGCCATGATCACGACTTCTTTGTGTTTGACGAGCGTCTCATCCAGAAGCTTCTGCAGCATAGATCTTCTTGTTTTCCTGCGCCGAAACGAAAGGCGCGCTTCCAAAAACCAGCAGCAGCGTCAATGCCCCATTCATTTTCTTCAAGCCTCGCATTTCACTCTCCTTTGTTTGAATGTACGCGACGTTGGAATTCCATTGCACTACCTACCAAATGAACTTCAGGGCGAACTGCACCACTGGCCTGCGCTGTTATGCCTTATCCGAGTTCAAAGTTGCATGACCTTTGCCGGAGAGAGCCTCTCGATCGAGCGCGATTCGCATGGCTTCAGCCAGGTGAACTGCCCTTCGTCCAGTGGCCTGATAAATCTGCTCGCGACAGCTGAATCCATCGGAGACTATGAGCGTGTCCTGCGCAGCGCTTCGCACAGCCGGCAGTAGCACTCGCTCACCCACAGCCTGTGATAACGCAAACTTGTCCCTTTCAAATCCGAATGGCCCGGCCATTCCGCAGCACCCGGAATCGAGCGATTGCAAATCAGAGCCCATTTTCCGCAGCAACGACTCTTCGTCATTCATCTTCATCAGCGCTTTGTGATGGCAATGACCATGGAGTAGAACTTTTCCGGAGAGCTCGGGGGGATGATACCCAGGCGCATGACTCTCCAAGAATTCGCTGAGCAAGAACGTCTGGCGCCGCAGCCGCGTGGCACGCTCTTCCGCAGGAAACAGGTTTTGCAGCTCGTCCCGAAAAACGGAAGCGCAGCTCGGCTCCAGCACTACGATCGGCAACCCGGCGTCAATCTGCTTACCAAGAATCTGCATGATCCTCCGTAGGTAGCTCTTCGCCCTGTCGATCATGCCAAAGTCGTACAGCGGCCGCCCGCAGCAGAGATGGCTTCGAGGAATTCGGACTGTGAAGCCTGCGCGTCGTAGTACTTCGAGCGCAGCTCGACTCGTCTCCGGGTGAAAGTAATTATTGAAGGTGTCAACCCACAGAATCACTTCACGGCCCGCGTCCCGGGAAGAATCGGCCGCGTGCCCGTTCTCTCCCCCACAATTGGGAATTCCGTGTTTTCGGGCCCACTGTCCGAAGCTGCTCGAAGCGAGACGAGGCAACTCCCGCTCGTAAGCCAATCGCAGCGCACTACGGAACAATCGGCGGAATCCTGGTGCGTGGCTGAAAAAATTGGCCATCCTTGGCGCCATCGACGCCAGCCTCGCCCACCGGTCAATCATTCCAAAGCCATAGGCGTACAGCGGCCGAGCTTTTCCCTCATAGTAGTGCGAGAGGAACTCTGCTTTGTACGTGGCAATGTCTACGTTTGCCGGACATTCCGATTTGCACGCCTTGCAGGCGAGGCACAGGTCAAGTGCTCGCTTGACGGATTCGCTCTGCCAGCCCTCGAGTACCACTTCGCCCTGGAGCAGTTCAAAAAGCATGTGTGCACGTCCACGCGTACTGTGCTCTTCCTCGAGCGTCACCATATAACTCGGGCACATCGAGCCGCTATCGCTCTTCCGGCATGCTCCAAGCCCGATGCATCGCAGGGCGGCCTTCGTGAAAGATCCATTATCGTCAGGAAACTTGAAATGAGTTTCCGGCTCGAGCGGCTTATAGTCAGCCCCGAGCCGCAGATTCTCCGTGGGGAGATACGGATCAACGACCTTGTGGGGATTCAGGTTATTATTCGGATCCCAGGTCGATTTGAATTCCCGGAAGGCACTGACCAGCTCGGGCCCGAACATTTTTGGAAGCAAGGCGCCACGTGATTGACCGTCGCCGTGCTCACCCGAGAGCGATCCACCGTAACCCACGACGAGATCCGCGGCTCTCTCGACAAATTCGCCGTATTTGCGAATGCCTCCTTCGCTCTGCAGATCGAAGCTGACGCGCATGTGAACGCAACCATGTCCGAAGTGTCCGTAGAACGATCCACGGTAGCAGTATTCCTCCATCAGCTTTCGAATGTCCCGCAAATAAGATCCCAGTTTCTCGGGCGCGACGGCTGCATCGTCCCACCCTTCCCATTCGGCAGGCGCGCCCGGAGCAAAGGCAGCGGCGCGTGGCCCTGATTCGCGTATCTGCCAGACCGCCCGTGCCTCCATGTCCGTGTAGAGCCGCAAAGCGGGTGGGTTCGGAGCCCTCTGCAGGCGATCGATGAGTCGCAACGCAAGGTTCTTCGCGTCTTGCGGGTCATCCGCTCCGAATTCAACGAGCAAGAACCCGCGTCCTTCCGGCAGGAGCTCAAGATTCGGCGCTCCTTTTCTCCTGAGACCATCGACGATACTTCCTTCAAAACCCTCGAGGCCGATCGGTTGAAACGGCAGGATTTCGGGAACATGGTCCGCGGCGAGAAAAGCGTCCCCGTATCCTAGTGCAACTAAGGTCCTGTGTGGCGGGCTGGGGATCAGTTTCAGCTTGGCTTCGAGGACAATGACGCAAGTGCCCTCCGTTCCCACCAAAGCGCGAGCAACGTTAAATCCTCTTTCGGGCAACAATTCGTCGAGGTTGTATCCGGAAACCCGCCGAGGAATTCGTGGAAAACGTTTCCGTACCAAATCGCCGTATTTATCGCGGATCCTTCGCAAGTTGCCGTAAATCTCACCGAGACGCCCTCCATTCTGAAGGATACGGCTCAACTCGTCATCCGGTGTTGCACCGACCGTTAGCTGTGTGCCGTCGTAGAGCAAGATCCGCAGCTCTTCGACGTTATCGACGGTCTTGCCACCGAGCAATGAGTGCGTGCCGCATGAATTGTTTCCAATCATCCCGCCGATCGTGCAGCGGTTGTGTGTCGAGGGGTCGGGCGCAAACATCAGCTGATGTTTCAGTATCTGACTCTGGAGGGTGTCCAGCACGATCCCTGGCTGCACCCGGGCAAACATCTGCCGGGGATCGATCTCGATCACCTGATTCATGTACTTCGTGAAATCCAGGACAACCGCGACGTTGCAGCATTGCCCGGCCAGGCTGGTTCCGGCTCCGCGCGGCAGTACGGGCGCTCCGTACTTCCTGCACGCCGCCACGGCGGCCACCACATCTTCCGCGTCGCGTGGAATCACCAGGCCGATGGGGATCTGGCGGTAGTTTGATCCGTCCGTCGCATACAACGCGCGGCTTCCGCGATCGAAACGAACTTCACCCCGTACTGCTCGTTTCAATTCCTTTTCCAGCTCGGTAGCCTGCAAAAATGAGTCCACCGGCTTGGCGTGTGAACTCGGCGGTAGTGGAGTCATTGGTTCCAAGGCTTACTTCGACACCTCAGCCATCGTTCGGGCATTGGCGGCGAGCACTAAGCCACCACGTTGGCTGCTGGTGTCTCGCCCAATTGGGCGATCGAGAGTTTTTCTCCCGGCTTCATCCAAAACGCCACGATCGAACCCGCAAGCAGCAGCCCAATACTTCCAAGAAAAGGCACCACCCAATTGTGGGTTCGGTCGATTATGTATCCGAACACCAATGGGGAGACGATGGCGGCCAGTGCTGATCCCGTATTCATCAATCCGCTTGCAGAACCGGAAAACCGAGGGGCGATGTCCATCGGTATGGCCCACATCGGGCCGATCGTAAACTCGGCCCAGAAAAACCCCAGGCTGAGACAAATGGCAACCCAGGTAACGTCGTGTAGGAACAGAACCGGGACCATGGAAAGAAGCGAACAGAGAAAGCATGCGACCACCAGATTGCGCCGTGCTTTGTTGAGGTCACCCGTCTTTCTTAAAATGCGATCGCTAACGACCCCGCCCAGAGCGTCACCCAGAACACCGCCAAAGAAGACGCCAGCCGAGAACAGTGCGGATCTCTTCAAATCGAGTCTATAGCTGTGGAGGAAGAAGGAAGGAATCCACGCGAGATAAAGCCAAAGCGTCCAGCCGTAACAGAAATACACGACGGTTACAGGGAGCATGCGGCGCGACAGCAGAAGCCAAGGCACGGGCTCCTTCTCTGTTTTCTTCCTATCGGCATAGCTCGGCAAGGCTTCAAGCTCCTCGGGCGTAATGCGCGGGTGATCACACGGATCATCTCGAAAATAGGAAACCCAAGCCACCACCCAGGCTAAGCTTACAAGACCCAAAACGATGAACGACCCCCTCCACGTAACCAGCGTCATCAGCCACACAACCAGAGGCGGTGTCAGTGCGTTCCCGAGTCGGGCACTTGAATGTGTAATCCCTTGGGCAAAACCTCGATTTCCTTGTGCGGTCCAGTCGGACATCGCCCGCGTAGCCGTCGGAAAGGTTGCGCCTTCCCCAAACCCAAGCATCACGCGGGCGCACAACATGGACCCCAGGCTGCCTACAAAGCCGGTCAACAACGTGGCGACGGCCCAGATAACTGCCGAAACCGTCAACGTCCGCCGCGCCCCGAACCGGTCACTCACCCATCCTCCGATGATTTGAAAGATCAAGTACGGATAGGCGAAGGCCGAGAATACCAGTCCCACCTGTGTATTGTTGAGAAGCAGTTCGCGTTGGAATGACGAAGCTGCCGTGCTCACATTGACGCGGTCGATGTAGGTGATGCCGTACATCAAGCAGAGCAGAACGAGCACGGTGGTGGTTGCCGACAATCTTCTTGGACGCATTTTCCTCCATGTTGACTAGCCGTCATCCAACAACAACTAATTTGACTCTCGCCGAAAGAACGAATTGCTCAGTTCTCCTTTGACACAGACACACCTTTTTCTTCCGTGGGTGGTGCCAGACACTCGAGAGCCGCGGTGACGCCTCCATCGCGATGAGGCACCCCCGCAAGCCGGAGCCCCATTTCGACTCCGCTAAGTGTTCCGGCCAGCATGAGATCGTTGAAGCTTCCGAGGTGTCCTATCCGAAATACTTTGCCTGCGAGATTTGATAAGCCTGCTCCCAGCGACATGTTGAAGTTATCGAGGATGATGCTCCGGAGCCGGTCGGCATCATGCCCTCGAGGCAGGTAGACGCCGGTCAACGAACTCGAGTATTCGCGAGGGTCCTGGCATACGATTTCGAGCCCCCAAGTTTGTACGGCGGCGCGCGTCGCTCGCGCGTGACGATCATGGCGACGAAATACACTTGCGAGCCCCTCCTCTTGCAGCATGGCGAGGGCTTCGCGTAATCCGTAAATGAGATTGGTAGCGGGCGTAAAGGGAAAAAAGCCCGCCTTGTTAGCACCCAGCATGTCCCGCCAATCCCAATAGGACCGTGGCAACCGTGCGCTCTCGCTGACGGACAGGGCCTTCTCCGAAATGGCATTGAAACTGAGCCCCGGGGGAAGCATGAGCCCCTTTTGCGAACCCGCGACGGTGACGTCCACTTCCCATTCGTCGTGGCGATAATCCATGGATGCTAAGGACGAGATCGTGTCCACGATCAGGAGGGCCGGATGAAGGGCTCGATTCATGGAGGCCCGAATCTCGGCTATGCGGCTGGCTACGCCTGTGGAGGTCTCGTTGTGAACGACCATGACCGCTTTGAACGCATGTTGCTTGTCCGAGTCGAGCCTCTTTTCCACTTCCGCTGGCTGAGCGCCCGTGCGCCAGTTGCCGGGGACATATTCGACTTGGATCCCGAATCTTTCCGCCACTTGCCGCCACAGTTGGGAAAAATGTCCGGTCTCGAACATCAGTACACGATCCCCAGAAGAAAGCGTGTTCACGATGGCGGCTTCCCAGGCTCCCGTCCCCGAAGCGGGATACATCAGCACAGGCGAAGTGGTCTGAAAAACCGCGCGCAGACCCTCGAGAACCTCCCTAGCCAATCTGGTGAATTCGGGACCACGATGATCGATGACCGGACGATCCATGGCGCGCAAGATCCGGTCGGGCACGTTGGTGGGCCCGGGAATTTGAAGAAAATGGTGGCCGCTGTGTTTCAATTCATGTTTTTGGCAGGGCTAACAAGTTTCCGATTACCTTGGCGACCCCCCTCCTCCTTCCTGTCTCCATCCTGAGATAACCGTTGCTCCTTGGCTGAGACCGGACCGCAAGAGTCTAACAAAAAACATCCAGAAGGAAGGTGCTGCGCCGGCTAACGACAGCAGCCAGCATAGACTCAAACGGAAGTGAACGAGTGAAAACAAAATTAATTCTTGTTCATCATACGCCCAAATAATTCGTTCGCCTTGAGCAAGCGCACTTAAGAAATGTGTAGATCGTGAGTCTTGTGCCGCCATGCTTCCGTGGGCCTCTTGCACTCGTCGTGCTCCCCTCAAGAGGCGCGGAGGAACGAAGATTGGTATCATCCATACTTCGCGGAGAATCCACTGGCAATCGCCTCTCCGCCACGACTATGCGGGACGTATGGCTTGATCCAACTCACGCTTCAAAATGGGATGCCGATCCACTCTCCAACAACCCACAACGGGGGGAACAACTTGACCTCCTCCTCGACTTGATTGCAGACCATTACCTACCGGGGACAACCATCCTGGACGTCGGCTGCGGCTCCGGACTCGTAGAGGAAAGGCTGTTTCGACGATTGCCCGAAGCGTTGGTGCTCGGCGTCGACTATTCGCCAGCGATGATCGCCATGGCAGAGGAGCGACTCGTCGGCAAGGACAAGCAATTCACCATTCTCCAACACGACTTGAATTCCATCGAAGACCTGCGGCTCCCGATCCAACGTTGCCAAGTCGCATTTTCCGTCCAGGCGATTCATAATCTAGTTCCCGCAAACCAACGCAAGGTCATCTCCTGGGTTCGCAGCGTGCTCGTCCACCCTGGCTTCTTTTTCTTCCTGGATCGGACCGCCGTGCCTAGTGTTGATTTGTTTTCCTGCTACCGATCATTCTGGAACCATCAGGAAAAGATCTACTCCACAAAGGTCGACGAAGGACAAGACCCATCTGAACATCAGCATCGCCTCGAGGAAGAAGGCGATTCACCATTGACCTTGGACGACAACCTAAGGGCGCTTGCCGAGTCCGGTTTCCGCGCGAGTCCACTGGAGGTCCACGGAAATCGTGCGCTGTTTGTATGCTCCACTTGTCCTGCTCCCTAGGCTTGCGGGACCAAATTCATCCCCTAAGAATTCGTCACTTGCAGCCTGCGGCTCGCGATCCAGATGCAATCCCGAACCTCACCTACCAGAAGAGATTATGGATTTAGAGTCTTAGGTGCCTGGAATTAGTCGCTATATCGTAGGCCAAAGAGCCATCTAAGGACCCCGCTGCGAAAGCTAAGTGATTGCGGCACCGCGTCTTAGCTTAGAATTTACATCGTTCGCAACGAGGAGGCCGGGGGTTCGAATCCCCTCTCGTCCACCAATTCCCTACCCAAGCATTCTAGCTCGAGGCGAGGCTTCCGCGGCGAGTGTCAAACAATCGGCGGGCGGCGCTTGCCGACATTTGTTGCTTGTTCGAAAGCGTACGCTAACTGCAACGCGCCCCAGTCGTCATGGTGACGGCCTACGATCTGCACTCCAATGGGCAGGCCGCCGGATGAAAAGGCGCACGGCACGGACACCGCAGGATTTCCCGCTACCGAAATGTAATAAGCCGATTTCATCCAGGCGATGTAGTTCTCCATTTTCACGCCGGCAATTTCCGTGGGGTAGTGCTGGTTCACGTCGAAGGGAAGCACCTGGTTGACCGGTAGGAGAAAAAAGTCATACTCGCCCTTGAATCCGCACACGCGCCGATACAACGCGGTGCGCTTGGCCTCGATGCGTGAAAGATAGGGCCCGGTGAGCTTGCGGCCCTCGCCGACGTGCCAGTGGATGTACTCGTTCAGCTGCTCACCGTGCGTGCCAAGCATGTCGCCGAAGGCCAGCTCCGTCGCCCAATGGCGCCAAGCCACGAAGCATTCATTGGCGTCGCGAAAATCGGGTTCAGCGTCCACGACAATGCATCCCAGGGATTCGAACACTTTGCGCTGCGCCTGCACGGCGCTCTTGACCTCCGGCTCCCACGGCAATCCGATGTCTTTAAACATGGCCACCCGCACACCTTTGAAGCTGCGGTCCCCGAGAGGCTGCGCAAACGGAGTGCCGGGCTGATCAATGGAAATCGGCGAATGCTGGTCGAAGCCGGCAAGTACGCTCAGGAAGTAGGCACAGTCGGAGACGTTGCGCGCTACGGGACCTGCAACCGACAGAGTGAACCATCCTAGACTCGTCGGCACGTCAGGCACGCGCCCTGGCGACGGACGAATGCCGACGACGTTGCAGAAATTCGGCGGATTGCGGAGTGATCCTCCCATGTCGCTGCCATCCGCAAGCGGCACCATTCCGCAAGCGAGTGCTACACAACCTCCGCCCGTACTGCCGCCGCAAGTTTTGGTCACATCGTATGGATTGCGGGTCGGCCCAAATACGGGATTGAACGTTTGTGAGCCCAAACCAAATTCGGGAACGTTGGTCTTGCCAATCACGATGGCCCCCGCGCTTTTCTCGCGCTGCACGACCCGGCAGTCGAAGTCCGGGATGAAATCGCGATGCAAAGGTGAGCCATAGGTCGTGCGAATTCCTTGCGTTTCGTGCAGGTCTTTCACTCCTACAGGAAGTCCGTGCAGCGGGCCGAGCCACTTCCCCTTTGCGAGTGACTCGTCAGCAGCCAGCGCCTGGGCCATCAATTGGTCTTCGGGAACCAGAGTGACAATTGCGTTCACTTTGGAATTCACGCGGCTGATTTGTTTGAGATGCGCTTGCATCACTTCGCGCGAAGATAGTTTTTTCTGGCGGATCAGATCGGCCATTTGCCGCGCCGGCATAAAACAGATTTCGGAATCTGAAGCAGGCGGCAGGGGTGAATCCACAAAGGTGTTCGCCGATGACCGACTCGATTCGCTGGGACTGGGCTTGGACTGCGATGAGAGATGCGGACTGATGGCCGCCGAGACGGCGGCAGTGGTGCCGAGTTTCAGGGCTTTGCGGCGCGTGATCCTGCCGGTCATGAACAAAGCTTATAGCTCAGAATCTAACCTGCCAACAATAATTCTTTCGCGAAGGTAAGCGCATTCGCTCCCTGCGATGGGTCGTTCACGCGGCCGCGGGCGAAATCGCGCGCGCCGCCACCCTTGCCACCAAATTTTTCGAAGATCGTTTTGAGCAAAGCATTCATGTCCTTGCCGGACGAGGGATGCTGCGCAAGCAGCAAGTGCCCGCCATCCGACAAGGCAAGAAGCGCGACGGTTCGCTCGGATTTGGCGATCTCGCTGGCAAAAAATCCCAGATACTCGGCGGGGATATCCGCGAACACGTATGAAACAATGCGGAGTCCCTGAGGCCCGCCAGGCACATTTTGCAGCGCGAGCGCTGCTTCCGCTTTGGCCAAGCGCTCGAGCATGGCGCGAAAATTCTTGAAGTTGGCGTCGCGCTCCGCAAGCGCACGGGTGGCCGCGGACACGGTTTCATCGAAGGAGCAGCCTAATTTCTCGGCGGTTTCGCGCAGCCTCTGAAAATCGCGGCGTGCGATTCGCTCTGCTCGGCCTCCGCAGATGAATTCAACGCGCCAGTCCTGGCGCACTTTCGAGCAGCGGCGTACCAGGATCAAGCCGATCTGGCCAGTGCTTTTGACGTGGGTGCCGCCGCAAGGTTGCAAATCGGCGGACTCGATTTCGATGGCGCGCAAAATGCCTTCGCGGTCCACTTCCTTTCGAACGCCGAGCTCCGACAACTGGTCCGCGGTGCCATAGCGAACGTTCACCGGGCGGTCTTCGAAAATAACCTGGTTGGATGCCCGTTCGGCGCCTTCGAGGAATTCCTCGGATGGCTCCGGGCCGCGCAAATCAATGGTGCAAATCTCCTCGCCAAGATGAAAGGAAACCGTCGGCAATCCGAAGCGTTCCTGAAACATGGCGGAGAGTAGATGCTGTCCGGTGTGTTGTTGCATGTGGTCGAAGCGGCGCGGCCAGTTAATACAGCCGTTTACGTCGGGACTTTCCGG
>WNFR01003173.1_pt1 | contig 24360 bp, 16 predicted proteins | sample 5400221 | NCBI WGS metagenome assembly WNFR01 (sample SAMN13153357, study PRJNA577476) | soil metagenome | isolation source: 40 cm soil under Madrone tree | place: USA:California | collected 2016-06-14 | reverse complement strand
GGTTTCTTCGTCGACGCGCCGGCGTACTACTTCATCCTGCGCAGCTTCGTGCGCGAGCACTACGCGCTGGCGGCGAGCTTCGGACGCTACGACATCCTCGGCTGGCGCGGCGAGGTGCCGCCCGCCGACGTGCCGGCCGAGGCGGAGCCGCCACCGCGCGATCGGGCCGCGGTGCTGGCCGGCCTGGCGGAGCCCGACCGCGAGCTCCGCCGCGTGGCGGTGGCAGCGTTCCTCGCGCGCGCCAAGGACGCTCGGGGCGTGGTGCGACTCGCCGAGACGTGGGCGCCCGACGAGGCGAGCCGCCTTCTCCTGGTGCGCAACCTGGGCGAAGCGGGCGACGAGCGGGCGCTCGCCTTCCTCATGGACGTGGTCGCCTCCCCGTCGCGGAGGATGCGCGTCGAAGCCGCCGGCGCGCTCAGCCTGCTCGCGCTCCGGGCTCGCGCCGAGCGCGATCTCTTCGGACGGGACGGTGGCGGCCTCGCCGCCGCCTCGGACCGGATGGCGCGCGAGCTGCCGCTCGACGTGGTGCGCGGCTGGATGGCGGAGCCCGAGCTCAGGGAGCGCTCCGGCGTCTTCGCCGCCCACGCGCTCGCCGCTGCCGGCGATCCCGAGTCGCTGCCGGCGCTCGACGGCCTGCTCGGCGAGCGGCGGCTCGTCTACCTGCGCGTCGCCGCGGCCGAGGCGCTCGCCCGCACGGGCCGAACGGAGCATCTCTGCGACCTGGTCGAGACGCTCGCCATCCCGCTGCACGAGGTGCAGGACGTGGTGCCGAGCGCGCTCCTGGATGCCGCGCGCATGCATCCGGAGGAGGTGGCCACCTGCCTGGCGCGCGGCCTCGCCGACCCCACGCCCTTCGCCCGCGAGGTGAGCGCCTGGATCGTCGGGGCGGCGCGCGCCGGCGGCGCCGCCCCGGCGGTGCGGCGCGCGCTCGCCGATCCACGCCGCGAGGTCCGCATCGCGGCGGCCTGGGCTGCCGGGCAGCTGCGCGATGGCGCGTCGCGCGTCGCGCTCGCCGCCCTGGCCCGCGATCCCGACCCGGAGATGGGCGCGTTCGCGCGCGAGGCCCTGGCGCGCGTGGACGGGCTCGCGTCGTGAGCTTCACCGGCGAGCGCCTGCCGGGGGCGGACGGCGACTTCGCCGTCGACCGCGAGCGCCACCTCGCGGCCTACCGCTTCGCGTGCGCGCACGCCGCCGGGCGCGCCGTGCTCGATGCCGGCTGCGGCGAGGGCTACGGCACGGCGCTCCTCGCCGAGGCGGCGACGCGCGTGGTGGGGATCGACCGCCCGGACGCGGTGCGCGTGGCGACGGCGCGGCACCGCGCGCCGCGGCTCGAGTTCCGCGCCCACGACCTCGAGCGCCTCGGCGCTCTCGGCGAGCGCTTCGGCCTGGTGGTGAGCTTCCAGGTGATCGAGCACCTGCCCGATCCGGTCGGCTTCCTCCGCGCGCTCGCCGGGTGCGGGGGCGCGCTGGTCGTGACCACACCCAACCGGCTCATGTCGGTCTCCGAGAACCCCTACCACCTGCGCGAGTGGACGGCGGCGGAGCTGCTGGCGCTGGCGGCGCCGGTCGTGCCCGGCGCGCGCGTCCTCGGCGTGCACGGGTCGGCGCGCGTGCTCGCCTGGGAGCGCGCGCGCGGCGAGGAGGTGCGACGCCTGCTCGCCTGGGATCCGCTCGGGCTCCGGCGCCTGCTCCCCGGGGCCATCGTGCAGCGGGCCTTCCCGCGCCTGGCGCGTCTGGTGCGCCGGCGCCTCGCCACGGGCGCCCGGGGAGTGAGCGTCGGGCCCGAGGACTTCACCATCGGGCCAGACCATCTCGACACGGCGCTCGACCTCGTGCTGCTGAGCGGCGGGATCGCATGAAGGAGGGCCCATCGGCTGCGGCGCTCGCGCTCGCCTGGGGCGTGGTCGTCGCCGTGTTCTGGGGCGGGCTCGTGGTGCCGAGCATGCAGCCCGGGCTCCGCCGGCCGATGGACATCGATCTCTACGGCTATTTCGTGCCCAAGTTCTGGTACGGCAACGCCGAGCTCGGGGCGGGACGCCTGCCGCTCTGGAACCCGTACGAGTACGGTGGGCTGCCGTTCCTCGGCGCCGCGCAACCGGCGCCCCTCTACCCGCCGAAGATCGCGGTCTACGCGCTCGCCGGCCGCGCGGCGACGCACGCGTACATGGCGCTCAACTACCTGCTCGCCGGCGCCCTCGCCTTCACAGCACTCCGCGGCCTCGGCCTCGGCTGGCCCGGCGCGGCGCTCGGCACCGTCACCTGGACCTTCAGCCCGCTCAACATGGAGTCGCACTACCATCTCAACCGCCTGGCATGCCTCACCTGGGTGCCGCTCGTCCTCCTCGCCTTCGTGCGCGTGCTCGAGCGGCCCGGGCCGCGGGCGGCGGCCGTGCTCGCCGGGGCGGCGGCGCTCACGCTGCTGGCGGGCTACCCGGAGTACGCGCTCGACACGGGCGTCTGCCTGCTCGTCTTCTGGCTGGTGGCGGGCTGGCGGCTCCCGACGCAGGGCGGGCGGGCGCTCGGCTGGCTCGCCGCGAGCGGGCTCCTCGCCGCGGCGTTGGTGGCCCTCCAAGTCGTCCCGCTCCTCGAGATGGCGGGGGAGAGTGTGCGCGCCAAGGTCGCGCCGCCCCCCCTTCCCGACCTGGCCGCGCTCGCCGACCCGCGGGTGCTGGCCGCGCGGGCGGGCTCGTTCGTACAGGCGTTCCACCTGGCGCCGCTCGTCTGGATGCTCGCGGTCGTGGGTGCGCTCGCCGGCCGGGCGCGCTTCCGGCTCGCGTTCGTCGTGCTCTGGGTGGTGACGGTGGCGCTCGGATCGGTGCTGAACGGGCCGCTCCACCTGCTGCCGCTCTTCTCTCGGCTACGCGGGAGCTACTGCTGGGTCGGGCTGTCGTACCTCCCCGCGGCGTACCTGACGGGTGCGGGGCTGGATGCGTTGCTCGCCGGGCCGGCCGATGTCCCGCAGCGCCGGCCGGCGCTCGCAGGTGCGATCTGCCTCGCCTCGGCGGTGGGGGTCGGTGCGCGCTCGTGGCCCTGGCTCGCGCTCGGGCTCGGCCTCCTCGCCGTCGCAGGGGCGAGTGCGGCCTGGCGCACGCCGGCCGTCCTGGCGCTGGTGGCCTGCGTCACCTGGGCGCTCTGGGCGTGGAACCCGGCCTCGTTCACCCGGCCGCTGCCGCATCGCTTCGCGCGCGGGGAGTCGCTGTACCCGCCGGAGCCGCCGCGGGCGACGGGGCTCGCGGCGGAGCTCGGCCGCCGCTGCGGCCCCGGGCCGGCACGCCTCCTCGCGCCCACGCTCATCTGGGACGGGACGGGGATCACCGAGCGCGTCGAGCTGGTGCAGGGCTACCCGGAGTCGATCGCGCCGGGGCGGATGCAGCGCCTTCTCGGCGAGCTGAGTCTCGATCCGGAGCAGGGGCTCCTTCCCGACTGGGAGCGGGTTCGGGCGCGCGGGCCGCTGCTCGACCTGCTGAACGTCGGCTGCGTGCTCTTGCCCGCGAGCGTCCGGCTCGACACCGAGCGGCTCGAACTGGCACCGGCCGGCGAGCTCGGCGCCGCCGTGCTCTACCGCCGCGCGCATCCGCTGCCGCGCGCCTTCCTCGTCTACCGCGCGCTCGCGGTGCCGGACGCCGACGCCGCCTGGCAGGCGCTCGTGCGCCCCGGCTTCGATCCCGCGCGCGCGGCGATCCTCGAGGGGGCCATGCCGCCGCTCGCGGACGGGAGCGGGACGGTGCGCGTGGGGGCGGGCGCGCCCGGCGAGCTCACGCTCGCGACCTCGGCCTCGTCGCCCGCGCTCCTCGTGGTCACGCAGAGCTGGTTCCCGGGCTGGCGCGCGCGCGTCGACGGGCAGGAGGCGCCGGTCCGACGCGCCGACTACGTCGCGATGGCGGTCCCGATCGCGGCGGGCGAGCACCGCGTCGTCCTGTCCTACGGCTCGCGCGCCGTGCACGCGGCCGCGGCGCTCTCGGCGCTCGCGCTGGTGGCGACGGTCGCGCTCGCCCTCGGCGGGGGGCGTGGGTGCGCGTGAACGCGCTCGCGCGGCTGCTGGCCGCGCTCAACCGCCTGCCGCTCGGCGAGTGCCCCGTGCGCGTGGACGGCGACCGGCTCTACGCGGCGAGCCCGGACCGGCTGCTCGCGGCGCTCGCCTGGAAGACGGGCCTCCGCGAGCGCGCCGAGCGCCGCCTGATCGCGCGCGAGGTGAAGCCCGGGATGGTGGCGGTCGACGTGGGCGCCAACCTGGGCGTCCACACCCTCGCGCTCGCGCGCGCGGTGGGCCCGGCGGGATGCGTGCACGCGCTCGAGCCGGAGCCGGCCAACTTCCGTCTGCTCGCGCGGGCGGTCACGGAGGCCGGCGCCAAGCAGGTGACGCTTCACCGGGTGGCGGCCGCCGCGCAGGCCGGGGAGATGGACCTCCATCTCTCGGCCGTGAACCGCGGCGATCACCGGCTGCATCCCGACGCGGCGGCGCGCGCGCGTCTCCGCGTCCCGGTGGTCGTGCTCGACGAGCTCCTCGCCGGCGAGCCGCACGTCGACTTCGTCAAGATCGACGTGCAGGGGGCCGAGGTCGCGGTCGTACGGGGGCTCGAGCGCACCCTCTCGCGCAATCGGGCGGTGGGCGTGCTCTGCGAGCTGTCGCCGGAGCTGCTCCGCCAGGCGGGAACCGACGCCGAGGTGCTGTTCGCGCTCCTCCGCGCCCGAGGCCTCCGCCCCCACCGCGTCGGCCGCGACGGGACCTGCGCACCCGTCGACGAGGCGGACGCGCTCGGCGCCGCCGAGGCGGCGGGCTACGTGAACTTCTATTTCCGCGCCGCCGGGTAGCGGCACCGCCCTCGTCATGGCCCGAGCGGCGTCGTGCGCGCCAGCTCCGCCGCCTTGCGCGCGTCGAGCAGCCGACCGCGCCGTGCAGTCCTTCTGCTACAACCGCAGCCCGCTCGGGAAACTCGTGCACGGGCGGGGTGAGCGGAGAGACGCCCGCCGCCTCGTCGTCTCGGCGGCCGTCGCCGCGGGAGATGGGGCCCGGCGCGGCGATTGCTACCGACGTGGCAGGCCACCTCGCGCCGTGGCCCCGGGTGAACTCGCGCGCTGAAGGTCCAATTGGCCCCGGTCGGCGTCTGGCCAAGTCTCCGCTCCCCCAGTTCTCACCCTTGACTACTGGTCGTCGACGTCCAGCGTCTCCGACCCGTCGGGCGCGTGGTACGTCGGCTTCCTGTACGGCGACGTGGATGCGTTCGGCCGGAGCGGCGGCAAGAGCAGCGCCGCCTTCGTGCGGGCCGTGCGGGGCGGCTCCTGATCGGCCGCCGGGACTCGCGCGAAGCGCCGCCGGCGCGCCTTGACGGCCGCGCGGTCCTGAGGGGATGCTCGGCCGCGCGCCATGGAGCCCCATCGTCCCTGCCCGGCGTGCGGCGAGTGGCGAGCCCGCACGCTCCACCGCCGCCCCGCGCGCCGCATCCTCCGCTGCGCGTGCGGGCTCGTCTTCATCGACCCGCTGCCCTCCGAGGCCGAGGTCGCGGCGCGCGAGGCGGAGGCCTTCCGCGGCGAGCTCCTCGCCGAGACGCGCGCCATGTTCGACGCCTACGGGCGCGGCTACCGCGACGACGATCCCGTGGTGCGCGCCTTCGGCCGGCACCTGGCCACGCTCGGGCGGCTCGCCGCCGGCCGGCGCCTGCTCGACGTCGGCGTGGGCACGGGGCTTCTCGTCCACCTCGCGCGGCAGGCGGGGTGGGACGCGACGGGGGTCGACATCTGCGCCGAGGCGGCCGAGCGCGCCGGGCGCGAGTTCGGCGTCGCGGTCGTGGTCGGCGACTTCCTCGCCGTCGATCTTCCCGGCGGCTACGACGCCATCACCATGGCGGACGTGGTCGAGCACAGCCGCGACCCGCGGGCGTTTCTCGCGCGGGCGCACGCGCTCCTCGCCCCGGGCGGCGTGCTCTACGTCGGCGTGCCGAACCACCGGAGCCTCGTCTACCTGGCCGGCGACGTGCTCGGGTGGGTGCCGGGGACGGCCGGCCTCGTCGACCGGCTCTACGTGCCGAACCACTACCAGTACTTCACGCCGCATGCGCTCGCGGCGCTGGCGCGCAAGGCGGGCTTCACGCTCGCCGCGCTCGAGCGGGAGAACTCGTACCTCGGGCGGTACGAATTGTCGCCGCTGGTGCGAGGGGGGCTGGCGGCGCTACTCGCCGCGGGCCGGGCGGTGGGGATGGAGTCGCGGCTGGCGCTGTTCGCGCGGCGGGCGTGACGGACGGCGCCTCGGCCAGGAGAGCTACTGCGCGTAGCCGAGCGCGCGCAGGCGTTCACGGGTCGCGGCGTCGTGCACCGCCGGGCTACCGACCGGCGTGAGAGCCGTCGGGTAGCGCCACAGGCAGACGCGGACGCCCGCGTCGGGCGTCGGGCATGGCGGCGTCGCCGGCGACTCGAGGCTCGCGTCGAGCGCGATGCGGTCGCCGCTCGGCGCGTGTCCGTCGCTGCCGAGCCGGACGCTCGTTCCGTCGCTCGGCGCGCCATCGACGTCGAGCGTGAACTGGAGGGAGTCCTGTGCGGACCCGCCGAGCGGCGAGCTCGGCCGGTCGAAGCGGACTCCACGCGGGCGTGCGTCGGCGGCGCCCTGGAGCTCGAGCGTGCGACCGTCGGTCGTGAGCGTCACGCGATCGCCGGACGGATCGCCGATGCGATCCATGGTCGCGAGGCTGCCCGTGGCGGCCGTTTCCTCGAGCGTGAGACGGTACGGCACCGCGCGCGCCGGCGAGCCGATCACGACCACCTGATAGCCGCGCCGCGCCAGCACGGCGCGGGCCGCCCGGAGGTCGCCGACGAGCCGCGTCGTCTCCGCGTCGTGCTGCCCGTGGATGTCGTGCAGCTCGGCCGGATCGGTGTCGGTCGCATAGAGCGCGACGCTCCCGTCCCCGACCTCCTCGATCACCTTCCAGGGCGGACGGCGGAGGGCGTAGCGGGTCGGGAACTGCGGGTTCGTGGCCGTCGCGACGACGTCGTCGGCCTGGTCTCCGGGTCGGGCCAGCGCCGCGGCGAGACTTCGCCCGGTCAGCGCGGGCACGGCGGGAAGCCGGCCCCAGTCGAGAAGCGCCGGCGCCACGTCGAGCGCACGGACCTGCCGCTCGACCACCGTGCCGGCGTGCGCGGCGCCGGGGAGCCGCACGACGAGGGGCACGTGGATGAGCTCCTCGTGCAGGCTCCGGCCGTGGAAGAAGCCGCCGTGCTCGCCGAACTCCTCGCCGTGATCGGCGGTGACGGCGATCACGGTGCGGTCGAGCCGGCCGTCGGCGCGGAGCGCGCGCACGAGCCGCGCGAGCTCGTCGTCGACGTAGCGAACGCCCGCGTCGTAGAGGGCGGCGGCGGCGAGCCGGTCGGCGGCGGTGTAGCTCGAAGCGGGGCCGGCCGCGGCCGCATCGAAGCCCTCGGTGACGGGGCCGGCGTAGTGCGGATCGCGGAAGAGCGCTGCCTGGCGGGGGCGGGGGCGGTAGGGGCTATGGGCGTCGAGGTAGTGCAGGTAGAGCGCGAAGCGGTCGTCGCGGTGCCGGTCGAGCCACTCGAGCGCGCGGTCGGTGATCGCGTTGCCGCGCGCGTCGACCGAGACGAGCTCGTCGAAGCCGTCCGGAGGCGCCGGCCCGCGCCCCAGCGTCAACCAGAGGATGATCCAGACGTTGTGGACGAAGGCCGCGCTCGGGATGCCGGCCCCGTTGACCGCCGTGAGGAACGTCGGCTGGTCTTCGGCAGGAAAGAGGGTCGACGTGAAGAGCTGCGGCACGGACGGAATCGTCATCGGGGCCGTCGAGTAGGCGTGCGCGAAGCGGACACCTTCGGCGGAGAGCGCGTCGATGGTCGGCGTGGTGGGTCGCGGATAGCCGTAGGCGCCGACGTGATCGGCCCGCAGGCAATCGATGGTGACGAGCAGGAGATTCGGCTCGTCGGCGGCCGGAGGCACGAGGATGCGCGGCGCCGAGAAGAGGGCACTCGTCGGGCCGGGGTTCGATTCGGCCGTGCTCGCGCGGAACGTCAGATGGCCGGTCGCGCCGGCGTACGGGGCGAGGTCGACGCGCACGTCGAACCAGCGCCGGTCGGCGGGGTGCCGGTGGATGTCGACCGTCCGGTCGAGGAGCGAATGCGCCTTCTCAGCGGCGTCGACGAACTCGACCTGCAGGCGCGTGGGGACGGCGAGGTCGGGGGCCTCGGCGGGAAAGACGAGCGCCTGCACCGCATAGCCGAGGTCGAGCGCCGCGCCGGCCGGAATGGTGACCACGTACGTGAAGCTGTCCGGTATCGGCGTCGCCACCACGGCCCGGGTCTCGCCGTAGGCCTGGCGTGCTCCGATGATGCGACCGGCGGGCCGCACGGGATCGGCGCGGGCGAGCGTGAGCAGATCCCAGGCGGGTGTTCCCGACGCGCGGCCGACGCGCGGCGGGCGCGCCCCGGTCCAGTGGCGCACCGCCAGCACGACCGCGACGACGAGAGTCGCGCGTAGGACGACGACGGTCGCTCGACGCATCGACCCGGCGCAGTTACCACGGGGCGTGGTGACAGGCGAGCGAGCACCGGGCTCACGCGACGACGGGACCCTCCACGCAAGCGCCGCATGCTGCGACGCGGCCCGTGGATGGAGTACGAGCTGGCGGAATAGCGCAGCGGGGAGGCGGGGGCGCCCTCGGAGCGCCTATGAGGCGCCGCACGAGACCCGCGACCGAGACTCCTCCGCCACACGGCGCCGAATCGAAGCGGAGAGGGCGCCCCCGCCTCCCCGCACCGCCGTTCCGCCGCGTGCCTCAGTCCGGCAGTCGCGTCGCCCGCGTGCGCGCGTACCGCCACATCGACGGCCGCAGCGCCTGCAGCGCGACCACGCCCACCTGCGCGAGCGAGGGCAGGGGATCGTCGCGCGCCCAGTCGTCGTAGGCGAGGTCGGGCGCGCGGAAGCGGAAGAAGCTCGGCTCGAGGCGGAAGCGCGCCGGGTTGGCGAGGAAGTGGAGGAGGTCGCCGGGGAGGAGCCAGCGGCAGAGCTGCCCCACCTTGTAGCGCCGCACCTCGGGACAGTCGCCGGTCACCGCCACCTCGTAGAGGAGCGACGGGAAGTCGACGCCGCTGCGCACCGCCAGCTCGAGCGAGCCCACGAAGCGCGGGTTCACCTCGAGGAGGCGCGCCCCGCCGTCGCGCGGGTCGGTCTTCCACTCGGCCATCGCGAAGCCGACCCATCCCAGCGCCGAGAGCAGACGTGCCGACCGCTCGACGAGGTCCGGCCGCTCGACGCTCACGCGCAGCGTGCTCGGTCCGCCGCCCAGGGGGTACTCGCGCAGGCGGCGGTGGACGAAGGCCGCGCGCAGGGCGCCGCGCGTGTTGAAGAGGCAGGAGACGCCGTGCGCCTCCCCGCCGGGCGGCACGCGCTCCTGGACGAGCGGGCGCGGGAAGACGCCGGCGACGCGGCGGTACGCGGCCTCGAGCTCCTCCCGCCGCTCCACGACGGTCACGCCCTGCGCGCCCCACCCCTGTCGGGGCTTCACGACCACCGGGAAGTCGAGCGCGAGCGCGCCGCCCAGGTCCTCGGGCCCGGCGGGCAGCGCGCTCCGCGGCACGGCGAGGCCGAGCGCCGCCGCCCGCTCGGCGGTCGCGTGCTTGTCGAGCGCGACCGCGATCGCCTCGCGCGGGGCGATCGGCAGGGCCACCCCCGGCAGCCGGTCGCGCGCCGCCGAGAGCGCCGCGAGCGTCGGGTCCTCGAGCGGGAAGCAGACCAGGCCGGGCTCGCGCTCGGCCAGGTGGGCGACGGCCGCGACGAAGCCCTCGGGGTCGCGTGCCGGCGCGGGGAGCACGAGGTGGCGCTCGACGTAGCGCGACACGGCCGCGGCCACGAGCCTGGTCGCATCGCAGGTGAGCACCCGCACGCCGCGCCGCCCGAGCGCGCGCGCCGCCGAGAGCGCCTTCCGCCAGCGCGCGTCGGTCAGGAGCACGGCGGGGGCGGCGGGCATGGGCGCGCCCTCATAGCCGGCGGGCGTCGGTGGCCGCAATGGCGCGGCGCCCGATTGACCCCGTGCCGGCGCGCCAGTTATGAGACTCGCGCGCCGTGTCCATCGCGCGCCGGCTTCGCACCGCGGTCCTCTTCCTCGTGGTCAGCGGGAGCATCGCCTTCACGGCCGGCGAGGTCGTGAGCCGCGCCTTCCACGTCGCCGACCGCCTGAACGGCTTCCCGCGCCGCCTGTTCACGCCGACCGACGATCCGCACCTGCCCTATGTCCTCACGCCCGGCATCGATGTCTCCATGCGCGGCATGCACGTGGAGGTGAACGAGCACGGGCTCCGCGGGCCCGCGATCTCCACCCGGCCCGCGCCCGGCGTGCACCGCATCCTCGCCCTCGGCGACTCGGTGACCTTCGGCGAGGGGCTCGCGGTCGAGGAGGCGTTCCCGGCGCTGCTCGAGCGCGAGCTCGCGGCGCGCACCGGGGCGCGCTACGAGGTGCTGAACGCGGGCGTCGAGGGCTACAACGCCGAGGCCGAGCTCGCCTTCCTCCGGGAGCGCGGCCTGGTACTCGGGCCCGAGACGGTGGTGGTCGGCTTCAACCTGAACGACTACGACTACGCGCCGGTGCTCGGCCCGCTCGGCATCCTGACGCGCGATCCCGCGACGCGCGTCTCGACCCGCTCGCTCGCCAACGTCTCGGAGTTCTACTTCCTGCTGCGCTGGCTCGCGACGACGCGCGGCCGGCCGTTCGGCGATCCCGGGGCGGCGGGGCTCACGCCGCGCCCGGGCGAGCGCTTCAGCGACCTCGACCGCTACGTCTCGGCGCTCCGCAAGCGCTACTACGCGCACCCGAGCGACGGATGCTGGCAGGTGATGGTCGATGCGCTCCGCGGCCTGGGTGAGACGGCGCGCGCACACCGGCTCCGGCTGGTCGTCGCCATCCTGCCCGACGGCGATCAGGTCGGGGTTCCCGATCCGGACCTCCTTCCGCAGCGAAAGGTGCTGGCGATCTGCGCCGAAGCCGCCCTCGACTGCCTCGACCTCTACCCGGTGTTCGCAGCCGCCGCGCGGGACGGCGAGCTCTTCTTCGACATCATGCATCCGAACGCGACCGGGCACCGGCTGATCGCGCGGGCACTGGCGGAGCACCTGCTGGGCGGCTAGCATCCGCGCCCCGTGGCCCCCGTCCCGACCGTGGTCGTCATCCCCGCCCTGAACGAGGCCGCCACCATCACCGCGGTCGTGTCCGGCGCGCGCGTCGCGGCCCCGGGGGCGATGGTCGTGGTGGTGGACGACGGCTCGATCGATCGCACCGCCGAGCTCGCCGCCGCCGCGGGCGCCGAGGTGCTGCGCCTGCCCTTCAACTGCGGCATCGGCACGGCGGTGCAGCTGGGTCTCCGCTTCGCCGTCGCGCACGGCGCCGCGCGCGTCGTCCGCCTCGACGGTGACGGACAGCACGACCCGGCGGACGCCGCCCGCCTCCTGGCCGCGGTCGCGGACGGCGCCGACTACGCCCTCGGCTCGCGCTTCCGCAGCGGCGCGCCGGGGAGCTGGCGGCCCTCGCTCGTGCGCCGCCTCGGCATCCGCTGGTTCGCGGCGGCGCTCCGCCTGGCGGGCGCCCGCGGCGTGACCGACCCGACCTCCGGCTTCTTCGCCGTCAACGCTCGCGGCGCCGGCTTCCTGGCCGAGCACTACGCGTCGGACTACCCCGAGGTCGACGCGGTCGTGCGCCTCGCGCGGCGCGGCTTTCGCCTGGTCGAGGTGCCGGTCGTGATGCGCGCGCGCGGCGGCGGCGTGTCCTCGATCGGCCCCCTCGGCGCGGTCACCTACATGGTGAAGGTGACGGTCGCCATCCTGTTCGGGCGCTTCGACACGCCGGCGGTCCCGCCGGACAAGTAGCCGTGCCCGAACGCCTGCTCGTCATCGTGCCCACGCTGAACGAGCGCGAGAACCTGCCCTCGCTCGCCGAGGCCATCTTCGCGCAGCCGGTGGGCGCGGACCTCCTGGTCGTGGACGATGCATCGCCCGACGGCACCGGCGCGGTCGCGGACGAGCTCGCGCGCGCCGACCCGCGCGTGCGCGTGCGCCACCGGCCGCGCCGGCTCGGCATCGGGAGCGCATACGTGGAAGGCTTCCAGCACGCGCTCGCCGACGGCTACGAGGCGGTGGTCACCATGGACGCGGACTGGTCGCACGACCCCGCGTACCTCCCCGCGCTGATGGCGGCCGCCGCGGACCACGAGCTGGTGGTCGGGTCGCGCTACCTGCACGGCATCAGCGTCGTGAACTGGACGCTCACGCGCCTCATGCTGAGCCAGGGCGGCAACCTCTACGTGCGCGCCATCACCAGGCTTCCGGTGCGCGACTGCACGAGCGGCTTCCAGCTCGTCCGGCGCGCGGCGCTCGAGCGCATCGGGGTCGGCAACATCCGCACCAACGGCTACTCCTTCCTGGTCGAGCTCAAGTACCGCATCTTCCGGAGCGGCGGCTCGATGGTCGAGGTACCGATCGTGTTCACGCAGCGCCGCTACGGGCGCACGAAGATGACGCGCCGGGAGATCTTCCTCTCGCTGCTGAACGCGTGGAAGCTGCGCCTGGGGCTCTACCGTCAGTGACTGCGGAGGCCGAGCGCGGAAGCGCTCATCTTGGCCGACGGGGTCTGGGGCGCGCGGCGGAAGCCGCGCGTGGGTTGGTGCGGAGCGCGCGCAGCGCGCGAGCAGCGGACGGGCCCCCAGATGCTATTGCGTATAGCCGAGCGAGCGGAGCTTGCGCTGGATGTCGTCGCGGTTGATGAGCCACGCGGGGTCAGTGGTGGAGAGCGAGCGGGCGGTCGACTCGGCGGACGGGTGCGCGCGCTGCCAGCGTGCGCAGGCGTCGTGCGCCTGCTCGAGCACGGCGCGCGCGGCGGCCACGCCCGCGGCGTCGGCGGCGGTGCGGTCGGCCGTCTCGCGCGGGTCGGCGACCAGGTCGTAGAGCAGGGGCCCCTTCTTCGTCGCGATGAACTTGCGCTGCCGCGTGCGCACCGATTCGCCGCCGATCAGATCGGCGCTCACGATCGGGCGCTCGAGGTAGCCGCCGCGATCACCCCGGAGCAGCCCGGCGAAGCTCCGCCCCTGGACATCGGGCAGGCCCGGCACGCCGGCGAGCTCGAGCAGCGTCGGCGCGAGATCGACGAGCCCCACCTGCTCCTCGACCACGCGCCCCGGGGGCACGAGGCCCGCCGCCCGCACCACGAGCGGCACGAGGAGCGCCTCGTCATGGAGGTCGAAGCCGTGGGTGGTCCAGAAATGCTCGCCGAACCCCTCGCCATGGTCCGAGGTGACGACCAGGATGGTTTGCGGGCCGAGCGCGCCCAGGAAGTCGACGAGCAGGTCGTCCGTGTAGCGCACCTCGCGCTCGTAGGCGGCGAGCGCCCGCTGGTTGGCGTCGCCCCGGTCGCCGTCGGTGAAGAGCGTCGCGTAGGCGCGCGGCGGGGTGTAGGGCTCGTGTACCTGGTAGGTGTGGACGAAGAGGAAGAAGGGGCGCGCGGCGTGGGTCGCGAGCCAGGCGCGCGCCTGGGCGAAGGTCTCGGCCGCGAAGCCGGGCGAGGCGGACTCCTCGCTCCGGTTCTCGACGTAGGTGTTGAAGCCGCGGTCGAAGCCGTTGGCGGCGACCAGGTAGGCGTCCTCGGTGAAGGCCGCGGTCTCGTAGCCGGCGGCGCGGAGGGCCTCGGCCAGCGTCAGGCGGTCGGGCGCGAGCGCCTCGTGCATCCCCTTCACGCCGTGGGCGCACGGCTCGAGGCCGGTCAGCATCGACATGTGCGAGGGCGGGGTGAAGGGCACGGGCGCTACCACCGTGCGCACGAGCGCGCTTCGAGCGGCGAAGCGGTCGAGCGCCGGGGTCGTCGGCCGGCGGCAGCCGTACGCGCTCACGCTGCGCGCGCGGAGCGTGTCGAGCGAGACGAGGACGATCCCCGGTCGCGCGGGCGCCGCGGGCGGCACGATCTCGGGGCCGCTCATCACTGCGAAGCTCTTGTCGAGGGTGGCGCCCGGGGCGCCGGCGAGCGCCTCGGTCGTGAACACGAGGCGGACGCGGCGCCCGGCGATCGGTGAGAGGTCGACCGACGCGTCGAACCAGCGCCGGTCGCGCGCGTCGGCGGCCGGGTCGAGGCGCCGCTCGAAGAGCGTCACCTCGCCGGCGGCGAGCGCGAAGCGCACCGGCGGGAAGCCGGCGGCCCACCCTGCCTCCTCGACCCCGTAGCCGAAGACGAGGCGCGCGCCGGGCGGGACGTCGACCTCGGCAGTCTCGCTGCGCTCGATGGGCGAGGCGGGGAAGGGACGCGCCGTGACGGTCAGCAGCCCCGGCCGCCCGCGCAGCCCCTCGGGGAGCGGGATCACGGCCTCGGGCCGCACGCCGTCGCGGCCGCGCACCACGAACGGGGGTGCGCTCGCGGTCACCATGCGTGCGGCATCGAGTTCGGCGAGGGTCGGCGCGGCGCCCCCGACGGGTTGCTCGCGGACCAGGACGGAGGCGTCGATCCGCACCTCGCGGCCGGCGAGCGCCGGCGGCAGCTCGGCGGGCACGCGCAGCTCGTCGGCCTGCGGCAGGGTGACGTCCTCGCGCGCGCGCAGCACGACGGGCGGGTGGGCAGCGAGCACGTAGCGGCTCTCGCCCGCGATCTCGGCGCGTGCGAGCGCCGCGGTGGAGGCCGATCCGGGTGCGGCGACGAGGGGCACCGGATGGGTCGCGCTCTCGCGCCGGCAGCCGCCGGTGAGGAGGCCGAGCAACGCGAGCGGGAGCACGCCGCGCGGGTTTGGTGCTCGCGCGGGCCGAACGATAGAATGCAACGGGCCGTGAGGTTACCAGCGCGCCATCCGCGCCGCAACGCGCTCGCGCTCGCCGGCGCCTGGGTGGCGGTGGTGCTGCTCTTCTGGCTCGGGCTCTTCGTGCCCGCGATGCGCCCCGGGGTCTTCCGGCCCGAGGCGGTCGACCTGTACGGCTACTTCTTCCCGAAGTTCGTCTACGGCTCGGCCGAGCTCGGGCGCGGCGCGCTGCCGCTCTGGAACCCGTACGAGTACGCCGGCGTGCCGTTCCTCGGCGCGGCGCAGCCTGCGGTGCTCTATCCACCGCGCGTGCTTCTCTTCGCGCTCCTCCCGCCGACCGCCGCCCTGCACGTTTTCATGGTGGTGCACTACGTGCTCCTCGGGGCCGGCGCCTTCGTCATGCTGCGCGCGCTCGCGCTCGAGGTGCCGGGCGCGTGCCTCGGCACGCTGCTCGTCGCCTTCGAGCCGCTCATGATGGCCGGGCACTACCATCCGCCGCGCATCGCCTGCTTCGCGTGGGTGCCGTGGATGGTGGCCGCGTTCGTGCGCACCGTGGAGGGCCGCGGGCTCGGTGCGGCGCTCGGCCTGGCCGTCGCGGCGGCCCTCCAGGCGACCGCGGGCTATCCCGAGTACTCGCTCGACACCGCGCTCGTGCTGGCGCTCTTCTGGCCCGCGGCGGCACGCCGGGCCGGCGGTGCCCGGGCGGCGCTGGGCGGCAGCGCGCTCGCCGTCGCCGCGGCTGCGCTCGCCGCCATGCTCTCCGCCGTCCAGCTGGTGTCGCTGGTGGAAACGTTCCGCATGAGCACGCGCGCCGGCGGACAGCTCCCCTTCCTGGCGGGCCAGCACTTCGCGCTCGCGACCTTCGGGAGCGGGCTCAGAGGCTGGGCGGCCGCCATCGGCACGTTCGCGTACATGCCGGCGCTCGCCTGGGCGCTCGTCTTCGTCGGGCTGGCCGCGCCGGAGCGGCCCTACCGCGGGGCGCTGGTGGCGCTCTGGGTCTTCGCGAGCGTCGCCTTCACGCCCGTGCTGCGCGCGCTGCCGCCCTTCAGCCTCTTCCGCTCCTTCCTCTGCTGGGGCTCGATCGTGGTCCTCCCCCTGGCCGCGCTCGCGGGAGCGGGCTTCGACCGCGTGATGAGCGGGCGGCTCGGCGGGCGCGAGGCCGTCGCCGGGACGGTCGCCCTCGCCGCCCTGCTGCCGCTCCTTCCCGCACGCTCGCTCGCCTGGCTCACCGTCGCGCTCGCCGTCCTCCTCGTGAGCCGCCTCGCGCCGCGGGCGGCGATCGCGCTCCTGCTCGTGCTGACGCTCGCCGACGTCTGGAGCTTCGTCCCGGCGCCGCTCCCCGCCACGCTCCGGCATCGCTACGCCGAGGGGCAGGTGCCGTATCCATCGCTGGACGCGGAGCGGCGGCGCGCCGAGGAGCTGCGCGCGGCGTGCGGCGCGGGGAGCGGTGGGCGCGTCCTCGCCCCCCGCGAGACGCTGACCGGGCTCCCGGTCGCGGGCCGGCTCCACGCCGTGCAGGGATACCCCGAGTCGCTCCCCCCGGCGCGCATGAGCCGGCTCCTCGAGGCGGCGGGCCTTGCCCCGGCGACGCTCCTCACGCTCGACTGGGAGCGGCTGGCGAGAGTACGCGGGCTCCTCGGCCTCCTCGACGTCTCGTGCGTGGTGGTCGAGCCGGGGCACGAGCAGGCCCTCGGCGCGCTGGGCTTCACGGCGGGTGGCCGGCTCGCCGACGGTCGCACGGCGTACGTGCGCCCGCCGGAGGGCATGGCCTTCGTCGCGGGAGAGCCGCGCTTCGCGGCAAGCGAGGACGCCGCGCTCGCCGCCGTCCTCGACCCGGAGTTCGCGCCGCGACGGACGGTCGTCCTCGAAGGAACGGACGCGCCCTTCGCGCCGGCCACCTGCGCCGAGGGCGGCTGCGCGCCGGGCGAGGTCGAGACCGTCGCTGCCGGACCGGGGCGCGTGCGCTTCCGCGTGACGGCGCAGACGGCGAGCCACCTGGTCGTGTCCGCGAACCACGCGCCCGGCTGGCGTGCGCGCGTCGACGGGCGCCCCGCGCCCGTGCTGCGCGCCGACGCTCACCGCGGTGGGAGGACTCCGATGTCTCAGCCGATCCAGCTGGTGGCGATCGTCGCCTCGCTCGCCCTCGTCGTCCTCGTCCTCGACCTGATCCGCCGCCAGCGGATCAAGGAGGAGCTCTGGTTCGCGTGGCTCGTGTCGAGCCTCGGGCCGCTCGCGTGCAGCCTCTGGCTCGCGCCGTGGGCCGCCGCGGCGCGCTGGCTCGGCATCCGATACGAGCCGGCGCTCCTCATGATGGCGGGTCTCTTCTTCGCGCTCCTGCTCCTCCTCTACATGACCACGGTGGTCTCGCGCCTGATGCGCCAGAACCAGCGCCTGGCGCAGGCAGTGGCCGAGCTGACCTGGCGTCTCGACCGGCTCGCACGCGCCGCCGGCGCGCGGTGAGACGTTCACTGAGCTCAGAGGACCGTGGGCGGTGCGGCGGCGAGCTCGGTCGCGTACGCGTCCCGGATCGGGACCCAGGGCAGGAGGGCGAGGAGACGGTCGAGCTTGCGCGGCATCCCCGCCAGGCCCACCTCCTGGATGAAGCGCTCGCGCCGCCCGAGGGGGAGGGTGTGGCGCACCGGGTCGAGCTCGCGCGGGTGGAGGTAGACGAGCGCCGGGCAGCCGCGGCGGAGGCGCGCGCGCTGCGCCAGGCGCTCCGCCCAGAGCGGCAGGACGCGGAGGTAGAAGCCGCCTCCGTGCGGCAGGCGCAGCGGCCCGAGCGCGACGGCCGGCGCTGGCACCTCGAGCAGCACGGCGCCCGACGGGGTCGCGATCCAGGACGGCCGCAGCGGCGCCTCGCGGAGACCGTAGAGGTAGGTGCGCACCGGAAAGAGGCTCGCGTCGTAGCGGAAGCCGGCGGCGGCGATCGCATCGAGCGCCCACAGCGCGTCGCGCGTCACCGACCACGAGGGCGCGCGGAAGCCGAGCACCGGGGCGCCGAGCTCGTCCTCGAGGAGCCGCCGGGCCTCGCGGAGCTCGCGCTCGACGCGGGCGCGGTCCGCCGCGTAGAGGAGCGTGTGCCCGAGCCCGTGACAGGCGACCTCGTGGCCGGCCGCGGCGATCGCGCGCACCAGACCGGGCGCGCTCCGAACCGCGCTCGCCAGCACGAAGAAGGTACCGCGCCGCCCGCGCGCGGCGAGCAGGTCGAGGACGCGGCGGGTCGCCTCGACGACGCGGCGGGGTGGATCCCAGCCCGGCGGCGGGACCCAGCTCCGGTAGTTCACGTGGAACCAGTCCTCGACGTCGACCGTGAGCAGCGCCGCGCGCCGCGACGGGAGCGGCCGGGCGGGGAGCGGCGGGCGCGGCATCGGGCGACGCCTAGCCGAGGCCGCCGTCGCGGGCAAACGCATGCCGCCGGGTGAGCGGGCCTTCCGCGCCGCGGCAGTGGGCATCGTCGCGCTCGCGGCCGTGCTCCGCTTCTGGGCGCTCGACCTGGGGCTGCCGCACCCGCTGGCGCGCCCCGACGAGGAGGTCGTGCTCGCGCAGACCGCGGCGCCGGCGCGCGGCGAGATCCTGCTCGACTGGTCGATCTACCCGAGCGCGTACGTCGACTTCACCTGGGCGTGGGGCGCGGCGGGGCTTCGCATCGGGGAATGGCTCGGCGGCTTTCCGCCCGGCGACTACCTCTCCGTCCTGCGCGAGCACCCGGAGCGCCTGATCCTCGTGAACCGCGTGCTCTCCGCGACCGCGGGGACGGCGACCGTGGCGCTCCTCGTCGCCGGCGCGCGCGCCGCGCTCGGCCCGAGCGCCGCGCTGGCGGCGGGCGCGCTCCTCGCGACCAGCTTCCTCCACGTGCGCGACAGCCACGCCGCCAAGCCCGACGTGCTCTTCGCGCTCGGCGTGCTCGCCTCGCTCGGGGCGATGGCGCGGCTCGCGCGCGGGGCGACGCTCCGGCGCGCGGCCATCGTCGGCCTCGTCGTCGGGCTCACGCTGGCGGTCAAGTACCCGGCGGTGATCCTCCTCGTCCCGGCGTACGTCGCCGCGGCGTGGGGGAGCCCGGCGCGCGGCTGGCGGCGGCTCGTGCCCGCGCCCGCGGTCGTGGTCGGGGCGGTCGCCGCGGCGGTCTTCCTCGCGACCTCCCCGTCCCTGGTGCTGAACCCGCGCAGCCGGGACGTCCTCACGATGCTCCTCTCGACGCTCGTGCCGCGCGGCGTGCCGGGCGCGATCTCGCCGCCGGACCACGCGTGGTGGGGCGGGTTCGCGTACCACGCGTCCTTCTCGCTGCGCTACGGGGCGGGGCTCGCGCCGGCGCTGCTCGCGCCGGTCGCGATCGTGTGGGCCGCCGCGAGCCGCCGCCGGCTCCTCGTCCTGGCCGCCGTCTTCGCCGTCGCCTACTACGGGGTGGTGGGCATCTCGCCCGTGAACCAGGCGCGCTACATGACGCCGCTCCTGCCCGTGCTGGCGCTCCTCGAGGGCGGCCTCCTGGGCACGGTGCTCGCGCGCCGGCCGCTGGCACTCCTCGCCGCGACCCTCGTCCTGGTCGCCGAGCCGCTGGCGAGCGCCGTGGCGCACGACCGGATCGCGTCGCGCACCGACACGCGCGTGCTCGCCACGCGCTGGATGACGGAGCACGTGCCGCGCGGCGCGCAGGTCGAGATCCTGGGCACGCGCTTGTGGGTGTACGGCGTGCCGCAGATGCCGCCCGGCATCGACGCGCGTCACGGCGCGCCCGAGCCCGGCGCGCTCGCCGCCGCGGGCATCGGCTGGGTGCTGACCCACGATCACCCGCTGCCCTTCTCGCACGTCGCCCCCGAGGTGATGGAGGGGCTCGCTGGCCGCCTCCAGCTCCTCGAGGACTTCAACCCCTTCGTCGGCGACGGTGCCGTCTTCGAGCCGGCGGATGCCTACTACATCCCGTTCCACGGCTTCGGCGCGGTCGAGCGGCCGGGGCCGCGGGTGCGGATCTACGCGCTCCGGTGATGCGCGAGCGCGCATGGGGTGCGCTCGTCCTCGCGGCGGCGGTCGGGTGGAGTGCCTGGCCGCTGCCCGCCGCGCTCGCGACGCACGTCGTCGATCCGCAGCGGCTCTCGCCAGGCGGTCCCTGGGCGCGGCTCGACCTCGACCTGCTCCTCTGGATCCTTTCCTGGGATGCGCACGCGCTCGCCGCCGCGCCCTTCGCGATCTTCCAGGGGAACCTCTTCTACCCCGCGCCCGACGTGCTCGCCTTCTCGGAGCACCTGCTCGGGCTCGCACCCGTCGCGGCGCCCGTCTTCCTCGCGAGCAGTAACGCCGTCCTCACCTACAACGCGACCATCCTGGTGACCGTGCTGGTCACCGCGCTCGCGACCCGGGCGCTGGTCCGCCGCTGGACCGGGGACGGGGCCGCGGCCTTCCTCGCCGCGGCGGCGTTCGCCTTCTCGCCCATGAACGTCTACGGCTGGATCCGCCTGCACGCGACCGCGGTGCATTTCTTCCCGCTCGTGCTGCTGCTCGCGTGGCGCGCGGCGGGCGAGCCGCGGCCGCGGACGCTCGCGCTGCTCGCGCTGGTGACGGCGCTCCAGCTCCTGGCGGGCATGTACGTGAGCTACGAGCTCTTCGCGCTGGTCGCGGCGATGGCGCCGGCGCTGTGGTGGGAGGCGCGGCGCCACGGGCGGAGCGGTCTCGCGGTGGCGGCGACGCTCGCGGCGGGCGCGCTCGTCCTCGTGCCGGTCGGCATCCCGTACCTGCGGGCGCGCGCGGCGGGCGTCCTGCCCGAGTACGGCGCCGTGCCCGCCGAGGGTCTCGGAGCGACGGTCGCCCACCTGGGCGACGCGCTCGGCTGGCCGGTGATCGCGCTCGGGCTCTTCGGCGCGCTCGGCGCGCGGCGCGTGCCCTGGCACCTGCGCGCGAGCCTCTGCCTGGTCGCCGCCGTCGGCCTCGCCCTCGCGCTCGGGCCGGCGGCGCGGCTGCTGCCGGGGACGGGCCTCCCCGGGCTCTACGCGCTCGCGGCGCGCGCCGTCCCGGGATTCGCCGCCATGCGCGCCCCGATCCGGTTCATCGTGCTGCCTCTGCTGTCGCTCGCGGTCCTGGCGGGCATGGGCGCCGCGGCGCTCGGCGAGGGGCGCCGCTGGGTGCGCGTCCTCGTGCTGGCCGCGGCGATGGCGGTGATCCATGCGGACGCGCGCCCGGTGCCGATCGTGCGCCTGCCGCTCCACGGCGAGGCCGTCGCCGCCTATCGCTGGCTCGCGGAGCACGGCGAGCATCGCCCGGTGCTCGAGCTTCCGGCGTTCCTCTCGCCCATGGACCTCGACCAGCTGCTCGCGAGCGGCCGCTACATGGTGGCCTCGACGCTCCACTGGAGCCCGCTCGTGAACGGCTACACGGGCCACCCACCGCCCAGCTACACGCTCCTCGCAACCCTCGCCCGGCGGCTCCCCGACCCCGCGGCGCTCGACGACCTGTGCGCGTTGGTCAGGCTCGGCTGGATCGTGGTCCACCAGGCGGGCGTGCCGCCGGCCGCGCGGGCGGCGTGGGAGGGCGGCGCGCCCGGCCTCGCGCGGACCGCGGCCTTCGGTGACGACGTCGTCTACCGCGTGGACCGCCGCTGCGGCGCGCTCGAGCCCGCCCTGCGCCGCGAGCTCGCGGAGCCCGACCCGGGCTTCGCCGGGCGCACGCTGCGCGGCGTGCCGTGTGCCCCGCTCGCCGACTTCCGCGGCGAGCTGCGCGCGGACCTCCCCGACGCCGTGGTCGCCGGTCTGCACGGCTGGTTCGCGGTGACGGTGACCAACACGGGCTCCGCGCCCTGGCCGGGCCTCACGACGCGCGCGCGCGGGCGCGTCGCCCTGCAGGCGCGCTGGCGCGATACGGCGGGCGCGGTCGTGCTCGAGGGCGAGCCGGGCCTCGTTGCGCGCGATCTCGCCCCGGGCGAGTCGGTCGAGGTCCCGGTCGGCTCGATGATGCCGCGGCCGGGAAGCTACACGCTCGAGATCGGGCTCCTCCAGGACGGCGTCGGGTGGTTCGCCGAGCAGCCGGGGGGTGCGGGCCTCGCCGCGGCGACGGTGCGCGCGCGGTCGTGGGGGGAGGCGTCCCCGCCGCAGCGCTGAGTCCCGCGCGAGAACCAACTTGACCTTGTCGCCGGGGGCCCATTACAAACGAGACGATGGCCGGGGGTGTCACCAGCGCCGTGTCGGCTGCCCCCGGTGGCTGCGGCGTCGCCAGCGCGCCGACGGATCCGCTCCCCACCGAGGCCGGGGCGTGCGCCCTCTGCGGCGGTCGGGCGGGCGCGCGGCTCGCCGCAGGACCGGACTTCGAGTACGACACGACGCGGACCGAGCTGACGCTCTGGCGCTGCCCGTGCGGGGGCGTCTACCTGGACCCGCGGCCCGCGCCCGCGGCGCTCGCGCGCATCTACCCGGCCAACTACTACGCCTACGACTTCGTCGAGAAGCTCGGGGGCTTCGTGATGCGCTTCAAGACGATGGTCGAGCGGGCCAAGGTCCGCGCGTACCGCGCCTGCCTCGCCCCCGGCGGCCGCGTCCTCGACGTCGGCTGCGGCGACGGGCACGTGCTGGCGCAGCTTCGCCGGCACGCCGGCGTGCCGCTCCGTCTGGAAGGGGTCGAGTTCTCGCCCGTGGCCGCGGACGCGGCGGAGCGCGCCGGCTTCGTCGTGCATCGCGGGCGGATCGAGGACGTCGAGCTGCCGGTCCGTGCCTACGACCTCGTCATCATGAACCAGCTGATCGAGCACGTGGTCGAGCCGTTGACGGTGCTCCGCAAGGTCGGGCGCGCGCTCCGGCCCGGCGGGCAGGTGTTCGTCGAGACGCCCAACCTCGACTCGCTCGACGCGCGCCTCTTCCGCCGCCGCTACTGGGGCGGCTACCACCTGCCACGCCACTTCCACCTCTTCGACCGCCGGACGCTCCCCGCGCTCGCGCGCAAGGCGGGCCTCGAGCCGGTTTCGCTCCGCGCGCTCGTCTGCCCGCAGTTCTGGATACTCTCGCTTCACAACTGGCTCTGCGACCTGGGCCGCCGGCGGCTCGCGGGCCGCCTCTTCAATCCACTCAGCCCGGTCCTGCTCGCGCCCTTCACCCTCGTCGAGCTGGTGCAGCAGCGCATCTGGTGGACGTCGAACCTGCAGATGGCCGCCCGGCAGGCGATCGCATGAGCACGCCCGCGCTCGCCGTGCCGTCGCCGGGTGCGCGCCCGGCGCCCGCGCTCGGTGCCGGCGCCGGGTGGATCGCGAACGCGGCCTACGACGGCGCCTTCTTCGTCGGGTCGATGGCGCTCTGCGTCGCGCTGGTGGCGGTCGCGATCGCGCGGCCCGCGTATGCGATCCCGGCGACCGTCGTCGCCGGCGTGCTGTTCGCGAACACGCACAACCTGCTGACGGGGTTCTTCTTCCTGGACGCCGAGAACCTCGCCTACTACCGCCGCTGGCCGCACTACTACTTCACGGTCCCGGTGCTGCTCCTCGCCGTCTCGATGGCGACGTTCGTCTGGTCGCCGCCGCTCGCCTTCACGCTCCACTTCTTCTTCACCACCTGGCACGTGGTCCGGCAGTCGGTCGGCATCCAGAAGCTCTACCTGGGGAAGGCGCGCGCCGCCGACTTCGATCGGAACCTGGACGCGGGCCTGATCTACGCGGCCGTCGTCGTCCTGCACGCGTTCGCGATCTGGAAGTTCCGCCCGCTGTGGGCGACGAAGGCGCTCGCGCCGGTGGAGGTGCACGCGGCGGGCGCGGGGCTCACGGCGGGGATCGTCGCCCTCCTCGCGGTGACGATGCTCGCGCGCGTCCTCTGGCTCGGGTGGCGGGACGGCCGCGTCGCCTGGCCGCGGCTCGGCTTCGGCCTCACCTCGATCGGGATGTACACGCCCTATCTCCTCATCGACCAGTACCAGGTTGCGTTCATGGCCGGCATCCTGCCGCACTACGTGCAGTACCACGGCATCTTCTGGCTGGTTGGGCAGAACAAGTACGCCGGCAACGCGCAGTACGAGGGGACGGTGCTCGGGCGGCTCGGGCGCGACCTGCGGGTCTGGGTCCTCGTCGTGGTCGCCGCCGCCGCCGTCATGGCGATCTTCCGCGCTCCCTACTTCCTCGCCGAGAAGGACCTCGCGTTCGCCGTCCGCTGGAGCTGGCAGATCAACCTGGCGGTCGGCTTCTTCTACGGGCTCGGGTGGATGCACTTCTACCTCGACGGGCTCCTCTTCCGGTTTCGGCATCCCGAGGTGCGGGCTGCGATCCTGCGCTACCTGCGGGATCCGCGGCGGACGCCGGCGCTGGGGTCGCCGGCAAGCGCATCGGCGCGCTGACCTAGACAGACTAGGACCGTGACCCGAGACTGCGGTGCGGGGAGGCGGGGGCACCCTCTCCGCTTCGATTCGGCGCCGATGAATCGGGTGCTTCGATCGGCCGCCGCCCGCGGCGCCTCATAGGCGCTCCGACGGCGCCCCCGCCTCCCCGCTGCGCTATTCGGCCCCGCGTGCGTGCTGCACGTCTGTCGCCGGCACGCCGAGAGCAAGCAGGCGATGGGCTTTCGTCGCTTCATGTTCCGCGGCGTGGACGAAGGTGCGCGACGGAATGGGACGTTGCCTTCGCCGCCTTGAACCTGCGCCGGCTGCGGGCGCTGG